>Ga0114918_10001215_pt1 | contig 23010 bp, 29 predicted proteins | sample LantaG_FD_87015 | JGI IMG/M metagenome (GOLD analysis project Ga0114918, IMG submission 87015) | Deep subsurface microbial communities from Baltic Sea to uncover new lineages of life (NeLLi) - Landsort_02402 metaG | ecosystem: Environmental > Aquatic > Marine > Oceanic > Sediment | place... | reverse complement strand
TAATCAAAATCAATAAAATCAAAAATGGTATGAGTTGAAGCTGCTGCTTCATTAATAAACTGTTCAAATAATTTAATGTGTTTCATTGGTTTATAATTTTAGGTTTTACTTTCAATTTCTTGAGAAGTACATCGATACTTTGTAATTTCTTTTTTAGATTCATCTATTCCGATAAACTGTTCAAATAATTTAATGTGTTTCATTGTTATCCAATTTTAATCATAAAAATACTGACCAGCTTCGCCGTTAGCTGCATTATTACATGCCTCTACAAGTCCGGCTTAGAAAAACCAAAGATTTCATTAGTTTGTAATGACTTTTTAAATTCGTTTATAGACGTTATCATAATTATATTTTTATTTTATTTTATTTTATTAATCTAAAAAATCTAAAGCATCTGCTAATACTATTTCTATATCAGATCTTTTTACGTCATCACCAGCTTCTTTTTTTATTATAGTAACTAATTCTTTATAATAATTATGATAATTTTTCGTATCTGAACCTTCTTCTTTTAATTCTTTTTTTAATTTTTTAGCTGTAGTGTTATCTGATTTAAGAATTTTAGATACTAATTTTTCTAAATCTTTATTTTCTTTATTTTCATTAATAAACTGTTCAAATAATTTAATGTGTTTCATTGGTTTATAATTTTAGGTTTTACTTTCAATTTCTTGAGAAGTACATCGATACTTATTGAGTGTTTGTAGATTTTTCATTATCTGTTAAGGTTAAATTTAAGTTTATTGATAATTTCTGCCTTTCTGGTTTCATCAACCGCATATGGATTATGAGTTGGTACTGCAGGTGTTACTCCTTCATTTAATTTTTCCATTACAACTTGAGTCTCTCTAAGATCTCGTGTAGACCAGAAGTTGTTAATACTATATGCATTGGTTAATGGATAAAATTTAGATTCTGCTACAATTTGATTTTTTCTAGCTTCGCTTAAACCGTTCCATTTTTCTTTGTAAGTTGCAGGCATATCTTTAATAAAATCAGCTGCAGCTTCTTCTACTATAAAACAAGATTCCCAAATGCGATTAGCATCTAGATTACTCATTACATGACCTTCATTCATTTTAGTTACAACTGTATCTTTCATTTCAGTTGTAAGTGCACCGAATTCTCTTTTCTTACTTTCGGTAAGGAAATTCATAAAGATCATATCTGATGTAGATTTAGCTTCTGCATTTTTAATAAGATTATCAATACTTTCAGTTAAAGTAGATTGATAAGATGCAGTTTTAGCTTCTTCATTAATTGATTCAGTTGATTCAACCGTTTCAGTCTTTTCCATAAGAGCTTTATCATATTCAGTGTTTACTTGCTCTGCAATATATTCGCTATACTTAATTCCTTTATCAAGATTTTCTCTAAGATATTCAGAGTAAGCAATATTTTGATCAACTTTTTCACCAACATATTCACTATACTTAATTCCTTTATCAAGGCTTTCAGCTAGGTAATTAGAAAATTCAATAGATTGATCAGTTTTTTCAGCAATATGCTCGCTATAACGAATACCGCTATCTAATTGTTCTGCTAAATAACCAGCATAATTTTTAATGCTATTCATATTTTCAGCAAGATAATTAGAATAAGTAATACCCTTATCAACATTCTCAGCAAGATAGTCAACATATTCAGTTACACCGTTTACCTTTTCAGCAATGGTTTCAGCATATTTAACTAGCTTTTCCATTTTTTCATTATCGGCAGATGTGCTTGACTCTTTTAAAGAATTAATTTCATTTTTGAGGTACTCTGTATACTTGTTAAAGTCCTCGTTAGTAACGTAAGATTGCTCCATTTTTTCTGATTTGTTTTCTTGTACTTTATATATCGGTTTATCAATTTCATAAATAAAAAGACTATCGTCTTGATCGAATCCAAAAGATTCATTAACTCTACCAAGTTCGGCATTTTCAAATCCTGGATCAGCTACTAAATCATAAGTAAAAAACTTTTTAATTTTTACTTTGTTATCTTCGCCTACAGTACCAGCTGCTCTAGATGATATATGTAAAGGAATACCATCTTTAATTAAAGCTTGGGCTTCTTTACCCTTAGATGTATTAAGTAATTTAATACGACCCTTTACTTGCTTGTTAGCAGAATCATATGAAAGATCTTCAATAACATGACTTACATTCGATAAACTAATATCAAAATCTTTAGGATGATCTAATTCTCCTAATAATTTCTTAGTTTTTACTTTTTCCTGTAATTCTTTAATATGAGGTAATACTTCTGCTTCTTCGTAAATACGATTGTTTTTATTCTTTACGCCGAACTGTGTAAATACACCTTCTAGTACAATACTACCATCATCTGCTTCTGATGTAGATAGATTTGCTGTTGATCTTTCTAATATTAGCAAGTTTTTATCTGCCATTTTATAGTTTTATTTGATTTATATATTACAGTGTCTCTTAAAATTTTAGATGTCCATATCCATATCTGCCGTTGGATCATCAGTAACGGGTTCTTCTGGTTTAAAATCCTTTTTATTAGCACCTAATAAAATCTTTTCTATATCATCATCCGTATATCCCTCCTTTTCTAAATCTTCTCTGGTTGTGGCCCGAGCATTGGCTTTAATATCATCCTGTGTAAACCCACCGTATCGTTTAATTAGGAATCCTAAATTAAAATATGGTATTTCTTCCATATCAGGACCCATTGTACTTAATTGAGTTTTCATATTACCTATAAAGTCAACACGCTTATTCATAAGCTCCATTTCCTTAAGTTCTTCAAATACATTATCTTTAACCCATTTTAATCCAAGACCTGCTTTAAATGATACATCATTTTTTAATTCAGGGTGGTTAAGACACATTTGAAGATAAAGAGGCTTTACTAATATTTCTTGAAAGATAGATCTTAATCTACTAATAAATTTAGAAAACTTAATTTCATCTCTCATCATACCACTAGCTTCTAGATCCCAAACAGAACCACCATCTCTATCAAATCTGGAAAAAGGAATTTTAGATGCTAATTTTAAACTATCTGCAAAATATTTTAAAGATTCAGTATCTCCTAAGTCCGGACCGTCGCCACCTACATTTTCAATTTCTGGAGTTTCTCCATCTTTAGAAGGAAGCTAATATTCTTTATTAAATGGCATCATTGGTTTGCCATTTGTTGTGAGTTCACCACTGTCAAAATCAAAATCTACAACTTCTCTATAACTGTTCATTAGTTGTGCCAATGATTGCTTTGCCCGTGTCTTAGATTTACCTCCAACTGGTATAACAAACTTAGTTTTAAAACTAGAATTAGTTACAGCCCAAATAATTCTAGTATGCTCCATAATTCTAAGCATATTAAACGATCTAATAAGTCGTTCAACATAAGAAGTTCTTTGTGGTGAATTAACCTGTGAATAAGAAATATAAATAATTTGAGAATCCCAAAGTTTACGTTCTTTTACCCCCTGTCCTTTATACTGAACCCACTGTACTTTACCGGTATCGGTGTCAACTCCATGTACTAGTGATTGTGGATCCAATTCTTTAAATCCTATTATTTCAGTTTGCTTATCGTTATAAACAATTTCAAATGCTATATAACCATCAACTAACCATTTTCTAAAATAGTTCCAAATACTTAAAGCATCATTAAAACCAAAATAATTATAAATATTATTATATGCATCACCTATTTCATCTTCTACTGAGTCTGAAATTTGAGTATTAAAATGTCCATATGCACAATAATTACTCTCATCAAATACAATAGCTTCATCACATAACACATCAAGAATTTCTTCTATTTCATCTTGTACTGCAAAAAGTCTATATTTTTCTACTTTTTCTGCATAATTACGATCGAAGAAAGCTATACTTTTCTTCATAGTAGTGTCAGTTAACGACATTGCCGCAAATGGCGAATAAATGTCATCGGCATCACTACCCATTGGATTCATAGTATAACCATATTGGTTTTCTGTAAATCCTACGGCTCGCGAATTTCTGATAATCATATCGTCGTAAGCCATACCAAGATTAGAAAGATCTTTTAAAATCTTTCGTACTGGGTTTCCTTCTGATAAAGGTCCTTTTCTATTTGTAAATCCAGCCATTAAGTGTGTGTTGGTTTATATATCACGGTAATACATAGACTGTACTGCTCCAATCGAAATGTTATGAAATCGATCCACGTCATTAGTAGTGGCAATATACCAATTTTCATATCCTAAAATTTTCATGGATCTCATACGATCTAATCTATATTGTTTAATGCAGTGTTCTAAATTAAAGTTTGGTCCATATGCAGCTTTAAGATTGTTCCAATTAAATCCCGGTAAAGCAGATTGATTGACTGGTTTACCTGAATTTGGTCCATTAATTTGTTTTTTAATCGTACCTGAAAAAGAAGTCCAAATTTTATTTAATAATTGTACCCTAACCTTGAAAGGCATATAGTGTAAATTTATACCTAATTCATTATTATTATCGCTTGGACCTAATCCTAATACAATTGGATTTGTATCATACCACGGTTCATCTGGTGTAAAATATTGAAAAAAATACAGTTTACCAAAATCAAATCGGCCTCCATAGGAGTCACCTAACATACTTAATTGTGACTGGCTAACATTAGATGCATAGGATTGACCTTTGTTAGTCTTAACATAAGTATTAATGCTTTCTTTTAAGTTTTCGGTCATTAGAATAGTTTACTATCTTCAGTTAATAGCATTACTTTAAAATTACGGTGTTCGGCAGCTTTTTTAAGTGCATCGGTTTTGCATAAATTTTTAACATATTGTTCATAGCTATGTTTAAAATTTTTCATAGACTTTACAGTTTTACGTTTAGGTTCTTTTGGTTTTTGTAATTGGGCCTTAGGTTTAACTTCAACTACATAATTTTCTATAATAGGATTTCCATCCTTTTCACCCTTTTTAAGTTTGATATAAAAATCTGGATAATATTTATGAAATTTTTTATCTAATAAACTAAAATAATCAATGGAAAATGGTTCACTCATCCATGATATTACATCTTCATTATGATCGCACCAATGGCAAAACTTACGCTCCCAACTGCTTCTATAAATTATAGGAAATGGTCCATTATACTTACTAGGATTTTTTGGAGTATAATAACCTTGTTTATATTTTGATTTAGATGTAGGTTTTACATTTTTAATACTCATAATTATAGAGAGTAAATACCATCTGAGTCTGTTGACCCGTGAATTGAAACAGTATTACCATATTTTTTAGGATGTAATTTATTCCACCCCTTTGCAAAACCACGTTTACATATTTCAGTAAAGTATGCAAATGCGTTGGTACTTTTTTCAGGATTAAAGTTTCTCCAATATTTATATAAATCCATATAAGCTACTGCTATACAGTCTCGCCTATCGTCAGGATTTGCATATGATAATTTTGTAGAACATTTGTCTGCTAATAACATTAGAAACTCTAGAGCCTTTGGAGTAAGCTCATCTTGTTCTTTAGATAATATTATTTGTTCTAAAAGATCTCTATTATTTAAATAATTTCTTTTTCTTGCCATTGTTGTTATCGTTTATATTTATATGCAAAAAAGGCCGAAAGATTAAAATTTCGGCCTTTTTATATAAATTGATTACTCCTATTTTAAATTTTAACCTTTAGTTTTGCTCTTTTAACTAATTCGTCATTTAATGAATCAACATTAACTACAGTTACTAATTCATTATCACCAGCACCGGCATATTCTTCTGCATTTACCATTACTTCATCACCCCTGTCAAATGATCCCACTGGATTTTCTATAGTAGCTTCAGTATACCCGTCATTCATCCAGTCGAGTTTAGTTTTTTTTTCAGAAATATAAGTTGCTTGAAGTTCCTTTTCTTTTTTAGTCATTTCAGACTCAATAAGAGTTAAAGCTTCTGTTAACTCTTCACTTTTGCCAATTTTTGCGATTGTATTATTAATTTGATTTTTCTTTTCTTCAAGAAATGAAATTTCATTATTAATTATAGATCGCTTTTTTTCTACAATAGCAGTTTTATGTCCTTCTGATGTAAGTGCTTCAGAAAGATATGTCGTAGCATCATATCCTATAAAGTCTTTAGCTTCTTTTAATGCTTCTGTTGCAGTATTAAAAAACTTCATTTCATTTAAATACATAGCTGGATTAATTTTATTAACCCATACTCCTTCTTCTACTGATAACATAGTTAAGTAAACATTAACAAATTGTTCAGAGGTAAGACCTAATAAACTATCCATTTCACAAAGTTCTTCCATACATTCAGCAAGATTACAAACTTTTTCAGCTAGCCATGTATTTCTAAAATTGTAAAACTTGTTTGCTGTCATTGCTTGCTTAATTTCACCAACACTAAAGCTAGTCATATCAAGATTGCCCATTTTAATAGTACCTTCATTAATATCAAAAACAATTGATTTTTCAGAATCTCCATAAAATACAAAAGATTCTTTAAGTACTTTAGCGTGTGATATTGCATCAGCTGTCATTAAATACCGTGAATCTGTTACAGTAGCTAATTCTAGTTTACCTTCATTTAATCGGTAATCTGTTCCGTGTAATCTGAAAGTAATAGATGATCCCTCCTTTAAAATTGGAGAAAATATTTTTACTACACTAGCAGTTTTTTGATCTGCACTACCTTCGCTACTGGCCATTTCATTAAGAATTGTTTTACATGTAGGTGACCATGGATGATTGTTTGCAACTAATTGCATTTTTGATACAATATTATCCGATTCACTTAAAAGACCAACAAGATCGGCATTTAATTTTTCATATAATGAACCCCGCATAGTAGCAGTTTGGTCAATAGCTTCGCTAATTCTAAAATTCCACTTATTTGAACTATGGGATTCTGTAATAAATGATCTAAGTTCTTTTACTGAATCAATCCAATCAAAAGTAGAAAGACTTCTGTGTAAATTTTTAGCAATTCTAAATTTAAGAACTGGATGTGCTTGTGCTTCAAGTTCTTCATTAATAGTAGAATCGACCTTAAACATTGCTGGAAATTCTTTAAGAGCAGACTTAAGTACATTCATTGCATTTTTTGCTGAGTATGAAACCCTAGACGTATCTTCGGCTACTGTTTTTAATTCAGCTGCAGTCTTATTCACTCTTTCATAGAGTTCTGTAAGTGTAAACATTTTATTATGGTTTTTTTGTTGTTTTTCTTGCATTGCTCCAATGGTATAAGCTTCAATTGCAGTTTTTGCTAATTGTTGTGGTGTTCCCATTCCAACAAGAATGGCAAGAACCTGTGATGGTGTTTTGCCACTTTTAAAAAACTCGTTAGTAAGATCCATCAGCTGTTTTGGTGGAGTGTTTAAATAGGGTGCATTAGTATTTACTCCATATTGTGGAGTTACCATACCATTCGTATAGACTTGTGTCTGTCCCTCGTTAATATTATTCATTTATCAGACTTATTTGGTTTATATATCAAAGGCCTTTGTTAAGTATTTATTTAACATTATCAGATTTATTTCTATATTCTTCACTATTAGTATTTTCAGGTGGTTCTGGGGCTGTGGTTATATTATCTTGTAAAAATGGATCCTGATCTGGAGCTGGTGGAGTTGTTAAATTACTAAAGGCAGCGTCACTAGGTGCATTAGACATATGATCTACTGTGTAATTAGCCTGTTGTATTACACCACCAAATCTTATTTCACCATTTCGGAACATACCAATGCCATCTCGATTTGGGTTGTCTGCTGTATCTTTTGTCATTTCCACAATTTCCGAAAGTAAAATACCTCCTTCAAAAACTGGCATAAACGATTTAACTTCAATCGGAAATGTAACTTCAAATTCTTTTTTATCATTCAATGAAAACTCAAATAATCTATTTTGGCCATAATCTTCAGGAACTTCTAGCGAAGCTTGTACTCTCATCATTCCTAAATCTACTTGAAAATGAGTAGTTTTATATAATTTACTGATTACTGATTCTGTCGCTTTAAGCATTTCAGTATTATTACTACATATTACTCTACAATCAAAACTTAAGTTAACTGGTAAAAATGAAGTTTCTAATGAATATGTTTTTAATTGCCCTTCAAATTCTCTTACAAATTCGGATCTTACAAATTTATTAGTCATACTACCAGAATCAATACTGCCAGCTGTCATTTGTAACATTCCGCGTGGTACTACTTCATAGTCATCTATAGCCTCACCATTCTCTTCTGCTCCAAATTTAAATACATCCAATAATAATCGCTCGTTACCGGTAATAGAATAGTAAAAAGGAATATCAATTTTTACTGAAGTATTTTCATCAGTTTGATTATAGTAATAAACTTTATTACGGAGTTCAGCCAATGTAGCTACTGTAATATATCTAAGGACTATGTTATCCCGGTTAAATTCTTGGTTGTATGCAGACATAAACTATTTATCCGATTGTTTCTATAGAGAATTCACTGAATCCTCCATCTTTTGTAATTTCAATACGTTTATCAAAATATTCACTGGGTAATACTGTATGATTAATAACAAATGTATTAATACCAATCTCTTTAATAATTTTGTGTAGTATATCAATAATATGATGTACTCCATCCGAATCTATTGAACTAAAAATTTCATCTAAAAATAAAATATTAAGTCCTGGAAATCTATTTTTAATCATTTTAATTAGTGCCATAATAATAACAAAATCTACTTTCTTTTTTTCACCAGTAGATAATGATTTGGGACTAATTTCCTCACCTATATGGTGAAGCATGCAATTAAATTTATCATCAAATAAAATACCGAATGGTATACCCATTTCTTTACTCATTATCATAATATTATTATTAAATGATGGTAAAATAGATCGTATTGCTAAATTTTTAATTCCATCGTCGCCTAATATACCTTCTAATGCTGTCAAATAATAATTTTCACCATCAATTTTAAGTTTACCTGTTTCCTTTTCACCTTTTTTCTGGTTAAAATCAGTAACAAGTTGCTTTAAATGATTGCCATCAGTAGATTTTTCATTAGCTATTTTTATCAATTCTGACTTAAGGCTTTGCATTTGTGTATCTAATTGACCACATTTAATAGAAACCTCCCTAGCACGATCTCTTGATTTAGTTAAATTAATTTCTATTTGACTAGATTCTTTTTTTATTTCATCTAACTGTTCATTTAACGTAATTAATACTTTTTCTTGCTCTGATTTAATTTCTTTATGAAATTTAGTATCTAATGTAGAATTACACATTGGACATTCATGATTTTCATATAACTTTAAAGCTTTTTTCGTAGAATTAATATCAGATGTTAATTGAACTTTATTAGTAGAATTTTGTTTATTTTCTTGATCAAATTGATATACTCGTTCTTTTAATTTAGTGTTAGCATCTTTTAGCTTATTTTTTGACGTATTTAAATCGCTTAATTCTTTTTTTAGTTTTTCTATTTGAGTCTTATCTTTTTCTTTTTTAGACTCTGCTACTATTTTTATTTTTTCATCAACTGATATAATAGATTCTGTTAATGTGCGTATTTCATCATCAAGTGTTCTAATTTCATCTAATACGGTTTTGCGTTTTAGTTTTATTACTTCTCGCATTTCGTTAATAATAGAAAATCCAAAAATACGATCTACAATAGCCTTTTTATCACGGTTAGACATTGTAATAAAACTTTTGAAATCATTAACAGAAAGAATAACTACATTTTTAAAAACATGATAAGGAATCTCAAAAATTTCACTTTCTAAAAAATCCTGTAAATTTAGTTTGCCTGCTACATCATATGGAGTTTCATTAATTTTAATATTAAAAATTCCAGGATTAATACCTCGCTCTATTTCTACAAGATTACCTTTACTTTCTAATACTATTTTACCCCACATTTCTTTATTAACTCTGTTAGGCAAATCGGTTAAATTAGATCCCTCTACTTTACCATAACATAAATAAGTAATTACTCTAGCCAAACTAGATTTGCCGGCTCCATTATTACCTAATATAAGATATAATTCACCTTTGTTTTCTTCAAAATCTATTCGCTGTAATCTGTTGCCATAACTGGCAAAGTTTTTAAATTCGACACTAAAAATCTTCATGCTTGCTTGTAGTTGCTTCTTTATATAAGTTTTTAATTGATGATATTAATCTTTTTTTAAGTTCATCATCATAGTCTAATGCATTTACATATTCTTCTGAAATTTTGATTAAATCAATATCACCGCTAAAGTCTGTTACTTCGCCGTCCTCGTATTGAGCAGCATATTCTTCATCAAAAATTTTAGGCTCTAATCTATATGCTAAGCCATCCAATTGATCCATAAATCGATTAATGCTACATGTTAATAAAAATTTACTAGGAATGTAAATATCAACAAAATTACCTTTAATCTCTTTGGCTAATTGTTCCATTCTTATATTAAAAATATCATTAATATAATATCTGATAAATTTTGGCGAATGATTGTTTTCAAAAAAAGTATCTTTGCCGCTTTCTAAATCTAAAAGATATACGCCCTTTTGGTTGCCTCTGTCAGATCTAGTCATTTGATAAGGATTACCTACTAATACAAAATTTTTCTTGTTTTGTCTATAATGTATGTGGCCACTATATACGCGTTTAAACTTTTTAAATAAATTAACTGAATTGCCACCTTCATGCAAATGTCTAGTACTCGGACTAGTTTGAACACCCTGTGTTCCAGAATGACAAAATACATAATCAATATTTTCAGAATATGATTCAATAGTTTCACGTTCATGTTCTGCATTTCTTCTCCAGGGAATCAGTAAACATTTTGCATTTTTGTATTTAATAAGATGAGGTTCTTTATGTACAGTAACATTTGGCACATATTTAATGCAATCTACAGAACTAATATCATTTGTATTTTTGCGCATAATATCATGGTTACCTACAATGACATGTATGTCTGGAAAAATCTTAGAAAGCTCTTCAAATACCCTAATACCTAAATCTTGTGCTGCTAAATTTATACTTTGTCTATTATCAAATACATCACCGAGATGATATAATATATCACCTTCTTTATATTCTGCTTTAACTAAGGGAATAAAAAAATTAAAGAAATAATCTTCAATTATGTTCAACCAAAGTACAGAATTTGACCTGCATCCTAAGTGAGTGTCACTCAAAAGCCAAATTCTTTTAGTCGTGTGTTTTGATTTCATTTTTTATTTTTGATAAATATTTGAAAATTTCATCCTTTTCAATTAAAAATTTGAAATTATATCCATGTGCAATTACACTGTTTTGCTTTGCAAGATTTTTATTCTCCAATATAGAACAAGAACCCTTCTTGTTATAAGTCCACTTAGATTTAATTTCTATGATTTCTTTTTTGACTGGAATATAAAAATCTGATATGTTTTAGTCATCATCAAAATAATTTACCGATACCTCGTTTTTTTCTAATATTATATTTTTTGTCTAACTCTAACATCAATTCATCTTTATACTTATTAGAAAGAGAATTATAAAATTTATTTGGAAATATGTCAAAGTAATCGGAAAGAGCTCCAAAAATTTCAATTTTAGTATAGTCGTTGCCTACTCGATCTATAATATAAAAAAATACTCTATTAATTTGAATTTTATTTAATTTTTTATTGATACCATCAGCAGTAACTTTATTAAGTTTATCAAATTCACTATTTATAATAATTTCATCGATTCGATCCATCATCATATTATAATGAATTCTATCATCAGGATCCATTTTATCTTCATAAGAAGATTCTATTTTAAAGTTAACTGGATTTTCACTTAAATCCTGTTGACCAAATGTATTGTTAAATATTTTATCGTCTTTCATAATTTAATTTGTTATATCTTGTGTTTCAGTAAGTCTCATATGGTCATAATCAATATCAAATCGACATCGGGTACCCTTACCTTCACCATCTCTAATTTTTAATACCTTTAACCAATACTCTTTATTTGCATGCATCATTGAATCCTGTATCAGTGCATACATAACATCCGCAGTATGTGCAAGACCCGTAGATTCTGCAATGTTTTCCATCTTTACTTCAGTAGCATCCCATGCTCCACGATTAATTTGTGTTGCTGAAATTACTAACATGTTTTGTTTGACTGCCATTGCCCTAAGGTCTTCAGCAATTTGCTTTATTTTCATATAGGTATTTTCAGTATTAGGATTACGATAGTTTGCCAAAATGTTAATATAATCTACAACTACTACATTAACTTTATGATCTTGTGATTCCTCCAGCATTTTTAAATAAGCTTCAATGTCTAAAACAGTAGCTTGACTAGTTGGAAACTCTTTTACGAAAAGTTTACCCGGTGGCATTATGCCTCTAGAAACCTTTTCTAATCGCCTTTTCATAAAGTCGCGGTTTGCTGACTTTTCATCATATTGAGACATAGATATACTTAACAGGTTTGAACCTATTCGCTTAAGTACTTTTTGCCCAGCCATTTCAGCTGTAATAAAAACTACATTATGTCCCATTCTAACTAGATTAGCCGCGTCATTAGCTAACCATATAGATTTTCCAATATTCTGTTCACCTGCATATATTACTAATGATTTAGGATCGTACCCACCGCCTGATACACGATCTACAAAAGTCCAGCCTGTCTCTATTTTTTTTGTTTTTCTTTGAATATGATGTTCAGGTTCAAAGAAGTCCAAACCAACATTAACATCAAAACTAAGCATGCCTTCAGTAGAAATCATATTAGATGCTCGCTGTACAACATCTTCTACATTTTCAGGACTAACATTTTGGGTTTTTACAAATTCAATAGTACGTATTAATTGTTTATTAAAGTGTCTCCATTGTATCCATGCTTCAGCTGTTCGCTTTACCCAATCTTTTTCATACTTTTTATAATCTGCTGAATAAATAGATTCAACAATTTCAGGTGAAATATTATTAGGATCATCACTAATTAACATTAATGTTTGATCATACGACGGAGATTCACCGAACTTATTATAAAAGTCTCTGGCAATTTTAGCAACATGATCAATATCTGGATTAGAAAAAAATCCGGAACTTAATTGTTTTAAAAGTTGAGGTTCATCTAAATAATAATTAAAAAAAGTTTTTTCGTGTTCTATTGTAACATTCATGCGTACGGATTTTTTATAATTTGGTATGAAATATGGGATTTAGTAGAATGCGTAATTTTAGCAAGGTTGCGATCTACCATATATTGCATAACCTCAGTTGCTTGTTCTAATTCAATATTATATTTTTTAGTTAATGCAACGTTAGTAAATTTAATTTCATTACTACTTTTGCTACAATAATCTCTGATTGCTTCATAAAGTATATCTTCCATGTCTGGATAATTGGACAGACTAGCCCAATTACCTAGTACATATTTAACTTTTAATTTATTAGGATCAATCTTCTTCAGCATCGTCAAATACTTCCATTAAATTTTCAGTGTTAGCTTCTTCTGCACTATATTGATAAGCAGCACTAATTGTAGGTTCTAATTTTTCTAATACATCTCTAGTAATAACATGAGGTGTAAATAACTGATTTAAATCTACCACATCATTTAAGTGGGCTACACATAATTTACGTGCAGTTGATGAAGGTTGAAAGTATAAAGTTATTTCTTTATCATTTTCTGTATAGCAGTGCTGTCTACATTCAGATTTATCGCTATCACTTAGTTTATCATACTTTTTTTGATCTAAGAATCGGCCTCTTTCAATACCACAAGTATCCCAATCAATAAATTCTTCTAATCCTACATATGGATTCATTCCTTTATTAAAGCTTATATGAAATTTAATAGGTCTTGGTTTAGCAAATCTATTTTTATTTGGTTTAGCAGTAACTACGATACCTGTTTGCTCTTTACCATCACCACCTTCTTTTAATTTTGCCTTAGCTAAAAATAGGATAATCGAAGCTGCATATTCTGGTCCTGTATTATGATTTATTACACCGTTATCAGTGATATAATGTTGAGCATCAGCAACAGTTAAATCATGAACCTTAGTAGATTTTAATTCTGTTACACTTTTTATTTTTAATTTTTTCAATTCCATTTTCTATATATTTTATACATTTTTGTTGGTTAGTTTTAAATTTTTCACACGAAACTCTAATTATTCCAATTATGTCATTTCTAATATCTAATGCTACTGAATCCTTTATTTCATCATATGATTGATTATGCCAATATAAACCATCATATTCTATCAAGACAATACCTTTATTTGTTTTTAAATATCCATCATATTTAATTATACCTTGGTCTAAATCTTTAGATTTTTTTATGTTTATAATGAATTGCTTATGTTTAATTTCTTCATTATGTTTAATTAATTCGTTAAAAAAAATAATTTCCTCTTTAGAAATAGACCCGAAGAAAGATTTATATTTTTCCGGATTTTCTTTAATGAACTTAGATGTTTTTTTACCTATTAATTTTCTAATATATTCATATTCTTCATTAGATGTCCAAAATTCTCTCTTTCCGTAATTTCTTTTATCGACTTCATACTGTGCATCATCTTCAGAATATCCTTTATTAATCCAATACGATTTAGACCACACAGATTGTTCAGAAATTTCTTCACTTGAATATTTAGCATATCTTTTTTTTGAATTATTAGATTGATATTGTTTAATCTTTATTGTTGCAATTGCTTTAGAAAATCCTTTTTTTATCCAATAATCAACTGTTAAAACAGATCTTGATCTCTGTAGATCTGATACTTTTTGTATTGCAGAAGCATCATCCCATCCCATAGATATCCAATAATCTTTAGATATATTAGAGACAGATTTACCATTACGCCTTTCTTTTAAAAACATCGAACATTCATTAATAAATGAAACCTTTCCCTTTATTTTGACATTAGAAATTGAATCAAATAATTCATATAAATAAATTTCATTATCTATATTAAAATTTGGAAAATGTTTTAATATCAATTCTTTGAATGATTCATAATTTTCAGATGCATTTATATATGGAATAAAAGAAGGTTTCATAATTAGTGTATTTTTAATTCTAGGCGGTGGCTACCCGCCGCCACTAATTATATATCGATACACTGTCTCCATTTATTAAATCTCTGGCATATACCCAATTATCATCATTTAATGGATTGGAATTAGATTCGCCTATAAAAAATCGATGATCTTCTGAACATCCTAAAATAGATCTATCTTCAAATTCTATTTTATATGTTGGTTTTTCAAATTCCCAAGTTGCTTCTATTTCTTTGTCACCTACTAAAGTTTTGACATAATCACCTTCCTTAATTTGTTCAATTTCTTTATATGAATTGTCTGACATTAAAACTAAAGAACCTGGTGTTAAACAACCGCCACCACCAACTTGTCTTGAAAATAGATCTTGTGTTTGGTAAGTATGATTTGTAAATAATAATGGAATTTTACAGATTCCTAGTTTGGTCATTAAAATACGAAATGTGGACTTAAGGAGTTTGGCTCTTGTCATATCTGATTTGTCAGAACCGGTTCTTGCATCATCAATTTCTTTTTGAGTAGCCAAGTTTCCAGCAGAATCAAGCACAATCATAATTTTAGGTAATTCGACGCCTTTCTTTTTTTGATCAAGAAGAGTATCAACTAAAGTAGTAACTGATGTTCTATATTCTTGTACTGTATTACATGGTTCATACCTAAATGTTTTAGGATCAATTCCAAATTTTTCAACTAATGATTTATCTACGGCATTTTCAGAATCATAAAATACAATACTATAACCTAGCTTCTGTGCTTGTTTAATTGCATTAAGAATAAGATAAGTTTTACCAGTACCAGTAGGTCCTGCCAATGCAACTGCTCTATTATTTGGGTATCCACCAAATAAGCTTCCAGTCAAGCATGCGTTTAACATAAAATTACCAGTAGGTATGTAGTGATCTATCGACGATATACTAGACTTATCTAAAGTATCACCGTACTCTGAGATTTTGCTCATCTCTTTATTAAGATCAGCGAAAGAAAATTCTTTTTTTGCCATATTAACTTTGTTTAGTTTTTATATGGCGATTATTATAATTTGTTTACCTTAAAATGACAACCTTACCTGTTATAGTGTGATAATAGTTACGGTGATCTTGGTACATAATTTTATATGTATAAATACCAGCTTGACATAATCTATGATGGTAATAACCATTCCAACCTTTCATTATATTTCGTGTAAAATATAATCGATGTCCCCATCGGTTATAAATAGTCATTTCGTAATATTTAAGGTTTACTCCTTTTGGTGTAAATCTATCATTAACACCATCTCGATTAGGTGTAAATGAATTAGGTACCCATATTAAAGTTTGATCGCATGGTACCAATTGCATCATTAAATTAGATTGAGTAGAGCATCCTAAGTTATTGCTAGCCGTAATAATTATTTGGCCGTCAGTTTGCCAATTAACAAGTAGGTCTCCTGCATTTTGATTTAGTATTTGCCCTCCAACTACTTCAAATGTATAATTTAGTTCTGGTTTAGTTTCAATACTATAGCGTACTGGCGTTCTCTGTCCATAGCAATCAGGAATTTGATGAAAATATTGTCCAAATGTAAAAATGGGTAGCACTAATAGTGCCAATAAAAACTTAAACATTAATCGTGTGTTATTACTCCAGTTACAGGAGTTGGGTTAATTGTAATATCGCATAAAACAGGCGTTCCAATACATCCATTAATATCAGTTTCTGTCACTTCAACTTGATAATTACCGGGTAATGTACCGGACCAATCTACTTCAATAGAATTAGTACCTTGACCTAATGCTATATTACCACCAGCAACAACCCATTGATAAGTAGATCCGAATGTATTAGTTACGGTGTATGTTGTTAAGTTAGGGTCTTGTTCACATATAAAATGAGGACATGGTAAGGCTTGGGAAAATACGGTGTGTGCCGATAAAAAGAATGATATTGTAATTAATACTTTTTTCATTTAAGACCTTTTATAACAGCATCAGCTAAATCATATTGATTTAATTTAAATATTAAACCTGCTGCATGATGATCAGATTTATATTCTAGTGCTGATGCTAATAGTGGCATCTTTGTATCTAATTTATCTTTTACTCGTTCTGCTAAACTTTCAGTACTTGTTAGATCTAACGTTTTACTGTTTGGAATAAATGAAATATACATACCATCTCTATCTACAAAAGAAGTTACAGTAAATTGCATACCACCCCATGATGATTTGCCTTCGTTCAAAAAACTATTGAATGTTGTAATCATAGTTTATGTATTTTTGTGTAAAAACTGAAATAATTTTGTCCCAGTGGAATCCGGTATCATAATTACCTGTGTACCTCTTCCTAAGGCCGAACCTACAGTAAGTTTCCATCCACCAATACCTGATTTTTCAAATCGTTCTGCTTTAATACCACCTAATTCTATTTCTTTAGCTTCATTAAGTGATTCTTTAAAAAGTTCATCTTTAGAAACCTTTCGTGTTACGATCTATATCATTTGCTTCATTAACTGATTCTTTAAAAAGTCCGTAAATAAGATGGCCTGGTAGATGATCTGGTACGATTTGATCTACATCATATTCAGATACTCGTTTAAGTGCTCGTACTTCCTCAGCATATCTACGTAATAAATAATGGCCTCCTAAATTGGCGTCCATCATTCTATCAGCTATTACATTAGCATCTACTTTCTTTTTAGATGCACCTTCGTTAAGAAATTCTTCGAAATTAGTAGGTAGTAGTTTCATTTTAAATATATTTTTATACTTTATATATCACACCATCTGCATAATTTTCAACAATTAAATTAAGTATATCTCCATTATTACCAGGTGGACAATCACCAACAGTGGCTTGAAATTGAAATGTCCATGGTCCAATCATACCATCACCCCAATTATTACCAGGATCCCCGTCTAAAAAACCACCGGAAGCTGTGTCATAAAACCAACCAGGGTTGTTAACAATGTTTCCATTAGCTGATGATGTCACCGTATTAACCCATAGCCACAATCCAGTACCTGTATTATTAGTTGGATTACCTAGTGGATTAACACCGACCCAACCGGGTCCTAAGTTTACTGCAATACCGTGTAACCAATTAGTAGAAAGTCCTTGATAATTATTAATCGTATAAGTAAAAGTAAGAACATCACCAGGTTGATATGTAGCAGAAACTGGGTTAACTGTTAATTGATCATCAAGTATACATTGACCAAATGAAAATAAAGGAAAAAATAAAATAAATAAAAATCTCACTTGATTATCTTTATCTATTTATCAAAAGAGACCGTTTGTATAAATTAAACTACGATTGAATTGCTTAAATCCCATTACCTTTAACACTCTATTAATTGGATCTAATATTACCTTTTCAAATTGAGCATCATAATCAATAGATGGCGCAAATTCATATGGATATTCACCTGGAGAATATGCAAATGTATCACATGCTTTATCAACTGTGTAATACATTTTTAATTTTTCGCCGTTTCCTACAGGTTTATATTTTTTACGATGTGGTGAATTATTCAGCAAGTAATTATGGTATCCTGCAGATCTTACTCCTATTGGACATTTGGATCCTACTTGAAATGATTCTCTATCATTAACAATATATTTCTGGTAATTATTAACTTTTTTAGATTCAGCAATATGGTCAATGTTTGCTAATTTAAATTCACGCTTAATATCTTTTAGTAAATTAGCAAAATCTTGCATATTTACGTCATCAACAGAAAAAATATAAGTAATTAAGTGCTTTAATTTTTCCCTAGCAAACGAAGGTGCTGAAGATTGAATAATTTCAAAACCTTTAGCACTAATTTTACTTAAATCATCATAATGCAAATCCGGATCTTTCCAAACAATATTTTGCATATATTTTTTCTTAGCTAACCAGATCGCATTTTTTGCTACAGACTCTAATTCAAAAGAAAGGTAATTTTCTGCATTATTAGTGTCTGCATATTTTTGCATAATTTTTTCAATAAATTCCTTTAATCTGATTTCATATAATTTAAGTATAAAATCTTTTTCAGAACCAGCCCATGTTGTATTTTTAATTACTTCATCAAACTTCATGTATATTGAATCGGTATCAATATAAATACCTATGGGTTCTTTAACTTTTTCTGTAACCTCTATGCCCATTTTAGCATGAGTAGCTTTATCATTATGCCAAAATTCTCTAAAGTACTTATTAACCAATTCTTCAGTATAAAGTATGGCATCTTTTCCCTGTAGTGTAATAGTTTCGGCAATATCTACATTAAAAAAATAAAAATACTCATTACCAAAAGCACCGTAAATTGAATTGAGCATTAACTTAATTGCTTGCTCGAAGGCGAAATACTGATCAGCTTCTCTTTTTACCTTTTCTAGTTCGACTTGGTCTATCATTTATTTTTATTTTTAAGTGCAGTTGCTCTCATCTTCTGTTTTGTTTCTTCAGTGTGTGGTCTCCTCTTTCTGTTTTTAGCAGCTATGCTTAATTTTCGTTTTGTGTCTTCAGATAACGATTTACCCTTATTTGGTGAAACTCTTCCTTTAGCTGCTTCACTCATTTTCTTTTTAGATTCTTCAGAGTGAGTCATACCTACTCTGTATTTATTACCTTTGTTTTTATCACTTATCTTTCGTTTAGCTTCTTCTGAATGTTTCTTACCTTTAAAAGATGGTACTCTACCTTTCAGTGCTTCAATCATCTTCCGTTTAGTTTCTTCAGTTCTTGGAATACCTTTATTCCACGGTATTGTACCTTTCTTATTCTTACTTAACACTTTACTATAAGATTCCTTTAACCTTTCGTATTCAGCTGAACAAATATTATACTGCCTCTTTTGTCTTTTGTTTTTTGTGTTAGCCATATTAGTCATCATGAACGTCCCGAACAGCCCAGTACATTACATTTAATGGAAAGTCTTTTTTTAAGGTATCAATTACCGCGTTTCGTTCTTTTTCTCCGTAAATAAACTCTCGTTGAAACGGAGGACGAATATCCAGCTTACCACCAAAGCCGATGACCCCGTTTTCTTCATTATCCACATATTGATTGGTGAGTTCACGAACCGTAATTTCTTTAAGCTCTATGTTCATAATCTTTTGTTCTTAATAATGATTCTCATGAATGGTATCGTAGCCTTGCCATTATTGTCGTAATAACCTAGAATTGGGTGGTCTGCTTTAATTAAACCTGTGTTTCCAGCCTTATAATAATCGTCAACAAATTTTTGGCTTAGACCATTTGGAGCAAATTCCCGGTACAAATTCCCTTGTCCAAGTCCTATTATTTCAAATTGCTCAGGATTGTATTTGTTTAAAAATGTAATTGGAACACCTATGTGACCTTTAAAATCAACTGGAATGTCTGCGACTTTATCCACGTTAATCGCGTCATAGTTATCATACTTTGGATAATCTTCTACATTGTAGGCTTTATACAGTATTAAATCTTCATGCCGTTTGGAGATTTCTAAGTTGGTAAGCCAAACCACACCCGAAACTCTAATCATGCCTTCTTTGTGATCACCAGCGGTAGCGTAATCTTGGTAATGCTTATTTATAAAATGGCCAGCGCCTCCTTTAAAACCATATCCCAGCCAAAGTTTGTTATCCTTTATTAACGGAAATATTTCGGTGTTTTTCGTGGCATTCTGATGTCCAACAATCACAAACTTCTTATCGAAGTCAATAAGTTGAGCGACATATTCTCTGAAAAGTGAGAATGGTGGATTGGTTACTACAATGTCGGCTTGCTTTAATAACTCAATACTTTCATTGCTCCTGAAATCTCCGTCACCATTTAATGGCTTTATGCCTATTTCATCTGGGTCAGGTACAAAGTTTCCATTCTTGTCTCCATCATATTCTAAGTAGATGGCTTGCTCTGACTTGTTTTGGCTGAACAAGTCCATGTCCTGATTTTTATAGCAAGTCGCAATAAGCTTTTTCAGGCCTAACTTTTCAAAATTGTAAGAGAAGTAATGAAAGAAATTACTCACTCGTGGGTCGTCACAGTTACAGTAAACAACCTTATCTTTAAAATGCGCTTTGTAGTGTTTTAATTCTCTTTCTATATCTGAAAGCTGTGTGTAGAACTCATCCTTTTTATTTTTTTTAGCCTCAGTAAGCTTTTTGTTTTGAGTTTCTTTTGCCATTCGGTCTGGTGTCTTTTTAAGGTCGCCAATTTAACATATTCGATTTACGCTGCGTATACTAAACCTCTTTCATTTGGATATAGTTCTACTAATATCTTATGTATGATAAAATGTTCTTTAGCTGTCAGGTGTACTAGGTTTTCCTTATCATTAGTTCCACCCATACATTTTGGTGTAATATGATGTCTTTCTGAATATCCTTCTAAAAGTCTATTTTTAGCTCTGTTTATTATTTGATCGTGTATCTTTCTCCAATTCATATTTTATATATTGGAGTTAAGCATTAGTTTTAGTCTTAGTTCAGAAAGAGATTTGTTTACGCATAGAAAAGGCGCCTATGAGTAAAGCGCCAAATCCTATCAAACAAAATATTATTTAATCTTCGGTCATCATTGCTACTGCAACGGTAAGTACCGTATCAGTATCTAGAGATTTAAAAACTACTTTATTAGAACAAACAATTACTTGATAATTTTCTTTATCTAATAAATTTAGATATTTTTTATAAATAACTACTGATAAATCTTCTTTAACTATATCAGTGTTATCAATGTTATGTGAACATACTATTGAATCATATGAAGTACCCTTTACTCTAATGTTACCATCTTTAGCATAAATTGTAAAAACCTCTTCGTCTTTATCTAAAGAAAAAAGTGATTTAATACGATCCGTTTGTGTAGTTAAAAGATCAAATTGAAATAAACTAGAATCAGTACTAAATGCTCGTGACATTTCTTCTTTGTTCATTTCCATAAAAGAAAGACTAGGATCTGAACAAGCTAAATTAATAGTAAGATCTTCATTTTCAATCATAAAATCACTAGCCATTAGCTCACCATCAATGTCGCTGTATTTTATACGTCCATTAATGTCACCATGAAAATGTGATAGTGCATCAACTACTTTTGTACCATTATAAAAGCTGACCTTTACTTGATCTGGTACATGACCATCAAAAATATCAGATGTATTTTGCTTTACTAGTTTAACAGCATCTCGTTCTGGTAGATAAACAGATGACATAGTATTGTCACCTCCGATCTTCATAAAAATAAATTTGTCAATTGGTAATAACTTTTTGACAAATGATGATAGCTCGCGACCATCAATTTTAGTAAATGTAATTTCTTTCATTTTTTTAAGGATTTGTTTAGTCCTTATATGTAATGAAATAAAATTAGTTTAGAGATTATTTTTTGTTTCTTGTACATGTACACGTACTTCCTGTGCTAAATTTTTAATTTCTTGCATAGATTTACGTATCCTGATTCCTGCTGCTTTATTGCCTTTTTTGTAAAATCTTTCTACATCATCGTCAACAAGAGCTATTAATTTTTTAATTTCTTCGTATTTTTCCATAAATAATAATTTAGTTTAATCGGATTGTTTTTGTTTACTGATTCAAAAGACTACATCTACTCTTTTGGCCATCGTTGTCTTTCCTTTAAGAAGTTTGCCAATTTTAGTATATAAATCTTCTAATTCATGGTCTTTAAGATACTTATAACCATTCTTCAAATTAATATCTACTCCGTCATATCTAGCAGAATAATCTTGTTTGCCTTCATTGACTGATTCTGATTCTCCCAATGAGGCTTTACATGCATCATTAAACATGTCCATATAATAAACTGCTCCTTTTTTATCACCATCCTCTATATAATCGATAGCAATGCCTAGACCTTGTGATTCGCTATGATAATTTACATCAGTAAATGAATCTTGTAACTTCTGAAGTTTTTTGGCACCCCATGATACTTTCGCTTTAGATCCCATTTCTAACATACCATCATAGTCAAAGTCATGAGACCATTTATCACCTAATTTATAGGATTCGGCCTCGCTCACTCCTTCATTAGTGATAAACTCCAGCTCACTG
>Ga0114918_10001214_pt1 | contig 23013 bp, 11 predicted proteins | sample LantaG_FD_87015 | JGI IMG/M metagenome (GOLD analysis project Ga0114918, IMG submission 87015) | Deep subsurface microbial communities from Baltic Sea to uncover new lineages of life (NeLLi) - Landsort_02402 metaG | ecosystem: Environmental > Aquatic > Marine > Oceanic > Sediment | place... | reverse complement strand
TGCGCGCACCCTCATCTCCCCCACGGGGAGCGCCCGGAGACGGTAGAAAAATATATAGAGAGAGAGGAGAGAGAGAGAGAGAGAGAGAGAGAGAGAGAGAGAGAGAGAGAGAGAGAGAGAGAGAGAGAGAGAGGGGGGGAGCAGGCGGAGCCTCCTCTCTTGGCCTCTCTCCAACTGCACGCTATGCTGACCGACGCCAAAGAAGAAGAGCTCGCTCGACGAAGAGCGATGCCTCCTCCTCCCGCGCCCGCGCCTCCGCCTCTGCCTGCTCCTGCTCGCGCCCAGCCGCCTATAATCTCCATCTTCCATTCCGAGCAAGGCCGAGGCGGCGAAGACGAAAAAGCACGGCGAGAGCCATCGATCCTGCGCGTCCGAATCGCCACCGTCGAGTGGTCGCTCTGCAAACCGCTCCCGGGGATCGACGCAGGCGCGTCGCCGCTCGACGGCGCAAGGCTGGCGCGCGTGCCCGTGCTGCGGGTGTGGGGCCCGACCCCTGGAGGTCAGAGGGCGTGCGTGCACGTGCACAAGGTGAGGAAAGAGAGTTGAGAGGGAGAGAGAGAGAGCGCGGGGGGAGAGAGAGCCCTATTGGCTTGCTCGGTGATGATGCTCAGCGACGACAAGAAAAAAAAACTCGACCTCGACCTCACCAAAAAAAACAGGTCTTCCCCTACTTCTACGTACCCTACGCCCTCGAGCCGCCCACAGCTCCGGGAGGGGCTCGCGCTGAGCTGCTCGAACTCGCCCTGGAAGTCGACCGAACGCTCAGCGAGAAAGAACGGGAATCGGGGCGAGGAAGAGGAGGAGGAGGAGGAGGAGGAACCACCGCTTCTTCCTCCTCTCTCTCTTTCGCTCCCGCTCCTCCTCCGCCGCAGCGCCGCGTCGTCGCCGCCGACCTCGTCCGCGCGCGGAACGTCTACGGCTTCCACGCCACCGAGGAGCTCTTCGTCAAGCTCTCCTTCGCGCACCCTTACGACGTCAAGAGGGCCTCGGCGGCGTTCGCAGAGGGGAAGGTCAGGGCCCCCGCCGTCGTCGGCGGCGGGGAGATGAGCGAATGCGACGGCAGGGACGGCGGCGGCGACGGCGGCGGCGGCGACTCTCCTCCCTCTCCTCTCCTCCCGGTCCCGTGCTTCGAGGCCCACATTCCCTACGTGCTTCAGTTCAAGGCAGACTGCGGCCTGGCCGGAATGGACGTCGCGGAGCTCGAGAGGGGGAGGGTCCGAGGCGGGTGGCCCCGCTCGGGGCCGCGGAGGAAGTGGTGGCAGGAGAGGAGGGGAGAGAGGGGACAGCCGGAAGAACGACTCGAGCAACGGGAAAGCGAGCAGAAGCGTGACGAACAACAGCAGAAGCACTCCTTCCCCCTCGTCTGGACCTCTGGCTCGCCGCACGCCGCCTCCTGGGAGCTCCCCTGGCCGTCCGGCTGCGGCCGAGGAGGCGTGGGCCCCGCGCGAGTCTCCAGGGAAGGGCTCGGGAACGGCGACGGCGACGGCGACGACGACGGCGGCGGCAACGACGGCGGCGGCGGCGGCGGCGCCGGTGGCGGCGGGGAAAGCGGCGGCAACAAAGCTTCTTCTTCCTCCTCTCCCTCGGTCATCGAGGTCGATGTCACCGCCGACGCCATCGCGAACGCCAAGGCAGAGGCCGCGAGGAGGGTTCCCCTCGAGTCTATGCCCGGGCTGTTTGACGAAGAAGAAGAAGGAGGAGAGGGAGAAAAAGAAACGTTTTCTTCGCTCCCACCGTCTGCATCGCTGCCCTCCTCTCCTCCTCTGCACCGCCGCGCCGTCGCCTCGCTGCGCCCCATGTGGCGCGACGAGGCCGCGAGGTGCCCCAGCGGCAGGCTCCCGCCGCCACCCAAGGACGTCGAGCGAGAGCCCGTGCCGCTGCGGAGCGCCGCGGCCGAGGAGCTGCGGGGGGCGCTGCTGGCCGCCGAGGCCGCCGACGCCGCGGCGGGGAGGGACGGCGACGACGCCGACGGCGACGGGAGGGGCGCCCCCCTCTCCGCCAAGGCCGCCGACGCCGCGGCCGCTTCCGCCTCGGCGGGCCCGGCGCTCCTAACGCAGGCGGCCAACGACCTGACCCCGGGGAGAAGTTGGAGCGGCAAAGAGGAGGAAGAGCAGGGCGGCTCTGCCGCCGCCGTCGTGCCGCCGCCGGCTGCTGCTGCTGCTGCTGCGACCGGCGTCTTTGCTTCCTCTGACTGCGACGACGACGGCGGCGGCGACGCCGAGGCGCTGTTCGGGGCGCTCGCCGAAGCCGCCGCCGCCGCCGACGGCCCTCCTCCGCCTCCTCCGCCTCCGACTCTGGGAGACCAGGCCGGCCCCCCGGCCTCCTCCTGCAGCCAGCAGGCGGCGAGGGAGGCCGCCGCTGCGGCCTCCGAGGCGGCTAGGGAGGCCGAGCGGGAGTGGGAGGACATCCGCGCGGCGTCGCAGGCGCTGGCGCTCTCGCCCCCAGCCGCGCTCCCCGCCGCCGGCCCCGAAGGAGCCCCGGGCGCCGCGCGCGCCCTGGAGCCGACGCTGCTCCGGGCTGCTGCTCCGACCGCTCCTGCCGCCGCTCTGCCCAACGATCCCGGCTTCGAGGTGCGGCTGTACGGGGCGGTGGAGGAGATGGCGTCCCAGAGGAAGGAGGAGCAAGAGCGAGGGCGAGGGCGAGAGCCCGCCAGGGAGGAAGAGCTTCCGGGGAAGCAGAGGGAGGAGAAGCAGAGGAGGAAGAAGAGGCTCTCCCTCTCTGCCGCGGCACGCTCGGCACTGATGGATGTGGACGGAGAAGAGGAAGACGAGGACGAGGAAAGCGAGGAGGAGGCAAGCGGGGAAGAAGAAAAAGAGGAAGAAGAAAAGGCAAAGGCGACCTCGACCGCGCTCGCGATGGGAGCGGCGCTGCCTCATCGCCGCCCGCCTCCCCCGCTCCCTTCCTCTTCTGCTTCTGGCCTCCGTGTCGCCTTCCCCGGCCCGGGTCACACCCTCCGCCCCCGCTCCCCCCCTCCTTGCCCCTCTGCCGTCGCGGCGGACTTCGCGAGGCGAGGAGGCCCGCGAGGCGGGGTGGGCCCCCTCGCCGCCGCCGCGCGTGAGCCCTTCTACTCGGACGCCGCCGACGCGCCCGCGAGGCCGCCCGTGTACGCCGGCGTCGAGCGCCGCCTGCTGGCGGGCAGGTGCGGCGCCGGCCTGCCGCCCTGGTCGGACGACGAGGCGCGGCGCGCGGCGCGCGCGGCGGAGCGGAGGGCGCAGGAGGAGATCTTGGCGGACGTTCAGAGGAGGCACCCGCGGCCGAGAAGAGAAAGCAATGGAGCAGCGGCAGCGGGGCCGCCCATTGAGTTTCTGCTCTCTCCGGCGGCGTGGCCGCCGACGAGGGCCGCGACGGACGCGTGGCTGGCTACGGTCGACGGAGGAGGAGGAGCGGGAGGAGGGAGGGCGGGCGGCGACGGCGGCGGCGGCTTCTTCGCCGCCCCCGCGGTTCTCGCGACGCCGATGCCGACGCTGACCCTGACGCCGACGCCGACGCTGACCCCGACGCCGACGCCTCCTCCGAACCCCGCCGTTGCTGCTCCCTCCATTCCGATTCCTCGACCGGAAACATCTCAGCGGGTCAGCAGCAAGAGGCCGTCGCGGCTCTCTCAGGCTTCGGGCGCCATCGCCGCCGCCGCCGCCGCTCCTGCTCTTCCTGTCCCTGCTCCTGCTGCTCCTCTTTCGCTGCCGCCGCCACCGCTGCTGCCGCGACAGGCAGAGCCTGAGCCCGAGCCCGACCCCGAGCCGCTCTTCCGCCCGGCTTCGCCAAAGTACGACGAGGGGGGATACTTCCACTGCACGCCACAGCAGCAGCAGCATGAGCAGCAGCAGCAGCAGCAGCAGGCGGAGCTGGCGACGATGAGTGCCGCCGCCGCGGCTGGTGCGAACGCGGCGACGCAGGCTTCGCTGGCACCGCCGGCAAAGCGAGGTGCCACCGCCAAGCTCCCTGCCGCCGCTGCCGCCGCTGTCCCGCGCGTCTCCGTGGGTATCAGCCCGCCCGTTCGCACTCCACAGAGTGGCAGCGACCAGGGCCCCTCGCCTCTGGGCTTCGCCAGAGATGGAGGACGAGAGGGAGGAGCGGCAGGAACAGCAGCGGCGGCGGCGACGGCGGCGCGCTGCGCCCCTCTCTCCCTGCTCTCCGTCGAGGTCGTCGCCGCGACCTCGAGCCCTCACCTGCTCCCGGACCCGAGGAGGGACGCGGTGCGCGCTATCGTCCTCGCGGCCTGCGAAGACGACGGGAGCCCTCCGCCCAAGGCGTGGGCCTACCCCGTTCGCGCGCTGGTGGTCGTCGACGGCGGAGGAGGAGGCGGAAGAGGAGGAGCAAGGGGTGGCAACCTCAGAGGCAGCACCCTCGGCCTGCTCCCGGCGTCCGAGCTCTCGGCGTCGACGGTCGCCGCCTTCCCCGACGAGAAGTCCCTGCTCCGGGCCTTTCTGCAAGAGGTGACCCTCTGCGACCCGGACGTGCTTCTGGGTTGGGACCCACAGGGCGGGTCTCTGGGGTACCTCTCGGAGCGCGGCGCAGCGATCGGCGTCGAGGTCGACGCGGCGCTGCTGCGGGTCGCCAGCGCCGGCGCAGGCGCCGCACCCCCTGCGGCGCCAAAGCTGGAGAATCAGTCGGCCTCTTCTTTTTCCGCTGCTGCACCCGCTCCCTTCTCCTTCGCCGCCTCTTCCGCTTCCGCATCTGCCGCCGCCGTCGCCGCCGCCGCCGCCGCCGCCGTCGCCGAGGCCCGCGCGTCCCCGGCGGGCGTGGCCGGAGGGCGCCTCTTCCTCAGCGCGTGGCGGCTCGCGCGGCAGGAGTTCCGCATCGCGAGCCACACGCAGGAGGCCTGCTGCGCCGCGGTGCTGCGGGTCCGCGTTCCCCACGTGCCTCCGCAGCAGCTCGCGGCCTGGTGGGGAGACGGGGAGAGGGAAGGGAAGAACAGAGGAGAAAACGGGACCGGCGGCGGCGACGCGAGGAGGAGGGACGACCGCTGGCGCGCGCTCGCGGCCGTCTCGCGCCGCGCGCGCCTGTCACTCGCGCTGCTTGACTCGCTCGACGTCCTCGGCCGCGCCTCCGAGATGGCCCGCACCTACGGCATCGACGTGGCATCTGTTTTAACGAGGGGAAGCCAGTACCGCGTCGAGGCGATGCTGCTGCGGCTCGCGCACGCGTCGAACTACCTGCTGCTGGCGCCGGCGAGGACCGACGTCGAGCGCCAGCCGGCGATGGAGGCCGTGCCACTCGTTGCCGAGCCCGAGTCGGGCTTCCACGGCTGCCCCGTCGCCGTGCTCGACTTCCAGAGCCTTTACCCCTCGATGGTCATCGCGTACAACCTGTGCTTCTCGACGCTCCTGGGCAGGGCAGCGCACGCGAACGCGGGAGAAGGCGGAGAAGGAGGAGAAGGAGGAGCAGGCGGAGGAATAAAAACTACAACGCACCGGCTGGGCGTCGCCCCGCGCTTCTCGCTCCCCCGCGGCACGCTGACGGGCGCGCTCTCTCCCGACAAGCTCGTGTACGCCCCCAACGGCGTGGCGTTCGCCCCCGCCTCCGCCCGCCCGGGAGTCCTCCCCCGCCTGCTGAAGGAGGTGCTCGACACGAGGATCATGGTCAAGGGCGCGATGGCGCGGTGCGAGCGGGCCGAGACGCTGTCGAAGGGACGGAGGCGTGCGCTGCTGCGGTCGCTGAACGCGCGGCAGTTTGGTCTCAAGCTGATAGCCAACGTCACGTACGGATACGCTGCGGCAGGTTTCTCGGGGAGGATGCCGTGCGCGGAGCTCGCAGACGCGATCGTGCAGGTATGTCGTTCAGTCGAGAGGGAGAGAGAGGGAAAAAAATTGGGAAGGTTTTGAGTTTAAAAAGTTGATCTAGGGTTGAGATCAATTCAATTTATTTCAAAACTCGAAGGTTTTTTTTTTTGCTCACCCCTTTTTTCTTTTCCTTTCCCCTCTTTTTTTGCCGAAAACCTTCAAAACGAAACAGTCCGGCCGTGCCACCCTCGAGATGGCCATCGCGATGGTCGAGGCCGATCCGCGCTGGCCCGGCGCGCGCGTCGTCTACGGAGACACCGACTCGCTCTTCGTCGCTCTCCCCGGTCTGAGCCGCGACGCCGCGGCCGACGCAGCCGAGGAGATCGCGGCGGCAGTGACGCGGGCGTGCCCGCGTCCCGTGCTGCTCAAGGTCGAGAAGATCTACGACCCGTGCGTCCTGCTGGCGAAGAAGAGGTACGCGGGACGGGCCTTCGTGGGTGGGGGCACCAAGCTCGTCGCCGTCTCTTCCGCCGCCGCAGGGGCCTCGACGTCGTCGACTTTGCCTTCTTCTTCGCCGGCGCCCCAGCTCGTCCGCGTCCCTCGCTCCCCCTTCCCAGCGCGCCCGACCTTCGACGCGAAAGGGATAGAGACCGTCAGACGGGACAGCTGCCCGGCCGCGGCCAAGATGCTCGAGGGCGCCCTGCGCATCCTCTTCGACTCCAGGGACCTGAGCCTCGTCAAGACCTTCTGCTGCCGGCAGTGGGCCCGGATCCTCTCGGGGCGCGTCTGCGTCGCCGACCTCGTGTTCTGCAAGGAGGTGAGGGCCGGGGCCGTTCTGGGAAGGTCTGGAGAAGAAGAAGAAGACGCGGAACGCGGCGGCGGCGTCGGCGGCGGGGGCGGCACTCGGCGCGGCCGCTTCCTTGGAGGCGTCGGTGCCGGCGGCGGCGGCGTCGCCGGCGGGCGCTCCGGCGGCTTCAGAAGCGGCGGAGGCTACTCCGGCCCCACGCCTCCCCCGGCCGCCCTCGTTGCCATGCGGGCCGCGGCCCTGGACCCCAGAGCGGCCCCGAGAGACGGCGCCCGCGTGCCCTACGTCGTCGTCTGCGGCCCCCCCGGCGCGACGCTGGCTTCGTGCGTCGCCTCTCCCTTGGACATCGCCGCTTCCGTGTCTGGGAAGCCGCCTCCTTTCTCTTCTTCCGCCGTTTCCTCTTCTTACAGCCTTCGCAGCACGCTCCGCCCCAACGCGGCCTACTACGTGATGAAGGCGACGCTCCCGGCGATAGAGAGGGCGCTCGCGCCCGTGGGCGCCGACCCGCGAGCCTGGGTCGCGGCGCTTCCCAGGCCGGCGAGGCTCCCTCCGCCAGAGCGGCTGCTGATGATGGCGCGCTTCAGCGCCTCTGCCGCTGCCCCTCCTTCTGCTTCCGCGGCTCCTTTTGCTTCCGCGGCTCCTTCTGCTTCCGCGGCTCCTTCCGCCTCCTCTTCGATGGCCGCATTCTGCCTCTCGAGGCACTGCGCCGCCTGTGACGCGCTCTGCGAGCCGCGCAGCGCCCTGTGCGACCGGTGCCGCTCGACGGCGCGGGCGAGGCAGGCGACCGCGGCGGCGCTGCTGGCGAGGGCGGCCGCGGCCGGGCGCGCCGCGGCGTCGCTCAGGCTGCGGTGCCTCGAGTGCGGCGGCGGCGGAGGAGGAAAAGGCGCAGAAATCGTCTGCTCGTCGTTCGACTGCGGCGTGTTCTTCGAGCGGGCCAAGGCGGACGCGTCCGCCACGGCGGCGGGGCAGCTGGCCGAGCTCGGGCTGAGGCAGCTCGAGGAGGAGGAAGAAGAGGGAGGCGCGATGGGTTTTAGAAAAAGAAAAATGTAAGATCAAAATTCAACACTACTCGCACTTTCCAAATTCATATCAACTCATTCCTCTCTTTTTCTCTGGGGGGGAGGGGGGGGTTACAAACTGCACAAGCGCGCACCGCTGCTGCTCAACTTTTGCCGCACGCGCGATTTCTTTCGTAAAAAGATGAAGTTTTTTTTTGAAATGAAGGAAAGCACTACTCTCTCAACGTGTGTGTTCGTTTTTTGTCTCTCTCTCTTTCTCTCTCTCTCTCTCTCTCTCTCTCTATTCTATATGTTTTCTCTCTCTCTCTCCCCGACAGCAGTGGCACAAAAAGAGTACAAAATGATCGGGCATGTTTTGAGATGAAGCGACGATGGCCTCGAGTGGAAGCCCTCTGTCGCCGAACTGTTTTGTTTTTTTTGAAATTCTCCCTCTCTCCAATCTCTCTCTCTCTCCCAGCGACTAAAAAAAGGGAACTTTTGAAGCTGATGTAAAGAAAAACACGCAATACAAAGAAGACGCAATCGAGTTTCGCCTCGTTGTCGTCGTTGAATAATGTCAAAATGAAAAAAGGTGTTGGTTGGTCGAGGTCGAAGTCGAAGAAAAAATTTCCCTCAAGCTTTCACGTCCTCCTTCTCCTGCTCCTTCGCCCTCGCGGCCTCCTTGGCCGCCCTCCTCGCCGAAAGCGTCGAGTAGACCACCTCGGATTTCAGCGTGGTGTTGCCGCCGCCGCTCCCTCCGCCGCGGCGCTTGGCCTGCCCGGGCTTGACCGAGGTGCAGACAACGCCAGCGGCGCCGACGACAGCGCCGGGCACCTTGCTGTACGACCCCTCTGGCTCTCCCGACACGTCGTCGAGGCGGGCGACGTCGCCCTCTTCGAGCGCACCAGAGAGGAGGGCGTCGGAAAGGGGGTCGTCGACCAGGGCGGTGATGGCCCGCTTGAGGGGGCGGGCACCTGTGTCGTTTTTTTTTGTTGTTATTGTTTTTTGTTTGAGAGATGAAAAAAGTGAGTTTTTTTGTCGTCGTCGGCGACCTCATCGACTTGCCGAAACGCGAAAAAAAAAACTCAAAAACCTCTCACCGTATTCTCTGTCGTAGCCCTCGGCGCAGATCCTCCCCATCAGCCGCTCGGTCACCTCCAGGTGGATCCCGCGCTGCTCAACCAGCCTCCCGCCCGTCTTGGCCAGCTCCAGAGCAGCGATCTTTCGCGCGTCGGGGGCCTCGAGGTTGCGGAAGACGACGACCTCGTCGAGCCTGTTGAGCAGCTCGGGCCTGAAGTACCCCTTGAGCTCCTCGAGCACGAGCGAGCGGACGCGGCCGTAGGCGCGGTCCTCGGCCGACTCGCCGTCCACGCCGCCCAGGTCGAAGCCGATCCCGCCGCGCCCGCCCTTGCTGATGACCGAGGAGCCGATGTTGGACGTCATGACCAGGAGCACGTTTTTGAAGGAGACGGTGCGGCCCTCGGAGTCGGTGAGGCGGCCGTCCTCGAGGACCTGCAGGAGCACGTTGAACACGTCCGGGTGCGCCTTCTCGACCTCGTCGAGGAGGACGACGCAGTGGGGCTTGCGGCGGACGGCCTCGGTGAGCTTGCCTCCTTCTCCGTAGCCGACGTAGCTGTTGAGAGCGTTTTTTGTTGTTGAAAGATTTGAGTTTTTTTTTGAGTGTCTTTTGGGGTCGTTTTTTTTGATTTTTTTTACGAACGAGCGCGAACACCATAAAAAAAAGAGCTCCTCACCCGGGAGGCGGGCCGACGAGCTTGGCCACCGTGTGGCGCTCCATGTACTCCGACATGTCGAGCCGGACGATGGCGTCCGCCGAGCCGAAGTAGACGTCCGCCAGCGCCCTCGTCAGCTCGGTCTTCCCCACGCCCGTGGGGCCCGCGAAGAGCATGCCCGCGATGGGCCTGTCCGGGCTCGAGAGGCCCGACCGCGCGCGGAGCATTGCGCGAGAGACGGCGGCGACGGCCGAGCTCTGGCCGATGACGCGCTCGCCGAGCGCCGGCGCGAGGGCCAGGATGCGCGCCTTCTCGTCGGGGGCCATCGCCTCGACGGGCACGCGGCTCCACTGCGCGACAACGCGCTCGACGTCGCGCCGCGACACGCGCGGGATGGCCGCGCAGTCGGCGGCCTCGCCGACGTGCAGGGCCCGCAGCGCGGCCTCCCGCTCGAGCAGCGACGCCGCGGCTTCGTAGTCGCCGGACGAGAGCGCCGCGGCGCGCGCCTCCATCACGTCGGCCAGCGCCTCGAAGGCCTCGACGTCGCCGTTGAGCTCCGCCGAGGACGGGAGAGACGAGGAGGAGGAGGAGGCGCTGCTCTTCGAGGAGGAAGAGGACGAAGAAGACCTCCCTCCCTTGCCTCTCTTCTCGAGCTCGCGCTCGGCCGCGGCCTTGCGCGCGAGGTACGCGTCAATCCGCGCGCGGTTGCCGGCCTCGTCCATCACGTCGATCGCCTTGTCGGGGAGCTGCCTGTCCGGCACGTACCTCGCCGACAGGGACACCGCGGCGGCGAGCGCGTCGGCGTCGTACACGCAGCGGTGGTGCCGCTCGTAGCGCGAGGCGAGCCCCTGCAGGATCTCGAGCGCCTCGGGCTCCGACGGCTCGCCGACGATGACGGGCTGGAAGCGCCGCTCCAGGGCCGGGTCCCTCTCGATGTGCTTGCGGAACTCGTCCAGGGTCGTCGCCCCGATGCACTGGAGCCCGCCGCGCGCCAGCGGCGGCTTGAGCAGGTTGGCGATGTCCATGCCCGCCCCGCCGCCCCCGCCGCCGCGGCCGCCCGCCGAGCCGGCGCCCACGAGCGAGTGGATCTCGTCGATCATCAGGATGACGTCGCCGCACGCGTCGATCTCGGCGAGCATCTTGGTGATCCTGCTCTCGAGCTCGCCGCGCTCCTTGGCGCCTGCCAGCACGAGGCCCAGGTCGAGGGACAGCACGCGCTTGCCCTCGAGGAACGAGGGCAGCGGGGACCCGTCGGGCAGCGCGCCCGTGACGATCGCCGTGGCCAGGCCCTCGGCGATCGCCGTCTTGCCGACGCCCGGGTCGCCGAGCAGGATCGGGTTGTTCTTCGACCGGCGCGCCAGGATCTGCACGACGCGGGTCACCTCCTTCTCGCGGCCGATGACCGGGTCCGTGCGGTCCCTGCGCGCCTCCTCGCAGAGGTCCCTGGTGAGCTCGGCGAGGACCTTGGCCCCCTCGCCCGACGAGCCCGCCTTGCCTCCTCCTCCGCCGCCGGCGGCGGCCCTGGCGCGGCCGCCCCCGGGGGAGGAAGGGGAGGAGCTCGACCCCTCGGCGTCGCCCCTCAGCTTGTTCAGCGCGCGCTGCTTCAGCGCGTCGGGGTCCACGCCCAGCGCCGCGACCAGGGAGCGCGCGGCGCCGGCGCCCCCGGACCCGGCCGGGGTCGGGGCCGGCGAGGAGAGCAGCGCCGAGAGGATGTGCTCGGGCGAGACGTAGTTCATCCCGAGGCTTCTCGACTGCGCCGCGGCGGCCTCGAAGGTCCTCTTGGAGGGCTCGGAGAAGGTGAGCTCTGTGGGCTTGACGTCCTGTTGTTGTTGTTGGGGTTGGAGGAGTTAGAGAAGGGAGAGAGAGAAAGAGAAGAGAGGCGTGAGAGAGAGAGGGGGAGACGAGGAGGTTTCGACGCTGACGACGCTTTGTTTTTTTTCTCGAAAACGCTTGCTTGATGGCTTCCAGTCAGCAATTTCGCGCGCCGACCCTTCGACCGACCCGCCCCCGTCTCGGCATCCCTCCGCGGCATGGCGCGAGCGACAATAGCACGAATCCGTGCCTCCCAAGATCAGAGAAAAAACAGAGAGAGAAAAACACACAGAGAAGAGAAAACAGGCGCAAAACTCACCGAACCGCCCGACGCCGCCGCCGAGCTGCTGCCGAGCCCCGACGCGCCGAGCGCCTCGGCCGCGGCGGCGCGGACGGCCTCGAGTGTCAGCGGCGCGAAGCCGAGGTACCCGGCCTTGTTCGCCGAAGAGCCGGTCTCCTCGCAGATGAGGCCCAGGAGCAGGTGCTCGGTGCAGACCTGTTGAGGGAGCGATTGTGTGTGTGTGAGAGAGAGGGGGGGGGGAGGCGTTGTCAGAGGGGACAAGGTGGGGGTTGGAGAGAAAGGAACCAAACCTCGTCTCGACGCCGCGCGGGCGTCTGTTTGCTGCTCTCTCTCTCTCGCCATCGTTGACGCCGAATGCGAAAAAAAAGGCAAAAAAAGCAAAGAGCTGGGGCAACGCCCTCCGAGGCCCTTGCGCTCATTCTCTTCCCAGCCCCCCTCGCTCAATCGTAACCGGATGAGTCGCTCTCGGCGCCCGAGCGGGTGGAGCTCGGTCTCGCCGAGCGAGGAGGGCAAAAGACCACCGTCGGAGATGCGTTTTTCTCCGGCGCCGGAGAAAAGCCCTCGCTTTCGCTCGGTTTCCCGCTTTGCTGTTGTCTCCCTTGGTCGTTCGGGGCACGGAGCTCCGAAATCAAGATGCTCTCGTGTCTCGCGGCCCCCTCTAACCACCCCAAACACAAAACACTACGCACATCGCTGGAACCCAGCGTCTTGGCCTCGGTCTGGGAGAGCATCACGGCCTTGATGGCGCGCTCGGTGAAGCGCTCAAACACCGCCCTGACGACGAGCGAGGAAGGTGGAGAGGAGCCTCGACGCGGCGCCGACGATGTCGTCGCCGGGGCCCCCCTGCCGGCGCGGAGGAGCGCCGCGGGCAGGGAAGACCCCCGCGCGCGCAGGGCGGCTCCAATGGAGGAAGCATGGCCCGCCGCCGCGACGACGCGGGCGGAGCGCGACGCGGAGGCGCGCGGCGGGGCGAAACCTCGCCCGGCTGGGGCATGCGGCGATGGCGCCGACGAAGGCAAAGCGGCATTCACGACAGACGAGGAAGAAGAGGAGGACGAGGGCGCAGTGAGCCTCCTTCCTCCTCCTCCGAGCATCGCGCCAGATCGCATGATGGAATGGTTTTCTTGTGTGTCTTGCCTGTGGGCTGTCGAGGAGAAGGAGAGCGAGAGGGACGTCGATCGAAATGAAAAAGAAAGAGGTGCGGGAGAAGAAAAGAAAGAAGCGGGAAGTTTTTTTGGTTTTCTTTGAGAAAAGTAAAGAGAGTTTGAGAGTCTCTCTGAGAGAAAAAGTTGAAAACGACCTCGACAAGATATTTCTCTTCTCCCCCCCCCCCTCTCGCAATCTCTCTCCAAGAACTCAAAAAGACGAAAACGCACACGAGAGACGGAGCGATCGACTGATCCACCCACATGAAAAGTTACACAAAAGCGAGAGGGAGAAAATCCAAGAGACAGAGGAAGACGAAGAAGATATTTCCTCCGCTTAGCTCCTAAGTGCCGCCGCTTCCTTGGAAGAGTGACAGGGACAGCTTGACTCCGCCTCCGTCCTGCACCCCCGCGGCCGTCAGCGAGACGCGCACGGGGGAGAGAGAAGTCGCATAGACGGCAGCAGCAGCAGGAGCGGGAGCAACAGGAGGAGCAGCGGCAGCAGGAGGAGCAGCAGGAGCGCCGTCGACCTCCATCTTTGCTCCTCCCTCCTCCTCTTTTGCGGCGGCAGCAGCAGCTCTCTCGGCCTCTTCCGCCTTGGCCCTCGCCGCCCTGGCCTCGTCCTCCTCGGCCTGCGCGCGCGCGAGTCACATCTTCTTGTGCTTGGGGATCGGCGCGACGGCGCCGGGGGAGCCCGGCTCCTCGAGGGGCTGGAGAGGCTGCTGCTCCTGTCGGCCCCCCCTCGCGGGGCCGAGGCTCCTCTCGCGGTCCGCGAGCGCGGCGGCGGCGAGCGCCTCGAAGCCCCCCGAGCCGCCGCTGTCGTCGCCGTCGTCGTCTTCATCCCGCTGCTGGTTATTGTTGTTGTTGTTGGGGACCTCCTGTTGTTTTCGGCGCGGGGGAGCAAAAAGAGACAGCAGCAGGTGAGTTTGAATGGAGAAGGAGAAGAGGAAGGAAAGAAGATGAAGAAAAAGAAAGTCCTCAGTTCTCATAATCAGTATTTTTCTGCCCTTCAGCGACGCTCCCGTTTCCCCAGAAGGATACAGCAGCGGCGGTATTTGAAGCCGGGGGGAGGGACGTGGGAAGAAAGAGGCACGGAAGAACAGAAAAGAAGAAGAAGAAAGAAAGAAAGAAAGAAAAAAAGACGCCAAGCGCCCCCTTTTTTTCCTTTCCCCCTCCTTCGTTCTTCTTCATCCCTTGCTCCACACGCCCGTTCAAGAACGAGCTACCTCGCAACTCCCCGCACCCCCCCCACCCCTGACCCCGCTTGCCACAGAGCAAGAAGTAGAAAAGGCAAGCAAGCAAGGAAAGAAGGAAAAAATCCCGCTTCCCTTGCCCACCGGCCTTTCCCCCCCCCTTGACCTCTCTCAGGGAGCAAAAAAGGTTTGTTTTGCGTCACCGGACTAATTTTTGTTGAGGAAGAAAAAAATCGAAACTCACCATCGACGCCTTCCGCTTCTTGAGCCGTGCGCGCTCGCCGCGCCTGTCCCTGGGGCGCTTGCCGTTTGCTCCTCCTCCGCGTCCCTCTCCGCCAGAGGAGCCGTCGCGCTGCTGCAAGTGGAGCTGCTGCTGCTCCTGCAGCTCGGCCTCGGCCTCGGCAGCCGCGGCCGCGGCAGCAGCGGCAGCCCTCCTCTCGACCGCCGCGTCGCCGACTGCGAGCCGCGCCCTGTCGTCGACGCGCCCGCCGTCGAGCCAGCGGTGAGGGGCAGTCGAGAGGTCGAGCCACTCCTCATCGCCGGCGTCGTAGAGGATAAAGTGCTCCAGGCCGTTCCCGCCGTTTGCGCTTCCCGTCGCCGCCGTCGCCGCCGCGCCTTCTCCCGCTCCCTCTTTCTCGCGGGAACCGATCACGGTGCCGCAGTAGACCGCGCCGTCCCCGTCCCACTCGACCTCGAGCCTGCGCCCAAAGTCCCTCGAGTCCCTGTCCGGCCCGCGAGGGGAGGGGGGAGGCGCTCCCGAGGCGCCGCCGAGGCCCGCGGCGGCCGCAGAGGCGGCGGCGGTGCCGGTCGCGTCGACCTCGAGTGCCGTCGCCGCCGCCTCGTCCAGGGGGTCCTCGCAGAGCTGCACCGGGGCCTGCTGCTTCGAGTGCTGGGGAGGCGGAGGGGGGAGGTGCGCGACGTGGAAGGCGTCCGCGGCGGCCGGGGCCGGGGCCGCGCGCTTGCGCGGGCGCCCGCGGGGCTTAGGGTTGGGGAGGGCCCGCTCTGCGACAGCGGGCTGCTGCTGCTGTTCGCCGGCGGGAGCGGTGGCGGCGGCGGCAGCGGCAGCCTCGAGAGGAGCAGCAGGAGCGGGCGCCGCAGCAGCGACACCAGCAGGGACCGCAGAAGCAGCAGCGTCGCCGATCGCCGGCGGCTGCGGCACGAAAGCCCCAGCCAAAGCAGCAGCTGAAGCGGCAGAGGCGGGAGGAAGGGGAGCGATAGCAGGTGCCGCCGCCGCCGCCGCCGCCGCCGAAGAGGAGCTCGCGCCGCCGCCGCCGCCCTTCTTCTTGCCGCCCTTCTCGACGATCAGCGTGCCCCTGCAGTTGGGAGCCCCGCACTTGCACTCGTAGCTCTTCCCGGATCCGCAGTTCGCTCCGTTCGTCGCGTCGAAGGCGTAGTCGTAGGCCAGCTCCTCCCCCGGGGCGATCTCCCGCAGGGTGAAGATGCCGACGCGCGGCTCGCCCGAGGCGGCGTCGGTCCAGACCTGCGCCTCGCAGTTCGGGGAACAGCTCGAGTTGAGCAGGCGGCCCAGGCTGCCCCTGTCCCGCGCGTCGATCGAGTGTTTATTATCCAGAGCCATGTAATAAACGTCGGGCAAACCCGCAGCGGCGGCCTCCTCGAGCCGGCGCTGGCACTCCGCGGTCGTGACGACCTCCCCCGCGTACTCCACGACAAATGCGCCCGCGGGGAGCGGCGCGAGGGCGCGCACGCCCCAGCCCTTCGCGCCCGTGGTGAACGCCTCGACGGCGGCCCGCCCCTGGGCCTGGAACTCCCTGTTGCGGCAGAGGTCGCCACAGGGGCAGCTGCGCGGGTCGCAGCGGACGCGGGAGAGCGCGTTGAGGCAGGTCGCCGGGTCGCAGTCGAGCGAAGGGGCTCCCCCGCCCGCGCCGTTGGCGTGGGCGGCGTGCGCGCCTGAGAGGCGGGAGCCGGCGCCCTCGCGCGCCCTGCGGGGGGCTGCGGCGATGGACGCGGCGAGGGCGACGGAGGCGGCGTCGTCGTCGGGGGCGGCGGGAGCGGCGGGAGCAGCTGCTGCTGTTGTCGCTTCCGCTCCTGCTCCCGCTCCCGCCGCGGCGCCCTCATGTTCCGCCGCTGCCGCCGTCGCCGCTTCTTCGCTCTTCTCTCTCTTTGGCTGCTCCGCCGCGTCCTCGGCGACAGGAGGAGCAGCAGCAGCATCAGCGCCAGAGGGAACGGCGGCGTCAGCGACGGCAGCATCGGAAACAGCTACGGCAGCATCGGATGGAGGAGCGGCGGCGGCAGCGGCGACAGTCCCCTCCTCCTCCTCCTCCTTATGCTCGCTGTCGCCGCCGCCGACGCTCGCCCCTGGGCTCCTCCTCTCCTCCTTCTCCTTCTCCTCCTCCTTTGCGGCGGCCTCCTTCGCCTTCTCCTTCTCCCTCGCAGCAGTGACAGCTTCCCTCTCCCTCTCCTCCCTGCTTCTGCTGGGAACGCAGCTGCACACCGCGACCTCGTCTTTTGGGAGCCGCCTCGGCCTCTCGGCGGGCAGCACCCAGAGGTTGCGCCGCAGCGACTCGTACTGCGGCTTTGCCCCTCCGCGGAAGCGCAGCGGCGGGGCGGCGCCGCCCTGCGCGAGGGCAAGCAGCGCTGCAGGAGGGGCGACGAACGAGGGGACGGCGGAGGAGGACTTTTTGTTCGTCGCGGCGGTGCCGCTTTCGGGGGCCGTCGCAGTATCGGAGGCGGCGGGAGCGGCGGCGGCAGCTGAAGCGGTAGGGACTGCTGCTGCTGCTGCTGTCGTCGTCGCAGCAGGGGCAGCGGTCGCCGCAGCTGTCGTCTGCTGCTGCTTGTTCGCGGCCGCGGCGGCGGCAGCCGCGGCGGTCGCCGGGTCGGCGCCGCCCGCCCTCGCGGCCTTGAGGGCGCGCTTCGCGAGCTCGCTGGGGCGAGGCGGGCGCGGGCCCTTCTTGACGGGCGGGACGGCAGCGGCGGCGGCGGGTGCAGGAGCAGCGGGAGCAGCAGAGGCAGCAAGAGGAGCGGCGGCAGCGGCAGCGACAGGAGCTGCTGCTGCTGCCTCTTCGTCTTTGCCCTCCTTCTTCGCCGCTTCCGCGCCGTCCTTGGCCTCGCCATCCTTCCCGGCCGCAGGCGCAGCCGGGGCAGCGGCGACCGCGGGGGCAGGCCTCTTGCGAGACCGAGCGGGATCGCTGGAAGCAGCAGCAGCGGCCGGAGCAGCAGCGGCGGAGGCGCTCTTTTCCGAAGCAGCAGCAGCCGTCGTCGCCGCCGCCGCCGCCGCGGTGGCGGCGGCCTTGCCGCTCCCGAACGCGTGGCCCCTCCACCACCCGACGGGCAGCACCCCCGGCCTCCCTCCCAGCACGTCGATCGCCTGCCTGACGGCCCGCACGAACGCTGCCCTGGCCGCGGCCCGGCGCACGCACCCGCGCTCGAGCCCGTCGCCCCACTCCAAGACGTCCGCGCACTCGTCTTTCGAAGAGCCCCCCCCGCTTCCGCCTCCCCCGGGGGTCCGCGCGTGCGGCAGCCAGGCGCGCTCCGCCGAGCCAAAGAAGACGACGCCCACCGAGTCGTCGTCGGCTGGAGCGGCAGCTGAAGAAGAAGAAGAGGCCTTGCCGCCGCCCCTGTTGCTGCTGCTCGCGCCTCCGGAGCTTCCGCCGCCGCCGCCGGCGCGCTTGCCCGCGGCCCTCGCGGCCTTGAGCGCTGGGTCAGCCGCGACGGACGCGCTCGGGACGACCTGCGCCGGCCAGAAGGGATAGCCCTTGACCCGGGCCCACACGACGCCGTGGCAGGACGCGGCGGAGACGACGGAGGGGGCGGACGCGGCCTCTGCGAGCGCGGCGGCCTCTGGCGATGGCGGCTTTGGCGCCGCCGCTGTGGCTGGAGCTCCCGCGGCCGTCGAGGAAGAGGGCTTCCCTCCTGCTGCCGCTGCCGCTGCTTTTTTGGCATTCGCAGCCGCAGCTGCCGCGGAAGACGACGCTGCTGTGATCGCCGCCGTCGCAGCCGCCGCCGCGGCGCGGCTCTTTTTCGGAAGAGGCGCGGCGGCGGCGGCGGCAGCGGCGGCGGCGCGAGCCCTCGCCCTCGCCGCTGCAGCGGCTGCGGGGGGAGAGACGTCGCGCGCAGCGAGCCTCGCCACGGTGTCCGCAGCTGGCGTGACAGAGCGCGACCTGGAGCGCTTTTCGGGCTCGGTCGCCGGCGCTTCGTCCTCGGTGTTGTTGTTGTCGGTGGCGGTTGTTGCTCCCCCGGGCGGCAGGGAGGTGCTCCCCCTTGCCGCCGCGGTCGCCGTCGCCGCCCGTCGTCGTCGTCGCCGTCTTGCCTACATCGCCGCCGTCGCTGCAGGCTCGCTTCTTTTTCTCCGCGGTGGAGTCTGCGTTCGCCTCTTTCTTTACTCCGGCACCTTCAGCGTGGCCTCCGCTCCTGGAACTCGGAAGGGTAGAGGCCGAGGCGTTTCCGTTGGCGAGGGGCGAGGGCGGCTTCGCCTGCGCCGCGGCAGCAGAAGTGGGACGAGCATCGCTGGCGGCGTCGCCGCAGCGAGCAGCGACATCGTCGCCGCCTCGCCGCCTCGCCGCTGCGGCCCCTGCCGCGTCGTTCCTCGCCAACGAGGGCCTGACCTGGGCCTCGCCGTCGTCACCTGGCGATGGAGTGACCTTGCCAGGCTCTCCCTGCGACGTCATCTCTCAAGAAAGAAACGAGGGTGCCGCAGGAGGACGAATGGAAAAAACTCGTCGATTGGAGAAGAGAAGTCCTCTCCGTTTCTCTTTTTCCTCTTCTTCTTCCAAAGTTTCTCTCTGTGCTGTCTCGTTCGCGGTGGTGCGAGAGGAGAGCACGGAGCGTGTGCTCGCGAACGAGAGAGAGTGAGAGAGAGAAAGAGAGCGCGCCTCTTTCGCGCGAAAAAACAAAGAAAGGCAGAGAGAGTTTGTCCTTTTCGGCGAAAAAAGTGAAGACTTTGAGAGTCTCGACGAGACGACGTCGTTCGCCCTCTTCTCTCTCTCTCGTTTCGACCTTTTCCACCTCCTTCTTGTAAACACCATCGATCTGCCTTCAGTTGCTCTTTACAGGCGCGTCTCATTACTCAGTCTCTCTCTCTCTCTCACACACACAGTCTCTCTCTCTAGTCACAAACAGACATTCTCTCTCCGTTTTTCTCCCATGCCGCAAAGCGAGCGAGCGGGCGAGAGAAAAGTAGGGGGGGGAAGACAAGGGGAAAAACAGTTGGTTTTGGCCCTCTTCCTTTCCCCCTCTCCCCTCCTCTCCCCTCCTCTTTCACAAGCGCACCATCGCCATCGCTCCCATCGGAGCCACGCGGAAGAAGAACGAGGAGGAACGAGCGCGCAATCCGCAAAAAAAGAGAGAAAAACCTAGAGGTTGGGCACGCGCTCGGCGGCGCGGACGACGGTCAGCAGGTTGTTGCCAAAGGGGTCGGCGATGTGCTTGGAGAAGTTGGTGTAGGGGCCCTCTCCCGTCACGAGGGACTGGATCCAGAAGCCGAGGATGGAGACTGTTTTTGCGAGGGCGTGGGGTTGTGTGCGGTGGAGGTGTCAGCGAGTTTTTTCAATGAAAAAAAAAAACAAAAAAAACGTCGAGACCCCCCCGCCCCCCCCCTCTCGCAACGTCTCTTCTTCCAAAAAAACATCTCTTACCCATGGCGAGGCGGCCGTTCTTGATCTCCTTGACCTTGAGCTCCTCGAACGTCTCCGGGTCGTCGGCCAGGCCCAGCGGGTCGAAGGGGCCTCCCGGGTAGAGCGGGTCGAGCCCGTCGAAGGCCGAAGAGTCGAACTTGCCGACGCCCGGGGAGCAGCCCGCGGGGCCCTCTCCCGTCGCGCGGAAGCGCTCGACGGCCGCGATCAGCGCCACGTTGATCGCTCCGACGGCGGCCAGGGGGAGCGGGTTGGTGATGATGCCCCAGGGCACGGCGAAGTAGGTCAGCGACCCGGCGTCGGCGAGCTCGAAGGGCGCCTCGAACCACGTCGCGCCGCGCAGCTCGGCGCCGTTCGCCTTGAGGCCCTCGGGGATGATCGAGCCGGCCGCGCCGAGCATGGCCCAGCGGGCGTGGATGAGCTCGGCGGCGCGGTACTTCTCGACGCCCTCGACGTCCTTGCCGAGGCCGAGGGGGTCGTAGCCGTAGCTGTTGTTATTGGAAGCGGAGGAAAGAGAGAGAGAAGAGAGAGAGAGAGAGAGAGAGAGAAGAGAGAGAGAGAGGAGTGAGAGAGAGACGAGAGGTGAGATAAGAAGGGGGTCGAGAGGAACGAAAGCCGAAGAAGAACGAGAGAGCAGCAGCAGCGCCGTCCTCGCGCCGCCGTTTTTCTTCTTGCTCAATTGCGCCTCTTGCTTTTCGCACGCAAGGCTGCGCCTTTTGCTCGATCCAAGCATGGGGCCGATGAGTGGACGCCGTGAAGCGACGAAAGGGGTAGGCTGCTGGGCGAGCAAAGGGCCACGACAGAGAGAGAGCAAGACGGAAAACAGTCGCTGCCGCCGCCGCTCGCTCGCCGCCTCTTTTGCTAGCTGCTGTCGATTGCTGCGGGTCGAGCAACAACTTCTGCCCCCGCGGGCTCGCGTTCTGCCCCTTCTCTTCACACTTACTCTCCCGCGAGGGTGCCGTTCAGGTACGAGGGGATCTCCGAGCGGTCGAGGAAGCCGCCGGGTAAGTAGAGGAGGCGGTCGGGGCCTGTTTTCGGAGGGTGGAATGAAAGGAGAGGGGGGAAAAGGGGTTGAGAGGTTGCGCAGGAAGGGATAGCAAAACAAGGAGGCTCTCCTCTCTACTCTTTTGAAAAGAGGGTCAAATTCGATCACGTCCCCCCCGCGCGCGACCCTCACCGTAGTACTTGGCCAGCGAGGGCTTGGCGGCGCCCGCGGACTTGGGGGCCGTCTTCGAACCAGCCGCCTTCTTGGAAGGGGCGGCCTTCTTCGCGGCCGCGTTGACGCGGAGGGACAGGGAGCGCTGCATTGTTGCTTTCTTTTGGTTTTTGTTTGACGAAAAAAGGAAAGAGAGGCTAGAGAGAAAACTTGTGATTATTTCCCCTTCGTCCTCCTCGGGGAATTTTTTTCTTCTTTTTTTCTTTCCTCTTTTTTCTTCGAACCCCGACCTCTCTCTCTCCCTCGCATTTTTCGTCGATGCCTCTCCGCGAGGAAGAGAGAGAAAGAGAGAGAGTCTCGCATTCATTTCATCACGTTCAATTGGTTTCACGGTAATTCTTGCAATTTCTTTTCACCTCAAGTTCTTTAAAAAAAAAATACTCAACAACAACAACAAAATGTCTCAGACGGCAACAGCTGCGGGAGCAGCAGCACCGTTCCCGTTCCCGCCAACCAGCGCCCCCAGTACCCCCTCGTCGAACGCCATCGCCCGGGGGAGCACCTCGACGTCCCCGTAGCTTTGTGACTGGGAGATGTCCACGAAGCCCCTCGAACGGAGCACCAGCACCTCGAAGAACCACCGCGCCGCGTCGAGCCTCGTCGCGCCGGCCGTGACGGCGTCGAGGGAAACGGGCCTTGCCGCCGCCAGGTCCCCGCGCGCCGCGTCGGAGCCCCACTCGCCCTGGAAGCGGTCGAGAGTGGCGCGAGTCCTGCGGGTGATGGCGGCGGAGTGGGCCGAGGAGGAGGAAGGGCCGGCGGCGGCGGCGGCGGCGGCGTTTTTGGTTCCGTCTTCTGCGCTGCCGCGCTCCTCCTCGCTCTCGCCGCCGTCGTTTTCGATGCCGCCAAAGCCTCCTCCGACATAGTCGTCCTCGTCGTCCTCGTTCTCGAAACCGCCCCCGCCGGCCCAGGCACCGCCGTCGCCGTCGTTGTAGCCCCCGTCGTTGAAGGGGCCGCCAGCGAGCTCTCCGTCCTCCCCAGCAGCAGCAGCGTTGTTCGCCCTCGGCTTCCTCGGCACCGCGGCCACGGGCGGCGGCGCGCACCGCACGACGGCGTCAAACAGCTCCGGCGCCATGAAGGGAGCGAACGTCGGCCTCGCCAGCAGCGCCCTCCCCCTGTCTGACCTCTCCTTCCTCGCCCGGGCGGCGGCGGCGTTGGACACGAGCAGATCCGCCAGGGCGGCGCCGAACTCGTCCGCGCCGGCGCGCCCCGCGCCCGCCGCGGCCGGCGCGGCGGCGGCGGCGGAAGCCCTCATCAGGGGGCCCGGGTCCTGCAGCAGCCTGCGGATGTCGGCGTTCACCAGCTGCGTCCGGGGGGCGCCCGTCTCGGCGCCGACGTCGAGGCGCGGGCGCTTGCGGCGCAGCGGGCGGCCCCCGTTGGCGGCCGCGAGCAGGGCGGCGGTCCCGACGAGGGCCGGGGAGCCGTCGGCTCCGCCGTCGAGAGGCGTCGGGGGGAGGCCAGAGGGGGTGAGGCCCCCGCGGCCGCCCTCGTCGTCGTCGTCGCCGCCGAACCCGCCTCCGCCATCGTCGTCGTCGTCGTCGTAGTAGGGCGGGGGCTCCATCCCCTCCGTGAACATCTTGGTCGCCACGGACTGGTTCCCTCCGTCTGCCGCGCCTCCGTCGTCCCCAAAGAGCCCCGAGGCCGGCGGCAGGCGGTCGGGCAGCGCCGACGCGTCTCGCAGGGTCTCGACGTCCCCGTCGTCGACGAAGGTGGTGTCCGCGAAAGGGGCGCCGGCGGAGCCGGACAGCGCCCGCTCGATCTCGCGGCCGGAGAGGGCGAAGCGGACTCCCTGGCCCCCGGCAGAGGTCGGGTCAAACGCGCCGTTCCCCGCTCCCCCGCCGGGGTGCATCGACGAGGGCAGCAGCGTCGAGACCTCCTCGGCGATCAGGAAGGAGTCGCCCGTCAGGGAGAAGTTGGCGGCGCCGCCGAGCTCGATCGAGGCCGCGAAGGCGTCCAGGGCGCTGCTGTTCTGGCCTCCGCTGCCCCCGAAGAAGCGGCCGCCGCCGGCGACGCTCCCGCCCGCGTTGAGGGCGGCGACGATGTCGGCGACGTCTCCGCCGCTGGTGCCCTCCGGGAGCGTGATCGAGGCGATGACGGCGGTCGCGTCGCGCTCCTCCTCGGGGAGGTCGACGTCCCCGCCGAGGCCGGCCCCGCCGCCGCCCTGGCCCGCGCCGAGCCCCCCCGACCGCAGCGCCGCCGACGCGGCGATGCGGGCGACGGCGTCGTTGCAGTCGGAGTACAGGTAGCCGACCTTCCTGCTGTAGATCTTGACGACTCCCAGGAGCAGCTGGCCCGAGAGGCGCAGGGCGAGCGGGGCCTCCGGGTTGATAATGGAGTCTTGGTTTGGTTGGGTTTTGAGGAAGAGGAGGGAGGGAAGAGAGAGGAGGAGGTCGAGAGAGTTGAGAGAGAAGTGAGAGAGAGAGAGAGAGAGAGAGAGAGAGAGAGAGAGAGAGAGAGAGAGAGAGAGAGAGAGAGAGAGAGAGAGAGAGAGAGAGAGAGGAAGAG
>Ga0114918_10001213_pt1 | contig 23014 bp, 19 predicted proteins | sample LantaG_FD_87015 | JGI IMG/M metagenome (GOLD analysis project Ga0114918, IMG submission 87015) | Deep subsurface microbial communities from Baltic Sea to uncover new lineages of life (NeLLi) - Landsort_02402 metaG | ecosystem: Environmental > Aquatic > Marine > Oceanic > Sediment | place... | reverse complement strand
TTGACCGACGCTCTCTCGTTCTCTCACCCTCCTCCGCTTTCCCACAAAAACAAAAAACCAAAACCTTCCCCCCCCCCCCCGACCCCCCCCCCCCCCCCCCCCCCCCTCCTTTTTCTTATATACCTCTTTTCACGGCAGCGAGAACCAGAGCCTTTTCTCGCCGGCCCATGCGTCGAGCTCCTCCAGCACAAACCAGAAGCAGACGACCGCCGAGAGCTGGAGGCCCACGGCCAGGAGGGCCGAGTCGACCCCGGCGCTGCGCATGAGGCGGGCCGAGGCGCTGGAAGGGTCAGTGGGGGAAGGGGAGGGAGAGGAGGGGCGGCGGTGGTGAGAGGGGCGGCGCAAAGCAACGCCGCCGACGCCGACTTCGACGCCGCCGCCCTTTCCTCTTCTTCTTCTTTCCTCTTCTTCCTCTCCTTCCTCCTCCTCCCGCCGCTTCCTCTTGGCCACCTCCGAGTCCCTGAACGTCCTCCTCGCCTTCGCCTGCCACGCGAACATCACGTGCGTCGGCAGCAGTAAGCCCAGGAAGATCTGCAGCACGATCATCACCGCGGCCGTCGCCCTGTCCTCGGCGATCCCCCGGTGGTGGAGTCGCGGTGAACTTCCGTTTCCGCTTCCTCCACTCCCACTCCCACTCCGACTTCCACTCCCGCCGCTGAGCGCCGCGGCGGCGTGAAACGAGGGCAGCCGGACCAGCCACCGCGTCAGCGAAGACAGGAACCTCGCCACCTCGACGTGCTTCTCCCTCCCGAAATAAGCCTCTCGGCCCGCCACGGTGCTTCCGAGCACCGCGACGGCCGTGAGCGCGCACAGCGCCGACACCAGCGCGTGCGCCCTCAGGGGCATCACTAGAAAAGACGAAAGCAGCATGGCCTGCACGCGAGGCGTGCGGGTGAAGAAGGCGAACCAGTGCCTGGCCCAGGGGGGGCAGTTGGCAGCGGCGGTGACCCAGTGGCCAGGGATGCCGGCGCCGAAGCTTGTGTAGAAGGTCGAGGCGAACGCCGAGGAGGAGAACGACGACGACAGCTGCGACGACAGAGGGAGAAGAGCGGAGGGCGGCGGCACATTTCCTCCACCTCCAACTCCAATACCTCCTCCTCCTCCCCTCTCCGCCTGCCGCTTCGCCAGGGCCACGGCGGCCGCGTGCGCCGCCCCGCTGCTCCTGCTCCCGCCGCCCTGCAGGAACGCGGCCCCCCAGGCCTGCGAGAAGAGCGGCAGCGACAAAAAAGCACTCGAGCACGTCGCAAACACCACAGCGACCCTGGCCAGCGAAGCCACCAGCGTCCTGTTCCGCTCGTAGACCGGCCACCTCCCCCGCGCCGCGACGTGCATCAGCAGCATCGCCGCGGCCGCCACCGCCATGGGCCACGGGTTCATCCCCTGCCTGCCGAAGATCGCGACGGCCGTGGAAAGGCAGAACGAGAGCACCGCCGACGCCAGGGAGTCGAGCTGCGCGAGCCTGCCCGAGCGCTGCAGGTGGCGCCAGAAGGCGCGCTCGAGCTCCGGGTCGCGGAACTCGCCCGTGAAGGGAGCGGTGCGCCAGTTCGATGATGTTGATGGTGTTGTTGTTGTTGTTGAGTCGGAGGTGGAAGTAGTCGGAGGTTGATGCGCAGCAGCAGGAAATCGAGGTTGAGGTTGAAGAAGGTTTTTCGCCGGCTGCCGGCTAAGAGCGTCGATTGTCTTTTGACGGCTCGATCCGTCATCCTTCTCCTTCGCCGCCGCCGCCGGCTTCGATCCGACTTTTTCTCCCTTCATGGCGCAGGAGAGATCGATTTCGAGCAATTGGTGCTAGAGGAGAGAGGTCATCCGCAGTCAATTGTTGGCGAAAAAGATATTGAGAGGGAAAGAGAGAGAGAGAGAGAACGAAGCGAACACACTTCAAAAGTTCTCTTCTCGTCGACCTCTACGCGGTTTCGGAAAATGAAAAAAAGCCCCCTCTCATTTTTTTTTCTTTACAACCTCCTCTTCTTCTCATTTCAAGCGCTCGGCGCCCCCGGACCAGTGCTCCTCCCCACGATATCAAAGAGAGCGACCTCGACCTGGGAGCCAGCGTTGACGACAAAGCTCGCGTAGTTGCTCCCGAGCGTCTTTTCGTTCTCCAACAGGCGCGCCTGCGTTTGCTCTTTGCCGCTTCCGCTGCCGTCATCACACCACCCCGCCTCCGCCGTGGGCACCCTGAGCGGCAGCCGGTCCACGTACCACACCCCGGGCTCGGAGGGGCACATGACGTAGTCGCCAGAGGTCGTCACGAAGCTGTTGCACTCTGTGCATTTCGCCTCGGACAACTGAGAAGAGTTTGGTAAAGTCGCAGCTTCCTTGGCGCCGGCGGCGGCCTCCGCGGCACTCGCGTTCACTTTGACGCCGGCAAGCACGCACCTCCTCGTCTTGCCATTCGCTTTATCGACCGCCAGCGGGTTAGAAGTTGCCATGATCCCGGCCGTGTTCCTCTGCACGGCCATCGCGTTGGTCTTCGCCTGCGTGGCCTTGAACTCGGGAAACTTCAACACGAGCCTCGCCTCGACTTGGGCGCCCGGGGAGCAGGACGAGCGGGAGAGGGGGAGCTTGGCGATTTGGTAGTAGCTGTCGCTGGCCTTGAATGTCGAAGGGAGGTTGTTGGGGGGAGCGAGCCACTGGGTGCCGGCGTAGGAGGCGTCGAGCGCGGGCCAGGAGTTGGAGGAGTCGGTGGAGCCCGGGAGGAAGCTGCAAGATGTCGAGGATTGGCTCGCGCATTTCGGGAGCGGCGGTCGCGTGGCGGCGAGCTTCGAGGCGTCGACCTCTCGCTGCTGCGGGGGGTCTCTAAACGGATGGGAAGATGCCTGAGCGCCAATAAAGGCGAAAAAAGCCACGAGGGCGAGGAGCAGCGCGAGGCGCGAGATCATTGTCGAAGAATTGGTTAACGTCGTCGTCGAGAAGCTTCGTTGTCGAGAAAACGAAAAAAGAAAAGTGACACTCAACCCTTCTCGACCTTTTTCTATATCTTTTCACACACAAAAAAAAGAATCATTTGTCACCCGGAACCTTCCCCCTTCGACTGCCACCACTTCAATCACGCGCTCTGCGCTCCCGCACCACCGGCGGCACCGCGAGGGATGATCTCGAAGGACGCGACGTCGACCTTGGACCCGGCGTTGACAACGAACGCCGCGAACGCGTCCTGCTCGGGGCGCCTGACCTTTTCGGCCTTCGCCGTCGTCGCCGTTGTCTTCTTCTTCGCGCCTGCCGCCTCATCTTCGTCGTCGCCGTCGTCGCACCACCCCGCCGCGGCCGTGGGCACCTTCAGCGGCAGCGTGTCCACGTACCAGACCCCGGGAGTGGAAGGGCAGAGCTTGACTCCTTCGTCACTGTCTTTGCTGCTGCTGCTGCTTTCGCTTCCTCCGTAGCCGCCGTTGGAACTCGAAGAAGAAACAGAGCTCGGACCGCCGGCAGACAGCGTGTTGCACTCGGTGCAGCCCCCGGATGCGAACGCCACCGCGCTCCCGGCCGCCCTCGCGGCCTCCTGCGGCGTCGACAGCCCATTGACGCCGCCGCCCAGCACGCACCTCCTGACCGTCTTCGAGTCGGCGAGCTCGTTGACCCTCGGCAGTAAACCCGCGGTGAACTTGGTGCCGTTGGCAGCAGGGAGGCGGAGGACGAGCCTGGCAGCGACGAGGGAGCCGGGGGCGCAGGCCGATCTCGACAGGGGGAGCTTGGCGATCTGGTTTTGGTTTTGGTTGGTTGGTTTTGGGGGGAGAAAAGGAAGAAGTGAGAAAGAAAGGGAAAAAAGAAAAGGAAAGAAAGAAAAAGAGAAGAAAAAAAAACTGCCGTCGCCGTCGTTGCAGGCGTTTTTTTTCTTTTCTCTTCCTCTACCTCCACCTTTTTTACCTGATAATAGCTCCCTGCGGCCTTGATGTGCATCTTCTCCGCCGCAGGCAGCGGAGGCAGCCAGACCGTCCCGGCGTAAGCGGCCTCGAATTGGCTCCACGCCGGGTCGTCGGCGGTGTCGTTGGCCAGCGGTCGGACGAGAGCGCACGACGAGGGGGAGGAAGTGTTTTTGCTGCTGCTGCTGCTGTCGCTCTTCTTCTTCGCGCACACTGGCAGGGACCTGTCCAGCGCGGCGAGCGCCGCGGACTTGGCGACGGCCGCGTCTGCCGCGTCTGCCGCCGAGGTCTTCACTTTGTCGGGCTGCGCGAGCTCGGGGGCGACCTGGGCGTAGACGTCGAGCTGGGCGTCGGCCGGGGTGGCGGCAAAGGAGAAGAAGACGGCGACGACGAGGAAGACGGCGATGATGGCAAAAGCGACCGGCGAAGATGCGGGCCTTGTTGCGCGTCGTGGCATCTCGATTTCGATCTTTCAGATACGCAAACGATGTCTGATTGCTTGCCGCAGTAAAAGTAGACGCAACTAGAAGCGGATGCGAGAGCGCGAGAGCAGATTGTGTGTGAAAAGAACGGCCGCCGGTTTGATTTCGAACGACGAGGACGAGTTTCGGTTTCGACGAGAAAAGAGAGAGATGTGAGGCCAGTTTTTTTCTTCACTTTTTTTCTTTCCAGTCCCGTCTCTTCCCTTCCTCACCCCTTGGATGCTCCCAGCCGCGTCCTCGCGCCTATCCGTGCGAAGAGGGGCGACGCGAGTTATCCAGATCTGTCTATCGAATCGGAATCAGAAGCAACAGCAGCTGCGTAAAGCTCCTCCGAGCTCAAAGGCGAGAGCGGCGGCGATGGCAACCTCAGCACCGTCTCAACCTCCTCAACCATCTCAACAACCTCTCCCCTTTGGCGACGTCTTCTTCCTCGACTCGTTCGCGCTGAGGCAGTGGTCCGAGAACGCCTCGGGCACGCGCTTCGACGCCTCCGAGGTCTCCATGCAGTCCGTCGTGGACAGGGTGCACGCGGCGCACGCTGCGGGGAGCCCGCTGGTCGACGGGTGAGAGTTTGGAAAGTTGGAAGCTTGGGTTTCTTTTTCTTCTTCTTGGTGTTTTTTCTTTTCCCTCTTCTGATTTCGCTTCCTCCCCCCACCCCCCACCCCCTCCTTCCTCCCCAGCTACGCCCCCTTCTGCAAGCACGTCTTCATCGAAAACTTCACCTCGGCGAGCCCCGGGTGCCTGCGGATCACCGAGGAGAACAGGCACCTGCTCAGGAGCGGCTACACCTCCCGGAGACCCAAGGAGCTCGCTGTGCTTTCAAGATGGTTTGAGGAAAAGGAAATCCTTGACAAACTCTCCAAAGGACAAACCCCGGCGAAATACCTGGACGTGATCCTCTACTCCCGGGAGCAGCTGGTCAAAGAGCGCCAAGACATGCCCAGCAAGGAAGACGCGGCGCACCCGCTGCCACCTGCAACAGGCCCGCAGTGGGGCATTATTTCCCTGAAAGCGCAGGATGAGCCGCACGAGACGCCGATGCAGCCTATCACGGCGATGAGGAACGCTCTGGGGCGGGACCAGGGAGGGAGCGGCGTCGAGCTGGACAGGGGCAAGTACGACGAGGCGGTGGAGTACTGGAGGGAGAGGGCGGCAATCGTCCGAGGGGCGCCGAGTGGGGAGTAGCAGTAGAAAGGTTTCAAAGAAAGAAAGAAAAAACTTGTTAAAAAAGAATTTTTGGATCGCGGGTTTTTTAGAACCTTTTTTTACAGCTTCTTCTCGCCGCCGCTTCCAACGCTGCTCCCACTCTCGTCCCCATCCGCTCCCTTGTTCTCCTCCGCGGCGAGCTGCATCAGGTGCGCGACGTCGAAGCCGCTCGCGGCGGTGGCAGCGGCGAGAGGCGTGGCCGAAGAAGAAGAAGAGGAAGTTGCAGCGGCGGCGTTGTCGCTTGTCGTCTCACCCGGGAACGGAGCAAACGTCTCACCGCTCGCGCTTCCACTATTCTGATCGACTTTCGCTCTCTGCAGCCTCTCCAGCAGCGTCCTCAGCTCATCTTCCCCTAAAGACTCCCTCAGGAAGCCCAGCGCCCTCTTCAGCTCCTCCTCGGAGATGACGCCGTCGTTATCCTCGTCGAGGACGTGCATGCGCTCTCCGATCCGAGCGTCGACAGCGTCGAGCTCGCGCTCGATCCTCGCGAGGATCGCCGGGACCTGCCCGGACAAGCGGGCTGCTCCGAGGTTGGCCGCCGAGGTGTCCGCCTCGAGCAAGCCAGTGCTCTTGGGCCTCTCGGCCACCGCGGCTCCGGAGCTCCTGAAGACCAAGGAAGGAGCCCCGCGGGCAGAGGCCCCGGCATTCAACCTGTCGACTTCCTTTTTCACCAAATCCATAAACTCGCCGCGCTCGGCAGCGACGCCCGAGGTGGAGGCCAGCGCGGCCAGCGCCGAGAGGACCTTGCGCATGCGCGCCTCCTTGGTGGCCGCCTCGTAGGCGGCGCGCTCCTCGGCGGACTCGCCGCCGACAAAGTCGAAGTCGAAGGGGGGCTCCGAGACGGAGGAGGGTAAGGAGGCGGCAGCCGCCGCTTCCTTGACGACGGCGGCTGCTGCGCCTGCTGCGAGGGCGTCTGCTGCGGTGTCGAGGCTCGGAGGTGGGGGTGTTGCAGTCGTAGTGGTGGTGGTGGTGGTGGTTTGTTGAGGCGTCGTCGCCGCCGTCGTCGTCGCCGCCACGCTCGCCGCTTCGGCCGCCGAAGCAGCGCTCGCGTTCGAGGCAGCGATCAGCCTCGAGGCATCCAAAGCCGACGCCGCGGCAGCAGCGACCGCCGCCGCGTCCTCTCCTGCACCTCCAAAGGCGGCAGCGGCGTCTTTCGCTTCTTCCTCGATCAGCTCCTCCTCGCGCCTCAGGGACTCGAGCTTGCGCTCCAGCGCGACGGCCTTGTCGGCGGCGGCCGCACCCTCGGCCGTTCCCGCCGCGGCGGCCGCCTCGAGCGAGGCCGCCTCGATGGCCTCGTCCGGGAGCACGCCCAGCGTCTCCCTGAGCCTGGCCACGTCGGCGGAAGTAGAGGCGGGGATCGGAGCGGGAAGGATAGTAGTTGAAGCAGCACCGGTAGAAAGAGTTGATGCTGCTGCCTCTGCCGCCGCAGCCGCTGCCGCCAAATCCACCTCCTCTCTCTTCGCGGCGGGCGAAACAAACGGCGCCGTCACCGTGAAGGCCCTGCTCAGCAGCAGCAGGCTCGATGGCAGCTGCCTCGCCAGCGACAGGTCCAGCCACTCCTCCATCTGCCGCTCCATGTACAGCCTGGCGCCCTCGCCAAAGGGGGCCCTCATCCCGCGGGCCCGGCACGCCGACCGCAGCTCGTCGTCCGAGAGCGACCCCAACCCTTCGTCCCTGATCGCGCGGTCGTCCGCCTTGATCCTCGACAGGTGCGACCGCAGCCTCGACGCTAAGAAAGCATCGGTGCCAAAGGGCTGGATCCCGGCGAAGCGGCACAGGCTGGCGAGCTGCGTGCGGTCCAGGTTGTCGAGGGTCAGCTCGTCCGAAAACAGCGAGGCAAAGCGGGTGACCTCGGCGGCAGAGACCGGTTCGCCTCCGCGGACCCTCTTCATGAAGGCGTAAAGCTCCGCGGCCGAAGCCTGCGTGGCCCCCGAAGACCTCGAGCTGTTCTTCATGTCCTTGGCCAGCTCCGCGACGGTGTCCTGCAGGAAGCGAGCCACCTCCAGTTTGGCTTTGACGCGACGCTTCAGGGCCTCTTCCCGCTGTAAGGCCGTCTCGAAGGTCGAAGGGAGCATGTTGGGGAAGAGCTTGAGCGCTATCGGCAGCAGAAACTCCATGAACGGAACCACGAGAAAAACGGCGACGGGCACGAGCCTGCAGACGTCCGCGACCGTGCGCGTCAGCTGGCGGCGCTCCCTGCGGGTCAAAGCGCGGCCTCTTGCCGCGGCCGCGACGAGCCTGGAGGCGATCTTGACTTCCGCCCAGAGCAGCTTCGTGCCCGCCCAGTAGTGCCTCGCCTCGGCCTTGGCGTGGGACCACCACCCAGCGTAGACCAGCTTGCGTTCTTGTTTGCTTTTGGTGGCGAAGAAGCTGACGACGCGGGCCGGGGTCGCTACCAAGGTCGCTGCAAACGAAGCGGTGGCGGTGACGGCCGTCGTCGCCGCACCGGCGACTTTCTGGAGCCACGACTGCGGCTTGTAGGTCGAGCGCGTCGCGGACTCGATCTTGGAGCGCGTGGTGTCGAGCTCGGACAGGGCGAAGTCGCACAGGTCGGCCGTCGGCTGCTGGACGGACGACGGAGAAGGAGACGAAGGCGCGGCGAGGGTCGACGCGGACCTCTTGCTTGTTTCGTCGTCGAGCGGAGGAGGTTGAGGAGGTTGCGCTTCTAAGCGGAGGTTGGGCGTCGAGGGCTGCGGTGAAGGCAGCGCCGAGGAGGCAAAGCCCCGCGTGCTGTTGCTGCTGCTGCCGCTGTGGCTGCTCCAACCGAAGCTGCGTCCGTGGTCTCCGTGACGGTCCTTCGACCCCAGCGACACTGTCCAGTCGCTCGGAGCGGAGAAGGCGCGTTGCTGTCGTCGCGAAAGATGAGAAGAAACATTCGATCCGGCTGCTGCTGCTGACGTCGACGACGACGACAACGAGCGGAGCTGCTGCATCTGTTGCATGCCGCCGCCTCCCGTGCTACTCCACTGGCGCAGCGCATCCTCCGTCCGCTTCCTCGAGGTCAAACTGGCGCTGCTGCTCCTCGCCCCCTGCGAGATCGCGCGGTAGACGGCCAGGGCGAGCCACAGCGCCGGCTGATTGGTCGAGGAAGGCATCATCTTTGGTTAGATGACTTTTGAGTCTTTTTTTCTTTTTCGACTCTCGCACCACGCGCACACAATCTCCGAGGAGGGGGCGGATTGCGATGCCTGCTGCTGCTGTGCACCACTCGTTTGTAAGAGAGAGAGAGAAGTAGCCAATCACACGAACAGGCGCACACGTGAAGCAAAGTTGCTTCTTTTTTCTTTCTTTCTTTCGTTTTTTTTGTGATTTTTCGATCTGATGCCCTTCACTTTTTTTCTTTCGATCTCCTTTTTTTCTAGAGCTTGACGAGGAGGGGCAGAGCGTGCTTGTTCGCGACTTCTGTGCTTCTGGGAGCGAAAGGAGACAATGCTCTCGCGCCTGGTGCGGGGCTCGTGGAGGCTGGCGAGGGCGGAAGCGGGAGGAAAAACGAGCAAAGGAAGCGCGGCGTCAATCGTAGACCTTGACGACCTCCGTCGCTTCTTCGCTTCCTCCTCTTCCTCGAGCCGTGACGGCCAAGGCCAGGACAAGAAGAAGAGTAACAGCGCAGGATCTTCGTCGTCGCCCCCATCGGGATGGCACGAGATTACAATCGACAGGACGGGCCTGGTTGGCGGCGGAGGAGGAGGAAGAGAAGAAGAGAGGAGCAGCACCTCTGCAGAACCAGCGACGACAACGACAACGACTTCTCCTTCCCGCTCGCAGGCCGCCTCCGTGCCTGTTCCTCCGCCGATCGAGACGCCCATGACCAGGCACATCAAGGCGTTGATCCAGGTAAGAAGGATGAGAGAGTTTTTTATGGCAATTTCGCGGCTCCTTTTTTTCGAAAGTATCAGGAAGCAAATAACTCTCACTCTTTTATCACTCTCTTTCCTTAAAAAACAAAAAACAACCTGCTTTCTCAGTTCCGCGGGGGACCCATCACGGTCGCCGAGTTCATGAAAGAGTGCCTGACAAACCCGACCGCCGGGTACTACACCACGAGGGCGAAAGAGAAGAAGCAAATGGAAGAGAAAGAGAATGAAGAAGAAGGGAAGGAAGAGGAGAACAACAAGCCCACCTCCTCTTCTTCTCCTCCTTCTCCTTCCTCGACCTCAGCCACCTCCACGCATCTGGGATCCGGCGTCTTCGGCCCGCGCGGCGACTTCATCACCTCCCCGGACATCTCGCAGCTGATGGGAGACTGCGTCGGCGTCTGGCTCGCGTCGGAGTGGCTAGCTCTGATGAGACCGACAGATAGCTCTTCCGAGGAAAAACCTAGTACAAAAAAAAACAAGAGCGAGAAAGTTCGGATCGTCGAGCTGGGCCCCGGACGAGGGACGCTGCTGAGCGACGCTCTCAGGGCCCTGGCGCCATTGTCCAAGAGGGGCCTGTTCGCGAAAGAAGTCGAAGTAGAGCTGGTCGAGGTCTCTGCTGCTCTCAGGAGAGCGCAGTGGCAGAGCCTAAAGTGTCGGAAAGTAGGTTCTTCTTCGAGTCCTGATGAGATCGACGCCCCCGAGGAGGAGCCCCAGGAGGCGGTTTCGAGCCTCTTCGATGACAATAACGACAAATGCGATGCAAGCGGAGGGATCCGGGTCACCTGGAGGTCGCGGCTCGAGGAGATCCCTCTGACGAGCTCGAGCGGCAGCGAAAAGAACGAAGAAGAAAACGAAACCGAAACCGTCGTCCCGACCTTCTACCTCGCGCACGAGTTTTTTGATGCCTTACCGGTCCACCAGTTCGTCCGCGTCGCCGGGAGGAAGCCTCCGAGGGGAGGAGGCGCAGGCACGGGAAGAGTGATCTTGCCTCCTCCAGGGGCGGCAGCAACGAGGAGCCGAATCGTTCTCCCGACCTCGGCCGCGTGGAGGGAGCGGCTTGTCGACGTCGAACAAGTTCCTTCTTCCTCTTCCTCTTCATCTTCTCCGTCTTCATCTCATCTCCGCTTCGTGCTCTCCCCGGGTGAGACCCCGGCCTCACGCTGGCTCCTGCCTCGCAGGCTGGCCCTGATGGCCACGGAGGCCGAGAGGGGCTCGGCGACAGAGCTGGAGGTGAGCGGCGAGGGCATGGCGGTGGCCGCGGCCCTCGGCGCCCGGCTCTCTGGTTCGAGGCCTTCTTCTTCTTCCGCTCCTTCTGCTTCTGCTTCTGCTTCTTCTTCTCCGGGTTCCGCGCTGATAATCGACTACGGTCGAGCTTCCCCGCCCTACGGAGACTCCCTGGTCGCGATCCGTGGCCACAGGCTCGTCGCAGACGTGCTGTCGTCGGCGGGTGAGGCCGACCTCTCCGTGAGGGTCGACTTTGGCGCGCTCGCGGCCGCGGCGGTCGAGGCCGGGAGGAGTGGAGGAGATTCGTCTTCCTCTTCCTCTTCTTCTTCTTCTTCCTCTTCCTCTTTTTCTTCTTCTTCTTCTTCTTCTTCTTCTTCTTCTTCTTCTTCTTCTTCTTCTGTCGCGGCTTTTGGGCCGATCTCTCAGTCCGACTTCCTGCGTGGGTTGGGGATCGCCGCGAGGCTGGAGGCGCTGGTCGAGGCAGCAGAGGCCGAGGCGAAAGAAAGGGGAGCGAAGAAGAAGAAGGAAAACGGAGGAAACGGAAACGAGAACGAGAACGAGAGCGAACTCTCTCCGACCCTGGAAGAGACGATAGAGGCCCTGGTCGAGGGCGCGCGGAGGCTCGTGGCCCCCGATTCCGAGGGCGGTCTAGGGGACACCTATCAGGCGATGGTGATCTCTTCGGCGAGGAGGAGGAAAGGAGGAGGCGACGTGCCTCCTCCCGTGCCGTTTGGCGGTTTGTAAAAAAGTTGAGGTCCGAGGTTGAAAAAAAAAAAAAAAACTCGCTGTGTCTCTTCTTCCTCTCTCTCTTCTTCACTTCTTCTTCTCTTCCTCTCTCTTCTCTCTCTTCTCTTTCCGGGGCTCTTCCTCCCCTCTGATTCCGATCCCGCGGCCAGCCTAGCGCATCTCTGCGATGCGGTCAGCCGTCGTCGCGATGAGCGGCGGCAGGGCCGGCGCCGGCGTACCATCGGGCAGCAGCCGAAGAGCGTCGGCGGTGACGATGCCGGCATCGTCGGCGATGGCGACCTCATCAGCAACGTCCGGCTTGCCTCGCCGCGCCGCGCTCATGGTCACGGCGATTGCTCCTCCGTCGTTCGCAGCAGGCCGCACGCCCTCGGCTCTCGCTCCGGACAGGCGGCCAGTCGTGGTGAGCAAGAGAGAGAGAGGAGAAAGAGAGAAACGAAGAGTTTTTGATTGCCATCAGCCGCTCGCTCGCTTGCTTGCTTCGTCGGCGTTTCTCGACCTCCTCTCTCCTTCCTCTTCCTTCCTTGCTCCTCGCTACGCACTCCTTCCGCGCCGATCTCACGCGACCCTTCATTCAAAACGAACCAATAACAAACAAACAGGCGCGGCGGAAAGAGAAGAAGAGCGACTCGTCCCTCTCGGCTTACGCCCCGTTCCCTTCCTCCTCCTCCTCTTCTCCGGGAGGCGGAGGCGGCAACTCCAACTTCTCCAACTCCAACCCCGACACCCCCCCGCCGGCCTCGGTCTTCTCCGAGGCGGCCCGCAAGGCCCTCTTCCGCGCCGCTGACTCGTGCCGCAAAGTCGGGTGGGGCTCCTTCTGGACCCAGCTGGCGTTATCGATCGCCTCTGCCGGCATCCTCCTCTTCTCCGTCGCGTTTACGGCGCAAAACGGGCCCGCAGTCTCCCTCTACGCCACGCTTTTTGGTGTTGTCGCTTCCTTCCTGTCAACCTTCTGGACCTACGGCTACACGCGCCTGGCCCGGAGGCTCAGGGCCCTGGCTGCAGCGGCTGCGAGAGGTGGACCCTTGCCGAGCGACATGGTCCGCAAGGGAGATGTCGTCGCGACGTTGAGGGCAGGGTGCTATGTGAATCTGGCAGGGCTCGCGTCCACTTTGCTGGGCCTGCAGGCCACGGTGGGTTTGTTGGTCGCCAAGACGCTGACGAATGCGACGGCGAACCCCTTCTTGGCCGGAGGGGCCGGGTCATACTCTCCCGTGCTTGCGCTGGATGTCTTCTTGGTCCAGGCCTCGACCAACACGGCGCTGGCGCACTTCGTGTCTCTGGTGGCGTCGCTGTGGCTCATCAAGGTGGTTGGGGCGCCTGTGCCTGCTGCTCCTTCCGGCAGGGCGTGATATGAGAGGAGAGATGGAAAAAGGGAGAGAGAGAGAGAGAGAGAGACGCGTTTTTTTATTTTGATTTTTTCGTTCGAGAAAAAAGTAAAAATCTTCTTCTGTTTTGTTTTGCATTTCGTTTTTTTTTCTCTTTCTCTCTTCTCTCTTCTATTCAAACACGCGCCGCTGAGGCATCGCAGCAGAAGGCGTAGAGGGCCCACCACGACCAAAGCCAAAGTTCGCTCCTGCTCCTCCGCGACCTCGACCTCCGAAACCGCCCCTTCCTCCATCTCCTCCTCCTCCTCCACCTCCTCGCCCAAAGCCCCTTCCACCACCTCCACCTCCTCCTCCAAATCCACCTCCGTGCTCTTCCTCCCTCCTCCCCGAGGGCATGTACCTGTGGTCCTTGGCGGCGTTCTTCTTCCTCCTCTTCTCCAGCGCCTGCGCCAGCTTCCCGGACTTCTTGAGCTCCTCGAACTTGGCGGCCAGGGCTTCCCTGCGGAGCTCCGACGCTTTCGGGTAGAAAGGCTTTTTGCCCTCGGAAACCGCCTTTTTCTCGCGCCGCTTCCGCTCCGCCATGGCCTTTTCGGCCGCGCGGCGGCTCTCCTCCGCTCGCAGGGCCTGGGAGACCTGCGTGAGCCTCGACTGCAGCTCCGCGCGGGCAGACTGGGATTTGGTTTTCTTCAGCTGCGCGACGAGCGAGTCCCTCTCGGCGGGCATTGTCTCGTCAAAGAGGAAAGAGTACCTCTTCAGGGAACGCGCGCTGTCAGCAGACGCCAGAGAGGCAGCGGCTGTATGCCCAAGAGCACCGGAAGCGGCAGCGGCAGCGATCCGTTTGCGCTTGTTGCTGCTGCCCTCGTAACCTCCACTTCCACTCCCAACGACCAGGGAGTCAAACCTCGGGTCCCTCACCTCTCGTGCCCTTGAGACCAACGGAGCGATGATTTCCCGAAGCTTCGGGGGCTGCCTGTTAGAGGGGGCCTCGGTCGGTCGGTTCTTGTTCTCGCGGTTGCGGCGGCGGAGCCTGCGGGCTTCCCTTTCGGCCTCAGTCTCGGTTTTTTTGACATCTTCCTCGGCGTCTTCCTTTCGAGCCTTCTTCTTCGCTTCCTTTGCGAGTTTTTTCGCGGCGCGGTGAGCTGCCACTGCTGCCGAGCTCTGCTGCTTTTGGTGCTGCTGACGAGCAAGGAAGGCCGTGGCCGAAGGGAGACCACTGGCGCGTGCGGCCAGGAGCTGGCCCAGGGGCACGTTGGGCGGGAGGAAAGGCTGAGGTAGTTGTTGTTTTTTTGGAGTTGAGGTTGAAAGAAGGGTGAGCCGCCGTCGACGTCGAATTCGAGAAAGAAAGAAGAAAACATGTGCCCCGCATGTCGATCTCGGTACCGCGCTCACCTGTGCTTCTGGCTCTTCTTCCTCCTCGCTATCGCTGTAGTCGTCTTCGTTCTCGCTTGTGTCGGAAGGAGAAGAGGATCGGGCGTTGTCTAGGTGGTGATCTTCGTCGTCGAATGCATCGTCGAATGCATCTTCGAATTCTTCGTCGTCGCCGTCGTCGTCGCTCGACGACGATGGCAAGACATCGTTGAGTCGCCGCCGCCTCGCCTCGCGCGGATCCTCTATTTCCTCTTCTTCTTCTTCTTCGCTGGCAGCGCATATGCGCTTATCTTCGCTGTCGTCCTCATAGGAGGAAGACATGATTCGGAAGAGAGAGCAGAAAGAAAAAGAGAGCCTTTCTTTTTCTTCTTTCTTCTTCGCTCGTCGTCGAGGAAAGCAGCGGCTAGTTTTTTGTTGTCACGAAGTGTGTTTTTTCTCGCTCTCTCTCCCCCTTTTCTCTTTTTTGCGGTCGTTCTTTCCTTCTTTCTTCTCTTTTTACAAGCGTGCGGCGTGCGTGTGTTTCAATTTCATTTCTCTGAAAAAAGTCCGATACTGATGCGGAGAGAATTCTCGGGGAAAATCTGTGGAGAAAAAAATCTTTCTACTTGTTCACGGGCTCGCTCCTCCGCCCTTCAAACCCGGCCCTCGAACCCGACTTCGAACCTCCTCCCGAACCTCCGCTCCCCCCTCCTCCGGACCCGGGCCGAAGCAGCTTCTTCTCCCTCTTGGCCTTCTTCCGCGCCATCTTGTCCGCCGTCCTCGACGCCAGGTTCGCCTCCCTCCTGCTCTGCCTGTCCGTCGAGGAGCCCTCGGCGACTTTTTTGCGCTCGGCCCAGGCCGCGGCCCTCTTAGCCTTCTCTTTGGCCTCGCGCTTGAGCGACTTAGCGAGCAGTTTTGGGTCGTCGAGCACCTTCTCTCCAGAGGCGCGGGCCAGAGCGGCCTCCCAGTTGGCGCGGGAGACGGCGGCGGCGGCCCTGGCGGTGACCTCGCTGCCTGTGTCGCCCGAGGCGGCGAGCCTGCGGTCCTCCTCCGCGCGCTGCGCTTTTTCGAGAAGAGCGCGCTTGCCTCCACCTCCGCCGCCGTTGGCCTTGTCGAATTTCAGCTTCTTCTTCTTCAGAGCTGCCGCCGCCCCCGTGAACCTCAGGTGCGACTCCAGGCCCGTGTCGAGGTTGACCTGCCCGAACTGGAGGTCGCCGCCGGAGACGACAGGGGGCCTTTTGGGGGTGGGTGTCGCCGGACCTCGTCCTCCTCCTCCTCCTCCTCCTCCAGCAGCAGCAGCGCCGTCCTTGAGCTTCGAGGGCTTCCCTGCGGGGTCCCTGCCTCCGCCGGCCTCGCCTCCGCCTCCTCCCGATCCGCCAGAGACTGTCTGCGACCTCCACGCCTTGGCCTCGTCGCTGGCAGCCTTGGCCCTGGCCTTCTTGTTGCTCTTGTCGTCCTTGCTCTTGCTCTTGTTCTTCTTCTTCTGGCGCTCGGCAGCGGCCTTGCCGTCGTCGGCGCGCCTGGCGCCTCGGAGCTCGGCGACGCGGGCGGCGAGGCGCGCCCTGAGGTCTTCGAGCGTGGAGGCCGAGGCCCTGGCGGAGGCGCCGTCGTCGCCGCTCCGGATCTCGAGGCGGAGGCCGGACGGGTGAGCAGGAGGGGAGGCAGCAGGAGCAAGAGCAGCGGCGCCGTTTTGAGCGGCGTTTTCGGCGGCGGCGGCCGACTTGGCCGCTGCCATCGTCCTCGGCATGCCCTCGCCGCCTCCGCCTCCGCTGCCTCCGCTCTGCTTCTTCTTCAGCGCCTCTTCCCTCTGCAGCTCCACCGTCGTCGGGTGCGGCGCGTCCGGGTCCAGGCGGGCGCGCTTGGCCTCGCGGGCGGCCTGCTTGTCGCTGGCAGAGAGGCGAATCTTCTTGCCGACCGCTGCCGCTTCGGCGACGGCCGCCGCTCGCTCGGAATGAGCCTCCGAGGCGACGAAGTGGCAGGCGGGCACGGTCTCTGCCAGCCTGTCAAAGAAACGAGACATCGATCGCAGCCTCATGGATAAGGAAGCGGATGCAGGAGATGGCTCGGGCGTCGAGGGGGTCGCCGCGGAGACATCGGCATCTGCCTTCTTGCCGCCGTCGTGAATTCGTTTCTTTCCCATCGTTTTTTTCTTTTCGGATTCTGCTGGAGTCTCTCTTCTGAACGAAAGCTTGCTTGCCCTTGATTACTATGCGAGAGAGTTGAAGGTGGCGCGTGCTCTGCTGTAGTAGAAGCGGAGAAGAAGAAGTAGCGCTACAGCAGCAGCAGCAGCAGCAGAAGAAGAAGAAGAAGAAGAAGAAGAAGAAGAAGAAGAAGAAGAAGAAGAAGAAGAAGAAGAAGAAGAAGAAGAAGAAGAAGAAGAAGAGAAGGAGAAAGAGAGAAAATAGCTTTTTGTGGGCATTCGCTTCGACGGCAAGAAAAAAAACGCTTCTTCCACTGACCCTCTTCTTCTCCTTCTTCCGCGGCGTCTTCCGCGTTCATCCATCTCTATTGTTACACAATTCCTCCAAATCTTCATATCACCACCACTCTTCATCTTCCACGTCGTCGGGGGCTCCCCCGTCCTTGCCCCTCTTGCTGGCAGCAGAAGCAGCGTTGGCGTTGGCGACAACAGACGCGCTCGCGGCCGCGCCGCTGACGACCTCGACGCCACCCTCAAGCCCTCCTTTACCCCACCTGTCGGCGCAGAGCTGCCTCAGCTGGCTCATGTACGCCAGGAGCTCCTTCCTACCCGCGCCCGTAGCAGAGCTCGTTGCCCAGATCGGGGGCAATTCGCCATTTGGTAAATTCGCAGAGAGCAACCTTTTCAGCTCCGCGGCGTTGGCCTCGGGGGGAGGCGCCTTGGCAGCCTTCTTCCTCTTGTCTGCCTTTGTCAGCACCACCGAGAACGGCACGTTGCGCTCCGCCATCCAGACCGCGGCTTCCACGTCAGCATCTTGAGGAGGGACGCTGATATCCGCCAACAGAAAGGCACTAGCCAAAGTGGGCCTCTCCAGCAGATAAGCCTGGGTGAACTCCGCCCAGTCGACCCTGGTGCTCTGCGCCCTCCTGGCATAGCCATACCCGGGCAGATCGACCATATACCACGCATTGTTAATCAGATAATGGTTGATGGTGGCCGTCTTGCCCGGGGTGCTCGAGACCATCGCCAGAGAGCCCGCGGAGCCACCTCCCCCACCACCTTTAGACTGGCCGGCAAGGCAATTCACCAGGCTCGACTTGCCGACGTTGGACCTCCCCAGGAAGGCGAATTCGGGTCTGTAAGGGCCCGAGGGGGGGATGGCCGGGCAGCCCGCAGGGGTGACGGAGGAGCCCACGTACTCCGCGGTCTTGACCCGGATTTCCTTGGGGGTGGGGAGCTCGAGCGAGTTTGAGGAAGAAGAGTTGGAAGAAGAGGAGGTTGAAGACGACGAAGCAGAAGCAACAACGATGGTCGAATCGGTTCGACCAGCGCTTCTCAGGCCTCTACCCTCCAAGCTCGCGCCCAGAACCGGCTCGACGGCGAGCGCACGGCAGAGGGCTTCCGTGCGCGCCGCGACGCGGTCGAGGCGGGGCCTCCTTCGCGGCGCGGAGGAAGCGTCGAAAGGGGGGAGAGAGGGGATGCCATGGCCGATCGTCGATGATGGAATAGCAGCTGCTCTTGCCGTCGCCGCCGCCGTTGCCGCCGTGGCTGGAGCCCTCTTCGTCGCGAAAGTGCGATGCGTGGCTGCTGCTGAGGACAGACGGGACATCGCGGCCAGGGTCCAGCAGCAGCTCCTTAGCATCAAGGAGAGAGAAAGAGAGCTCGAGAAAAAAGAAAAAGCGACGAATCTCCTAGCCGTCGCTTTTTTTTTCGTTCGATTTTGTGTTTTTTGCTCGACCTCCTCCTCCTCAACCTTCTTCCTCTCTTCACCCCTCCCAAACCACCCTCCCTCCCCTCTCCTGCAGCGGCCTCGCGTTCTCAGCGCCCTTGGGCAAGACGCCCCGGGCGACCTGCTCGGCCGTCGCTGCCTTCCTCCCCTTGGCAAAGTAGAAGCGCGCCCCCTTGGTGCACGGCGGCGTCGTCAGGCTCCCCTCGAAGGCGAAAAAGTTTTTCAGCTTTTTTTCTGACGACGACGATAGAGAAGAAGAAGAAGAAGTCACGAGGGAGCCCGGGAGCAGCCTCAAAGGATCGAATGACTCCACCCTGCGCCAAGGAGCGCCCTCCTCTTCCTTGATTTGTTCATTTTCGACAAGAAGGTCGTCGAGGGCGGGGTCGGGGGAGCCGCGAGAGAGGTCGAACGCGACAGCGACGACGACAAAGCGAGGGAGGTTTGAAGAAGAAGAAGGGGAAGGAGGAGAAGAAAAAGAAGAAGAAGAGGCAGAAGAGTTCGAAGCTGAATCTTCGTCCCTCTGGTGAACCAGGTGCGCTCCCAGCACACCTCTCTTCCCTTCCAGGGCCTCCTCGCCGGGGCGGTGGAAGTGGAACTGGACAAGAGGGTAAAAGACCTTTCCGCCGTCTTTTTCGCTGTCGAGCAGGTAAATGCCGCCGGCAGGGTGTCTCCGCTCTCGCGTCGTCCCCTTCTCCTTCTTCGCATCCCTTCCGCTTGCGCCGACAACGGTGAACTTCGGGCTCGCCGTGAGCCCCCGCTCGACCACGACGTCGAAGCTCGCGGCTCTGTAATCCGCCGAGAGCTCGAGAAACTTGGGCTGCTGCCGTTGAGAGGAAGAGGAAGAAGAAGAGGAAGAAGAACCGGCAGCAGAAGCCCCTCCGCCGCCCTCTTTGATCCTCATGAAAGGAGGCGAGAGGTTGATGGGAGACTGCTGCCCCGTGACGCCGCAGCCGTCGAAGCCCAGAGAGGACCAGTCCTTGGCCTTTTTGGAATAAGACCAGCCCGCTGGCGGAGCGCGGGGCGACAGAGAAGAAGTTGGGGAAGAACTTGAGGTCGAGGTCGAAGCTGTTGCCGCAAACGCCGCCGCTCGGTATTGATCATCCATCGCCAGTGCCGAGAACGCGGCGCCGAGCAGCGCGCGCCTCCTGTCGATCTCCTGCGCAGCTGTCGAATTATTGGAAGACGGGATCGGGCTCACATCTGGATTGCGAGATGGAGGAGGAGAAGGCCTCTTTGGCGGCGGAGGCGGCGGGACCGCCGATGAGGCAAAGACGATTCTCGCTGGCATCGATCTTGAATTCTGAAATAGAGGTCGAAAAAGAAATTCCAGATCGAAATGCTTCTCCTCTCTTCTTTCTTCTATTCCCCCGTCGCCACCACCAGCAGAGGCTCCCGCAGCAGGGAACGACTCCTCGACGCCGCCCCTGTACCAGCTCCACCCCTCGAGTTGCTGCTCACCTCCACCGCCCTCGCCGCCCTCGCGGCCTCGGCCCGCCAGTCGAGCCCCGACACCACCACCCCCAAGGCCGCGAACAGGCAGCAGCTCGCCAGGGCTGCACCCGCCAGCAGCCCGGGGACCCCCGGCCCTGCCCCGACGGCCACGGCGAGCGCCGGAGGCCTGAGGGCCAGCCAAGCTTGTAATGGTAAACCCAGGGCCCAGGCCCCGGCCAGGGAGACTCCCACGGCCGTCGCCTGCCTGCCGCAGCCCCTCAGGGCTCCCCCCGCCGCCCCGGCCGCGGCCTCGACGGCCATCGCGATTCCCAAAAACGGGGCAGCGCTCACCACGATCTCCGAGCAGGCGTTGTCGCTCGGGCACAAGGCCTTGGACCAGGCCCGCGACCCACCGACGGCGGCGGCCGCGGCGAAGACGCCCAGCAGGGCCCCGGTGGCCGCCGCGATTCTCGCGGCGAGCCGCGCCCTCCTCCAGTCCCCGGCGCCGAGGTCGTTGGCCACCCGCACAGCCGCCGCCGACGCGACGCCGTCGGCCATCATGTAGGAGGCGGCGCGGACGTTGAGGAGGACGCCCGCGGCGGCGAGGGAGGCTCCCGTGGTGGGGGTGGTAGAATTGTTAGAAGAAGAAGAAAAAGAAGAGGTGAAAAGTTGAGAGAAGAGCGGCGACGAGGTTGAAGAAGGAGTCGAGCTCTTTCCTTCGTCATCATCCGAGAGCCTCCCGGCGATCACCACCGCCGCCTGCCCGGCCCACCACGAAGCGCACACCAGCACCGCGGCCGGGGCGGCCAGGCGCAGGTGCGCCCTCCACGTCTCCGCGGAATGCGCGTCTCTGGAGAAGCCGTGCCAGGCCCTGTGCTTTCTCAATGGTCGCCGCGCGTCGAGCCTCAGGACGACGAGGGCCATGCCCAGCGCGGAGAGCAGGGCCATGCATGCGTCTGCGGCGTCGGAACCGTCGAGGCCCCAGCCCAGGCCGTTGTTGTTGTTCGAAGAAAAAACAGAAGAGCTCGAAGAAGAAGAAGAAGGCGAGCTCAGAATCCCTCTCCCGGTGACGAAAAACTTCGTGAGAGGCCTCGCCGTCAGCAGCATCAGCAAGGAGACGCAGGCGCAGGCCCTGACCGCCCCCTGCGCCACGGCGGTCTTCCTGCACGCCTCGCTGACCGCCCACAGGAACAGCGCCGGGGGCCACTTTGCCGCGAAGCCCGCGGCCGGCGAGGAGAGGGAAGGGTCCTGGCCCAGGACCTTGACGAGGACGAGCCTGCCGAGGGCCCCGCGGCGCGCCGTCCAGAGGAAGGAGGCGCCGGCGCTGAGGGCGAAGGCCGCGAGCAGGGCGCGCTGGAGGACCGAGCCCAGGGCCGCGCGGGCGCCGACAGAAAAAGAAGAGTTTTCCTCATCGTCGTCGTCGTTGGTACTTCCTTGTCCCTCCTCCTCCTCCTCCTCCTCCTCCTCCCTCGCCTCGTCCGCGTTAGCGGCCCCGTGAGCCGCCCCGGCGAAGGTCTCGATGGCGGACAAGGATCCCAGGACCGGAGCCAGGCCCGTGATAGACACGAGCGACCTCCCCAGGAACAGCGCGGCCGTCTGCGTCGCGCCGAGCGACGAGCGGGCGACGACTGCGGCCGAGACGACCGACGCGGCGAAGGAGCCCGCCTGATCGCACGACAGAGGGAGGGCCAGGGAGAAGAGGGCGACGGCCTCCTCGAAGAGGGGGCGGTGGCGCGGGAAGGCGTTGATGCCGTCGTCGTGGAAGGAGGGGAGCGGGGGTGGAGGTTCCTCCACGTCCGCTCCCTGAGGTGGAGCTGGCGCTGATGAGATTGTCGAGGTCGGCGATGGTTGCGTCCCCATCGTCGTCGTCGCTGTCGTTGTCGTCGAAGCACCACCATCGTTCCTCTTCTTCCTCCCTGCTCCTCCGCGTCCGTTGCGCGCCATCGAGATGAGGGTTAGAGGCGGCCTTGTCGCGTCCTCTGCTGCGTGTTTGGAGTCCTCTTGTGGACGTAGGAGGGCGCACGAGAGACGGAGAAGTTTTTATTCTATTCAAACATCGATTGTGATTTCAGAACTTTCGCCGTCGTTCGTTCGGCGTCTTTCAAAAAATAAGAAATGATCGTCTTCCTGAGCGTCTTTCTGGAATGCCTCGCGGCCATATTTCAGATCGGCCTGCTCGTTACCGCCGGCGCGGGCCTGGAGAAGATGGTGCGAGTTGGGAGATACCGCGCTGGACTCTGCCGGTGGTCCTGGCTTCGCGCGCCGTGTCGGACGTTGCCCGCAGAGGGGCGAGGGAGGCCGGCGAGAGCAATTACTAGAGACCTCGAACAAGAAAGAAAGAAAAAAAACTCGACCTCAACCATCTCTCTCGAAAAAAAAAACGAAACACCCCCCAAACAAAACAGGGAATCCTCGACCCGGACGGACGAAAGACCGTCTCCCAGCTTTCCTACCACGTCTTCATCCCTGCTCTGTCCTTTGTCCGCCTCGCAGGAGCCGAGAACGCGGCGCGGAAGCTGTGGTTCCTGCTACTCAACATGGGCGTCGCGATCTCGGCCGGCACCGTCGTCGGGACGCTCACTTCCAGGCTCGTCTTTCCGAAATCTGCACGTTCTCTTTCTTCTTCTCGAGACCGAAAGCAAGACAGGGAGAGCCTGCGTAAAGTCGTGGCCGCCGCGGCGGCTTTCGGCAACATGGCGAACCTGCCGCTGGTGCTCGTCTCGGCGCTCTGCTCGGGCGAGACGGCGAGGGGCTCGCTGCTGCGCGGGCTTTCGAATTCTCCTTCGGGCTCTTCCCCTTCGGGCTCTTCGATCCCTTCGAGGGCGCAGTGCTCGGCTACGGCAGAGGAGTACGTGATGGCGCCCATCGCGGTGGCGTCGGTGATGCAGGTGAGGTTGAAAGAAAAGAGAGAGAGAAGGAGAGAAAGAGAGAAAGAGAGCGCAGAAGAAAGGACGAGAGAGCGTGCGAGAGAAGGTGAAAGCGCGAGCTCTTTTTTTCTCTTTTCGCTCACAGTACGCCTTTTTTTCTCTCGTTCTGCTCTTTCAAAACCCAAACTAACAGTTCATGCTCGCCGAGGCGATCCTGCGAGGGAAAGAGAAGAAGAAGAACAAGGGCAGCAGGAGGGAATTGGAAGGAGCGAGGGCAACGAGAGCGGGAACGGCAACGGCAGCAGCAGCAGCTTCCCCTCCCCCTCGTCCTCCTCCGCGCGGCGCCTCGGCCGAGCTCGTGCCGCTGCGGCGAGTACAAGAAGACGCAGAAGAGGAAGAGTCGGAGGCGGCAGCAGCGGGAACACCAAAGCCTCTTCTGCCGTCGCGGCTCCCTCCGTCGCCGTTCTTCGACGGCAGCGACGGCAAGGGCAAGAGACCTTCCTCCTCTCCTCTCCCTCCGCGCTTCCACGCCGCCGCTGCCAGGGAAGACGCCGACGACTGCGTCTCCATCGACATGGATCCCGAAGATGCAGAAGAGCCAGGGAACGAGAACGACCCGCGGAGGCTGCTGACGCGCTCGTCGGGCTCGAAGCATTTCAAGGCGATCGCTGACGGCCTCGAGAGAGAAGAAGAAGAAGAAGAAGAAGAAGAAGAAGAAGAAGAAGAAGAAGAAGAAGAAGAAGAAGAAGAAGAAGAAGAAGAAGAAGAAGAAGAAGAAGAAGAAGAAGAAGAAGAAGAAGAA
>Ga0114918_10001212_pt1 | contig 23018 bp, 9 predicted proteins | sample LantaG_FD_87015 | JGI IMG/M metagenome (GOLD analysis project Ga0114918, IMG submission 87015) | Deep subsurface microbial communities from Baltic Sea to uncover new lineages of life (NeLLi) - Landsort_02402 metaG | ecosystem: Environmental > Aquatic > Marine > Oceanic > Sediment | place: Baltic... | reverse complement strand
GGGGCGTTGGCTGCTGTGTGGGACGGGTGGTGTTTTTGTTGGTTTTGTTTTTGTTGTGGGTGTTGGCGGGGTGGGGGGGGGGGGGGGGGGGGAGGGGGAGAAGGTTTTTAGAGAGATGGGGGTGAGGTACAGAGAGAGGGGGTGACAGAGAGCGAGAGCGAGGCTAGGTCGAGTCTCTGGGTTGCCGACGTCTCCGCGTCGGCAACCTGAAATGTGCTCTCGACGTTTTCCGAGCTGGCCAGCGCTGGCAAAATCCTCACCCCACGCGACCGCAACTCGGTGCATGAATCTGGCAAAGCGCCCCGGCCTGCGCTTCCTCTTGGGCGGGAGCATCGAGCGCGGGCGCGGCGGCGGTGGCGGAGGAGGCATCATTCGCGACTATGTTTTTTTTCGTGTGTGTTCTCACCTTCGTTTCTTCGCCTTCCGATGCCTTGATCGTTTTGCGTCTTACAACCGAGCCTTGTGTTGGAAAAGTGCCCTTGCGCCACAGCCTTGGCGCTCTCTTTCTGCAATCGATCGGAGCTCTCTTCGAGGAGATCGTTCCCCTTCTTGAATTCGAAGCAGAGGAATCGAGAGCATACTCGCAGCGCCGTGCGGCTTCTTTCATTCCGTCCCCTTCGGCCTTTTTTCTTCCGACGACAATCGACCGCCCTCTCCTTCGAAAACCAAAGGAATAAAAGGAAACATGTCGCCCCCGCTCCCTTCCAACTTCCAGACCCTCTCGCTCTCCCGCTCCCCCTCCCACCAGGGCGTCGCCGTCCTCGAGCTCAACCGCCCGCGGCAGATGAACGCCGTCGACTCGGAGATGTTCCGGGAGCTGCCTCTTGCGCTCGGAGCCTTGGCGGCCGACGGCGAGGCGCGCGCCGTCGTACTGCGAGGGACGGGCCGCGCCTTCTGCGCCGGCGCCGACCTCGCGACGCTCGCAGAGGCGAGGGCATTGGTTTCTGACGCGACCACCACCTGCCCGGCGAGGCAGCGCCTCGCGCTGCGGGAGCTCATATCGTCCTGGCAGAGCGCCCTCAGCGCGCTCGAGCTGAGCCCGCTGCCGTGCGTTGCCGCTGTCCACGGCGCCTGCGTCGGAGCCGGAGTCGACCTCGTCACCGCCGCGGACGTACGAGTAGCTTCAGCGGACGCGACTTTCTGCGTCAAGGAGGTGGATCTGGCGATCACGGCAGACCTGGGAACGCTGCAGCGCCTGCCCCACCTCGTCGGCGGCAGCGTCGCGGCGGAGTGGTGTCTAACTGGGAAATTTGTCGGCGCCGCCGAGGCGGCCTCTGCCGGGCTCGTCTCGAAGGAGATAGCCGCGGATAAAGAGCAGCTGTTCGCCGTGGCAGAGGCGCTCGCGGGGCTCCTGGCGTCCAAGTCCCCGCTCGCGCTGCAAGGGACCAAGGCCGCGCTCCGCCGCAGCCGCGACGCGCCCGACGCGCTCTCGGGGCTGGAGGCCGTCGCGACGTGGAACGCTGCCTTTCTGGCATCAGAGGACGGCGCCGAGGCCTGGGGTGCCATGATGGAGAGGAGGGCTCCGAGGTACAGGGCACGGATGTAAAAAAAGGAAGGAAAGAAAAGGGAAAGGAAGGGAAATGAGAGAGAGAGAGAGAGAGAGAGGTATGGAGGGGGAGAGAGAATTTTTGCGTTATTTTTTCATTCAGTTCTTTTTTTTTCACAGTTTCGTTTTCACTCCTCTGCGACCCCGTCGAGCCCGACAAACACGTCCGAGATTACGCTGTTGCTGACAAGGAAGCCCTCTGGGTCCGTGAGGTGGACGACGGGCCAAGGTGAAGGAGACGGAGGAGAAGTAGAAGAAGAAGGTTCTTTTTCTTCCTCGGCGGCAAGGCCGGCGGCGACGCTCGGCGCGAGTGCCTCCCTGATAGCCCGCGCCTCGCGCTGGCCCCACCTCCCCGCGACCTCCCGCAGGTCAAGGCCCTCCCGCGTGCGGAGGCGGAGCATCGCGACCTCCAGGAGCACGTCCCTCGCCGTCGGAGAGAGAGAAGCAGCGACGGCAGCAGGAGCGGCAGCAGCAACAGCAGCGGCGGCGGAAGCAGCGGCAGAGGAGGAAGCTTCCGCAGGAGAGGCGGCGCTCGACTTCTTCGGATTCCCGTCCTCCTCCCTCGGCACGCCGTCCCCCCTCCTCGCCAGCTCGTCGACAAACCCCGAGTAGTCCCTCATCGACCGCGGCCTCGTCACGCGGACCCCGCGCAGGCGCGAGGAGGCCCCGAGGCCGAAGGCGTAGTAGTCCTCGTCGCCGCGCCAGTAGACCCCGTTGTGCCTCGACTCGTGCGACTCCGAGGCGGCCTCTTCCTCCTCTTTCTCTCCTCCTGCTCCCGCTTCGCCCTCTTCGCTTCTCCTTCTCCTCTCGGGCTTCGAGTAGTTCGAGACCTCGTAGCGGGTGTAGCCCGCCGCGCCGAGGACGCGAGAGGCCTCCCGGAGCATCTCCGCGGCGTCGTCCTCTTTCGGGAGCGGGCCCGGGAGGGTGAACAAGGGTTTGCCGCTCCGTTCTTCCACTGCCGCCGCTTCTGCAGCCCCCTTCTCCTTGCTCCTCTTCACCGCGCTCTCCAGCCGCGCAGCGGCGTCCCCGAAGGGCGTGCCGGCCTCGAGCTGCAAGTCGTACACAGAGACGTGGTCAGGTCCCGCGGCGACGGCCCTGCGGAGCGTCTCCCGCCACGTCGAGAGGTCGAGGCCGGGGAGGCCCGCAACGAGGTCGAGCGACCAGGACTGCAGCCCCTTGGCGCCCGCTTCGGTGCCCCGCCGCCGTGCCGTCGCCGCAACCTCGAGCGCCCTCTCGACGTCCTCGGCCCCGTGCGATCGCCCGCACCCTCTCAGCACCGCCTCGTCGAACGACTGGACCCCCACGGAGAGGCGGGTGACGCCCGCTTCGACGTAGCCCGCGAGCGACGCGGCGTCGAAGGTCCCGGGGTCGGCCTCGAGCGAGACCTCGGCGCCCCGCGCCAACCCACCGAACCTCTCCGCGAGGGCGGAGACGAGCCTGGCTATCTCCGCGGGGGGGAGCAGGGAGGGGGTGCCCCCGCCGAACGAGATCGTCTTCAGCGGGGGGAGAGGACGGGGAGGGGAGGGGGCAGCCGCGGGGCTCGTGGCGGCGATCTCGGCGAGGAGGGTGTCGAGGTACGAAGCCACGCCCTCCGGGAGGCTCCTCCGCCCTCCTCCTCCTCCTCCTCCTCCTCCTCCGCCTCCTCCTCCTCCTCCGCCTCCTCCTTTGCCTCCGTTCTTCTTCGGCAGCAGGCTCTGGGCCCCGGCCTCGCCCAGGGCGCGGACGGGAAAGTCGCAGTAGAAGCACTTTTTGACGCAGAAGGGGAGGTGGACGTAGGCCGAGGTCGGCGGCGGCGGCGGAGGGAGTTCAAGCCGTCGTTTCCGGGTCGACGGCGACGAAGACGGCAGTGGCGGCGACGTTGACTCGGGATCGGATCTCGCCGCGGCGGCGACGTGCGTTCTCCTCCGCTGCGAGCAGATCTGGGTGGGGCAGAAGCTGCAGCATCTCGCCGCCGACAAGTGCCTGCTATGCTGGGCGATGCACGAGCGGAGCAGGTACAGAGAGCGCACGCGGGAGGCGAGGAGGAGGGGCGGCATTTGAATTCGACCCCGTTTTTTTTTTCCTCTGCTGTAGTTTTGCAACCTCGTTTTTTATCTCGTCCTCACTTATGTTTTCTTTCTTTCGTTCCTCTCGAACGATGAAACTTTTCCCTTCGAAGAACAACGCGATGCAACAGAATCAGCAGGAGCAGCCTTCCTCCGACGCCCAGCAGCCTCTGCAGGCCAAGCCCTTGGAAGACAGAAGCTCCGGGGCGGTCCCAGGGGCGGCGACGGGAGCCGGGGCGCCAGTCTTAGCTGCTCCGTCAGCGATGCCGTCGGCGCCGACGCAGATGCCGACGACGCCCCTCGCAGCCGCGGCCCTCGCCCCGACCGTGCCCTCGACGCCCGCGTCCATCCTCCCGGCGACCTTCGCCTCCTCTGCGCCCGTGACGCCGCAGGCGGAGGCGGCCCCGGAGCTCTTCCCCGCCGTCGCGCCTGCTCTTCCTCTTCCTCCTCCGAAGCCCTCGCTCCCGCCGCAGACGGCGACGCTGCGCCTCCTCGCCGTGGGGCCCGCCTCCGTGGGCAAGCGCTCGCTCGCGCGCGGGCTCCTGGAGGGGCTGCTGGAGAGGGAGAGGGAGAGGGCGACGGAAGAGGGCGGCAGCGGCGACGAAAGAGAAGAAGAAGAGGAGGAGGAGAGCGACGACGAGGACGAGCTCTTCCTGTCGGCACCGAGGCTCCCTGTCGTCGGCACCGCGGCACTTTTCGTCTCGAGCTCCTCCTCCTCGGGAGCCGAAGCGCCGCGAGACAGCGTCCGCGTCCGCATCTCGTGCTCCAGCTCCACCTCCGCGCGCGTGCTCCCCACCCTGAGGGCCTGCTACGCGTGCGCGCTGGCCGCGGACGCCTCCCCTCGCCGCCGCAGCCGCATGAAGCAGCAGCCGGCGTCGCTCCTGTTCGATGCATGCTGCTTCTGCCTTCCGCCGCACGCGCGCCCGGGCCCGCGCGAGCGCGCGGCCTTCCGCGCGCTGTCGGAGCTCGTCCCCACGATCCCGGTGCTGGCAAAGGCAGACGCGATGGCTCCGCGGGAGCTCGAGGAGACGCGGCGCGCGGTGCGCAGGGCGCTTTTCGGCGGAGCGAGCGGCGGCGGAGGCGGCGCCGGAGACGGAGGCGGGGCCGCCGCCTCCTTCCCCTTCTCGCGAGAGGCCCTCTCCGCCGCGGGCTTCGACGTCGATGGCTTCGGCGCCTCGGCCGCGCGCTTGATTGTGCCCGTCGTCTGCGGCGCTCGCGGCGGGCTACTCGAAGGAGGAGAGGGAGGCGGAGCCGCCGCTGCTTCCGCTCCGTCGTCTCCGTCGTCGACCTCCACGCAGCAGCACCCGCACTCGAGGCTCCGCGAGCTCCGCGCCCTCCTCCTGGGCACCGGCGTCGCCGGGATGCTCTCTGCCTCCTCCGAGCGCTTCGAGGCCTTCCGCGAGTCCGAGCTGCTGGCCAAGAGGTCGAGGTCTTCCTCTTGGCGCTCGCGCCGCAGGGGGAGGCAGGGCAGGTGGTCGAGAGGAGAAGAGGACGAGAACGGTAGCGGCGGCAAAGGCGAGGGCGATTTCAGAAGGCTCTCTCGCCGCGGCGCCCGCGCAGCCGCCGCGCAGCAGCACCAGGGCAGGGGCGGCAGCCTCTTCTCCTCTGTGGGCCGCGCGATCGGGCTGGGGCCGCCTCTGAGGTGCGGGAAGCAGGAGGAGGCCGAGCCCTCTCGCCGCCGCCACCGCCGCCCGTCGTCCTCTTTCTCTCCCTCCTCCTCCTCCTCCTCCTCCTCTCCTTCCTACTCCGGCGATTCCGACGAGGGAGGAGGCGGACGCCGACGCGCCCCCTGCCTCGTCCGGCGCTCCTCGAGGAAGAAAGCCTCCCTCTGGTCCAAGCTCTTCACGCCGCTGGGCCGCGCCCTGGGCTTCCCGGAGGAGCGCCGCGCCGGCGGCGAGGTCGTCGCCGTCGTCACGAGGGCCGCGCTCGCGCGCGTGCTCGCGACGGGCCTCTCGGGGTACCTCCTCGTCGCACTCGCGTGCTCTTCTGGGGGGACGGACGGCTTCCGCGCCCGCGTGTCCGCCGACCTGGGCTCGCTGCTCGACCGCTCGCTGGGCCGCGCGGCGAGGACGGCGAGGGAGGGCGCGGCGAAGTCCGAGCGTGCCGCGGCGAGCGGCGTCGAGAGGGCCGCGGCCGCGGCGGAGAGCGTGGCGGCGAGGGCGGCGTCGCGGGCGCACGCCGCGAGGGAGAACGCGCACGCGCACGCCGTCGGCGAGAAGTCCGTGACGGAGGAGGCCGCGGCGAAAGGCGGGCGAGCGTTCTCGGCGAGGGAGGAGCCGGCCAAGGCGCGCGGCGGCGTCTTTGGGAAATGGATTTCGGGGGGAGGAGGGGCTGAGTGAGCGATTTTTGTTTTGTTTTTTTTCGATCTGATTTTGTGTCGGAGCGCACAATCATTATCGTCATCGTTGAGTGTTTTCGAATCGCAGAGAGAGAGAGAAAGCGCTGGGCCGTCGTTGTGTGTTTGGGTGAGAGAGACAAGAGAGAGTAAAAAGTAAAAGGTCGATGAAAACAAAAAAAAAGAAAAAGGTTTTCTGTTCTGTTCAGTAAAATAAAAATAAAAAACGCCTCCATTCGTTACTCTCTCTCTTTTATTTACTCGCTCTTGCCGCTGCATCTCTGACTGCCTCCTCTGCCCACCATGTGCGATGGATATGCCTGGTCTTCGGCGGGCAAGGTGAGAGAGAGAGAAGAGAGAAACGAGGATTGGTTTGAAAACTCTCGACGCTCCGATCAAGCCAATGCATTTCAAACTCACTCTTCCCCCCATCTCCATACCTCTATCTCCAGTTTCCGCAACGCTTATCGATGCTCCTGAGGACTCTCGACGGCGGAGCGGAGTTTGATCTCGATGCAGCCTCCATGGAGAGGGCGAGGCTGCTCTCTTCGATGGCGGCGTCGGCGTCGACATCGACGTTGCCAGCCGACGACTTGCCTCTGTCGTCGTCGTCGTCGTCTGCGCCGGCCTTCTGGGGCGCCGACCTCGACTTCCGCGAGGGCGGCGAGGCGAGCTCCTCTTCCTCCTCCAGCGCCACTCTCGAGCTCTGGTCCGGTGCGAGGGAAACGGCAGCGGCGGCCGGAACTTTCTCTTCTTTCCAGCCTCTTCCCTCTTCTTCGTCTTCTTCTTCTTCCTCTTTGCCGCCGGCGGCGCTCTTCGCGGCCTCGCTCGCCGGGGCCGAGGCCGCCGCCGCGGCCCGCCGCCGCGAGCGCGACGAGGAGGCCGCCCGCGCTTCCGCGGCTCTCGAGGGTGGAGGAGCAGACTTCAACGTCGGCGCCGACGAGGACGACCCCCTGGCCCCCAAGCGCTCGAGGCCGCCCCCGCTCGGCGCGGTCTGGCTGCGGTCGTGGCTCTCCAGAGCGAGGCCGGGAGGAGCAGGGGGAAGCGCCGAGGACTCCGACGCGCTCGCCACCGCCGTCGCCCGCCTCGTCCTTGAGCCCAGCTCCTCGACCTCGGACGAAGGCCTGGCCGCGGAGCTCTTCGAGCTGCTCGGGGGGGAGGCCCTCGACGCGATCCGGGAGCTGGTCGAGCGGCGCAGGCCGCTGGCGGCGGGGCTGCGGTCGCTGGCGACGGCGGCGCGCGCCGCCGCCGCCGCGGCTGAGAAGGAAGCGCTCGAGGAGTCGGAACAGGCCGCCGGCGCCGGCGCCTCGTCCTTCTCCTCCACGGGGGGACCCTCCGTCGGGGCCGGGATCTCCGTCGCCACGGCGGCGGAGCGCGCCGTCGAGAAGGCCCTCAGGAAGGCGAGCCGAAGGGCGGGCAAGAACGCCGCTTCTTCCTCCTCTTTCTCTCTGCAGCTCGACGCCGCCTCCGCCTCCGCTTCTGCTGCCCTCTCTTATTCGGCGCGCGGAGCCGACCGGGACATCGCCTGGATCGCATCCCGCGGCGTCGACTCCCTGGCCGAGGGCGAGCGCGCCGCGGACCGCGCCGCGAGGGACCCGCACTCCCTGCCGGGCGGGCTCGTCCTCGCCGCTGCCGAGGGGACGTCCTCCTCCTTCTCCGCCTCGGCCCGCGCCCTGCCCGCGGGGACCACCCGCGTCGCCAGGAAGGGCTACGAGGAGATCCGGGTCCCCGCCCCGAGGGGCGCGCTCCCGCCGGACTCCGAGGAGCCGCTCGTACCCGTCTCGGCCCTGCCCCCCTGGGCGCGGCCGGCCTTTGCGGGCATGGCCTCCCTGAACCGGATCCAGTCGCGCATCTTCCCCGCCGCGTTCAAGTCGAACGTCAACCTGCTGGTCTGTGCGCCAACGGGGGCCGGCAAGACGAACATCGCGATGCTCGCGGTGCTGCGGGAGTGCGGGTCGCACCTGGAAGAGGTGAAAGCGAGCGGGAGCGGTGGCGATTTTCGTCGCGGCGGCGGCGACGGCAGTCGCGGCTGTGGCGGCGGAAATTCGAACAACAGCGCCCGAAACCATCCTCCTCAACCGTCCTTTCCCCCTTCCTTCCGCGTCCGCAAGAGCGACGTCAAGGTCGTTTACGTCGCCCCGATGAAGGCCCTGGCGGCGGAGGTCACGGCGGCCTTCTCGCGCAGGCTCGCGCCGCTCGGCCTCTCGGTCCGCGAGCTCACGGGAGACACGCAGCTGTCCCGCAGGGAGATGGAGGAGACGAACATGATAGTCACGACTCCGGAGAAGTGGGACGTCGTGACCCGGAAGGGGGGCGAGGGGGCCGGCGCGAGCAGCAGCGGCGGGAGCGCGGCCTCCGCTGTGCGGCTGCTCATCATCGACGAGGTGCATCTGCTCAACGACGAGCGCGGCGCCGTCATCGAGACGCTCGTCGCGCGCACGCACCGCGCCGTCGAGGCCGCGCAGGTCGTCATCCGCGTCGTCAGGCTCAGCGCGACGCTGCCCAACCACCGCGACGTGGCCGCGTTCCTGGGCGCGCCCGCCGGATCGGGCGTGTTCCACTTCGACGCGCGGTACCGGCCGGTCCCGCTCGACATGACCTTCGTGGGGATCTCCACGAAGAACGTCCAGCAGCAGCGGCAGCAGATGGACGCCGTCGCCTACGAGCGCGTGTCTCAGGCTCTAAAGGACGGCCACCAGGCGATGGTGTTCGTGCACTCGAGGAAGGACACGGGCAAGACGGCGCGCGCATTGCTATCCGCAGCGCGCGCCAAGGGGGAGGCGGCGCTGTTCGACGGCGCCACGCTCGCGGCGCGCAGGCTGCCCGACGGCTCCGCGGCCCCGCCCGAGCTCAACCCGCGCGCCTCGCTCGCCGCGCGCGACCTCTCGAGGTCGAGGGACCGGGAGCTGCAGGAGGTCGCCGGCGCCGGCGTCGGGCTCCACCACGCGGGCATGCTCCGCGCCGACCGCTCGCTGGTCGAGCGCCTCTTTGCCGAGGGCAGCGTCAAGGTGCTCTGCTGCACCGCGACGCTGGCCTGGGGCGTCAACCTGCCCGCCCACTGCGTCGTCATCAAGGGCACGCAGCTCTACGACCCGCAGGCGGGCGGGTTCACGTCCCTGGGCCTGCTGGACGTGCAGCAGATCTTCGGGCGCGCCGGGAGGCCCCAGTTCGACACCTCGGGCGACGCCGCGATCATCACGACCTCCGAGGAGCTGCCTCACTTTTTGTCGATGCTGACGCACCAGGCCCCCATCGAGTCCCGGTTCGTGGCAGGGCTCGTCGACAACCTCAACGCCGAGGTGGTGCTGGGCACGGTCAGCTCCGTCGCGGAGGGCGCCGCGTGGCTCGGGTACACCTACCTGTTTGTGAGGATGCTCCGCAACCCGCTGGCGTACGGAGTCGCCTGGGCGGAGCTCGCCGCGGACCCGCGCCTCGAGGGGCGTCGCCGAGCGCTCGTCTCCGAAGCAGCGAAGCAGCTCGAGGAGTGCCGCATGGTGCGGTTCGACGAGCGGAGCGGCGCGCTGCACGCGACGGAGCTGGGGCGCATCGCGTCGCACTTTTACGTCTCGGCCGCCACCGTTGTCGCGTGGAGCGAGTGCCTTCGCCCGGCGATGACCGAGGCCGACTTCCTCGCGATGCTGTCTCGCTCGTCCGAGTTCGAGAACGTGGCGCTGCGGGACGACGAGGCGAGCGAACTGGAGGAGCTGTCGAGGAATGCGTGCCCGTTCGACGTGCGCGCCGGCGGAGGGGGAGGGAACAAGGACAAGAAGAAGGGCGGCGGCGGAAGCGGCGGCGGCCGCTATGGCGACGCCGGCGAAGACCTCTACTCCAAAGTCACCACCTCTTCGTCCGGCCCCGGCGCCACCACGCAGGGCCGCGCCGTCCCCGCCACGGCCACCAAGCACGGCAAAGTGTCGGTGCTGCTCCAGGCCTACGTCAGCAGGGCGCGCCCGGACGCGTTCTCGCTCGTCGCCGACAGCAACTACGTTGCCGCCAACGCGCCCAGGCTCTGCCGCGCGGCGTTCGAGATCCTGGTGCGCCGCGGCTGGCCCGGTGCGGCGGAGCTCGCGCTGTCGTTTTGCAAGGCGTTCGACCAGAGGCTGTGGCCGCACCAGCACCCGCTGCGGCAGGTGCAGGCGCACGCGCAGAGGCTCGCGGGCGGGGGCGGGGGAGCGGGCGGCGGGAGGCAGCGCCTCTTCGGCCGCAACGGGCCGCCCGGGTCGGCGTCGGCGATCGGCGACGAGGCGCTCAGCAGGCTCGAGGAGCGCGCGATCTCGCTCGACGTGCTCGCCGACGCCTCCGCCCCCGAGATCGGCGCTATGCTCCGCTCTCCGGCCGCGGGGGAGGCGGTCGCCGCGGCGGTGCGCCGTTTCCCGCACCTCGAGCTGTCGGCGAGGCTGCAGCCGCTGACCGCCGGCGTCGTCAGGCTGAGCCTGTCTCTGGTGCCCTCCTTCGAGTGGAGCGACCGGTGCTACGGCGGCGGCGGCGGCAGCTCGCTGCGGTGGCACGTGTGGGTCGAGGATTCGGAAGGGACCAGGATGCACCACGCGGAGCTGTGGACGATGACGAAGAGGATGGCGGTGGAGGCCGCCGAGGCGAGGAGGTTGAGAGGCGGCGACGACGACGGCGAGCTCGATCTCGACTCTTCTTCTCCTTCCGCCTCCCCTCTTCCTCCTTTCTCCGACCCGGCCGCGACGCTCGTCTTCACCCTCCCGGCCCCGGACCCGCTTCCGACGAGCTACTATGTGCGAGCTCTCTCCGACGAGTGGGCCGGGGCAGAGGTGGTGCTTCCCGTGCAGCTGCGCGGCGCCCTGCGCATGCCGGCGCCGCCGCCGCCGCCGACGGAGCTGCTCGGCGAGCTCGACCCGCTGCCGCTGTCCGCCCTCGACTGGCCAGAGGCCGAGCAGCGCTGCTTCTCTCCTTTGCTGAAGCACCTCAACCCAGTGCTGACGCAGGCGTTCCACGCGCTGTACCACTCGGACGAGAGCGTGCTGCTGGGCGCACCGGCGGGGTCCGGGAAGGTCGTCGCCGCCGAGGTCGCGATCCTGAGGCTGCTCCGCAAAAAGAAAAACCAGGCTTCCTCTTCTTCGGGTTCTCCCTCTTCTACTTCTCCGATCGCGGTCTACCTGACGCCGACACGAGCGCTGGCGAGGGAGCGCGCGGACGACTGGAGGGCGCGGGGCCTCTTTGGACGGGGCTTTAGCGCCTCTCCTTCGAGCTCCGGCCCCGGCCTCGGCTTCCGGCTTGTCGAGCTCTCGGAGGAAGCGGAGGGGGCCTCGCAGCAGGCTTCGCTCCTCGCCTCGGCGGACCTCATCGTCGCCACCCCCGGAGCCTGGGACGCCGCCACGAGAGGAAGGAAGGCGTCGCTGCTGCTGAAGAGGGTCGGGCTCGTCATCCTCGACGAGGTGCACCTGCTCGACGGCGGCGGCGGCGGGGCCGTCCTCGAGGCCGTCGTCTCGAGGATGAGGCACCTCTCCTCTTCTGCGCCTCCTTCTTCTGCTTCTTCTTCCTCCTCCCCTGCTCCCTCCGGGGCGATCCGCTTCGTCGCCCTGTCCGCGTCGCTGGCCAACGCCGACGACGTCGCCTCCTGGCTCGGCGTCGACTCCGGCCCTTCCTCCTCCCACCTCCTCAACTTCCGCCCCTCGGCGAGGCCCGTGCCACTCGAGGCTCACATCCAGGGCTACCCGGGCAAGCACTACCTCCCGCGCATGGCCTCGATGAACCGGCCGACGTACTCTGCGATCGCGGCGCACGCTTCCGCGGGCAGCCCGGCCGTCGTCTTTGTCTCATCGCGCAGGCAGACGCGCCTGACGGCGCTCGACCTCATCGGCTGCGCCGCTGCGGCCGACGCGCCGCGCCGGTTCCTGAGGATGAAGTCCGAGGACGAGCTCGAGCTTGCGCTGGCGACGGTGCGCGACTCGGCGCTGCGGCACTGCCTGGCCTTCGGCGTCGGGCTGCACCACGACGGCCTCTGCGGCGGCGACCGCGCTGCCGTCGAGAGGCTGTTCAAGGAAGGGAAAGTGCAGGTCGTCGTGGCCACGTCGACGAGCTCCTCGACGGCAGCTCTGCCGAGCAGCCTCCCCGTCCACCTCGTCGTCATCAAGGGAACCGAGGTCTACGATCCGGGCAGCGGAGGGTACGTCGACCTGCCGATCGCCGACGTCCTTCGCATGATGGGCCGCGCTGGCGTGGGCTTTTCTCCCTCTGCCTCTTCTGCCTCTGCCTCAGCCGGCGTCGCCGTCGTGATGGTGGCCGAGTCGAAGAAGGCGTTCTACAAAAAGTTCCTGTGCGAGCCCCTGTCGCTGGAGAGCGCGCTCGCGGAGGAGGTCGGAGGAGGGGGAGGAGCGGGAGGAGATGCTTCGCCCTCTCCTTTCCTTTCCTCTCTTTCTTCCTCCTCGGCGCTCGCCGACGCGCTCGTCGCCGAGGTCGCGTCCGGCTCCGTCCGCTCCCGCCAGGGCGCGGTAGACTTCCTGACCTGGACCTTCTACTACCGCAGGCTGCTGAAGAACCCTTCGTACTACGGGCTCGAGGCGTCATCGGGAGGAGAAGCGGGAGGGGAAGGGGAAGGAGGCGGCGGCGACGAGCCGCGCGCGCCGAGCACCGCCGACGCAGCGCGCCACCTCTCGTCGCTCGCCGAGCGCGCCCTCCGCCGGGCCTCGCGCGCGGGGCTCGTCTCCGGGCTCGTACCTCTAGAAGAGGACCGCTCAGGGACCAAGGAGATCGCAGCGACGGGCCTCGGGCGCATCGCGGCGAGGTGGAGTCTGGGGCTGCCCGCAGCGGCGGCGCTCGGGGCGGGGCCGCTCCTCGCTGCCCCTCCTCCCAACCATCAGTGGCAGCAGCAGCAGCAGCAGCTGCAACAGCAGCAGCAAAAGCAGCCGGCGCTCCCCTGCGCCGGGGGACGCTTCAGGGCGCTCGTCGACCTCCTGACGACCTCCCCGGAGCTCTCCCGCGGGAGCGGAAGCGGGAGCGGCGGAAGCGGCGGAGGCGGAGGCGCCCTGCGGGCCCGCCGCGGGGACGAGGCCGCCCTCGCGGCCCTCGCCGCCTCCTCCCGCTGGGGCGCCTCCCCGGCCGGAGCCCCGCTCGACTCCGTCGCGGCCAGGGCCTCGCTGCTGGTCCAGGGGGCCCTCTCGAGGACGGCGAGGTGGCCGTCGCCGGACCTGGCCGCGGACGCGAGGCGCTGCCTCGGCGCCGTGGCGCGGCTCGCCGCGGCCGCCGCCGAGCTCTGCTCGCCCGGGGCGGCCGAGGCCGGGACAGCGCTCGCGGCCCTGGTCCTGCGCCAGGGCCTCTGCCAGGGCCTGTGGCCCGGCGACCCCCCGGCGGCGCAGCTGAGCGCGGAGAGGAGGGCGGGGGCCGCGCTGGCCGAGGCCGTCCGCGAGGAGGAGGCGGCGAGGGGGGAGCGCGGGGGCGGCGCCGCCGCTGCCGCTCGCGCCGCTGCCGTCCCCCGCTGGCTCTCCGCGGCCTCGGACGCCGACTCCCTGCAGCGGCGGGCCCCGAGCCTGGGGCTCTCGCCCCGGGACGCGGCCTCCGCCGCGGCCGCCGCGGCGCGCCTTCCCGCCCCCACGCTCTCTTGGAGGGTCGCGGCGGGGGCGAGGAAGGAGCGAGCGGAGGGCGCCGCAGCCGCCGTCGTCGTCGACGTTTCGGTCGCCCGCGGCCGCGCCGTCCCCAATGGGACGGCCGCCGCCGCCCCCCGCGCCGTCGCTCCCAGGAGCCCCGGGGTGCGTTTCGAGGCGTGGAAGCTCCTGGCGGTCGCCGGAGACGGCTGGGGGAGCCGGGAAGGGAGCGAGCTCGGCGCCGGGAGGACGCTCCTGCGGGCCCGAGTCGTCCGAGGAGGAAAGGAAAAGGAAAATGAAAACGACCCCGACCTCATCCTCGGCGGCGACGGCTCCCCGACGACGCTCTCGCTCGAGCTGTCCCTGCCCTCCGCCCCGGCCTCGTCCTCTTCCGCGAGCGGCCCGGAGGCGCTGCTGCGCTGCCCCGTCGACCTCTGCCTGGTCTCGAACTGCTATTCGGGGCTCGACGCCGCCGCGCGCCTGCCGCCGCTCGGGGTCCTGCTCTCCCTCCTCGATCCCCCCCGTCCTTCCTCCCCTTCCTCCCCTTCGAGCGCGCCGCTGCCCTCGGGCGAGGGCTCTCCGTGGTCCGCGGCCGACGTCGTGGCCGCGGCGATGAGGGAGGAGGAGGTGGAGAGGGAAGCAGCGAGGAGGCAGAGGCAGCGAGGCGGGGGAGGTGGCGAGCGAGGCAGCGGCGGCAATGCTGCTGCTGCTGCTGCTACTGCGCCTCCTCCTCCTCTTCCTCCTCCCGAAAACGATCCCGATGAAGGCGGAGACGAAGAAGAATCGGCCACCTACGGCGACGACGCCCCTCGCGGGCGATAGAGAGAGAGCGAGCGCGCGCGAGAGAGAGGCGCACTCTGTAACAAAAAACTCAACAGCACTTGCCACTTGAAAAAAAAAACCGTTTTCAACCTTTGACCTTGAAATCAGAAAAAAGTTTCATCGGTAATCGCGACGATGCCTCTCCCAGCAGCCCCTTCCGATGCCCCGGCGGCGGCCGAGGACACCGTCAACGCCGCCAACGACAACGCCGAAGCCGGCGGAGGAGGCTCCAGGCGCTCACTCCGGGCCCGCCCGCAGCACGTCTCGTACCGCGACGACGAGCTCGCGTGGGAGGCCCTGTTCAACCAGGAGGAATCGGACGATGACGACGGCGGCGGCGGCGGCGACGATGAGGCGCGAGGAGGAGAGCAGAGGCCCAAGGGCAGGGGGCGCGGCCGTCCCCCGAAAAACCAGAGCGAACGTGTAGGGCCCGTGGAGACGGTGCTCGGCCCCAGCGGGAGGCAGGTGCGTGTTTGGAAGGGTCGACGCGAGCGGGGAGAGGGCGCGAAACTCAATCGTGCCCGGTCGAGGTTCGCGGTGTTTCCGTTTCTTTTGGATGCGGCTCTGTCGTTTCGACGGCGAGCGACCTCTTCCCCTTCGAAGCCCGCGCCCGGCTCGTCGCCTCCTCCCTTCCGACCTCGCGGTGCTTTCGATGCAACGAGAGCAAGTTTCCGCGCGCGAGGGCAGAGGCGATGAGTGCTCGACTGCGGCGGGTGCAAGGAAGCGCTCGAGGTTGGGAGAGACGAGGAGAAAGCCCGGGGTTGAGGGGGATGCTGAACCTCGACCCGAAAAGGAGGGGCATCGCCGCTTGGAGCGCGTGTGTCCCTCATTGCCTTTGTTCGCCTCTTTGGATATATTTTTCTCCTTCGTTCTCGATCGCGGTCGATCGCATGCGGCTCAAGTCGTTGATCGGAGACGAGGAGCGAGGGGAGGAGCGCGGGAAAGCGGGGGGGCGCAGCAATGGAGTTGGAGAGAGAGAGAGGGGGCCCTCGACGGCGGAAAAAAAAAGAACCCGCTCCCTTCTCTTTTGCTCGGCCGCCAGCGATTCGGAGCTCTTTGGCCCCCGATCCGTTGCTCGCTCTTCTTCCCGCGTTCTTCTCGCCGCGCTTCTTCTATTCTCTTCCCACGGCCATTGCTGCTTCTCCCCCCTCTCCATCTCAGGAAACCTCACAAGAAAACCGAAACAATATTCGCACATAAAAAAAAAACGAAACGAAAAAAAACAAAGGTCATCCCCGTCGCCTCGGTCAACGTCTCGGGGCTCTTTACCCCCTCGGCCCCTTCCTCGGGCCCGGACGACGTCGCCCTCGACGCCGCCACGGGCTTCGCCCTGGGCTTCCCGCCCTCGGCGCTCGCCGACGACGAGGTGAGTTCGGGGGCGCTGCCCCCCGGGGCCTCGGTCGCGGCCTACGCCCGCGCGAGGAACCGCGTCTTGGGTCTCTGGAGGCGGGACGTCCGCCGCGCGCTGCCACTGGCTTCTGCCCTGGAGGGGACGACGCAGCGCGGCGCGCCGCTGGTTGCCGCGGCGTGGCGGTTCCTGGACGCGCACGGGTTCATCAACTTCGGGATCGACGGGGCGGTGAGGGGGGCGAGCGCCGCGGCGGGGGCGGCGGCGATGAAAGCCGACGGCGGCGGCGGCGACGGCGGCGACGGCGACGAGAACCAGAACTCGAAAAGACACGCACCCAACGACCTCAGCGACGCCTCGCTCGACGCCCCCGCCGGCGCCACCTTCCCCGGGGGAGACAGGCCCCCCGAGGGCGGCTGGCGAGGCTCCGTGCTCGTCGTCGGGGCCGGGGTGGCGGGCCTGACGGCCGCGAGGCAGCTGCGGCGGTCGGGCCACCGCGTCCTGGTGCTCGAGGGCCACTCGCGGCCCGGGGGGCGCGTCCACGCAGCGGTCCTCGACGGCGGCGACGCGAGCAGGCCGTTCTCCTCCGACGGGAAGACCGCCCTCCGCGGCGCCGCCGACCTGGGGGGCTCCATCCTCACCGGCATCGACGGGAACCCGCTCGCCGCCCTGGCGAGGCAGCTCGGCGCCCCCCTGCACCGCATCGTCTCCGGGGCAGACCACGTCCCGCTGATGCTCCCCGACGGGCGGGTCGCCCCGAGGGAGGCCGATGGCGAGGTCGAGGCGGCCTACAACTCGCTGCTCGACGCCTGCGACGGCCTTCGAGCGACGCTCCCCGCGGACAGGGCCGCGGAGCTGACGCTGGGCGGCGCGCTGGAGCAGCTGTGGCGCGAGGACAGGGAGCGCGTGCGCGCCGAGAGGGACTCGATGCGCGAGGAGGAGGCGGAGGAGGCGGAGGAGGGGGAGGCCGAGAAAGAAAAGGAGCGGCAGGGGAGGGAGGAGCGGGACGAGGAGGAGATGGCGGAGGCGGAGGCGGAGGCCGCGGCGGCGCTGATGATGGGGGCCGACGACGAGGAGGGAGGGGGAGGAGGGGGAGGGAAGGAGGAGAAGGAGAAGGAGAAGGAGAAGGAGAAGGAGAAGGAGAAGGAGAAGGAGAAGGAGAAGGAGGAGGAGGAGGAGGAGAAGGAAAAGTCCGCAGAAGCGACCGCGGTGCTGGGAGCCGCGGCCGAAGCTGCTCCCGCTCCCGCCGCTGCTCCCGAGGCTCCCGCTTCCGCCGCTGCTCCCGAGGCCCCCGCCCCTCCTCCTTCTGCTGCCGAGACGGATCAGGCTCCCGCCGCCGACGGAGGAGCGGAGGAGCATCCGGAAGCCCCTCCTGCTGCCCCGGCCGACGCTGCCGACGCTGCCCCGGCCGCCTCTGCCGGCGCCGCCCCCGCCGCCGACGCAGACACAAACGGCGGCCACCACGCTCCTCCTCTTCCTCCTCCCCCCAACGCCGCCCCTCCCCCCACGGCCGACGCTACCGCGGCAGATACCATCACAGCCCTCGCCGCCGAGAGCAGCAAGGCCGCCGCGGCCTCCCGCGCCGCCGCCGCCCTGCGACACGCGGAGTTCCACGGCCCGCCCCTCGACCCGGCGCAGCTCGCCGAGTGCGAGGAGCGGCTGTTCGCGTGGCACCTCGCCAACCTCGAGTTCGCCAACGCCGCGCCGGCCTCGTCGCTCTCTCTGGTCGACTGGGACCAGGACGACCCGCACGAGCTGCTGGGGGACCACTGCTTCCTCCCCGGGGCCAACGGGAGGATCGTGCGAGCCCTGGCGCGGGGCACCGACGTCGTCTACGGCGCGACGGCGACGAAAATCGAGACCTACGAAGACCGCGGCGTCGTCCGCACCGCCGACGGCCGCTCCTTCTCCGCCGACGCCGTGCTCGTCACCGCGTCCCTGGGCGTGCTCAAGTCGAAACTGATCGCGTTCGAGCCGGCGCTGTCGCCGAGGAAGCAGTCCGCGATCGACCGCCTCGGCTTCGGCCTCCTCAACAAGGTCGTCTTCCTGTTCCCGACGCCGTTCTGGGGGCCGGGGGACATGTTTGGGCGCATCAACCCCGCGGGGCGCGACCGGGGGGACCTCTTCCTCTTCTACTCGTATACCGCGACGGCGGGGGTGCCCATCCTCGCGGGACTGGTCTCGGGCGAGGCCGCGGCGGAGCTGGAGAAGCAGCCCGCGGCGGCCTCGGTCGAGCGCGCGCTCCGGGACCTGCGGGCCATCTTCGAGCCGCGCGGCGTCGCTGTCCCGGCCCCGCTCGCCGCCGCGCGCACGGCGTTGGGCTCCGACCCCCTCTCGCGCGGGGCCTACTCCTCGATCCCCGTGGGGGCCTCGGGCGCCGACTACGACGCGCTGGCCGAGGCCGTCGGCGGCGTGCTGTTCTTCGGCGGGGAGGCCACCTGCCGCAAGCACCCGGCGACGATGCACGGCGCGGCACTCTCCGGGTTCCGCGAGGCCGCCAACGTCGCGGCGCGGCTCGCGGCCCGCAGGGCGGGGCTGCCCGCGACGGCCTGCTCGGGCCCCTCTGGGATCCGGAGGCTGGTCCCGGAGCGTATGGCCAGCATCCTGGAGGCGGCGGCGGCGAGGAGCAACGGCGACGGCGACTGGGAGAGGGAGAGAGCGGCGGCGGGGGTGAAGCGGGAGAAGGACCAGAGGCCCGCCGCCGAGCGCGAGCGCGAGCGCGAGCGCGAGCGCGATCGCAAGCGCCGCCGGAGCTCTGCCGAGCCCGCCGCCGCCGCGCCCCGCCGCCGCGGCCACGCCCCCACCGCCGCGCGCGCGCCGCGCCCGCCTCCGCCGCTGCGCCCCCACTCCATCGTCCAGCCCGCGCCGCAGTACCCGCCGCCTCCCGTCTTCACGCCGGGGACGCCGCCGCCGGACGCCGAGTACGCTCCGAGGAGGGCCGTCCCGGCGGCGGCCTGCGACCGCGGCGCGGCGCTCGCGGCCGCCGCTGCCGCGTGCGTCGCTGCGTTCGAGTGCGGCGGCGCCGACGCCGAGTTCGGCCGCTTCGCGGCTCTCTTGGGCTCCGGCTACGACTCGGGTCGGGCGCTGCTGCGCGTTGACGCGGGCCCCGGGCAGCTCCCCGGCGACGGGGGCCCCGGGGTTGCGGCGGCGAACCCGGCCACGAAGGGGAAGGGCGGAGGGAAAGGGGAGGGGGGAGGGAAGGCCAAAGCCGAGCCCGCAGCCCCGCCGCCGCCGCCGGCCGGAACGACAGCGCCCGACGGCGACGAAGCGCAGGCCGACGACGCCTCCACGGCCCGCGCCGCCACCGCCGCCGCCGTCGCCAACGTCAACGCCCGCGGCGCCCCCCGCCGCACGCTGCACGTCTTCTTCGCCGTCTCGGCCGACGAGCTCGCCGTGCTGCGCGACCTGCGCGGCCCCGGCGCGGGCGACCTCGCGCGCCTGCGCCTGCTCTCCGACCCCCCCGAGAAGGGCGGGCTCGGCCACGCGCTCGTGGGGAGGCCCGAGGTGGCGCTGAACGCCGCGGCGCTGGCGACGAGGATCGTGACGTCGCGGCGAGGGGTGGCGCGCGCGGTCGCGAGGCTGGAAGGGGAGGCGGCGGCGAGGGCGGCCGCGGCCGCGGCGGCGTGGGCGCCGGTGGTGGAGGAGGGGGAGGAAGCGGGAGGTGCTGCTGCTGCTGCTGCTGCTGCTGCCGCTGCTGCTGCCGCTGCTGCTGCTCCTGCCGAAGCTCCTGATGCTCTCGCTGTTCTTGTTGCTCCCGCTGCTCCTGCTCCCGCCGAGGAGGAGGGGGCGGCAGCGATGGAGACGGAGGAGGTCGCTGCGGAGTGAAGAATTTTGGAGATACCTCTTTCTCTCGGAGAGAAGCAGAGAGAAAAATATTGCAAACGCCATCAAACGAACTAAACCACCACTGCAATTCCGTTCACACTTGTCCCTTCTTTTTCCTCGGTCAATATCGGGAGACAAGTTTCTTTTTGTTTTTGTCTGTTCCAAGGGCCGCTGCTCATTGCTCGAAAAGAGGAGCGCAAACCAAAAGAGCTTCCAAGAGTTTTGCTCAACGATCGAGATCGGCAATGTCGCTCCTGCTCCTCGCCTTCGGCGTCGTCGCCGCGCTCTCCCTGGCGCAGTATCTGGTCCCGCACCTCCTTCTATGCCTGCTGTGCCGCGACCAGGACCTCGTTAGGCGGTACAAGGCGAAATGGGGCCTCGTGACGGGGGCTAGCAGCGGTAAGAATCGATTTTCTTTATTTCGTCTTGCGATGGCTCTCGATGGCGCTGCCTCTCTTTCTCAACCTCAACCTCCTCCGTTTCCCCTCTCAACCTCTCAGGAATCGGCAAGTCCCTGGCCAAAAAGCTTCTCTCCCAGGGCGCTGACGTAGTCCTCGTCGCCCTCGACGACGACCTCCTCGCCGCCACGGCCAAGGAGCTCTCCGCCGAGTTCCCCGCGAGGCAGGTAAGGGCAGTCGGCGTCGACCTCGGCGCTTCGGCCGGAGGCGTCCCGTCGAACAAGCTCGGCTACCTCTCCAAGATCAAGGACGCGACCTCCGACATCGACGTGCAGCTCTTCTTCCTGAACGCCGGGTACATGCTCACGGGATTCTTCGAGTCCACCCCCCTGGAGGCGCAGCTCGCCAACCTCGAGTGCAACGCCGTGTCGGCCGTCTCGATCGCGCACTTGGCGCTGCAAAAGATGGTCTCGGCGAACCTCCCAGGGTGCATCGTGCTGACCTCTTCCGCGGCCGCGGCCATCGCCAGCCCGTTCACGTCGCTGTACGCCGCGACGAAGGCGTTCATTTCATCGTTCGGGGCCTCGCTGGCCGTCGAGGCCAGGCACCGCGGCGTCGACGTACTTGTTTTTCATCCGTCTCCGGTGGCCTCGCGCTTCTACGACAAGGCGCACAAGCTCGACGTGCTCGCGTTCTTCCGCGGCGTGGCCGTCAGCCCCGACGCGCTCCCCCCGCTGGTCTTCGGGTCCGTGGGGAGGACTGTCTGGCGGGACGTGGGCTCGACGGCGCTGGCGTTCCGGCTGATGATGAAGGTCGTCGACTACAACCTCATGGCGGTGGCGACTGCCGTGGCGGCGCCGCTGATGCCGGACTTCCAGCGGGCCGTCGCCGCAGGGAAGGAGAAGAAGAGGAAGATGTAACTGGGAGAGAAAGAGAGAGAGGGATAGACGGGGCTGTTTTTTTGTTTTCTTTGCTTGTTGCAGAAAAAAAGGAAGAAACGAAACGCGCGATTCGAATGAAAAAATATCAACTTTTTATGTTTAGTTTCTCCCTCTCAAGTCTCCTCGTCTCTGTCGGCGACGACGACTGCTGCTGCAGCTCCTGCTGCAGCGATCTCGGCGCAGGCAGAGCAGATGTCACTGCCGTTTCCGTCGTCGTCGCTTTCGTCTTCGATGAGAGCCTCCTCTTCCTCCTCCTCCTCCTCCCCTTGCTCCTCCTCCTCCTCCCCTTCCTCCTCCTCCTCTTCCCTCCTCCGCCTCTGCCCTCCCCCCTCTCTTGGCGCCTCTCCTACTCCACCGTTCCTCTGCTTCTCCTTCTCCTCGAGCCTCTTCAGCAGCACGTCCAGCCTGTCCTCGTCCTTTACCGACAGCCTCTGCTCCAGCCTCCACGCCAGCTGGCGCCTGGACACGCGCTCGACGCCCCGGCGGAGCGCCGCGACGTCGGCGGCCTGCCCCCTGGCCTCGCCCTTCCTCCGCTCGTCGGCCGCCGCGGCCGCTGCCTCGGCTTTGAGCCTCGCCTGCTCCGCTGCTTTCGCGCGCGCGAGAGCCGAGGCTGCCAGGGCGTGTGCCTCAGAGATGGCAGCCGCCGCCTCCCTGCGCGCCCGGAGGGCCAGCGCCCGCGCCTCCTTCCTTGCGGCGCCGACCTCTGCCGCTGCCCTCAGCGAGGCCGCCCTCGCTGCCGACGAGGCCGCCATCTCCAGCGCGGCCTCCCGGGCCCCGGACTCCCGCCGCTCCCGCAGCAGCTCCACCTCCAGGCCGCGCGCGACCGCCTCCCGGCGGCGGCACCCGGCGCGGGACCGGACGGCGTCGGCCAGGGAGGACAGCGCGACGGCCTCGGCGCGCTCGGCCCTTCGGGCGTCGGCCGCCGCGCGCGCCGCCGCGCGCTCGCCCAGGCGCAGCTCCCTGAGCGCGGCCTCCTCCGCGGCGCGGGACAGGGCGGCGGCGTGCTCGGCGGCCAGGGCTCGGGCGGCCTGCGCCGCCCTGGTGGCGTTGGCGAGGCAGGTCGCGAGGGAGCACTCGCGCTCGCGCGTCATCGGCGGGAGGTGGGAGGGGGCCGACGAGCAGTTTTCGCCGCCGCTTTCGTCGCCGCCGCGGCTCCCGCAGTGGCAGCGGCATTCGCAGGCCGCTGCGGCTCCTCCGGAAGAGCCCTTTTCTCGCCAGCTGCTCTTGCTCCTTTCGAGCCTTTTCACGAGCTTCAGCAGCCCCGAGACCCGCTGCGCGTCGCCCTCGGACACGGAGCGCAGCAGCGCCGCCTCGTTCTCGAGCTGGGCCCTGGCCGCCCGCTCCGCCGCGAGCTGGGCGAGCAGCGCCCGCTCCGAGGCCTCCGCCGCCGCGGCCAGGGCGCGAGCCTGGCGGATCTCGCCGGAGACGAGCAAGCGGACCGAGTCGATGCGATCCAGGAGGGACTGGTGGTGTCGCTGCTGCTCGCCGCCGTCGCCGCCGCCGGCTGCCGCTGCTGCTGCTGCTTCTGCGGAGGGAGCGGCGACGAAGGAGAAGCCGGCGTCGACGTCGGCGTCGTCGGCGGCGGCGGTTTTTCCTTCTTCGCAGCTTGCCGCCGCCGTCGCTCCTCCTCCTCCTCCGCTTCCTCTTCCGTAATCCTTGCGGACGACGGCCGCGAGGCTCAAAGTCTTCATAGATCCCTTTCAAAGGTAATTCGGGGAGAGAGTCGACGCGGTGCGGAAAAGCGAGGCGCGTTGCGGGACGAGAGGGTAGAAAGAAGAGGTGGATTTTTTTTAGCCAAGTTGAAAAAAAAATGAAAACGAAGAGCCTCGAGAAGCTAGAATGCGAGCGAAAAAAAAAAGCTCTATCTCTCGACTAGTTGATTCTTTCCCTTTTCTCGCTCACTTTTTTTTTTCGATGTTCAAACCGTCAAAGGCTCTCTCTGTTAAGGAGAGCAGAGCACTCTCGGGCAAGGACGTCAAGACGCTGAGGAAGAAGATAGAGACGCAGTTCAATCTCGAGGGTGAGTTTTTTTCTCTCTTTCGATCAAACGCCGATCCCCCCCCCCCCCCTCCCCCCTTCGACCCCGACCTTGAAGCCTCCCTCTCCTCCTCCCTCACGCGCGTCCCCTCCCCCCCAAGGCCGAGGTCACCCTCCTCAAGCTCTCCAACCGCGCCGGCGCCTGGGCCGTCGCGGGCCAGCCGCTGCTCT
>Ga0114918_10001211_pt1 | contig 23030 bp, 20 predicted proteins | sample LantaG_FD_87015 | JGI IMG/M metagenome (GOLD analysis project Ga0114918, IMG submission 87015) | Deep subsurface microbial communities from Baltic Sea to uncover new lineages of life (NeLLi) - Landsort_02402 metaG | ecosystem: Environmental > Aquatic > Marine > Oceanic > Sediment | place... | reverse complement strand
GAGAAGAGAGAGAGAGAGAGAGGGAGAGAGAGAGAGAGAGAGAGAGAGAGAGAGAGAGAGAGAGAGAGAAAAGGCAAAAACAAGGGTGAGTTTTTTTTTTTCCTGCTCTTTTTTTTTCTCTTCTCTCTCTTTCCTCATTCCTCTCTTCTTCTCTCTTACCTCCAATCCAGCAAGGTCCCGTTCTTCCCAAGCGCGGACCGCGTCAGCGAGGACACCATCGCCTCCCGCACGGCGTGCGCCTCGGCCCACAGCCCTTTCGACGCCAGAGACGTCAGGTTGGCAGCGCGCCGCTCGTTGCGCCTGAGCGTCGTCGCGTTGATCAAGCCCCGAGCAAAGAGGTAAGGGCCCATCCTCGCGGCCTGCGAGGGAGGGTCCACGAGCCCGTTGCCCACGGCGGCGCCTCCCAGGGCGAAGGCCAGAGGGGAAGAGGCCGGGGGCAGCGCCGAAGCGGCGGCCAGGGCCTCGCTGTTGTTTTCATTGCCCCTGGTGGCTTCTTCGCGCGCTGCCTTTCGGGTCGCCTCGTCGTCCGAGGACAGTTTCAGGGCCAGGGCCGCGGCCTCGGGGACGTACTTCCCGGCATAGCTCTCCCCAGCCAGCACCAGGGGCCTACCGGCCAGCTGCGGCCTTTCGGAGAAGAAGTTCTGCAAACCCGAAACCAGGTCGACGGCAGCTGCGGCAGAGGTCGCGGGCAAACGTCTCGACCCCGCGAGGGAATAGCCGACGCCGATCGGGTATTCCACAAACAGCATCGCCGCACCCCTCGTCCACGCCTCGTCGTTCCTGTGCAGGGAGCCGTCCCCTCCGTCCTGGATGACGTAGCGTCCCATCTCGAAGAAGGCGCCCAGCAGGGAGGAGGAGCCGGGCTCTCCCTGGAGCCAGATGATGATTGGCGTCGTGGAGGTGGAGTTGGTGGAGGTCGAGTTCGAAGAAGAGGAAGTTGCTGTCTTTTTCTTGTTCTTCGACGATGCCGCATTGGAATCGAGAAGCACAGCGTCCGCCTCCTGGTACAGGAAGAAGAGCTTGGCGTTTTCTTTCTTGTTGCCCACGCGCATGTATCCTGCCTCTGTGGCGAGGTCCCGCGGGAGGCAGGGGTCCCCCGGCGGTGCGTCCGCGGGGCAGGGAGGGAAGGAAGACGGAGATGCTTTCGACGCCGACGACATCGAACTCGACGACGACGACGCTGGCGAAAACGCAAATCCCCCCCCACCACCACTTCGCTCGCCGCTCGCCACCCGCGCCAGCGCCAGCGCCACCAGCGCCGTGGTCAGCCTGGAGCCCTGTCTTGTTCTCCGCATGGCAGCAGCCGAAGAGGTCAAAGCAGCGGCCGGCCGCGACGACGACGACGCGGCGGCTCTGAGGAGACGCAGCATTAGAAAAAGAGCGCCGATGCCTTTTTCTTCCTTTGAATTTGTGTTTTTATGCTCTCGAAGCTGTTGCAGGAATGAATTTTCCCCCATTTTTCTCTTCCTCTCTCTCCCGCCCCCTCTCTTCCTCTCCCTTCTCTCTTCTTCGCCTCCTCCCGCGTGTCGGTTACGAAATAATTTAAAAAGAAAACGATCGACCGACGACGCTCTTCCCCTCGTCCTCCGCTCGCCCTGACCCCCTCCGCCCTGCGCGAGGCCACGGGCCGGGCCCACAGCTTCGAGATGACGCCGATAAGAAAGAGGGAAGATGATAAGAGGGAAGCGGTTGGAGAAGGAAAGGCGGTCGAAGAAGAAACGGCGGTCGTTGCTCTCTCTTCTCCTTTTTCTCCTCCTTCGAATAACGCAGCCGCCCCGATCGAGCAGCGCCGCCTCGAGGCGCAGCGGCACAGGCACGGCGAGGTGTGGACCAAGGACCCGCACGGAGGGAGACACAGGCCGGTGAGTCGATTAGGAAGAAGGAGGGGGGTAGAGAAAGCATTTTTTTCCTTCTTCTTTTCTTCTTCTTTTTCTCTCACGAAAAAATGAAAACAAAAACTTCAGGCCGGCCCCTCGACAAAGGGCCTCGACCCCCTCACCCACGCCCCGACCACGGGCCAGCTCCTGCCCCTGCCACCTCCGGGCTTCGAAAGGCCCCTGAAAGTCGGTCCCACCACCAACTTCGTGGGGGACGCTATGTTGGGGGTGCCGCTCGGGCTGATAGCCTCGAAGCTTGCCGCGGCCGATGCGAGAGCCGCGATTTCGTCGACCGTGGGTCTCATCTCTTCTTCTTCGACTAATTCTTCGAAGCCGCTCCCGCTCGCCGCGCCGGCGAAGAAGCTGCTTCTTCTGCAGGAGGGGAAAGATCAACACGAGACATCTGCTTTCGACGCGCCACCTGTCATCGAGCGGTACGACCTCTCCAGAGCGAGGGAGGTCGCGGCGGCGCTGCTGGGGCGGAGGCTGCCGAAGAAGCGAGAGCAGGAGCAGGAGCTCGAGAGCAAGTAGAGAGAGAGAAAAGTTTTTGTTCCTTTTTCGTTTTTCGTCTTTGTTTGGTTTTCATGTGGATCGCTACAGTGTTGTCTTTGTTTCTGAAACGGAAACGGAAAAAGAACCGAAAAGAGAGATGAAAAAGACAAAAAACAAAAAATCTCTCTCTTTTCTCTCTTCAGACGCGCGGTGCAAACCCGAGAGTCAGGCCCGTCCTCGTCACGTCGTTGGGCTGCGCCGCGAGCACTTTCACGAGGTCGACCTCGAGGTTGCCCACGCGCGTGGGCCAGACGAAGCCGGCGCCCTGGAGTTTTTTTTTTGTTTGTTTAAAGATGAGTTTGAGGGTGAGAAAGAGAAGAAAAGAGAAAAGAGAAAGGAAAAGATCAAAAACAAAAGGAAAAAAAGATTGAACTTACCGCCGACCACCTCCAGGTCGAGCGCAGCTCCCCCGCCGCCGCCGCCACCGCCCCAGCGAGGGGGAACGACGACGACGAAGACAGAGACGGAGCTCCTCTCACGGGAGAGGAAGCGGCGGACGAAGAAGCGGAGGCGCCAGAATTCGTCCTTCCGCTTCCAACGTTTCCTCCTCCGAGCAGGCTCATCCCGGCTCCGTTGGCAAAAAGGTGCCCGAAGATCCCGATTTCCCGCAGCTGCCTCCAGGGCAGCTCGAAGCGCAAGGCCGCCAGCACAGAGACCGAGAGGTCCGCGCCGACGAAGTCGACGGACTGAGAGGCCGCGGCTGCGGCCGCGGCGGCGGAGCGCGCGTCGGCCTCTGCCCTCGCCGCGGCGGCGCCCGTGAGGTCCGAGCCCCTCGCCGACAGCGGGACGACGACGGGCGAGGCGGCGGCGGAGGCCGGGCGAGAAGACGCCGCCGCGGCAGCAGCAGCAGCAGCGGATATCCCGTGCCGCTGGTCCGTGGGTCCGCACGCGCGGATCCCGAAGCCGCGGAGGCCCCCGCCGACGCCGCCGAGGAAGAAGCGGTCGCTGATCGAAGAAGAAGAAGAGGAAGAAGTTGTTGCTGCTGTTCTTCGTCCTCCTCCTGCTCCTCCGCTCTCTCCTCCTCCTCCGCCGCCGTCGAAAGGGAGCAACACCCCCGCGTCCGCCGTCAGCTCCAGGCAGACGCTCTCCGAGACCTTGTGAAAGAAGCTCGCGGCCACCTGCTGCCTGAAGTGGCGCACGAGGCTGCTAGAGGCAGAAGAGCTCGAGCTCTGGCTAGAAGAAGACCTGTTACTAGAGCTCGCGAGCGCCGCGCCGACGCCGGCGACCTCGACAGACGCCCTCGCACTCATCCCTTCCTCGCGGCACCCTTCCCCTTCCGTACCGCCAAACCTCCTGGTGTACCTCAGGGCCGACTTGAGCGAGTTCCCGGCCTGGGCTTTTACGCTCGCAGAGGCCCTGCGCGTGGCGTCTGCGAGGGACCTCCAAGCGAGCTCGTATGCCACCGCATGCCTGCCGTCGGCGCTCGCGACGCCCGTGCTGAAGCTCCTGCTCGTCTCGTCGAAGCTTGCCGTGGGGGCCCAGGACCGGGACCTCTGGTGGATCCCGGCATCGACGCTGCAAGGATAACCCCAAGGCCTGCGCCTCTCGACGGTCAGCGACGCCTCGTCGAGCTGTCGTGATCCTTTCTCGAACGCCAGCGTGATTCGCTCGGCGCGGCCGCCGGCGTTGAGTAACGAAGCTAAGAGCTCGACTGACCCTTCGGTGCCCTGGACGTAGGTGCCAGTGTTGAGCGACAGCCGGGGCCGCTCGGCGAAGGTGGCGACGACGCGGCAGGCGCCGGGTACGGGCTGGGTGTGAGGGAGGAGGAGGTTGAAGAAAGGTTGAGAAAGGTTGAGAAGATCGAGGCTGAGAGAAGAAGTTTTTGGTCGATCAAATGCTCTCTCGTCGATGATCGAAATTGAATGAAAAAAACTCAATCCCTCTCTTCTTCCTCACCGGACTGCACTCGTCGAGCACCAGCTCCACGGCGGAGAAGACCCCGAGCGTCTGCAGGTGCTCCCAGTCGGCCAGCAGCACCGCCTTCACCTCGTCGAGCGTCTTGGCTTCTCGCAAGTTCGAGAGCTCCCGCTCGACAATCGCCCGCCGCGTCCGCTCGAGGCCCTTGATCGCGACGGCCGCGACGCGCAGCGGCGTGGCCCCGGCCGCGGCGATGAAGTGGTCGGCGTCGCGCTCATCCGCGTGCTGGAAGTCGATCGGTGGTCGCGGGATCTGAGGCGGAGGAGGCGGAGGCTGAGGCTCGAGCTCCTCTCCGGACGGGAGCGTCGGCGAGAAAGGAGGGTCGTCCATCGAAAAAGGAAGGAAGTGGTTGACGCAATTCTTCTGCCGAAGAAGGAAAACGAAAAAAAAAAATTACACCTCGAAATCCACCCCGAGGGTGACCTTCTCTCCGTCCCGCGAGACCGCGTTGCGTTTCCCCAGGTAGACCACCTGGAAGCCCTTTGCTGCCCCCGCGATCTTGGAGGAATCCGGAGCGCGGAGGATGCGAGCGGCGACCGCGGCGGCCTCGGCGAGAGGCAGCAGCTCCCGTCCTCCTTCTCCTTCTCCTTCTCCTTCGCTGTTGGCACGCTTGAGCTCTTTGGAGACGCCGAGCTCCAGCGCCGCGGCCCGGAGCAGCTTCCCCGTGGCCTGTTCCGCCTTCTTGATCTCGAGGAGCTTTGCCGTGGCGGCTGGGGCCAAGGACTCGACCTCGGAGAAGACTGAGAGGGCAGAGGGCGAGTGGGCGAGAGAGACGGCGACGGAAGGAAGAGGAGGAGAAGCAGAAGAAGACGAGGAAGGAGCGGCGGCGGCGACGACGACGACGGAAACGCCCGCGTGCCTCCGCTGCTCAGGGGGCTCGCCGCTCCCTGGAGCCGCCGCCGAGGCGAGCTCCTGCACGAGCGCGTCGTAGCGAGCCAGCGTCAATTGATCGATTTCTTCTTCTTTTTTGAGCAGCAGCGACACGGACTCGACCCCGAGCGCCGCCGCGGCGAGCTCTTCTGCCTCTGCTCGCCGCCCCGCTGCCTCCCGGAGAGCCGCGGCGCCCATCGCCGGGTCCGAGGCTTCGCCCAGAGCTTCGAGCCACCGCAGCGTGTCCTCGGAGACGTCTAGGAGAATGGAGCCGCTCGGCAAGTCCAGGCCGCTGCTTCGAGGGCTTCCGGTTTCGGGTTTGGACTTCGGAGTCTTCTTCTTCCTCTTCTTCTCGCGGACAAGCAGAATCGTCGAGCCGCGGAGCAGCGGGCCCTTCTCCTCGTCAGAGCCCCCCAGAAACCCCTCGACGGCCCCGGCAAGCCTCCTCACCTGCCTCGCCACTTCCTCGGGGGCGGGATAATCGTCGCCGTCGAAAGAGGAAGAACAGGAAGTCGAGGAAGGGGAGAAGCCCCGTCCGTACCTGACAGAGACCCCGAAGACGATCCGGAGCGCAGCCCGCCTCCGAGACGCGTCGAGGACCACGGCGGAGCCCGCGCGCGCCGAGGCCGATGCGCGCCTGGCCCTGGAGGCCTGCGAGGCGGCTGCGAAGAACGCCCTGGGGTCGCGGAGGGACGCCAGGAGGGCGTCGTCGACGTCTCTCAAAGCGGAAGAAGGAGAAGAGGCCCGAGCGCCCGAGCGGCGCCGGAGCTCTTCTCGCTCCGCTTCTTCTTCTTGCTCCTCGAAGTAACGATCTTCCTCGTCCCCTTGTCCCTTCTCCGCGAGCCCCGCAGCGACAAGCAAGGGCCTCAGGAGCGCCGTTGGATCTCGTGACCTCCGGGCCGCGGCGGGGGAAGGAAGCGCAGCCGAGACAGCGGCGACAGAAGAGGTCTCTCCCTCTCGAACGAAGAAACTGAGCCTTCGCGCTCTTCTTCCTGTTGTCGTCGCTGCTGCTCCGCCGCTGCTCTCGACGTCTCTCGACCACTCCCGGAGCTCGTTGAAGGCGACCGCGTTGGCCTTCTCCGCCTCTGCGTGGCCGTGGACGGCGTCCGGGTGGATGACGGCGTAGAGCGGGCGCAGCGCGGCGGAGAGGGAAGATGAGGTCGAAGAAGAAGAGGTCGAGGTCGAGGTCGAGGTCGAGGTCGAAGACGATGATGAGGCATCGCCTTTCATCCCGAAGAAGCGGCTGCCGCCGCCGCCGCTCCGGGGAGCTGCTGCGGCTGAGATCCCGCGAGCGATGCAGGATTGAGCTTTCCTCATGATTCGAAAAGGCGATCCAGCTCTGAAATAGAAGCGAGTGGCCACGGCGGCGCCATTGTCTAGGCGTTCTCTTTCTTCTACATTTTCTGTTCACGACTGTCATCGACGCCGAAAGAACACGCGTCAGACAACGAAAAAGGAGTCACCCCGCAAAAAAGATAGACTGATCTAAGTGTACAAATGAACGATGAACAAAAAAAACTACTTCCGGTCAAACAGCCCCTTGCCGAGCGCCGCCTCTGGCTTCCACCCTTCCAGCGACTCCGGCGCGTCCCTGGTGCCCCTCCCTGCGCCCGCAGCCTCCCTCAGCGGCTCGATCGCCGTCAGCGCGTTGTGCGCGCTGTAGATCGCCCTGTCGGCGGCCGCGGAGAGGCTCGTCGAGCTCGCCCTCTCGCCCGGAGCCAGAGAGCACGCGTCCAAGAAGCGTTGCGTCGCCGCCTCCCACGACAGCGCCGCGGCTTCCTCGCTCGACACCGGGTGAGGGTCGTGCGTCAGGGCCTTACGTAAACCTCGACTGAACTCCTTCGGCGTCTTGTAGGTCAAACAGTTGCGGAATTTTGTCTTGAAGAAGGCGTTGCACGGGAGGTCGGCAACGAGGACCCACTTCCCCATCGCGAGCGCCTCGGCGGTCGTCGTCGCGACGACGTCAGAGGTCGAAGGGTTGACGAGCACTCGGTAGTCGTGGAGCTTTGGAGCCAGATGGTCCGCCGCGCCGCGGAACTGGACCGGGAGGTTTCTGTTGGAGGCGGAGGAGCGGAGGTCCGCGAGGTCGGGGCCCGTGCCGAAGCAGTCGATGGACGGAACGGAGGAAGATTTCGTCTTCTTCTCCCTCTCGTCGCCTCGTCCCTTTCCTCCTCCGAGATTCGGAAGAAGCCGCCTCTTCCTCCTGCTGCGAGGAGGAGCTACCGCCTCTTCTCCTCCCTCGCTTTCATCGTCGACGTCGTCATCCGGAGAGATCCCAAACAGGGAAGCGACGCCCTTGTTCCCCAGCAGCAGCGGGAAGGCCTTCTTCAGCTTCTCGAGCCTCTCCGCCTCCCTCGCGTCTTCCTCCAAAAGGTCGAGAAGCTCCGTGTAACCCTTGGCCCAGAGGGCCTTTCCAATGAAGTAGGCCCCGTGACCGAAGGCGTCGGAGGCGGGAGGAGGGGGAGGAGGCGTAGAAGGGTTCTGCCAGGGCAGGGAGAGCTGGGGAGGAGAGAGCAGGGGGTCGGAGCCGAAGATGAGCTCCTCGCCGCCGTCGCTCTCGTCGACGCTCTCTTCTTCTTCGCCGCCTTCGCTGGCGTCGCCGTCGTCGCCCGTCGCACCGCCTCTCGCCTTCTTCCTTCCTTGCAGCCCGTGCGCCCTCCTCACCGCCCTGCCCCTGCGCCTCCCGACCTCCAAGAAGGCCTGCGGCACCCCGTGCACGAACTCCGTGACGGACCGCGGCAAGGGCTGCACCGCATCCGACAGCTTCACCACCTTGTGCGTGTGCGCGCGGACGACGATGCCGTTGAGGAGTCTCAGCGCCGCCGCCTTGAGGGCGCCGCCCTCTTCCCGTGCCGCATAGTCGAGGTAGTTCGTGTGGACCACCCCGACGACGTGCTCGAACTTGTCGGCTCAGCGCGCGCCGTGGTGGTACCAGGTGAGATGCTCGGGCTCCTCCAGGACGGCGACGTCGGCGATGGTCTTCCTTCGGCGAGAATCGTTGTTGGTTTCGTCGTCGTCGGCGGCGTCGGCGTCGTTGGCGTCGTCGTCGCCGTCGCCGTCGCCGTCGCCGTTTCTCGCCTTCGCCCTCCTCTTCATCTTCTTGACGACTTTTTCCTTCCTCCTCCGAGCCGGGACGCGGCCGTCGAGCTTGTCGACGCATTCGGTGATGTCCCCGACGGGCAATATCGAACCTTTCTCGGCAGCGTACCTCGCTGCGTAAAAGCCCAGCTTGAAGTCGCACTTGAGCCCCGTCCTCTCTCGTGCCCATCTCCTCACCCAGGCCTCCTGCTGTGCCGGGGTGTCGAAGCGGGCCCCACCGGGAGGGAAGACGGCGTCCTGGTCCTGGCGTGGGAGCCAGGGAACAAAGAGCGTGACCTCTCGCGGGGCCCCCGAAGGGGAGGTGGCGTCAGCGGCCAGATAAGCCGCGCGCAGCAGCGGGTTGACCGCCGTTCCCGTCATCCAAGGCAGCGAGGCCGTGGTGAAGATGGCGATGCGCCTCCCGGGGTCGCGGAGGGAAGAGGAAGTGGCCTTGCGGCGCCTGGCGGCCTCTCTCTGGAGGGGGCCGTCTCCTGGAGATAGGAGGCCGAGCGGAGAGGAAGAAGAGGAGGCGTCTTCGTTTGCAGCACGAGGAGGAGAGGTCGAGGAAGAGAAGGAAAAGGGCCAGGGCCCCCTCTTCTTCTGCTGCTCAGACTTGCTCGAACTAGCACCGGACGCGGAGGCAGCAAAAGCAGAAGCAGACGCAGGAGAAGAGCCCCTGTCGCCCCTCAGCGCCCTCGCCGCGGCCTGCAGCGGCGCGGGCAGGTCGGCGAAAATCCTCTCCCCATCCACGTTGCTAATCATCAGCGTCATCGTCGACGAAGTGGGCCACGCGAAGCTGGTTTCCGTCGTCGTATTCGACGCGGCGGCCTGCTGGACCTGCGACGCGGCGTCTTGGGCGGAGCGCGCCAGCGCCGCGCCGAGCGTCGACCAGTTGCCCGCGACGGTGTCGGCCGTCTCTTCCAGAGTTAGAGCTGCCGCTTTCGCCGCTCGCTGCAGGGAGGCCTGGGCCGTCTTGCGGGCCGCGTCGAACTCGAGGGCCTGAATAATTGGATTGGTGGATTCGTTTGTTGGTTGGTTGGTGGGAAGTGTAGGAGGGTGAGGGGTGAGAGGTTGAGAGAGGACGAGGAGAGGCGCTGCTTGCTTGCTGTCCCCTCTTTCTCTCCCGGCTAGCGCCCTTTTTCGTCGAAACATCCGGAAAAAAAAAATCTTCTTCTCTTCTCTTCTCCTTCTCTCACCTGGCTCTTGAGCTGCCTCGACGACTCGCCCGAGCCGTTGGAGACCCGCGTCCTCAGGCTCTCGTTCAGCGCCGAGAAGACGTCGAGGCCAAACTGCGGGGGCTGCTGCTGCGAAGAGGAAGAGGCGTGGCGTCGATTCGGTTTCGACGACGACGACGACGACGACGACGACGACGACGACGACGACGACGACGACGACGACGACGACGACGACGACGACGCTGTTTTGTTTGTTATCTTCCTCCGCTCTTCCCCTCCTCCCGCTGCGGGCACTCTCACGCCCCCAAAAAAGGCCAGGCTAGAGGTCGCATTCCGCCAGGCCTCGCCGCCGAAGTCGTCGAGCGAGACAGGAGCGAACGGCGACGCGGCAGCCGCGGCAGCGGCGCTCCGAATCGACTGGGCGACCTTCTCCCTCTCGCTCCTGACGAGCTCAAAGAGGTTGTCCGAGGACCTCCGCGCGGCGGTGAGCGCCGGTTCGAGGGAGCTGACGATCCCCATGTCGGCGAAGGAGCGCGGGAGGGAAGGAGGGGAGAAAGAAACAGGTTCCGAGGGGGCGGAGGAGGAAGAGGAGGAAGCAACGCCGCCAAAGGAGAATCGAGGCGAGGGCATTTCTGCCCCTCCGTCGTCCGCTCCCTTCTTCTCCCGCCGTCGCCCGGCGCGGAGGCGCATGGTCGCGGTGAGTGTGCGACGCGGTCTAGCTCTCTGGAGGGAGAAAGAGAGAGGAGAGCGTGGAACGAAGGCGGACGACACGCGCGAAGGGATCGCGTATCTTTGAGCAAGTTGTTTTTGAAAAGTGAAAAATCGAAAGACCTCGATTTTTCCCTTCATTTTTTTCCTTCGACGACGACGCCCGACGAAGAGTGAAAGAAGAAGAAGAAAGAAGAGAACAACCTCTCCTTCTTTTCTCCTTCCAAAACGCCATGTCCAAGGTCCAGCCTCCGGAGCTCAAGAAGCTCATGGACAAGAAGCTCTCTGGTGCGTGCTTAATTAAGGGGAAAAGAAGCGTAGAGAGAGGAAGCGAAGAGAGAGAGAGTGAAGGATGCAAGGGGCGGCGAAAGGCGGCGGCGAAAGGTGATCTCAACCTCTCTCTTTCGCGCCCCGCTTTCCTCGGTTTCTTCGTCCTCGCTGCGCTTTCATCCGTGCTGAGCAATGTATCATGATCTTTTCTTCGCTCCCATGAATCGAATTGCAATCGACAAGCCTCGGAAAGGCTTTGAATTTTGCAGCGATTCACTTAGTCTTTTTGATCGATATTCGAAACGGAGAAAAAAATACTCAACCTCAACCTCGACCTCCTCTTGCTCTTTCAACTCTTCTCTCCCTCCTCCCCTCTCAGTCTCCCTCAACGCCAACCGCGCCGTGACGGGCACGCTCCGCGGCTTCGACCAGTTCATGAACCTCGTGCTCGACGGCGCCGTCGACGACAAGATGAAGCAGGACATCGGGATGGTGGTGAGAGGCGGAGTTTGGAGTTTTCGATTTTCTTTCTTTTTCGTTTTTTTTTCAGAGACCTCGACGACCTCGACGCAGAAAAACAAAACTCACTTTCTTCTTTCTCTTCCCGCGAAATCGCCGTCCCTCAAAAAAACAGGTCATCCGCGGCAACTCGATCGTGACGATCACGGCGCTGGAGCCGATAGCGGATACATAGAAAAGTGGAGACAGAAGAAGAACTCGACAAAGAGTTGTCCTTTTTTTTGTTTTCCGCACTGTAAAATCCAAAGCCCTTTTCGTTTCTCCTTCTCCTTCTTCTTCTTGTGTCTCTCCGCTTCTCGCTCTCGACGAGAGAAAGAAAAACTAATTTCAAATTGATTGTTTTGTTGTTTGGTGATTTGAAGTGTTTACAAAGAAAGTTGAAGGAAGGCAAAGTTCTTTTTTTCTTATCGTCAAAAAAAGGAACAAAAAGTGTTGTTTCTGTTTCTCTTTTTTTCCGATTCGAAAGAGACAAAGGAGGACGCGTGTGAGGGGATCAAAAATGTGTTTTTGTTGTTGTTGCTTGTGTGGGGGGACCTGGGTGTGAGGAGAGGGCTCCTCCTTTCGCTCCTACCGCAAAAGGGGGGGGGGGGGGAAAGCCTTTCTCTCTCTCTCTCTCTTTCTTCCCAAGAAAAACAACTCAAAACAAATGATTTTGTTGTATTTGAAGGGCAATTCTCTCTCTCTCTCTCTCTCTTTCTTCCTCTGCTCTCTCTCGCTCGAAACGATCTTTCCAAGGAAGGAAATGAAGACGAAAAAAGAAGCAAGAGAGGGGGGGAAAAGGGAAAAAGAGAGGAGGAGGAAAAAAAGAAGGCGTGATCTAAATAATATAAGATGGAAAAAGTCGTCGGAAACTGAAAAAAATCGAATTTGTGGAATAGTTTCAAAAAAAGGGTTTTGGGCTGCTTCCCGCCTCTCCCCTCATCACTACTCGCGGACCCGCAGCCTCGCGAGCAGCGCCGCGAACGCGCCCCAGTTGTCAAACATCAGGTCCCCCATCCTCAGGAAGGTGAGCTGCGAGAGCGACGAGGCCCTCTCCACAAGGGCCGAGGCCGCGGCGTCGTCGTACCTCTGCAGCGCGTTCTCGCCCGCCAGCGGCACTCCGGTGTTGTTGCTGCTGCTGCTGCTCGCGCTGCCGCTGCTCCCGGCGACCGAGGCCGCGGCCACCACCTGGTCCAATAAAGCTTGAGGCCGGCAGTGCGCGTGCGGCGGGTGCTCGCAGTCCCTCATCTCGACGCAGGTGAGGGAAGCCGCGGCACCGTGGCTCGCGAGGAGGTCGAGCAAGGGGAGATAGCCGTCGCGGTGGTAGACGTTGTAGTACCCGGCCTAATTGAGGATAAGAAGAGGAGGAAGAGAGAGAGAGAGAGAGAGAAAAGAGAGAAGAGAAGAGGTGAGAAAAGAGAAGAAAAGAAATTGAAAAAAAGTTGAGAAGAAAATCGAAATCGAAAAAAAAAAAAAACGAACTCACCGTCAGCTCCGCGGCGTGCGAAGGGTGCCCGTACCACCAGTGGACCCCTGCCAGCTTCGCCCCGAGCCTGGGCCTCCTCTGCTGCCTGCTGCTGTTGCTGCGATTCGAAGAGGAGGACAGGGAAGAAGGAGCGAGGATCGAGGAGGGAGAGGAAGACTCGTCCCCGCCTTGCTCGCTTCTGCTTCCGTCTCTTTCCTCTCCTTGCTCTCCTTCCTCCTCCTCCTCTCCTCGCCCCACGAGGCCCAGCAGCCTGCGGTGCAGCGGCCTCCTGCGCCTCCTCTGGGAGGAGGACGACGAGGGATCGGTACAGGAAGAAACGGCAGAAGAATCGGAGTCAGAGGAGCTGCTGGAAACAGAGCTCGCTCCGCTCGCTCCGTTTCCCTCGAGCAGCGCCGAGTCCAAGGCCTCGCGGCAGGCGCCCAGCACCAGGTCGGCGTGTTTGACAAGACAGCTGCTGTACCACTCGAGGAAGAAGCGGCCGTAGTCGCTGTCCCAGCGGCCGTGCTCGGCGAAGAAGGGGGCGTCCCAGGGAGTGGAGTTGTACCAGCTGAGTGGGAGGGAGGTTTTGAAAGAGCGAGAAGAAGAAGAGAAAAGAAAAAAGTGAGAGTTGTTTCGAAACTTTTTTTCCGTCGAAGAAAAAAAAAACGAAAACGAAAACGAAAACGAAAACGGAGGAGGAAAAAAAAACCTTCCAACTCACCCGGCGTCATGCGGCGCCCCGTGGCCCCACGCCGGCTCCCCGGCGGCCAGCGCGGCGCTCGCCAGGCTCCTCTTCATGTGCGCGTCGTAGCACTGGAAGGCCCCCACGCCTGGGAACCTCCACCTCCCGTCGCCCTCCGGGTAGGAGGGGTAGCGCAGCTCGCCCGCAGGGCCCAGCCCCACCGTCACCTCGGTGACGATCCCTTTGGACAGCACGGAGCGGAAGCGCGTGGCGAAGGCGGAGATGAAGTCGGCGTAGGCGCGGACGGGGGTTCGCATCGGAGGAGGAGAAGAAGAAGTAGAGGAAGAAGAAGACCAGAAATCGTTTCCGTCGTTTCCGTCTTCTTCGACCTTTTTTGCCGGGAGGCACTCGACCTCGTCAGTCTTGAGACTCAGGCACTCTTTGTTCCGGTGCCCTGCAGCGTCCGTGTAAAACATGTCGGGCTCCTTCTCCCCGGCCTCGAGCACCCACGGAGGCAGAGGGACAGTGCACGTGTCTCCCACGTTCCCTCCGGCAGCGTGGAACGACATCGTCGCCGAGACCTTCAGACCGGCAGCGGCCGCGGCATCAAAGAGCCTGGCGTAGGCGTCAAAGTCGTACAGCCCTGGCCCGGCAGCCTCGGCGATGCCCCACCAGACGTCGACCGCCACGCCAGTCACGCCCGCCGCGGCCAGGGCGCGCAGGGCCGCCTCGAGGGCCGCGCCGCGCGTCAGTAAAGCTCCGCCGGCTCGGGGGTCGTCGGGCAACCAGACAGTGTCGAGCGGGAGCATGACGTAAACGGGCGTCGTCGTCTTCGGAGGGGGCTTGGTGGCCGTGCCGCTGCTGCTGCTGCTGCCGCTGCTGCTGCTGCCTTTCTCGGACAGGGAGGATAGCGGGGAAAGAGGAGGGGGAGAACTGGGGATGAAGGTTTGGTCTTCTTCGATTTCCTCTTCGTCGTCGTCGTGGGTGCCGAAAGCGGCGGCGACCGTCTCTTCGGCCTCCTCGTCTTCCTCTTCCTCTTCTTCGTCATCGTCGTCGTCAGACAGCGGGTGCGGGGTCCACAGGGGAGAAGAGCCGTAGGCCTCCGGCGGAGGGGAGCGGGGCCTCGAGGAGACCCCCGGCGGAGCGGAGGTGACCTTCGGAAGAGGCTGGGAAGAAGAGAATGAGGTCGTCGCGGCCGAGGACGACGCGCGGCGGCGGGAGGCTGTTTCTTCCTCTTCCGCTGCCTCTTCTTCTTCCCTCCTCCTGTCCGACAGAGGGAGCGCCGGAGCACGGGCGAGGAGCATGTTGCCGCGCTCGATCGGGCTGATGGAGTTGAGCAGGCTGTTGCGGAGGGAGATTGGGGTTTTGAGAATTGGTGGTGTTGGTGGGTGGGGTCGAGAGTGGGTCGGAGAGAGGAGGAGGTCGAGTTTTCTTTCGTTTTTCGGTTCTCTTCGCATGGCTTCCCTCTTTTTTTCTCTTCCGCCGCTCTCTCGCTCTCTTTCTCTCCCTCTCTCCGTCCAACTCCAATCCCTCAACACCAAACCACTCACGTGTGCAGCTCGTCGTCGTTCTTCTGGAACGCGTTGGGCCGCCAGTCGCGGCGCGGGGCTCGCGAGGAAGAAGAAGAGGAAGAAGATGAGGAAGAAGACGATGCCGCCTCCGAAGAAGAAGAAGCAGACACGTCATCGCTCCCCGTCGGCGCGGCGTTCTGTCGTTTTCGATTTCGAGTTTGGGAATTGGGAGCAGGAAGAAGAGAGCTTGTCAGCCAATGGAGTAAAGAAGCAAACAGCTGCGCGGAAGCAGGAGGAACCGGGAAGTGGAAAAAAGGGTGCATTTCTCTCCGACACGAAACGAATGGTTTTCTTTTTCAATGCTTTTTTTTCGTTCTTCTCGCTCGCTGACACAGCACGCTTCCGAGCGCGCTCCCGGCTCTGCTGCGCTTCTAACGCAGCCCAACTGTGCACATACCGTCGCTGCTGGGACCGACACACGCGCTCGTAGTGTTGGGTAAGGAAGGAGCGGCCAGGCGACGCCTGGGCGAGGGCCTCTTTTTGCGGCGGCCAACGACTTTGACGATGACGACGAAAACGTCGAGTTTGTCGTCGTCGTCGTCATCGCTGCCGCTCGTGCGACTCCTCCTGCCACCACCATCACGCTCTCTCTCTCTCTCTCTGTGGACTGCGCAGCGCTTATCGTCGCCCCTGCGTGTGTTTGCGTCCCTCGACCAAGGAGAAAATGGAGAGAGGCGCCCCCCCTCGTTGGAAAAACAAAGAGGAAAACAAGGAAAACGGTGTAAGAGGGAAAACGAAAAAAAAAAATGATGGCGTTTGAGGAGACGACAGCGAGGAACAAAAAATCGAAAAAAAATTACTCCGCTCTCACTTGTTTCTCGTTCTTCTTTTCTTCGCTTCCGCTTCCGCTTCCGCTTTTCCTCCTCATGTCCGCCCGCTCGCGCCTCGCGGCGCTGGCAGGCAGGCTCGCGTCGTCGCTCACGGCGTCCTGCTCGTCGAGCTGCTCCGCAGCCTCTGCAGCGGCAGCAGCAGCAGCAGGAGCAGCACCAGCAGCAGCGATTCACGGCCTCGGCGCCGCCGCGGGCGTGCGATCGTTCGCGAACCCCGGGATCCGCGTGCCCGTGACGCGCAACCAGGTGAGAGGATAGTCGAATTCCTATTTCTATGGAGAGAAGGCGACGCGATCTTGGGTACTGCATGAATAGTAGAAGCAGAAAATGACTGGCAGGCGCTGGAAACGCGGCATCGATGTTGCGATTCTTTGAAAAAGGCCGCCGCGATCGACGACCTCTTCTCGACCTCTTCGACCTTTTTCTCACCCTCGACCCCCCCTCGACTCGCGCGCGCCCCCTATATCAACCAAACCAAAACTCCACCACTTACTCAGATCGACCGCGCCCTCCGCGACGTCAACCGCATCTGCCAGGCCGACGACGTGCTCACGGCGTGGCGCGCCGACCGCGTCTTCACCCGCCCGGCCATACGGCGCGTCGTCGAGGCCAAGGCCAGCGCGCGGAGACTGGCGGCGAGGAGGTTCAAGGCGCACATGCGGTGGGTGATGGCGAGGCGGGAGCGCGGGTTTTAGAGTAACGCGGAGTGGAGTGGAGTGGAGAGTGGCGAGGGAGAGAGAGAGAGGTGCGCGCCGGAGAACGCCTTCTCTTTTTTGTAAAATCAACCAAAACTGAATTGTTTTTTTGTCTTCATCATTTTCCGCCTCTCTTTTTCTCCGACCTCCCGCTTCCCGACGAAGAGAGGCAGCCAATCTCCTCTCACACAGAAGAGAGATCTGATATCATTTTTCTAAAATGCGGGGGTTTTCTTTTCTTCTAAGCGAACTGGTGACATTTTTTTTTAAATTTCTCTCTTTCACTCTCTCTCTCTCATTTTCATTTCTCCAAGTCTCTCTCTCTCTCTCTCTCTCTCTCTCTTCAACCAACGCTGCGGAAAAACACACACACGCGCTCTCTTCTCTTTCTCTCTCTTTTGAAAACAAACTTTCTCCCTCTCTCTCTCGCTCCTGAAAAAGAAAAAGAACAAAACAAGAATCGGGGATGGGCAGCAAAGCAAAGCAACAAAGAAAACACTTTTTTTTTCTTTCTACTCGAGCTCGTCCATCGTCGCCTGCCCCTCGACCGGCGCTGAGAGGTCGACCTCCTCCGCGCCTTCCATCGGCGCTTCCCCTCCGTTGGCCGCCACGGCAGGCTCCTCGACGGCAGGCGCAGCAGGCGGCGGAGGAGGCGCCTTCACCACCAGCAGGGGCTCGCAGAACCTCTGAAGCGTCGCCTTCTTCTTGTCGACCTCGTCCGCGAGGAGCGGTGGCTCGTCGGCGGCGCCGGCTTTCGAGCTCAGCGCCTTTTTTTCTGCCAGCCACGACAGCGCCGCCTCGGCCTCAGCCTTCACCTTGGCCAGGTCCGACGGCTCGCATCCTTCGTGCGCCGTGTCCGGGGCCGAGGCGATCACCAGGTTGCGCGCCAGGGCCTCCAGGCCTGCGGCGGCTCCCGGTAAAGCGGCGGCGTTGGCGGCGCGCGCCTGCGCAGGAGCGGCCATCGCCTTGAGGTCGTCGAGCTTCGAGACGTAGGCCGACCTCGACGCGTCCTCCCCCTCGTCGTACAGCCAGTCCTCTGCGGCTTCGAGAGCAGCAGAGATGTTTTCTTTCTCCTTGTCCGAGACGTGCTTGCCCAGCGAGCAGGAAGAGTCGTCGGAGAGAGCGGAGCGCGTCGAGAAGATGAAGGCCTCGAGCGCGTTTTTGCGCTCGTTGGTCTCCTCTTGCTGCTTCGTCGCCAGCGCCATCTGCAGTTCCGCTTCACATAAGTCGGTCATGCGCTTGGCCGGGAAGCGCTGGAGCCGGTGGTCCAACGCCACCGTGTGCTTCTTGGTGCGGGTCTTGGTGACGGTGATCTCCTCCTCGGCCTCTTCTGCTGCTTCGCCGCCGCCCGCGGTTTCGGCGGGCCCCTCCGAGTCCATCGCCGCCGTTGAAGCCGCTGCTGCTGCTTCCGTCCCGTTCTCCTCCGCGGTCGTCTCGCCATCGACGGCCATCTCGGCAGCACCAGCAGCAGCGCACTCGCCGTTGGCGGCGGCCGCCAGCGCCGCCTTGCTGCCCTTTTTCACCTTGACCTTCTCCTCGTAGCTCTCCTCCTCGATCTGCTGCACGTAGTCGATCGAGACCGTGCCGTGCGCGGTCAGCTTCACCTTGGCCTTGAGCTTGGCTTTCGTGCCCTTGGGCCTCAGCGGCGTCGTCAGGGGAGGCCCCACGGTCCAGGATCCCACGCTCCTGTCGGCGCCGTTGGGCAGCGGAGAGTCCTCGGTGTAGCCCGCATCGACGTCGATCGCGGCGTCGCGCACGAAAGTCAGCATCTTTGCCGAGCCGAGCCAGGTTCCTTTTTCGAAAAGCACCGAGGTGGCCCTCTCGGGGTCAGCGTTCTTCTTGGCGCCGGCGGCGGGCTCCTTGGGCCACGAGAACTCGATGCCGTAGGGGAACACGTCGTCGACGTCGAAGTCGCGCACCCTGAAGATCGGCGACAGCATCGCGCAGCACAGAGCGGCGCCGCGCGCGACGCACTCCTTGGCGTTGAGCGTCCTCGAGGGTTGTTTGCCGAAGACCTCGGCGACGGTCTCCAGTAAGGCGGGCATGCGCGAGGCCCCGCCGATCACTTCGACGGAGAAGATGTCGGCGGTGGAGAGCTTGGACTGCGCCAAGGCTGCCTCGAGCGGCGCCTTGAACCTCGCGAGCAGCGGCGCGGCCAGCTCCTGGAACTTGTCTCGAGACAGGATCCCGCTAGCGTCGACCTCCGGCGCCAGCCCCTCGCAGGTGATGGGCGCCTCCGGGATGGAGGACAGAAGCTTCTTCTGCTTCTCGCAGGACAGCCTCAGCCTGAACGACCCGCGGGCGGAGGCCCTGACGTCGATCTTGTGCTTCGTTCCGAACTCGTCGGCCCAGTGGTCGAACAGCACGTCGTCAAAGTTGCGTCCTCCCAAGTCGGCGTCCCAGGTGTGCGCCAGGACCTTCAGCTGTCCTTTTTTGAAAGCGACGATGGAGACCTGGAAGGAAGAGGCTCCGGCGTCCACAAAGGCGACGTTGATGGGGGCCGCGTCGTCGCCTCCCTCCGGTAAATCAGTTTTGTAGATTCCGTAGGCAAGCGCCGAGGCCGTGGTCTCGTGCAGCAGCCTCAGGCAGGAGACTCCCGCGATGTCGGCTGCTGCCAGGGCCGCCTCGCGCTGCGCCTGCGTCCAGTAGACCGGAACGGTCATCACGCAGTCGGTGATGGGGCTGCCGTCGGCGGCGGCGACCGCCTTCTGATCGACGATCACCATCGCGAGCAGCTGTTCGGGCGTGAAAGTTCTCTCCTCGCCCAGGTACCGGACTCTCGCGGCGACGCCTCCCGAGCCCGCGGGGTCCTGGACCACCTCGAAGGGCAGGCGGGCGAGCTCCGCCTCGAGGGCCGGGGAGCCCCACCGGGCCCCGAGGAGCCTCTTCAGGCCAGAGACGGTGTTTCTGGGGTTGACGGTCAGCGAGCCGACGGCGTCGGTGCCGAGCGCGCGGGTCTTGGGGCCGAACGCGACCAGGGTCGGGGTCTCTCGCTTGGACTCCTTGTTGAGGAGGACGTCGACGCCGCGCTTGCGGGCGACGGCGACGCAGGAGCAGGCGTCCCCGACGTCGATGCCGGCGACGGACATTTTGAGGTTGGGGTGGTGCGAAAGAGGAAGGAAGGAAGGAAGGAAGGAAGGAAGGAAGGAAGGAAGGAAGGAAGGAAGGAAGCGAAGAAAAGTTCGCGATCGATCTTCCGCGCGAAAAAAAAAAATGAGTTCCTTTTTTCTTCCACGCGCGAGTTTCGATACGAAAGAGGGCGCTTCGAGTGTTTCAAAAACGTTCAGAGGACGGTCTCGACCTGCTTGTTGTTATGTGCATTTGATTTGGGGAAAAGAGTGAGCGGAAGAGGGCGCTGGGAGAGAGAGAGAGAGAAGTTTCTGCATTGGAAGGTGCGTTTCCGGAAGCAGCGCCCCCTGGTGCGGCAGCAGCCGCCATCGAGGAGAGAGGAGCTCGAGAGGGAGCAGAGCGCGGGCCGCCAAGGACCCGCGTGGCGCTCCCAGCCTTTGCTTGAGATGCAGTCCGCGCGGGTGTTCTGCTGTGCTAGGCTGGAGAGAGGCGACGGAACGGTGCCGGCGGCGACGCTACAGGGAATGAGATCGATGGAAGACAACGACACACCTTCTTTTGAGTTTTTTTTTCTTCGTCAAGTTTTGAAGAAGAGCGATCGCTCACTTTCGAAGAAGAAGAAGAAGAAAAAAAAAAGCTAGCTAGCTCAATCCGATTGCGCCTTTTCTGCCGCCTTTTTCTCCGTTCGCGGCAAGCGCGATGACGCAGCCTCCACCTCAATCCGATGAAGACGACGACGTCCCTGCTCTCACGGGCGCCACGGCGGCAGCCCTGCGCGAGTTCCTCGCCGAGGCCGAAGCAGTTAGGGCCAAGGCCGCCGCTCGTGCCGCAAACGAAAACGGCGGCGACGGCGACGACGAAGGCGACGTCGAGGCTCTCTTCAGCGAGGACTGGGGCCTGTCGCAGTTCTGGTACACGGACGAGACGGCGGAGACCGTGGCGAGAGCAGTGATCAAGGTAGCGACGGAGAGGCTCGAGCTGTGCGGGGACGAAGGAGAAGAGGAAGAGGAAGACGGAGCGAGGAGAGGAGGTGGGGGTCAACAAGCGAGTCCTTCGACCTCCTCCTCGGCTGAAAACCCTTCTCCTCCTCCCCGCCGCCGCCGCCACCTCCCCCGGATTGCCTGCGTCGCCTGCCCCTCGCTCTTCCGCGCCCTGAGGTCCTCCGAGGCCTTCCGCGAGGCCGCAGACGCCCACCTCTTCGAGTTCGACGACCGGTTCGCGAGACTCGGGGGAGGCTTTTCTCACTACGACTACCGCAGGCCGACGGAGATCGACGCTTCTCTTCTCAACTCCTTCGACGCGGTGGTCGCGGACCCGCCGTACCTGTCGGCGGAGTGCCTGAAGAAGACGGCTGTGTCGATGAGGCTGCTGGGAGCGAAAGGCGGGGGCGGCGGTGAAGAGGCGGCGAAGGAGGAGAAGAAAGAGAATGACGACGACGACGGAGCAGCAGCAGCTCCCTTCCCACCACCGCCCCCTCCGGTCCTCGTCCTCCTCAGCGGCGCCGTCCAGAGGCACCGGGCCTTCTCTTACTTGCGCTTACTACCCGTGCGCTGGAGGCCGCGGCACCGGAACAAGCTCGGCAACGAGTTCCTGCTGATGACGTCGAGCGAGGCGGTCGCGCGGGAGCTCGGGGGCTTCGACGAGGAGATGCCTATCGATCCTGTCGAGGACGAAGGGAGGAGCGAAAGTGAAGAAGAGGAAGAAGAAGAGAAAGAGCAAGGGGAAGAGGAAGGAGAGGAGAATTGAAGTGTAATAAGGGTGACGACGACAAGAAGAAGAAGCGGTTGAAGTTTTTTTTTCTCGTTCAGAGCTCGCTCGCGCTCTCTCACTCTTTTTTCGACTCTCTCTTCTTCTTCTTTCTCTTTTTTCCGCGAAAGCAAAAAAAGAAGCAAGGCAAAATGGACTTCCTGGAAGAAACGGCCAAGGATGTCGACTCCTCTTACGCCGTCAGTGACGAGGAGAACGACGAGAAAAACGTCCTCGGCGCGGGGCCCGCTGCGGGTGCCGCCACCGACAAGAACAAGAACGACAACAACCGCCTGACGAAGAGCAAGAAGAAGAAGAAGGACGGCGGCGCGGGCGCCACCGCGGCCTACAGGGCGATCCTTGCCGCGGACCCGGTCCCCAGGCTGCCCTCGGACGCCGATGCGTCCGTCATCGTCGGAGGAGGGGGAGCTGCTGCTGCTGGGCGCCACGCGGCGGCGCGCGGCGGCGGCGACGAGGAGATGAACGACGACGACGACGACGGCGACAGCGAAGGCGCAGGAGAGGTGTCCAACGGGGAAGGAAACGCGTTCAAGGCTCCTCCGCCTCCTGCTTTTGCTCCTCCCGCCTCGGACGCGGCCCCGGCTCCCGCTGCGGGTGCGCAGAAGGCCAACGAGGCGGCGGCGGCGGCGGGGGAGCGCGCTGGAGGTGGAGGAGGTGGAGGTGGAGGAGGAGCAAAGGCACAGGGAAACAGGAACAACAACAACAACAACAACAACGTCAACGGCCGCGTTGCTGCAGCTGCTGCTATGGCTGCTGCTCTCGCCGCCGCGGCTGATTCCGACGAAGAAGAGGAGATGGAGGACGGGTTTGAGGTGGAATTTGCGCCTCAGCAGCAGCAGCAGCAGCAGCAGCAAATGCCCAACGCGCCTCCTCCGACGCCCGCCGCCGCCGCCGCTGCGAACGAAAATGCAACCGCCGCCTCGGTCTCGCTCTCCGCCTTCCGCCTCGAGGCCGAGCTCGAGGAGATGCTGGTCGCCTCGGGCCGCCTGCTCGAGAAGACCGCCGTGCTGACGGCCGGGGCCGCCTACGAGGCCGTCGCGCTGGCGTGCGCGGACTCGGCGCCGATGGCGGGCAAGGTCGAGCTGCTGCTGCGAGAGGCGGCGGCGGCGCTGGAGAGCGCGAAGACGGCGGAGAGGGAGGCCTCGGCGGCGGCCGCTGCCGCTGCCGCTGCCGCTGCCGCTGCCGCTACCGCTGCTGCTAATGCTGCTGCTGCCGGGGTCGGCATTGGCACAGTCTTTGTCGACGCGGGCAGGGTCGCGGAGACGCAGCAGTCCGGCGGAGGAAACGGTGGCGGAGGAAACGCCGTCGGCGCTTAGAGAGCGAGAAAAAAAACGATGAAACTTGCCCTTTTTTTTTGCTTTTTCCCTTTCCCCGTTCTTATTCGATCGATCAACCAACACCGCCGCAACTCAAAATAACAACAACAATAACGAGAGAGGCCGAGACAAATAAACAAACGAACGCGTGTTATTTAAAAAAAAATGGATTTTTTTATCAAGTGCTTTTCTATTTACTTTTTCTCTCTTCTTCTTCTCTCGTCTCTCCTCTTTCTCCCCTCTCTTCCTCTCTCTCCCACTACCGCTGCGGCGACGCCACGGGCTTCCCGGCCTGCATCGACCTCAGCGCGGCTGCGAGCCAGTCCAGCCCCTCGTACAGCCCCTCCCCCTTCGTGGCGACGGCCCCCTGCACGTGCCACCGCCTGCCCCTCATCTCCCCGAGACCAAACGCCTCGCACAGCGCCGCCGGGCTGATCGCTCCCGGCAGGTCCTGCTTGTTGGCGAAGATCAGCACGGCCGCGTTCCTCATCAGGGGGTCGTCGACGATCGACCGGAACTCGCTCGAGGCCCTGGACACGCGCTCGCGGTCGGCGCAGTCGACGACGTAGATGAGGCCGTCCGTGCCGGAGAAGTAGTGCCTCCACAGGGGGCGGAGCTTCTCCTGGCCCCCGACGTCCCAGACGGTGAAGAGGACGTTTTTGTACTGGACTTTTTCTACGTTGAAGCCTG
>Ga0114918_10001210_pt1 | contig 23043 bp, 16 predicted proteins | sample LantaG_FD_87015 | JGI IMG/M metagenome (GOLD analysis project Ga0114918, IMG submission 87015) | Deep subsurface microbial communities from Baltic Sea to uncover new lineages of life (NeLLi) - Landsort_02402 metaG | ecosystem: Environmental > Aquatic > Marine > Oceanic > Sediment | place... | reverse complement strand
TCCTCCCCTTCCCCCCCGCCCCCGCCCCCGCCCCCGCCCCCGTCCCCGTCCCCGCCCCCGACCCACCGCCCCCCCCCCTCCACCACTCCCAGCCCCCACCCGCTTGGGCCGCTGCTTGGGTGCGTCCAGGCCAACCAGGAGCGTGTCCAGGTTGAGGGAGTCGGGCAGGATGAAGTAGCGCACGTGCGAGCCGCGGACGGATAGGGCGTCCAGGGACTGGGCCGGGCGGCCTTTGGCGACCAGCTTCACCTTTTTGAGGTGCGTGTTCATTGCGGCGTCGACGCCTGAGAGATGGGAGAGAGGGAGGGGAGTGAGAGAGGTCGAGAGAGAGGCCCGCCCGCACTCCCCGCTCCTTCTCCTCTCCATCTCTCCTTCACACACACGCACCGACGACTGTGCCCTGGATGACCGTCCCATTCTTTAGCTCCAGCTGGACGGTCTCGTGGGCCAGCTTCTGGAGGAAGCTGTGGTGGAGAGAGGAGAGAGAGAGGAGGAGAGAGAGGCGGAGAGAGCGTGAGATGGGAAGAAGACGGAATTGAGAGAGAGGCGCGGCGCGGCTGCGGCTTTTTTTGACACAGCGCGCGCGTGTGTGTCACTCACCGGACAAGCTTGACCATGGTGAGTGATCGTCAGCAGGTGCGCGGCGCGTGTGCGTGCCGACGGGAGGGCGCCAGGCAACAAACGGCAGGCGGCGGCGGCGGCGGCGTCGAGCGACCGATCGAGCTGTGCCCTGCGTCGTCCTCTTTCCTCCTCGGCGGCGCGCGCGTGGTGCGTGCGAGGGCAGGGTCGTGTGGAGGGGGTCGCGTGGCACAGAGGGCGCTGTGCGGAAGGGGCGTGCCTGTGTGAGGGAGAGAGAGAGGCGCGCGAAAAGGAAAAAGAGAGTGGGAGTGAAGAGAACTACTCGCTCCACAGTTCTCGCTTCCTCCGGGACTTCCTCACTTCCTCTCTCTCCTCGGTAAGACCCATCTCCTCGCCAGCCCACTTCCACGCACGCCCAAACACAGGGGCGCATTTCAGCCGCCGCACCGTCTACCCTGTCGCCGAGTCGACGGACCGAGGGGAATGCCGCGCGCGCGCTGCCAGGCGGCAGCGAGAGAGAGACAACAGCAGTCCGAATGCTGGCCTGGCGGACGCGTGCCTCCTCTTTTTGGGCGCACCCCGCCTGCACCCTCGGACGCCGAGGCCGGGCCCCCACGGCCTGCGCCCAGGGTAGCGCGTCTCACCATAGAGCCAGACCAGGGCGCACCTGACCAATCCACATCCTCCTGGCCGGCCCCCAGGCGGGCCCCAACGCGAATGGGGGGGCCAGCTTTGCGCTCTCATCATTCACCCCCCTCAACCTTCCTTCTCTTCTTACACACGCACAGCCCAAGCCGGCGCCGCTCAGCAGACTTTCCCACACACAACAACACACGACCATGGCTGGCGCACCTCCGCCTGGTAACCTCGGGCGAGAGAGGACGCGAGGAGGGCGGCGGTGGCGGCGACGGCGGCGGCCCTCTCTCGCTCTTGACCCGTGGCCTCGCTTCCTCATTTCTCCGCTCACACGCCCCCGCCTCTCTCCGTCCCTCTCTCCACAGGTTACCCGGGCGCCGGCCCCGCCGCCGGACCCTACTACCCGGGCGCGGGCGCCCGCGCGCCCGGCGCGTCGGCCGGCGCCATCCCGGGGGCGTACCCGGGAGCGACCCCCGGCACGTACGTCCCTGCCCCGCCCGGCGCCGGCGGCGGCAAGCCCCAGGGCGGCCCGCCCGGCCCGCCCGGTGGCGGCCCGCCCGGCATGCCCTTCATGATGATGCCCCGCCCCAACATCGACCTGGAGGCCCAGCAGCACGCCTCCATGGCGGCGTCCTTTGCCGAACTCAAAGTGCGCCAGGCCTTCATGGCGAAGGTCCTCACCCTCGTCTTCCTGCAGCTGTGCGTCACGGTCGCCATGGCCGTCGTGTTCTACTACGTGGAGCCGCTGAAACTGTACGTCCGCCAGAACGCGTGGCCCTTCTACGCGTCCTGGGCGCTGTCCTTCGCCACGCTCATCGCCCTGTCCTGCTCTGAAAAAATCCGGCGGGTACACCCCTACAACATCACTGCCCTCGGTGTGTTCACGCTGGTCTTCTCTTTCCAAATCGCCGCCATCACGTCCTACTACGACACAAAAGCCGTGCTGTCTGCATTCATCGTCACCGCCGCCATCGTGCTGGGCTGCGCGGCGCTCGCCTTCTCAAAGATCGACGTCACCAAATGGTATTCGGCGCTCTCCATGGTCACCCTGGCCTTCATCGTCGTCTCCCTGATCGGCGTCTTCCTGGTGGGGCGCAACTGGACCATCCTGCTGGTCTCCTTCTTCGGGGCGCTCATCTTCTCGGCCTGGCTGGTCATCGACCTCCAAATGATCATGGGCGGGAAAAGCCTGCAGCTGACGCCCGACGACTGGGTCTTCGCTTCTATCAGCATCTACCTGGACATTGTCCAGATCTTCATGTTCATTTTACAAATCATTGGGGCCATGCAGGACCGGTGAATGGTGGTCGAGCGAGCGAGAGAGAGAAGGGAGGGGGTGGTCAAGGTTTTTGTTTTGTGGGCGGGGAGAGGGGAGGTGTGGAGCATGTGGCGCGTGCGCCTCTGGGGAAAGGGGTGGCGGAGGTTGAGAGAGAGAGAGAGGGGGGGGGGGATCTGTGGCCCTCCGCCTTCTCTTCTCTTCCCTTCTCTTCTCTCTTCTCTCCTCCTCCTGCGCAGTGTGTGTGTGTGTGTGTGTGTGTGATTTTGTGCGAGAGAGCGAGATGGAGCGAGAGAGAAGACGGGGAGGAGTTTTGCAGCCCCGCCTTTTTCTCACCCCCCACCCACCCGCTCTTTCCATCTCCCCCACCCTCTCGAATTTAACACACACACACGCACACTCACACGGCCTCCCGCCGTCCCTCTCTCCTTTTTAGTACGCCCCACCACCCCATCGTACGTCCGTTCAAGCCTTGAGGGACGCCTTGCCCCGCGCCACCGCCGGCTGTCCGTAGCCAGACGAGATGGACGCGCCGCCCTTTCCCTTGGCCACCGCAGCCTTTTTGCCACCCGCGCCCGATCCGGTCCCGCCCGCGGAGCCCGGCCGGGCGGCCGCTTCCTTGACCACGACCGGCCCGTCCACCAGGGGTGTGAAGTCGGGCGGGCCCAGCAGGGGCACGGGCGGCGGGGCGCCGGCGGCACCTACGTTCCCGCCGCCCGTCGGCCCGACGCGCGCGGCCGCCTCCGCCGCCGCGTTCATCTCCCGGTACGCCGCCACGGACGCGCCCAGGGCGGCCTCCGCGGGGCCCATGACCCGCTCGAACGCGTCTCGGGACAGGGTCAGCAGGCGGACTCTCCCGGACGCCACGCAGCTCGCCGCCCGGCACGCAGCGGCGGGTTCCACCAGGGCCACCTCCCCGAACCACCCCCCCGGCGAGACGGTCACGCTTGTCGTCGCGGCCCGGCCCTCTCCAGTGCCCTCCACCTCACGCACCGACGTGCACACCACCCGCCCCGACTCGACAAAGTAGAGCTTGGAGGACGGGGTGACGGGCTCGCCCTGCGCCAGGATGACGGCGCCATCTTCGAACTCCTCCGTCCCGACGCAGTCCGCGATGGCGGCCCGGGCTTCGGGGGACAGGGAAGCGAGCAAGGGGGATGCGGACAGGGAGGCCTCCACCCCCGCCCGCCGGGCCGCCCGCAGGCGGAGTAGGGTCGACCGGAAGGCGGCCCGGTCCATGGCCCACAGCACGCCAGGCGTGGCGGCGGTGACGGTGGCGGCCCGGGGCGAGCCGTACAGGAGGGCCAGCTCGCCGAACGCGCCCCGACCGTCGTAGGTGGCCAGGGTGATGGTACGCGGGGAGGAAGAGGCGGGCACGGCGCCGGCACCGCCCTCGCCGCCCACCTCGGAGGCGCGGGCGGCCCGGGTCGCGACAAATCGCCCTGCCTCCACCACGAAGAAGGCGTCGCCCGCGTCGCCCTCCAGGATGATGACGTCGCCCGCCTCCACGTACGACCGGATCATGGCGGCTGCGACCTCGGCCCGCTGGTCGGCGTCCAGGTCTGAGAGAGAAATGGGAATGAAAAGCGGAGAGAGGGTGAGAGGAGAGTGCGCGCGCGCGCGCGCGCGACCGCGCCCGCGCCCGCCCTCTCCATCTCTCCCTGTTCTCCCTCTCCCTCTCTTTTCTCTCCCTCTTCTGCTCATCGCACCCGCAAATAGGAAGCAGGAGTCCATGGCCGCCGCTATGGCCGCCTCTGCGTCGGGCGACTTGGAGATGCGGCGGGGCGGGGCGGGCGCGGGCGACGCGTCGACGCCGGCCGCCCCTGCCCCACCCCCACCCCCTTCCTCCTCGGCGATCGGGGGCGGGAGGGGGACCAGGGGCGGTTCCTCGCCGCCGGCCCCGCCCTGTGCGCCGCCGCCCAGCAAGGCGGTGGAGACGGCCTCGGCGGAGACCTAGAGAGGAGGGGATGGATAGAAGGAAGGGTCTGGAGGCGTGAGCGTGGCGCGGGTTGGGGCCTCTCCCCAGGTGCACGCGCGGTACGGCGCGTCTAAAAAAAGGAACGGGAAGGTGGGGAGGCGCACGTGCGTCGCCGGCGCCCGCCCTCGAATCCCCTCCCTCTCTCTCTCTCTCTCTCCCTCTCCGCGTGTGCGTGTGCACATGTGTGTGTGTGTGCGTGTGTGTGTGCGCGCACCCCTCTTAAAAGGAGCGACACGCACCGAGTCCCGGCGGCGGGCGGAGCCGGCCCGACCGGCCTTGGCGGGCGCGGGCGCGGGGGTGGTGGTGGTGGGAGCGGCTGCAGCAGCGCCGCCCGTGCTGCCGGCACCGCCGCCGCTGGGGATGGCGACGTCGGTGGAGATGGTGGAGCAGGCCTGGCCCATAGTGGCTGTGGGAGGGGAGGTGTGTGTTGTGAGAGTGCGGGCGGCGCTCTACAGTTGAAAGGGGGAAGGTTGAGAGAATGGCAAGAGAGCAAGAGGGAGAGGGGGAGAGCTTTCCTCAGAGAGTGGAGCCTCCATTCTTGTTTAGTGGTTGTGCGTCCCTTTGCTCTCCCTCTCTCTCTCCACACGCTGCGACCCTCTATCCCCTCCTCGCCGTCACCACCATGTTTGGCGGCGGCTTCTTTGGCGGCATGCCCGGCATGGGCGGCTTTGCCGAGGCCATGGGCGGCATGCCCGGCGGCGGGCCTCCCAAGAGCGATAATTCGAAGTACTACAAGCTGCTGGGCGTCGATCGCTCCGCCACGGAAGCGGAGCTGAAAAAGGCGCACCGCAAGGCGGCGCTAAAGCACCACCCGGACAAGGGTAGGCGGTGGAGGGGGAGAGGGTGCGGGAGAGCGGAGAGAGAGAGAGGGGGGGGGGGCCGGGCCGGCCCGCCGCCTAGAACTTTCCGCGTCGGAGAGGAGCAGCCTGCGCGGCCCCTGAGCGCCCGGCTCACCGCCCAAGCCGCTCCGCCCGCCCGCTCCTGGAATGGCGTCCACTCGGAGCACGCCCAGGGTGCGCCGGCCGGGGCGGTCACCCACCAGACCACCCCCCGGCCGGGCCGATTGCGTCTCCCGCTTCCGAAACGGCGGGCGCGAGCGCGCCGATGTTTGTCGCCACTCATGCCCTCCTCCTCTCCTCCCTCTCCCTGCCCCCAGGCGGCAACCCGGACGACTTCAAGAACATCAACGAGGCGTACGACGTCCTGCGCGACCCGGAGAAGCGCCGCATCTATGACGAGGTATGATGATAGAGAGAGAGAAGAGAAGAGGAGAGGGCGCGGGCGCGAGCGCGAGCGAGCGCTGCCCCTCGCTCGCTCGCTCTCCCCGCCGTCCTCCCCTCTTCGATCTGGAAACCGCGCTCCCCTCCCACACCTCTCTCACGCCCTCTCACCCTCTCTCATCCACACACCTTTTGCAGTACGGCGAGGACGCCATCAAGGAGGGCATGGGCGGCGGCGGCCCCGGCGGCGGCGGCGGGATGGCCGACATCTTTGAGATGTTCGCCGGCGGCGGGCGCGGCCGGGGCGGCCCGCCCCGGGAGCGCAAGGGCGACAACGTCGTCCACCGCCTGAAGGTGTCCCTGGAGGACATGTTCCGGGGTTCGACCCGGTGAGTGTGACGAGAGAGGGAGGTGGAGAGGGCGTGCGCCGCGCGGCGTGAAGAGAGAGAAGCGCGAGCGAGGGAAAAACACGCTCACCCTTCCCTCCAAACCCCCTCCACCAGCAAACTCTCCCTCCAGCGCAACGTCAAGTGCGCGCCGTGCGGCGCGGTCGGCACCAAGTCGGGCCAGCGCTACCCGTGCGAGGCCTGCCAGGGCACCGGCATCACCGTCACCCTGCGCCCCATCGGGCCGGGGATGGTGCAGCAGGTGCAGGCGCCGTGCGGCGCGTGCCGCCAGACCGGCTTCGACGCGCCGCCCTCCGACCGGTGCCCCTCCTGTTCGGGGCGGGGCCTGGTCCCGGAGAAGAAGGTGTTTGACGTGCACGTGGAGCCGGGCCACAAGCACGGCTCCAAGATCATCCTGCGGGGCGAGGCGGGCTGCCCCGACCCCTCCGTCTCCCCAGGCGACATCATCTTCGTCCTGGAACAGAAGCCGCACGCCACCTTCAAGCGCATCGGGGCCGACCTCGTCATGGAGAGGGGCATCTCCCTGCTGGAGGCGCTGACGGGCTTCGACTTCACCGTACTGACGCTGGAGGACGGGCGCACCATCCGGGTCACCCACCCGTCCGGCGGGCCTGTCATCAAGCCCGACACCTGGTGGCGCGTCCCCGGCGAGGGCATGCCCCACCACGGCCGGCCCTTTGACAAGGGCAACCTGTACATCCACTTCTCCATCGCGTTTCCCGACGTCCTGGACCCGGCCCAGGTGGAGGCGGTGCGGGCGGCTCTGCCTGGCGGGGGCGTGGGCGCGGGCTCGTCCGGCAGTGGCGCCGCCAGCGGCGCCCCCATGGACACGGACGGGCAGGCGGCGGCGGCTAATGGCTCCGCGCACGACGCGCACGACCTGGAGGACTGCAAGCTGCACCCCGTGGCGGACATCGAGGCGGAGCTGCAGGCCCGCCGGGGGGGCGCGGGCGCGGCCAACGCGGCGTACGAGTCCAGCGACGAGGAGGAGGGGCGGGGGCCGGGCGGGCAGCGGGTGCAGTGCGCGCAGCAGTGAAGAGAAGAGATGGAGACAAGAGGGAGGGGGTTGGAGGGTGGATGAGCGTGGTGGTGTGCGTTTCCGGGGCGTCCCTGAAAGGCAGGGCGCGCGGGTGCATTCTTTTGTGTGGCCTGCTTGTGTGTGGTTGCTTTGTGTGTGGCTTTGTGTGTGTGTGGTGTGCGCGGGTGTGGGTGTATGGGGAGGGAGGCCGTGCAAAAACCGACGACGGAAGGAAGAGGCAAGAATAGGGAAGGAGGCCAAGTAGGGAGCACGGCGTGGCAGCAGCCCTCACTCTTCAATCGTCGCCGACCGACCGACCAGAAAAAAACAGAGGCACACACACCATGGCCGACACTGCCGCCGCCGCCGAGGCCCCCGAGCGGAAGCGCACCTTCCGCAAGTTCTCCTACCGGTGCGTGGACACGACGACGGGCGGGGCGTCCCGAGGCGGCGCGCCGGCGTTGAAAGACCGTCCCCCCGCAAATCAGCCGCCTTTTGCTCACGCTCTCTCCTCCTCTCCCCTCTACACAAACAGTGGCGTCGACCTCGAGCAGCTGCTGGAGCTGAAGACGGACGACATGGTCGCCCTGCTGCCTGCCCGCCAGCGCCGCCGGTGAGTTTTTAGTGGAGGGCGAGGGATGAGAGAGACAGAGAGAGGGGGCCGTGCGCGCCGGCGGGCGGCGGCGGCGGCGGCGGCCGTGTGCGAACAGCTCGGGCGCCGCGCCCGGACCCCTCGCGGGGCTGGCCTTGCATGCCCGCTTTCGCCCTGAAAGGGCGCGGGGTCGACCTGGTTGCCGCATGCGCAGGGCGGAAGAGGGCTAGCCGCGGGGCTGGAGGGCCCCCTCCGGCCCCCTGGCGGAAGGGCGCGGTCGATCGCCGCTCCTCCTCCCACTCTTCGTCGAAGGGGGGCCTTCCTCCCCTCTGGCGCGCGCCCTACTCTCCTCCACCCGAAAACGGGAGGCTGGATGTACCGCCACACACGTACATTGTGCGCGTACGGAGAGCGCGTGTGCCTGCGAGCCGGGCGCGCCGGTGCTCAGCCCGGCCCACTGCCCCGCCGGCGCACCCTCTGATTTGCTCCCTCTGCCTCTCTGCCCCCTCCCGCGCGCCCCGCCCGCGCCCGGCCCCTCGCCCCCGCCCGCCCCCTCCTGGCCCTTGCCGACGTCCCTGAGGAGGCCCGGGACGCGCCAGAATGGACAGCCACACACGCCACACGCCACACGCCCCCGCACCCACACACTCATCCTCTTCCTCCTGCCACCTCCTCCCCATCTCAGGTTCTCCCGCGGCCTCCAGCGCAAGTCGCTCGCCCTGATCAAGAAGATGCGGACGTCCAAGGCCAAGGCCGCCGAGGCGGGCGAGAAGCCGGAGCCGGTGCGGACCCACACCCGCAACGCCATCATCGTGCCCGAGATGATCGGGTCCACGGTGGGCGTGTACAACGGCAAGACCTTCAACCAGGTGGAAGTCCGTCCGGACATGGTCGGCCACTACCTGGGCGAATTCTCCATCACGTACAAGCCCATCCGGCACGGCAAGGCGGGCATCGGGTCCACCAACTCGTCCCGCTTCATCCCGCTCAAGTGAGCGAGGGGGAGTGTGGAGGAGGATGGAGGGGGAGGGGGCGTGTGGCGCGGGGTGCCGTTGCTGTGCGTTCTGTGTGTGGGGGGGGTGGAGCAAGGGGGTGGAGAGAGAAGATAGCCTTCCTCTCTCTTCCGCGCCCGTGCGCCGCCTCCCTGTGCATCCCCCTTGTTCCTTGCGTGCGGGGTCTGCGAGAGAGAGAGCGAGGGGAGGGGGCGGGGTAAGATGTGCAACTCAGTGGTGTGCGTTCTTTTTCAAAGGCTGTGGGGCGGTGTTTCCTCCCTCCCCCCCCTCCCACGCCCCCTCCTCCTCCAGCTCTCCCTCTATTCTCTCCCCACCTCCTTTGTCACACGGTCACGCCCTCCCGGACCAGCCGGTCCAGGGCGGCTGCCGCCGCCGCGACCGCGGCGCCCGCCCCGTCGCCCGCGCCCGCCGCGGCGGCCACCACCGCGGCAGACGCGGCGGCGGCCAGGGGGCGGGCCTTGCCCGGCGGGGCGACCCGCACCCGCACCGAGGGGGCCGCGGCGGCGGCGGCCGCGCCGGCCTCGCCGCCACCACCACCCGCGGCGTCCCCCAGCGGCAGGTGGACCTCGAAGAGCGCCTCGCCCGCCGGGTCCAGGACGGTGAGGGCGACGCCCCCACGCACGGGCGCGATGGCCGAGATGGCGGGTGCGGCCCCGCCCAGGACGGCGTCCGCGGCCGCGTCCAGCACGCCCGCCGCGGCGGCCGCCCGCCCGGCCGCGGCGGCCCAGGCGGGGGCAGCCGCCCGCCGCCCGGCCCACCGGGGCGCAAAGGGCGCGCCCGCGCCGCACACCAGGCCCCGCCCCAGCTCGACCAGCCAGGGCGGGGAGGCGGTGGACGAGGAGGAGGCCGACGGCCCGCCGCCCACCCCGGCCGCCTCGGCGTGCGCGCGCACGCCGCCGCCGCCCGCGCGCGCGTCGAGCGTCAGGCGCACGACGCCCGCCCGCCCAAAGGACGCGGCCACCCGCCCCGCCCGTGCGTCCAGGCCGCGGTCCAGGCGCCAGCCGGCCAGGCCGGCCAGAGTGGCCAGCCGGTCGGATCGGGACGCCACGTCGGCGGCGACGGCGGCCCGGTCGGCCGCTTCGGCCGCGGCCGCCTCGGCGTCGGCTGCCGCCCGCGCGTCGCCCGCGGCCGCAGCCGCGGCCGCCCGCCGCTCGGCCGCGGCGGCCGCGCCCGCCCGGGCGTGCTCTAGGGCGGCGGTCGCCGCCGCGGCCCGCGCCCGCCGCTCCGCGTTGGCCGAGGCGGCGGCGTCCACTTCGGCCGCGGCCGCCGCGGCGGCGGCGGCGCGCGCCCGGGCCGCCTCCCGCCCCGCCGCCGCGTCCTGCAGGGCCGCCCGCGCGCTTGCCGCCCACGCGCGCGCGGCCGCGCCGACGCCCCGCATCGCCGCCAGGGCGCCGTCCAGGCGGGCCGCGTCCGCGCGCAGGGCGTCCAGGTGGGACGCCAGCGAGCCCGCCCGGTCCGCCTCCTGCTTGGCCCGCCACTCCTTCCAGGCGACGGCGGTGCGGGCCCGGCAGACGCGCTTCAGCAGGGCGACCTCCGCCCGCAGCCCCTCCAGCTGGGCCTGGGTCGCCGTCTGCACCGCCGCAAACAGGGGCGGGTTGGTCCGGGCCAGCCCCGCCTCCTTGTCCACGATGGTGGCCTTGCGGGCGGCCACCTCGTCCCGCAGGGTGGCGACGCCGGCCTCCAGGGCCTCCACCTCGGGCGCGGTGACGCACGACAGCACGTACGCGTCGCGCAGGGTGGCGGGCGGGGGGGCCGGGCCCGCCAGGTCGGCCAGGGAGATGGACGTCCCGCGCCGCATGTGGTCCAGGAACTGGAGGTCCACCTCGCGCAAGAAGTCCTGGAAGGTGATGGGAGGGGGCGCGTGGGCGGCGTGGGCGGCGGCCAGGGCGGTGCCCGGCAGGCCGCCCGTGAGGGTGGTGTTGCCGGCGCCGCCGCCCTCACCCGCCAGCCCGCCCGTGGGCGTGCGGCCCATGGAGGGCGGGCGGCGGGCAGCCGCAGCGCCCACAGCCCCTCCCGTCCCTAGGGAGGCGCGGTGGGCGGCGACCAGGCCGGAGGGGCCGCCCCCGCCCGTGTAGCGGGCCCGGCCGGCCGAGGGCGGCGGGATGCCACCGCCAGCGCCCAGGGGCGTGGGCCGGGCGTGGCGGGAGGGCGTCGTCCGCCCCACCGCGGACCGGACCAGGCCGGACATGGGCGTGCCGCGCGGCTGGGGCAGGGCGTAGGGGGCGGCGGCGGCGGCGGGCGGCCGGGTCGGGGTGGCGCCGCCGGCGAGGCCGGTGTCAGGGTGCGCCGGGGCGGCGACGGCTGCTGTCGTTGTTGTGGTGGCTGCCGCGGCGGCCGCGGCGGCGGCCGCCACCGCCGCCGCCCGGGCGGCTGCGGCTGCCGCCGCCTGCCCACCCCCAAACATGGCCCCGGGAGCGCAGGAGGCGCGGCGGGCGGCCGCGGCCGCCACCTCCGCTCGCACCGCCCGCAGCGCCGCGCTCGTGGCCGGGTGGTGGAGCGCCGTCAGCCGCCGCTTCACGTCCGCGAGCGGCGGGGCGGCGGTGGGAGCAGGGACAGGGGCGGGCGCCAGACGGGGCGCGGCGGCGGCAAGCTCCTCCTCGGCGGGCAGCGGGAGGGCAAAGGTCGGGGTCGGGCCGGCGTGGCCGGTCGCTCCGGCGCCGGCACCCACAGCCGGCAGGGCAAAGGTGGGCGTGGGGCCGGCAGGGCCGGCGCTGACGGTGCTGCCGCCTCCACCAGCCGGCAGGGCAAAGGTCGGGGTCGGCCCCGCCATTGAGGGCGCCCGCCCGGCCAGCGGCAGCAGGGCCGTCGTTGCGCCGAGCGTGGCGCGGGGCTGTGGGCCTGACAGGGAGGGCGAGTGCACGGGCGGCGGCGGCGCGCCGCCGCCGGCGCCTTCTGCCTCCGCCTCCTCCGCTGGCAGGTCGTGCAGGACGTCCACCATGGCGGCGGCCGCGTGGCTGGGCCGGCCGGCGAGCGGCGAGGCTGAGAGGGCGGACGCGCCGCCACTGGGCGAGGCGCCTGTGCCGCCGCCGCCACCCCGCCACCCGCCGTCCGCGCCGTCCTCCTCCAGCAGGGTGGACAGGCGGGGGACGCCCACGGTCACATTGTCCATGGAGGGGCGGGGCGGGCCCAGGCTGGGGCGGCCCGCGGCGGTGGCGGGGTCCACTGCCCAGGCGGCGCCCTCATCCTCCTCGCCGTCCTCTCCTTCTTCCTCCTCCTCCTCCTCCTCGGCCAGGTCGGCCAGGGAGGGCACGCCCGCAGTGACGTTGTCGTAGGCCGTGGCCAGAGGCGCGGTGTCATCGCCGGTGGCGGCGTCCGCGCCGGACCCACCAGCCGCGGCGGCGGCTGCGACGCGCTCGGCCGCACCCCAAGCGGGGTCGCCTCCCTCGCTGGGCCCGGCAGGCTCGCCGCCGTCCAGGGGGCCGCCAGCGGCGCCTGGAGGCTGTGTGTGAGGTGTGTGTTGTGTGTGGAGAGTGAGGGCGTCAGTGCGTGTGTGAGTGCCGGTTTTCGGTCGGCCCCCCACAGCTGTCGGGAGGGGAGAGAGAGGGCCGGGGATGCGGCTGCGCATTGCTCAACGGGCCGCCGCAGGCGCGAGGCCAGGGGGGACCGGCTGATGCCGGGCCGCCCCTGCAGGTACAGCATCACACTTCACGCAGCCGCTGGCAGGGCGGTGCCGAGGCCCAGCCCGGCCGCGCCCACTCCATTCGGCGGCTCCACTTCGCACCCCGAGCACGCGCGCTATCGCGCCCCCCCTCCTTTTTGAAAGCTCTCTCTCCTTACCTTGCGATACATGTGGCGCGTCTCCAGGACCACGTCCGGGGCAAAGGACACGCGGCGCCCCATGGACTTGCGCGCCCGCTTCGCGGCCTTACCAGGCGACAGGGCGGAGGGGAGCGGGGCGGGCGGGAGGGCGTCGGCGGGGCGCTTGTGCTGTGGTGGTGTGGGGGGAGAGGGAATGGCGTTAACAACCACAGTGGAGAGGGTCGCGCGCCCCCCGGAAGCGCGTCTCCATTCCCCTGCCTGGCCGCGCGGGCACCCACGCACCGTCGCGCCATCGGCGGCCGCCGGGGAAGGGGCGGACGCGCCCTCTTTCACGGGCAGGGGCGCGCCCCCACCCGCAGTGACGGCGACCGACGCCGTCACGCCCGCGCCGGCCGCGGCCGGTTGGGGGGGCAGCGGGGAAGGAGGGTCCTCGCCGTCCATGGCTGTGGTGTGCGTGTGTGACAAGCTTGGGCCTCTTTCTCTGTTCGAGAATGGGACGAACGGGGGTGTGTGACGAGCGCGGGCGGAAGAGAGAGCCGGCCCCCAATTCGCGTGTGCGAAAAGGCGCGCCAACGACAGACGCGGCTTTTCTTTTTTCCGGGGGAGCGTTTGGGGGAACGCTCTCCTCTCTCCACCATGCCCTCCGTCGGCCCGCTGGACCGGTTCCTGGTGCGGGTAGAGCGGGAGGAGGCGGTCCAGTCTCCGCCCTGCCTATCTACGGACGATGGAGAGTGGCCGGCCGCGCGCGAGGTGGAGGAGGCAGGGCGGCCCGCTGCGTTGGCCGGCGCGCCTGTCGACGCCGGCGACGGACACGACCCCGTCGCCTCGCCCACCGCCTCCGCGCCGCCGCTGCTGGCTCCTGACCCACCGGCTCCAGACCCTGCGAGCGCGTGGCAGCCCCCCCGGCGAGGCGCCCTGATCAGATGAGACCCACAGGGAAGCGGGCGGAGACGAGAGAGAGGGAGAAGAGAAGGGAGGGAAGAGGGGAAAGCGCGCATGCTCGTCACTCAACCTCGCCCTCCCACACTCCCTTCCACACACGCCAGCTCCGTCCTGGCCGCGCCCACGGCCGGCCGCGCCGCCACCCGGCGCTGCCCCGCCGCCCGGCTGGCCGCCTCCCGGGTAACCGCCGGCCCCTGCGTGCCCCTGGCGGCCGCGCCGACGACGACGGCGCGCGCACTCCCAACCACGGCCGCCCCGCACCTGGCCTTCGACGGGACGGGCGAGCTCCTCGCCCTCGCCTACCCGGGCGGCGCAACGGACGTCATGGGCGAAGGCGACCTGCACGCTTGGTGGAGGGAGGGGGGTGATGGAGGAGGAGGAGGACGTGTCAGCGGACCCCTGCTCCTCGCCCCGCTCCTGTCGCTTGCCCCGCCCATGTGGGGCGCGCGGGCGGTGGCCTGGGACCGGGCCCCCGGGCGGGCGGACTGGCTGGGCGTGCTGGAATCCTCCTCCTCCTCGGCCACCGCCTCCCGCCTGGCCCTGTACAATCTGCGCACCTGCGGGACGGGGGCCCCGACCCGGGCCCTGGCGGCCGGCGCGGCCACGGCAGCCACGTCCGCCTCGGACGGTCTCACCACGCTCGTCTCCCTGTCAGCTGGCCCGGCCTGGCCGGCCTCCACCTGGGCGGCGGGCGACGGGCGCGGGGCCGTGCGCGTGTGGGATGCGCGGGCCGCCGGCGACAGGCCTGTCGCCTGGCTGGCGGGCGCGGGGCGTGGCGGCGGCGGCGGCGGGGGCGGGGCCGTGACGGCGCTGGTGACTCTGGGCCCGGGGTTCACCTCCGGCCCGCCCCTCCTGGTGGGCGGGGCCGGCTTTGACGGGCTGTTGAGCGTGTGGGACGTGCGGGGCGGGAGGTCGGGCGAGGGCGGTGGCGCTCCCTCCGCTTCCCTCTCCCTGGGCGGCGGCGGCGGCCTGGGCCTGGGCGGCGTGCCGCCGCTGGCCGCCTTCTCCGCGGCCGCGGCCCTCGGCCGCGTGCCTGGCCTGGCCGCCCAGGCCGGCCCCGGCGCGGGCGCCTGCCCCGTCGTCTCCCTGCACGCCTGCCCGTCCACCTCCTCCCGCCTGGCCCTGCACCTGGACTGCGGCTGGTCCGCGGTGCTGGAGGTGGGGTGGGGGTGCAGCGCGGCGGCGGCGGCGTCCGAGCACGTGGGCGCCCCGCCCCCGCCCGCGTCCGTCACCCACCTCCACGCGCCTGCCTGGGAGGCCGACGCCGCCGGCGGCCCGGCCCTGGCGGGCGTGGGCCGGCGGGCGCCGGCCTGGTCGCCCCTGACGGGCACCTTCATCGTGCCCCGGGTCATGGTGGTACCGGGCGGCGGCGGCGGCGGCGGCGGCGGCGGCACATGCATGAGCAGCTGCACTTTTTTGGACTTTTCAGCCGGCGGGGGGTCGCCCCTGGCGGTGAAGGGGGACGGGGGTGAGGAGGAGGGCGACGCCGATGGCAGCCCCCCCCCCTCCCTCCCGTCCGCCCTCACCCTGGACGTGCCCGGCCGGGTGGCGGCCCTGGCGGTGCACCCCCGGTCGGGCGAGCTGGTGGGCGCGGGGCGGGGCGGGGGTGGTGGCGGGAGCGTGGGGGTCCGCTTCTTTAGGGGGTGCGTCTAGGGGGAGTGAGAGCATATAACAAAGCAGGGGAGAGAGAGTTGTGGAGAGCTGTGTGCCCAGGAGGCGGCCCACCGCGCCAGGAACACGCCCGGGGAGACGGAGAGAGATGTGTAGCTGTGTCCACCGCAGGCGTTCCACCGCCACACAACACACACCCGGGGGAGATGGCGCACGCCGCACGGCGACGGCCCCTCTCTCTCTCTCTCTCTCTCTCTCTCCTCTCTCTCTCTCTCTCTCTCTCTCTCTCTCTCTCTGACTTCTTACCGTGTTGACCGCACCCAAGGGCGGCCGGTAGCCCTCGACCGAACGCGCCGCGATGGCCAGGATCTCAGGGGTGGGCTTGGAGCCGGCGGCGCCCATTGGAAGGGGGGTTGGGGTGTGGGCGGACGGAGCGGACAGATAAAACAGCAACAACAACTAGAGAGGTTGTGTGTGAGCCCGGGTGTGCAGTTAGTTCAGCCGCAGGCCCATTCTTATCTTCTCCGCTTCGGGGGGGATACTATGCCCTCTCCGCTGCCCTCGCCCGCCGCGGTCGCTGACCTGCTGGCCAGCGCGACGACCGCATCATCCGAGGACGAGGCGAGGGAGGCACTGCTGCGCGCCACAGAAGCCGCGCGGTCGCTCCTTGCGTCATCGCCGGCCGACGCCGATGCATCCTCCCCCCTCGAAACAGCGCTCGATGCTTGGCACACGCACGCGGCCCGCTTCGGTGGCGGGCCGGGCGGCGACACCATCGGCGGGTGCGCTCCCCTGAACGATTCTGCCTTCCGGGACGCGGCGTCCGACCTGGCCGCCATCGGCTGCGGCCCCGCGCCGGCCGAGGCGGGCGGCCTGCTCTCCTGGTGGGGGTTGTGGACAGGAGCGTCGGGCGCGCCCTCCAGCCCGGCCGCCCGGGAGGCCGCGACGGCGGGCCTGAGCTCTCGCTTCGGCGGTGGCCTGGCCCCGCCAGCCGTCTGCATTGCCCTGGCTCGCCTGGCCCTGGCGGATGGGCGGACGCCGGACGGCGCGCGGGCGGCCCGCCACGCGCTGCGGGCGGTGCGGGCGCGCGCGGGGCCCGGCGCGGCGGGGGAGGCCGTCCTGGCCGCCCGGGCGTTGGCCGCCCGGGCCGCCCTGGCAGCCTCAGACGCTCCCGGTGCGGCGACGGAGGCGGGCAAGGCGATCGCCGCGGCGGGCGGGCTGGAGGCGGTCCTAGCGCAGGCCCCGCCCGGGTCGGCCGCCCGGGAAGCGGCGCGCGCGGCCGCCCGGGCGGCGCGCGCGCTGGGGTGGGAGACGGTTGAAAGTTCTACCCTCACGCCCGACGATGTCACAGCCGCCCTGGCCTCCACGCCGTCCGCCGAGGCCTGGGCCCGGGCAGACCAGGGGCGGGCCCTGCTGGCGCGCGGGCAGGCGGCCGGCGCGGTGGTCGAACTTGAGGCCGCCGCCGCGGACACCGCGACCGGCGCGCGCGGCGTGGCCGACGTGGAGGCGGCCGCCGCGCGGCTGTGGGCGGGCGACGCGCGCTGGGGTGTGTGGACCGCGACTGCTGACCGCTCATCCGCCGAGGAGGCCGCCCGCCACTGGCTGACCGCGGCTGGCGGCGGGGCGCCGCCCTCCATCGCGGCCGCCGCCTTCACGGGCCTGGCCCGTTTCTACTCGCCCTGTGAGGGCGGCGGCCCCCATCCTGGCGACCCGGCCCGGGCGGCCCGCTGCGCATCGCGGGCGGCCGCCCTGGACCCGTCGAATGAGGCCGCCAGCACCAGCGCGATCACCGCTCTGCTTCGTGTGAGCCCTCCTTCGCTGCCTCAAGCGACGTCCTTGGCCAAGGCCGCCACCGCCGCGGCCCCCGGCGCGGCCTGGCCATTTCGCGCACTCGCCGCCTGCGCGGCCGTGGCGGGCGACGCGGCCGCCGAGGTCGCCGCCCTCCAGGGCGCCCTGCGGTCCGACCCCACCTCCGGCCCCGACTGGGTCCGCCTGTGCCGGGCCTACCTGGCGGCGGGGCGGCCGACGGCGGCGGCTCGCGTGGGCGAGCGGGCGTTGGCTGCAGCGGCAGCACCCGGCGGCTCAACAGCCACCACCACCGCCGCGGCTGCGGCCCTGGCGCAGGCCGCCCTGGCGGCAGGCGACCCGCGGCGGGCGCTGGAGGCCGCGGCGCCGCTCGACGCCTCGCCTGCCCTGGCCTCCATCGCCGCGGAGGCTGCCCTGGTCCTGGCGGGCGAGGCCGGGCGGCGGGGCGAGGTGAGCACGGCGGCCGCGGCGGCCGACTGCGCGGCGGCCGCGGCGGCGGCTGTGCGTGCTTCCTCCGCTTCCAGCGGGCCGCTGGCCTTGCTGGCCGCGAAGCTGAGCTGCGACGCGGCCCTGGTACGTGCGAGCCTGTTTTCCACGTCCGACGTGGCCGCAGCCGCCTCTGCCGCGTCGGCTGCCCGGGCCGCGGCGGCGCGCGCCACGCACGCGGCGCCCTGGCGGGCGGGCGGATGGGGCGACCTCGCGGCTGCGTGCGCCGCCCAAGTGGCGGCGCTGCGGGCTGGCTCTGCCAGCCCGCCCCCGGCCTCGACCGCCGCCGCCGCGCTCATTGCCACTGCGGAGCGGGCGTGCCGGGCGGGGCTGCGGGCCGACCCCGCGTCCGGCCGGCTGTGGGCGGCGCTCGGGGCCCTGCCCCTGCCGCCGGACGAGGCGCCACCCTCGCCGGCCGCTGCCCGCCGAGAGTTCGCCGTGCGACGGGCCCTGGCCTTAGAACCGGGCAGTGGCGAGGCCTGGGCGGCCCTCATTCGTCTGTACGCGGGGTCAACGGGCGGCAGGGCGGCCGCGGCCACGGCGGCCGCGGTCACGTCCGCGCGCGCGCGCGTGCCGGCTGAACCGGCCGTCTGGCGGGCAGCAGGCGCGGCGGCGCGCGCGGGCGTCGGCCCGGACGCACCCCGCACCGCTGCAGCCGCCGCCGGCCTGGGCGCCTACGAGCACTCGCTGACCATGGAGGGCGGCGGGTCGTCGCCCGAAGCCCTCCTGGCGGTGGCGGAGGCTGCGTGCCGGGCGGGCGAGCCTGGCTCCGCCATCGGGCCGTCCGCCCGGGCGGTCGGGGCGGCTCCCGCCTGCGCCGGGGCCCGCATAGCTCTGGGGTCCGCCCTCCTGGCCGGCGGCGGGCCCCGGGCCGCGGCCCTAGCCGCCTCTCACTTTGCGGCGGCGGTCCGGCTGGAGGAGGCTGGTGTCGGGCGCGGCCTGGCCCCACCCGCCTGGGAGGCGTCTCCGCCCGCGCCGGGCGACCCGCCGCCCGCGTCCGTCGCGGTCATTGGGCGGGCCCGGGCCCTGGACGTGCTCGGGGTGGCGGCGCTGCCGTCGGACCCGGCCCGCGCGGCCGTCCTGGCCGCCCGCCCGGCGGAGGCGCTCATGGCCGCCCGCGCGGAAGGGGATGCGGCAGAGCTTGGGCGGCTGCTGTGTGGTGACGCGGCCACGCCGCCGACCGTGCGTTGCCAGGCTGCCCGGGCGCTGGTGGGGCTGCGCCTGGCCCGGGAGGGGGCTGGAGCGGGCCAGGGCATCGCAGCCCAAGTCGCCGCCTCTCTGGCCGCCGCCCGGCGGGCGGGCCAGGAGGAGGATGGAGCGGGGACGGCGTCCGCCCTCGCGTCTGCCCTGGCCGCCCTGGCCGCCGCCGCCCTGGCCGGCGGGGCGTCACCGGCAACCGCTGCCTCCCTGGCCGCCTCTGCCACGCCCGGCACGCCCCTATCGGCGGCCGTGGCGGCCGATATCCTGTCCGCATCGGCGGACGCGGCGAGGCTTCGTTCGCCCACCACCCCTGCCCAGGCGGCTGCGCGCGTCCTGGCCGCCCGCGCCGCGCACGCGTCCCCCTCCGACCTGGGCCTGCGTGCGGCGGCGGTGGGCGCGGCCGGCCTGCCCGGCCTCGCCCTGGCCCTGGCGGGTAAAGGAGGCGGCGCCGACCGGGCCCTGGCGGCGCTGGCCGAGAGCGGGGCCGCCCCGGTCCCGGACCCGGTCGCGGCCGCGTCTGCGCTGGCTGCCTGGCCCCCACCCTGGCCCGCGTCCGCGCTGGCCCTGGCGGCCCTCGCCGCGCCGGAGCACCCTGTCCTGGCCCGGCGGGCCCTGCACGCGGAGCCGTGGCGGGCGGGGCTGCGGGCGCTGGTGAAGTAGTGTGTACAGACAAAAGACGGAAGCAACCCACAAAAAAACAAAAAAAAAGAACGCGTGCGCGCTCCTCGGACCCCAAACACCATCCCCCCCCCCTCTCTCTTCTCTCTCATCTCTCATTCCTCTCCCTTTCTAATCATTTGCCGGGCCGCACGGAGAAGGAGGCCGACCAGGTGGACGCCAGGCGCGAGTTGTATGCCGCCCGCCGGGCGGGCGTGTCGGAAGCGGTCGCCGCGGCCGCGGCCGCCAGGACGGCGGCCGCGGCGGCCTCCGTGGAGGAGCGCCGCCCGCTGGCGCCCGCCTCCTCCGCCGCCGCCCTCTCCCCACGCAGCGTCGCCAGCGCGCGTGCCGCGCCCGCCTCGCCCGCCGCGTCCGCGTCCAGGTCCAGCGCCTGCTCGTAGCAGTTGGCCGCCCGGGCCGGGTCGCACCCCACCTCCCGGTACCAGTGCCCCAGCCAGGCGCACGCGGCGGCCTGGACGTCGGACTCGTCCAGGGAGGCCGCCTCAAAGGCCGCCCGCGCGCGGCCCGGGTCGGCCCGCTCCGCCCCGCCCATGCACCAGAGGATGCGCCCCAGCCGGTACTGGTGCTCCGCAATCTCCGAGTCCGTCACCGCGCACCCCGCCTCGGCCGCTGCCACTAGCGCCCGCTCCAGCTCCGCCCGCGCCGTCTCCAGGTCGCCCCCCTCGAAGGCCAGCCACGCGTACTCGGCGTGCGCCCAATGCTCCGCCGGCGCGCCCCGCCCGATCAGCGCCTTGCCCAGGATGCGCTCGTACGTGCTCTTCGCCGCCGCCCGGTCGCCCCGGGCCAGCGCGATCTTGGCCAGCCCGCGCAGGGCCTGCTGGCGGATGGACATGGGCGCCGACCCGCACAGGCCGTCGAAGGCGCACTCGCCCTCGGTCACCCAGCCCGCCAGGACCTGGAAGGCCGCCTCCGCCTCGTCCAGCCGCCCGAGGCGGCGCAGGGCGCGCGCCCGGCACAGGCGCAGGGAGAGGGCAAAGGAGGACAGCGCCTCGTGCCCGCCCGCCCGGCGGCGGGCGTGCCACTCCAGGCCCCGCGTCGCCGTGTCCAGGGCCGACGAAAAGGAGCGGCACTGGTACTGCAGCTCGGCCAGGGCCTTCCACCCGGCCGCCGAGTCGGCGCCCGCGCCCACGCCGCGGGCCAGGGTGCCCGCGATCTGGCGGCGCCGGGACAGGGTGGACGGCGCGTCCGGGTCGGCCAGGAACCGGCGGCGCAGGGCCAGGCCCACGCCCACCGACGCCGCGGGCGCCCAGGGGAACTGGTGGGCCAGCTTCATGCCAAAGGCCTCGATTCGGACGACCCCCGGCGTGGGCGCGGCGGGCGTGGCGACGGCCGTGCCGCCGCCATCGTCGTCATCGCCCTCATCGCCGCCGCCGCCGCCGCCGCAGCCGCCGTCTGCGGGCCAGCCGACGACGGTAGTCGTCGGCGGCGCGTGCGGTTCGGCCGGGTCGGACTCACCCCCGCCCAGGCCGGACGAGCGGGAGGCCGCCCGGGGGACGACCACCGCCCGGCGGGTCGGGACGGCGCCCGCGCCGGCGGGCCCCGCAATGGAGTTGCCCCGGTACCAGGCCAGCTGGACGGGGACTGAGGTCGGGCGGGCCAGGGCGGCGGCGGCCAGGCGGGCACCCGCGCCCGCGCCGCGGGCCGGCGAACGCCCGAGGGCGCCCCCGCCAGGGGAGACCGCCTCCAGGCTGCGCCGCCGAGGCGAAGCCGGCCCGCCCGGGAAGGGCGGCATGGAGGAGGGGAGGGAGCCCACAAAGGAGCCGACGGTGGGCAGCGGGGCCGCCGGCGCGGCGGTGCAGGCGGAGAAGGAGGGCGGCCCGATGGGCGCGGGCGCGGCCGAGGGCGAGGAGGGGCCGGACGTGAAGCCCGCGTGCGGGCCGCCGCCGCCGCCGCCGCCCGCGCTGAGGCGGGGCGAGGTCAGCCCCGACATGGAGACCCGGGGCGATATGACGCCCAGGTTGAACATGCCGGACGCGCGGCGGGGGCCGAGGAAGGAGGAGGAGTGGGCGTGGGATGAGGGCGACCCCACCCCGCCGCCATCCTCGCCGACCGACGGGGAGAGCACGCACGCTGAGCCTGCCAGGCTCGTCCGCAGGCGGCGCACGGCGGCGGCGGGCAGGGGCACGGCCCCACCGCATATCTCCTCCTGCTCCTCCAGCAGCCAGATGGCGGCCTCAAAGGGGAAGGGGCTGGTGCACCCGCCGGGGGCCGCCGTGATGGCGCGCACGCACTCCTCCAGGGCGGCCGACCGCGCGTCCGCCCGCGCGACCGACCGGGGCGGGTGCGCGCCCAGGGCGGACAGGTAGCGCTGCAGGTGGGCGGCGTGGTAGCGCGCGTACCTGGGCGTGGGCGCTGTCAACGCAACGATGGCCCGCAGCGTCTCGCCCAGGCCGCCGTCCGTCGTCACCTGCGACTCTGCCCGCTCCGCGTCCACCTGGAGGCGCACCCGGGTGACGCCCCCGCCGCCCCCGCCGCCCGCCTCGGCGCCGCCGCCACCGTTTTCATCCAGCTTTTCGGCTTCCAGGCGGGCTGCCACGTCCGCCTCCTGGGCGGCCACGTCCTCCCGCATCTGCATGTCCGCTAGGCAGCAGAGCGCTTCCAGGCGCTGGGGCCCGGACAGGCAGCGGGCGAGCAGGCCGCGCAGGCGGGTGGCGGCCGCGGCCGCGTCGCCCGCCTTGTCCCACGCCTCTGCGGCTCGCCAAAGGGCTTCCCGCTCCTTGTCCAAGCGGCCCAGGGCCTGGGCTTTGGGGACCTGAGGAGGAGGGAGAGAGAGAGAGGGGAATGGAAGGTCAGGGCGATGAGGAGGGCGGGTCTGGTTTGGGCAAAAGCGCGCGAGGGCGCTCGTGAGCGGGCGCCCATCCCTGTCTCTTTCTTCCGCCTGTGCCGCGCGTGCCCCTCTCATCTCTCTCTCTCTCTCTCTCTCTCTCTCTCTCTCTCCTCGCTTACCAGGCCGTCATACACGGCCGCCGCCTCCGCAGGCTCACCCGCCGCCAGGTGGGCGGCCGCCAGCCCCTCCCACGCCTCGAGGCGGGCCGGCGCAGCGCGTGTCGCCGCCTCAAGCTCGGCCACCGCGCGGGCCGGGTCGCACCCGTAGTGGGCGGCCCGCCCGGCCAGGCTGAGAGGTGATGGAGATGGTGGATTGCGTGGTGAGTGTTGTGAGGAGCGTGCGGGTGCGGCGAGGGGAGCAGCGGGGCGTGTGGGCATCTCTCCTCCGGAAACCTGGTCTTCTCTCTCACCATCGGGCCTCGTAGCACTCGCCCTGCTCCAGCACGGCCGCCGCACACTCGGCCGCTGCCCGGACGTCGCCCCGCTCCAGGGCCTCCAGGCCGGGGCAGAGCGCGGGGGGTGGGTCCATGTGAGGTTTTGTGTGTTTGCGATGGGGAAAAGAAGGGAGAGCGAGCGAGTGGGCGCGCTCGCCGGTGTGTGCAGTGGGGGCGAGGGTGGGGCGGGCCATTTGCTTTGTGACGGAGGGAGGCGAGAAGGCCATTCTTTTGTTCATCCATCTCTCTCCGACCGCTCCCTCCAGTCATGTCCCGCTCACGCACCTTCTCGAACGACCTGCGCAACCGAAGCGACATGCTTAAAAAAGTGCGCGAGAGAGAAGTGAAATGGGGGGGCGGGGAGGTCGCGGGCTGCGGGACGCAAGTGACGCGCCATCGCCAGCCGGCGACCGCCACCAATGCTCTCTCGTCGCCCTCTCCCTCGCTCTCTCACCCCTCCCTCCTCTCCCCCCCCCCCCCCCCCCCCCCCCCCCCCCCCCCCCCCCCCCCCCCCGACCGCCCCCGGCCCGCCCCGCCCCCCCCCCCCCCCCCCCCCCCCCCCCCCCCCCCCCCCCCCCTCCT
>Ga0114918_10001209_pt1 | contig 23044 bp, 11 predicted proteins | sample LantaG_FD_87015 | JGI IMG/M metagenome (GOLD analysis project Ga0114918, IMG submission 87015) | Deep subsurface microbial communities from Baltic Sea to uncover new lineages of life (NeLLi) - Landsort_02402 metaG | ecosystem: Environmental > Aquatic > Marine > Oceanic > Sediment | place... | reverse complement strand
TGTCGTCAGAGGAGCAGATGGTCATAGAGAACGACGCGGCGGGCTCGCCAGAGGCAAAGATCGCCCCGGGCAAGGAAACCGTCGTCGTCTTCATTGTCTTGTTGTTGTTGATTTTGTTGTTGTTATTTGTTGTTGTTGTTTCTTCCCGTCGAAAGTAGTCAGAAAAATTTGGGGGAAAGGAAAAAGGGTTCTTTGTTTTGTTTTTTGTGTTTTTTATGTATCGGATCTGATCAAAAATGAAAAAAAAGTTGTTTTCGTTGAGTTGATGTTATGTGTCCTGAAACGGAGTTGTTGTTGGCTGGCAAGTGTGCTACGGATAAAGCAAGTGTTGGTTCTATCTGATGTTGGTGAGGAAAAAGGGTTCAAAAGAAACCTTCAATCAGAAAGAGCGCTCACTCCCGTGAAAGGTGCCGGCACGCCCTTGAGCAACGGCAGGAAGGCCAGGGACAAGACCGGACGCAGGGCCCAGTCGAGAGGCTGGTACCTGTCCTCGGCCGCCTTGGCTAGAGAGACGAGCGCCGCCCTCGCGGCTGCCCTCTCCCCGGCTGCGCCTCCGTGCGCGCTCCCGGCGCCTCCTCTCCAGTCGACCGCGCCCGGCAGGGACGACGAGCTCCGGCTGTTTTGATACGAGGAAGAAGACGAGGAAGAAGAAGACCAAGGCCCTCCTTTAAAGTGGGGGTTATTGTTGTTGAAGTTGTGCAGGGGTCCACCGGAGCCTCCGGAGTTGGAAGCGACGTCGGCTTGCTTGAGGGATTGCTGTTTTTGTGGGGGAGAGAGGGAGAGAGGGAGAGAAGAAGAAGAAGACGGAAGAAGAAGAAGAAGAGGTTGAGCCCGACGTTTTCTGTTTCTTCTTTGGGCGCGCCTCTTTTTTTCTCGACGATCGAAAAAAAAAGTTCTTCAAGCGCTTTTTTTACGCCGCCTTTCGCATCGAAATTCCTTTTCGATTGGAGATCAAACACCAGAGCGAGGATCAAGGCGACGTGCTCGAGCTCTCGGGCAAAGGGAGAGGGGCAACTGCGACGCGGAAGCGGGAGGAAGCCGAGCTCTTTGCTTTTTGCTGGCGAATAGATCCATCAACAGCTCTTTCTCCCTCCAAGCAAAGAGCGAAAGCAACCTAGTCAGTCGGGGTTCTTTTTTGGAAGAAAAAAAAACATCAATCAATGAACGCACCGTCTCGCGCGCCAGGTAGCACACGTCCTCGGGCCTCGCGGCCACACCGCCGGAAGAGAGAACGGTTGTGGTCCAGAAGAGCACCTGATCGTTTGGTGGTGGTGTTTGGAGGCGGGAGAGAGGAAAAGAGGTTTTTTTTCGTGGGCATCAAAATTTCGGCAGCGCCCTTTCGAGTTTCTTCGACGTCGAATGACGGGAAAAAACGTCGGGCTCCTTTTTCATCATCATCTTCTTCTTCTTCCCCCACACACTCTCTCTCATACACACACACACACCTCCAAGTAACAGAGCAGCAGGAGAGGGTAGTAGATCTTGACGTTGAGGTTGTTCCTGCGTCCTCGCTTGGCCATGAAAGGGCGGGAGAAGACGAAGAAGTGGAGGGGCAAAAAAAGGGGGGGTCGTCGAACAAAGAGATGTTCGATGGGACCTCCGCGCGTTTTTTTTTCGGATCGAAGAAGAAGAAAAAGGTAGAGCCTTTTTCTGCTGCTTTCGATGAGAGCAAGGAGCCTGGAGGGCTGGAGAGCGTGTGCGAGAGAAGGGTGCTTCGATCGCGTGCTCGAGGGCAGGAGATGTGAAGGTGGAAGAAGGGCGGAAAGAGAGAGAAGAAAGGTCGGTGATGGAAAGTGAGGGAGCAAGAGAGTTTTTCGACGTCGAAAAGAGGAGTTGAACAGACTCTCTCGCTTTTCGTTCTTCTGCTTTTCACTCTCTCTCTCTCCACTCTCCCTCTCTCTCCGCGCGTGCCCCGCACGCGGAGAGGCGTCCCGAATTGAAAAAGCACGCACGAAATATCAGTTTTTGTTGGTCCAGTTGCATGCAGTTTTATTTCTCTCCTTCTCTCTCTCTCTCCAAGTTGTAATTCATAAAAAATCAGTTTTTCAGAGCGCGTCTTTTTCTTGTTCTTCTTCGACGACGACGACCTCTTCGACCGGAACAGCAGCAGCAGCCGCAGCCGCAGCAGCAGGAGGAGCTTCACCAGCACCGCCCAAGACAGAGGCAAACGCGGCGGCAGTGATCGCCTTGGCGGCAGTGCCTTCCTCGGAGGGCGGACGAGAGCCAGGAGGAGCAACAGCAGCAGCAGCATCAGCGGCAGCATCAGCGGCGGCTCTCTTCTTCTTCTCCTCCTCCTCCTGCTCCTCCATCTTTTGACGCTTCCTCTCGCGCTGCTTCTCCGCCCTGGCCGCGACCGCGGCGGCCTTGCCCGCGGCCCTCTTGGCCCTCGCAGCGGCAGCGGCAGCGGCAGAGGCCGCGGCGGCGGCCGCCCCGGGGGCGTCCCTGCGGACCGCGGCGCCCAGTGCCTGCGCGCGGGCGTGGACCGCCGCGAGCGAGGCCGCCGCCGGCGACGACGGGTTGGGCGCCGGCGCGGCCCAGAGCCTCCACCACGGCCTGAGCCTCGAGGGCGCGACGGCAGACTCGGCGACGACCAGCGCGGCCATGAGGTCGGCCGGGGAAGGGGGGTCCTCGGGAGAGGAGAGCACGGCCTGCGCCGCTGCGAGGCGGGAGGCAGCCCACGAAGGAGGAGGAGAAGGAGGAGAAGAAGCGGGTTTTTCTTTTTCGTTTCCTTCTTCTTCTTCTTCTTCTTCTTCTTCGACCTCTTCTTCGACCTCGACTTTCGGCACGAAATCAGCGAGCACCGCCGGCGATGACGCCACGGCGGCGAGCGCTGCCTCGACCGCGGCCTTAGCGCGCGCCGTCGCAGTTCCCGCGAGCGCAGAAGCAGAGGGACGAGAAGCGGGAGCAGAAGCGGAAGCCGGGGAAGCTTTCACGGCCCTTCCCCTTTTCCCCTTTTGCTTCTTCCTCGCCGACGGCATGGTTTCTTCGTCGCCGCCGTCCTCGTTCTCCTCTTCTTCTCCATCATTGTCGTCATCGTCGTCGTCATCAAAGCCCGCCACGGCAAAGGTGTCCCCTCCGCCCTGCTCCAGCAGGAACGAAAGCCTCGACTTGAGCCTGCGCTCGCGCCTGCCCTTGGCGTCGAGGTGAGACATGAGCTCGGCGACGGCCTCCTTGTCCCGGAGCCAAAACCACTTTGAGGGCGCGTCGTCGGCAGACTCGCTCGCGGTGCCGCCGCCATGCGGCAAAGGTCTCTGCTGCTCCTGTTGTTGCTGCTGCTGTTCTTGTTGTTGCTCGCCGCCGGTCCCACTCTCTCTCTTCCTGTTCTTGCTGCTTCGTTTGCCCCCCGAGGACGCAGAAACGGGACGAGAAGGAGTAGGAAGAGGCTCGAAAAAGTCGGCGGCCCCGGCGCCCGGAGGGACCTCGACAAAAACGCCGACCTCCCCCTTGAACAACGCATCGCCCTCCTCCCTGTCCGCGGCAGAGAAGGCCCAGTAGCGACGCCACGCGCGGTCCGTGCCCAGGGGCTCGCGGCGAGGACCGCCCCGGCGCAGACCGTCCTCGAGCTCCTCGAGCAGGCGCTGGTCGGCGGCGGCGGCCTCGGCCTCCTCGGCCCTCTTGGCCTGCTCGGCCGCGGCGGCGCGGGACACGCGCGCGCCGTCGGCGCCCCTGCCCCCGCCGCCGGCGGCGGCGATGGCGGCATGGAGCGCCACGTTGTCGGCGACGGACCTGCCCGTCTCCAGCTCGTAGTCGGCGATCCGCTGCCTGACCTCGGTGGCGTCCTTGCGGGCCTGCCTCTTGCGGAGGTCGTCTCCCGTCAGCGTGTTGCGCACCGCGACCGAGGCCGAGGCGAGCGAGACGAGGGCGCGCGCGACGGCGACGCGGGAGGCGGTCGGGAGCGAGGCGTAGTCCGGGGGAGCCGAAGAGGAAGAGGAAGAAGAGGAAGAAGAGAGCATGGCGGCTGCGGCGGCAAACTCGCACGGAGCCGAGAGCACCTTGGAGAGCCTCGACGGAGGCTTCTTGTTCTTGTTCCCGTTGTCGTTGCCGGCGCTTGCGTTGTTCTCCTCGTCGTTCTTCTCTTCACCTCCTCCTCCACTTCCTCCTCTCCCTTTCGCCTTGCACGGCTCGCAGAACCAGGCCCCCTCGGGCACGTCCTCGAGCGGGACGGGAACGACGCAGTAGGTGTGCCTCGCTGCGTCGCAGCCGTCGCAGAGCAGCGTGCGCTCGGCGTCCGTGCCGTCCCAGCACAGCGAGCAGGAGCTCTCGAAGGGGACGAAGGGGGAGTCGACGTCGTCGAGGGCCGCGGCGAGGGCGAGGACGTGGGGAGGGGGAGGGGGAGGAGAAGAAGAAGGAGAAGAGCGAGGAAGAGGAGCTCGTTGTTGCTCTTCTTCTTCGCCGACGCCGACGCCATTGCCGTTTTCTTTCGCTTCGTCCTCTTTCTCTTTCTCTTCCTTTTTCTCCTCCTCTTCCTCTCCCTCTTCCACCGCATCCGCAGCGAGAGAGCGCAGCGTCCAGCACTCGACGGCCTCAGGGTCCCGGCCCTTGCCCTTCATCATGAAGCTCTCCACGGCCCTGTCGACGGCCTCCTCGACGCGCGTCGCGGCCTCGGCGACGCGGGCGGCCTTGAGCGAGTCGACAAAGGCGGAGGAGGCGCCCCCGCGCGTCGCGGCCGCCGAGCGGTAGGCCCCCGCCGCGGCCCGCAAGTCCGCCGCGAGCGCCAGCACGCCGCCTCCGAGCGCCGAAGACGAGTAGACGCCGGCGTCGACCCTGGCGGCGACCGTGCGGAGGTCGAGCAAGGCGCCGTTCTTGTTAGCCGCGGCGGCGAGCGAGCCGTCGAAGCAGAGCAACGACGTGGCGGTGGTGTCGTCGACAGCTGCGGCGGCTGCGGCGTTGGCATTGTTGTTGTTGTTGCTGTTGGCGCGAGAGAGAGGAGGCTTCTTGGCTCCCTCTTCTCCCTCGCCTTCCTCCTCCTCCTGCAGCGCCCCGACCCCCCCCTTGGCCGCAGCTTCGGCGTGCGCCTCGGCGAGGGCCACGGCCTCCTCCTTCGCCGAGGGCGAGGAGCACCAGATGGCGTCGGCGACCATCCTCCTGCACGCGCGCTTGACGGCCGCGGCGCGCTGGGGCGAAAAGGGAGGAGCTTCCTCTTCCCCCTGCTGCAACCCTGTCGCGGAGGCCTTGGCGCTCGCGCGCTCCAGCGCAGCGGCCAGCGCCGCGGCGGAGGCCGCCGCGACGCGGGCCTGGGCGGCCGTCCTGGTCGGGTTGAGCGGCAGCGCCACGACGGAGCAGCGCGACGGGTCCTCCAGGCCGCCGCCGCAGCCGTCGCCGGCGGCGAGGAACTGCAGCGCGGCCGTTGGGCCGACCGCCGCGAGCGGGGACGCCCCGACGGCATAGGGTCCCAGCAGCGCGCCGCCACCGTCCCCGCCGCCGCAGGCCAGCCCGGCCGAGACGGCGCGCGACGCCGCGGCGAGGCTCAGCAGCCTCCTGGCGTTCTCTGCCCAGGTCAGCGGGGTGACGACGGGCTCGGCGGCTTCCATCTGCCGCGCGTCTGGCGTCCCCGCCGCCAAGAGCGCTGCGCCGAACACCTCGCGCGTCAGCAGGCGCACGATCGCGGCCTGGAGCTGCTGCGCGGCGCCGTAGGTGAGCGGGATAGGGTTGGTCTCGTCGTCGTTTAAATCGGCGGCGGTCTCTGCGCCTTCGCCGTCGTCGTCATCGTCTTCAGAGTCGTCGGAATCGACCGACTTGCCGTTGGCGTCGGCCGAGGAAGGAAAAGATTTTTTCATCGCGACGAGCCCGCCGACAACGCGACCTCCACCACCACCACCGACCTTCTTCTTCCTCAACCTCTTGACAAACCCGGAAGACAGCGAGGCCCCGACGTCTGCCAGCAGGGGAGGGGTCTTCAGCCCCAGCAGCTTGTAGAAGCGGCAGCCGTACTGCCACAGTTCCAAGGTGCCTCCGGCGTTTTCCGGGGACAGCGCCGCCGACGACGACGACGACGAGCCCACGCGCCCCCGCCGCCGCCCGCCGCCCGCGACGACGATGGCCGTCGGAGAGGGCAGCGCCCCGCGGGCCAGCGCGCCGGGCCTGTCGAGGTCCTCGACAACGGCGTTGGGCGTGGGCGCCGCGACGGCCTCTGCGTCCCTCCTGGCCAGCCTGGCCTGCTCCCGGGCGGCCGCTGCCTTGAGCTTCTCGGCCTCGCGCTCGACCCTGAGCTTCTCGCGCTCGGCGGCCCTCTCCTGCTTTTCGGCCTCGCGCTCGGCCCGGAGCCTGTCGCGCTCGGCGGCGCGGCGAGAGGCCTCCGCGGTCTTCGCCAGGGCCTGCTCCCTGCGCCTGAAGGCCGGGGCGGATTTCACCTGGGCGGTATCGACCAGCTCCAGGACCAGCCGCCCGATCGCCATCGCGTCGAGGGGCGCGTCGGGCCTCAGAGCAGCGGCGAGCTCCGCCGGGAACGACCGCTCGTCGTCGCTGTCGTCCGGGTCGAAGAACTCGCGCGTCGCCCAGCGCTCCGAGGCCAGCCGCGCGTGCCTCGCTGCCCGAGACGCGGCCCGCGCCGCGGCCCTCGACGTCGCCAGGGCCGCCCTGGCGCGGCAGAGCGCCAGCTTGTTCTCGCGGGCGCGGGCGGCGCGCACGTGCCTGGAGTGCGCCGAGCCGCACCTCTTCCGGGACCGCTCGGCGACGCGCGCGAGCCGCGCCTCCTCTGCCTCGAGGCTGACCACGCGCTGCTCCAGGTAGCGGTAGGTGGCCGGCAGCAGCGGGAGCAGCGTCGCGGTGGTGGTGCCCCGCCGCCCCGCGCGCGGCGCCCCGCGGCCGCTGGCCCCGTCGGCGCCGCCGGAGACCACGGCGCCGTCGGCGCTCCTCGGGTCCGGGCGGGCGGCGCCGCCCTCAATCGCCCGCAGCACGCGGAACTCGGACAGAGCGAACCTCCCCGTGCCCCAGGCCGTGGTGATCCCAGGGCAGGAGCAGAGGCGCGAGCGCAGCTCGGGGCCCAGCAGGGAGAGGACGCGGGCGATGCGCTTGTCTGCCGCCGGAGGAATAGTTGGAGAGGGAGGAGCGGGGAGCTTGTTCTTGTTCTTGTTCTTGTTGTTGTCGTTGTCGTCGTCGTTGTTGTTCTTGTCGTCGCCGCCGTCTTCGTCGTCGGCAGCAGCACCAGCGGCAGCAGCAGCAGCAGCGGCGGCAGCAGCAGCAGCTTCGGCCGTCGCTGCCTTGTCCGCGGCGATGGTCGCGGCCTCGGCGGCCCTGGCCTCTTCGATCGCGGCGTCCAGCGCGGCCTTGCGGAGCTCCGCGACGAAGGCCCAGGCCGAGTCCGGGCTGGAGGCGCGGGAGAGCTCGATTAGCGTCGTCGGGGTCGACTTTTTTGGCGGGGAACCGTTGGAGGCAGGAGGAGAAGACGAAGGCTTCTTCTTCTTCTTCTTCTTGCCCTTGCCACCTTCGTCATCGTCGTCGTCTTCGTCCTCGTCGTCGTTGCCGAGCTCGATTCCAACGGGAGGGCGCAGGGAGACGACGAAGGCGGGCCCACCGTCCCCTCCGTCGGCGATGGTGGAGACGAGGACGCCCAGCGGAGCAGGGGGCGGCGGGGCTTCTTCTTCTTCTTCTTCTTCTTCTTCAGAGTCGTCGTCGTCGTCGTCGTCGTCGTCGTCGTCGTCGTCGTCGTCGTCGTCGTCGTCGTCGTCGTCATCTTCGTCGGAAGAAGAAGCCGCCTTTTCTTCCTCTTCCTCGTCGCTCGCGGCCTCTTCCTCTTCCTCCTCCTCGGCGTCAGGAGCAGCATCCTCATCCTCGTCATTACCATCATCTTCGTCATCATCCTCGTCGTCTTCTTCGATCCCCTCCGGGTCGAACTCGGCGGTGAACCCGACGGGGAACAGCTCGCCGGCGCTCGAGTAGCGCGGCCTCGGGTCGACGGTGCCCAGCGACACGACCGAGACGCCGCCGCCCAGCTCGATCGGCAGGGCGCCCCCGGCGCCGCCGGCGGCGACGGGCCGCGCGAAGAAGGCCGCAGCGGCCTCCGCGGCGGCGGAGCGGGTCTTGTAGCTGAAGGAGGAGGCAGCGGCGGCGTTGGCGTTGGAAGGATCACCGCCGCCGCCGCCGCCGTCGCTGCTCCTTTTCTTCCCTCCGTCGTTGCTCGCGCCGCCTCCAACTCCGCCGCCTCCAACTCCACCAGTGCCAGAAGCACCACGCCCGCGCTTCCTCCCCGCGCCGCCGAGCCACTTGGACACGTCCAGCTTGGAGCGGAAGCGCCGCCCCGAGGGAGCCACGAACGAAACTTCCCAGGACGAGGCCAGGGCAGGGTCGCGCGCGGCGCCGCCTTCGCGCCGCTCGCGCAGCCGCTTGACCACGCGCCAGCCGTCGAGCGTCACGATCTCGTCAGAGTCGGCGGCGGGAGCGGCGGAACTTCCTTTCCGGCCGCCGCCTCCGGCCTCCTTCTTCTCCCTCTCGGCGGCGGCGACGGCGACGGCGTCAGCCAGGGCGTCGCCCTCCCACTCGCCGCCCTGCTCCTCGACAAAGGCCTTGAGCTTGGAGAGCAGCGTGGCTTCGTCGTCGAGCTGGCTGGCTGCCTCCGCGAGGAGCGCGCGCTCTCGCTTCTTCTTGCGTTTTTCGTCGGCAGCAGCAGCAGCGGCGGCGGCGGCAGCAGCGGCAGAAGGAGAAGAAGCAGCCTTGGCTTTTGGTCCTTTCTTGCCGCTCTTTTGCGGGGCGTTTTCTTCGTCAGACGAGGAGGAAGAAGAGTTGTCGTCTTCGTCGTCGTCTTCGTCGTCATCAGAAACCGCTGCAGCGGCCGCCTTTGCGGCTTTCGCCGCCTTTGCTGCTGCGGCGGCCTTGGCTTTAGCGGCGGCGTGCGCCTTGGCCTTTTCGGCTGCGAGCTTGGCAGAGGCCTCGGCGCGCTTCTTGACCACGGCGGCGGCGCCGCTGGGCTCGGAAGAAAAGGCCGAGGAGGGGTTGGAAGCCGCCTTTTTCGCCGCGGATGAAGAGGCTGCTGCGGCGGGCTTGCGCGCGGCAGCAACAGCAGCTGGAGCTGGAGCTGGAGCGGGGGCAGAGGCAGAGGCGAGCGAGGTCACGCGCGTAGTGCGGACCGGCGGGCGAGGGGCGCCGCCGTCGCCGCTCTGTTTTTTCGGTATGGTTGGTGGAAGTAATTGGGAGAGAGAGAGAGGGAGAGGCGGAAGAGGGGTGAGGTCGAGAGGAAGCGCAAAGGAGGGAAGCGTTTTGCCGCCGCCGACGACGCTGCCGTCGGCAATCGATCGACGGTTCACCGAACGGCCTTCGAATGCCGCGTCTTCACGATGCCAGCTCTGCAATCCGATCACCCCAGCGATGAGGCGACGGTCTCGATAGCCTCGCAGCTTCAAAAAGGACAAAGAAACTCTGCAACGCCTACCTTTCGCTTGCGGCCATCGCCGCTGCCGCTGCCGCCGCTCGCTTTGCCTCTGGCCATCGATTGGGAGAAAAAAGAAAAAAAGAAACAAAAACTCTTCTCTCTGTCTCTGTTTTTCTCTGCTTTGTGTGCTCTAAGGGGGGGGGCGAGCTTGTGCTCGTCCGCCTGGAGAGAGGGAGAGCACAGAAATAACAAAAGCTCACAAGAGAGAGAGAGCAAGGAGAAAGGAGATTGTCTCTCTCTCCTTTCTCGCCGATTCGTTTCGAGTTTTTCGAGAGGGATTGTGGAAGAAGAGGGAGCGAAAAAGAACAACCCCGACGACAAGAGGAGCCAGAAGGGGAAGCACCTTGCAGAGAAGAAGACGTCGCGCTCGATCGCGCTTTTGGATTCATTCAACTTGCCGGAGACAGAGGTGCTTGTTTGCGTGTGTGACCCTGCTGCATCACAGAAGGAATCCCTGTCGAGCGAGTGGGGGTGGGGAGGGGAGCTTCAGGTAAACTCTCTTTTTTTTTTCGTCAACGTTTTCTTCGCGCGTCGTCGTGTGATCCTCTCTCTCTCTCTCGGTCTCTTGTTTCCCGTCTCGGTGCCCGCCGATCGCTCCATCGATCTCTTCCTCCCATACGCTGTCATTCATGCGCATTATCGGAGATATCTGGTGTGATAGAAGAAGAAAACACGGAAAAGTAGCCCTCACGGGATGAAATTCGATGTTTTGCGTTTTTTTGTTTCGACGCTCAACTCTGTTGAGGTCACTAGGGTTACATGAGCAAATGCTGGTACATTTTTCAATTCTCCTTATTTGTTTTTCCTTCATGCTTCTCTTTCGACTCCACCGTGCTCCTGCTTTGTTGCTGCTTCTCTCTGTCGTCCAGAGAACACCTTTTTGTGACGACGAAAGAGAAGTGTTTGATTGTTGTGATGGTGTTGAAAGGTGGGTGAGCAAGTAAGGAAAGAAAGAAAAGAAAAGAAGAAAGAAAGAGAGGGGGAGCCGTCATAGATCTTGGTGTGTTAAGTGTGTCGTCAAGGCGCCTTTTAACGCGCTCGAGAGTAGCAAATATTGTAAAAAACTTAATGAATGCTAATCACCCGGCTGAACAAAACGGAGAGAGGGGGAGGCGGTGAAGAAGAAGAAGAAAAGAAAGAACGAAAGAAAGAAACGAAACAGTAGTTTTGTGTCCTCGGAGAGAAGATTAAGTTTTCTCGATCATTATCGCGCGCGCTCCTCACAAAGAGGAGGCAAGGCGCAACAGTCAGCTGACACGCATGAATGAGAAAGTGTAAAATGTCGTCATAGGAAAGAGAAGAAGAGAAGAAGAGGAGGAGAGTAGGAGAAGAGGAGAAAGAAAGAAGAGAGAAAAAAGAGAGAAAGAAAACAAAAAAACTGTGCTCGGAAATGATGCGGTCTCGAGTATCATCATGCCCCCTTTAAAGGGAGCGTTCAGTAGCAGAACTGGATGATATAGTATAACGAGTTGTGTGTTCGTCACGGCACAGGAAGGGGAGGAGGTCTCGAGGGGAAGGAAGAAAGAAAGAAAAGGAGGAGGAATGAAAAAAAAAACACGCACCTATTTTTACGTTGTCGCCGTCGCCGCTTCGGGCTCTGGGTCGTCAAAGCGTCCGTCGTCGTCGTCGTCGCCGTTTGCTTCTCCCTCTTCGTCATCGAAGCGCTGCTGCCCTTCCTCGTCATCGTCCTCATCATCCAGGAGCTCGTCCAGGTCCTCGGCGCGGGGCATTTGCAGCAGCGCGTCGTACCGCGCGAGGCGCTCGGCCCCGGCGGAAGAGAGAGAGGGAGGGGCTCGAGCTCCGGCAGCGGCAGCGAGGCCCTCGGCGACCTCGCGCTCATCGAAAAACCATTCTCCGTCGTCGTCGTCGCCCAGGTCTCCTCCTTCTTCCGCTGTCGGGTTCATCGCCGCGGCCTCGCACATCGCCGCAAAGATCTCCTTGGCGACCGACGAAGGGGATCGATCGGAGGAAGAGGTGCAAGAAGGAAGCGGCACGAGGCGGAGGTCGTTGGGTGGGCGGCGTGTCGAGGACAAAGGGAGGTTTCCGTCTTCGTCTTCGTCTTCTTCGCTGGCGTCGTCAAACTCGCCCGTGCCGCGGAAGGCTTCTCCGTCGTCGTCTTCGTCGTCGCAGGCACCTTCTTCCCCGTCCTCGAGCTGGAGGTAGACCGCAGGCGCTGCAGCTGGAGGAACCCGAGCTGCTGCCGCGCCGCTGCCGCCGTCGTCGCTCTTGTTCTCTCCTTCATTGCTGCCGTCCCCGCTGCCGCTGCCTCCCTGGAGCGCATGCATGACTATTGACGCGAAGCCCGCCTGGAAGCCTCCGAGGCTGCTGGTGCTGGTGCTGCTGCATTCGCTGCTCGGGAGCCAGACGAGGCGCCTGTCGGGTTGTTGTTGTTTGAAGCGCGGGTCGGTGGTCAGTGGTGGTGGTGGTGGTGAGAAGAGGAGTAAAAAAGAAAAGAGGAGAAAGGAAAGAGGAGGTCGACATCTAGCCGCCGTCGAAAAAAAGGGTTCGTTTTCGTCTTCTCCTAGTAATCCCGCTTTCCCTTCTTTTTCTGTAACTCACAGCACAACAACAACCAGATCATCGCCTCTGCGGATCCAGAGGAAGAAATAACTCGAAATTCAATCTCTCTCACCTGCTCGTGACGTGCAGCGTTCCGACGGCATTGGCATTTGGCTCTTCGGCGGCTGATGCCGCATCTTCGGCCGCTCCTCCCGCAGCCACGCCCACGCGCTCGAACGAGCAGAGCACGCGCTCATCTTCTTGCAAGGGTTCGAGGGACGACGCAGGGAGGAGGGAGGCAGGGAGGCGGCGTGGACAGGGGCACGAGAGCTGCTGGGAGACCATTTTTTTATTTCTTTGATGTCGTCGTCGAACGGAGAAAAATGAGAGCTCGAGAGAGGGGAGCAATCGACGTTGTGAAAGAAGCAAAAAAATCACTTTTTCTTCCTCGAAGGAATCCTCTTTCTCCCCCCTCTCTAGAAGGCCCCCCCCTCCGAAAATCCACGATGCAGTCCTCCGTGGCCCTCCGCGCGGGCTCGCAGATCCGCCCTGCCCAGAAGCAGCAGCAGCAGCAGCGTCGCGGAAGCAGCAGCGGCAACGCCTCTTCTGCCCGAGCTCCGATGGTCGTCCGTGCCGTCGCTCGACCTTCTTCGTCATCTTCTTCGTCGTCTTCGACAAGGTGCACCGAGGAGCCCAAATCCAAGGGGTGAGTGTAGCAGAGCTGTCGATTGACTTCTCGACGATACGCTGAACAGATTCCAAAAAGAGAATTCCTGCGACTCAGAAAGGAGAACGAAAGGAGGAGATCGTTTTTCTTTTTTTTCGACCACGACGCTTGCCATTACGGTATCAAGAGCCTTGCTCATCTTTTCCGAAAGCAAGGCGTTGCGACCCCTGCTTGCGTGCCCCTTTTCCAATGAACGGGTAGAAGAGATAAATCTAGACGCGTAGCGATCGGAATGGAGTCGCATCGTGGCGGGTTGAGAAGAAAAAAACGAACACGCGGAAAGAGCTGCGATCGTCGCTCACGATGAAAGAAAGAAAAAAAAATATCCACCTCCAACCTCACCCCCCAGCCTCTCCACCGCCCTCTTCCTCACCGCGCTCGCCGCCCCGCTTGCCGCCACCCTCCCTGCCCTCGCCGCGGGACCCGGAGGGGACAATCACCTCCTCACGGGCCAGCTCGTCTCGCTGCTCCACCCGGCGACGATGTTCTTCCTGTTCGGCGCGACGGGCTACACGGGCTGGCTCGGCCTGCGGTGGCGCCGGACCCGGGAGATCCCTGACCTGGTCAAGGCCCTCAAGAAGCAGCTGCCTGCTGCTGCTCCTGCTGCTGCTGCCGATGGGGCTCCTTCCACGACCAGCCCTCCTCCTTCGCCGCTGGACTCGCAGATCGCCGAGCTCGAGGCCGAGCGCAAGGCGCTGCTCGCGTCGGGCGCCAGGGACAAGCACTTCAACTGGGGCTCGCTGCTGCTGGCCCTGGGGGTGCTGATCGCCGTCGAGGGCCCCGCCAACACCTACCTGCGCACGGGCAAGCTCTTCCCGGGCCCGCACCTGTACGCCGGGGCCGGGATCGTCGTGCCCTGGGCCGCCGCCGCGGCGCTGGTGCCGCAGATGCAGAAGGGGAACGACACGGCGCGGTCGCTGCACATCGCGCTCAACTGCGTCAACCTGGCTCTCTTCGCCTGGCAGGTCCCGACGGGGCTGGACATCGTCGCCAAGGTGTTCGAGTTCACGACGCTGCCGTGAAGTGGAAAAATTGAAAGTGGAAGCAGTGGTGGTGGTAGGATGAGGTTGAGGTTGAGGTTGAGAGTAGGAGAGTAGAGAAAAGATAAAAAGTTTTTGTTCTGTTTATCTATTTCCCCCATCTTTTTGGGCGCTTTGCAAAGACACGATGAGAGAGAGAGAGAGAGATCCGGATTCGAATTCGTTTTCCTTTGAATGAGGTAGACACAAGAAAGAGAGAGAAAGGGAGAGAGAGTTGAACCAAAAACGAAGAAAAAAATGGCGCGCCTCTTTTTGTTTTTTTTCATTCTTCCTCGACGGCCCGCCCGTCGCTCGTCTTTCGCTTCCTTTTTTTTTCTCTTTTCCTTTCATTCCGCTCTTCTCTTCTCTTCTCTTCTCCCCGCATGGCAGGCTCCCGCCTCCCGCCGCTCCCTCGAGGCGGCGGAGGCAGCGGCACAGCGCTGGCGGCCAGTGAGCAGCAGCAGCAGCAACAGAACGAAGCGCAGATGAGCCAGGAGCCATTTTCGCAAGCGATGCACGCCGCTCACGACGACGTCTTGGGCCTCGGCTTCTCCTGCACCGGCTTCGAGACTGCCGGCTCTGCTGGCGCTGGTGCTGCTGGTGGTGCTGGAGGAGCAGGCGCGGCCTCGACGCACGTCGTCGCGGATTGGGACGCCAACGTCGGGGGAGCGAGCAGGCGGAGGGGCAAGGTGAAGACTGGATTTTTTTTGCTTTTCGATCTTCTTCTTCGACCTCTTCTTCTTCTTCTTCTTCTTCTTATTCTTCTCTCTTTTTTCCTTCTCTCACCCCCTCCTTTCCACCCCTCCTCTCACAACCAGGTCTTCAACGACCCCATCCACGGCCACTTCTATCTCACCCCTCTCGAGGTCGCCGTCGTCGACACCCCGGCCTTTCAGCGCCTCCGCGACCTCAAGCAGCTCGGCACCTCCTACTTTGTTTTCCCCGGAGCGTGCCACAACAGGTTCGAGCACTCGCTGGGGGTCGCGCACCTGGCCCGGGAGCACGCCGACCGCGTCTGGAGGCTCCAGCGCGTGGAGGTCGACGTCGAGAGGGGGGACGTCAAGGCCGTGGCCCTGGCCGGCCTCTGCCACGACCTCGGGCACGGGCCCTTCTCTCACGTGTTCGAGAGGGAGCTGCTCGCGCGGAGCGGCGGCGCCTCGGCCGGGTGGTGCCACGAGGACATGAGCGTCCGCGTGTTCGACTCGATCCTGGACTCCGGGGTGGTTCCCGATGGGGCGCTGACCGAGGCCGAGGCCGGGAGGGTGCGCGACATAATCCTGGCGGGTCACGGCGGAGGTGGAAGTGGTGGTCATGGAAACGGAAACGACAACGGAAACGACAACGGCGCCTCGCTTTCGACCCCGACGGGCACCCAGAACGACGACGCGCACGGCTTCTCCCCCAGGCGCTTCCCGCAGGGCAAGCGCTGGCTGCACGAGCTGGTCGCCAACGGCCGCAACGGCCTCGACGTCGACAAGTTCGACTACCTGCAGCGCGACGCGCGGCACACGGGCTGCCGGATCGCGGCCGACTTCGACCGGCTGCAGGCGTTCTCCAAGGTCGTCGGCGACGAGACCTGCTACAAGTGGAGCGAGTACCAGAACGTGCACGAGGTGTTCCGCGCCAGGGCCAGCCTGCACCAGCGCGTGTACACGCACCGCAAGGCCAAGGCCGTCGAGTACATGGTCGTCGACGCGCTGCTGGCCGCGGAGCCGGCGCTGCGGCTGGCCGAGAGGGCGCGCGAGATCGAGACGTTCGTGACGCTCGACGACACGGTGCTGCGGCAGGTCGAGACGTGGTGGTCGACGAGGAGGAGGAGGAAAGGGAGGGGGAGGGGGGGTAGCTCGAGGGGTGCGAACGGAGGCGGCGGCGGCGGCGGCGATGGTCATGACGACGACTTTGACGACGACGACGACGATGTCGCCGCCGCCGTTGCCGAGTCGCAGAAGATCCTGCGCAGGCTGCGCACCAGGGACCTCTACCGGTTCTGCGACGAGTTCGTAGTCCCGGCCGGGGAGGCCGCGACCTTCGCGCTGCCGACCCCGGAGGAGGTCGCGTGCTGCGTGCCTGCCGCCGCCTCCTCGCTGCTGCCGGCGGACTGCCGCGGCAAGCTCGACCCGAGCGATGTCATCGTCTGCGAGATCCCGATCGACCTGACCGCCGGGGCGTCCAACCCGCTCGACCGCGTCTCCTTCTTCCACCACGCCGGATCCACGACCAAGTTCAGGATGAGAAGGGAGGACGTCTCGTCGATGATCCCGGACGTCTGCGCCGAGAGGAAGGTGAGGGCCTACTGCAGGAGGACCGACGACCCGGCCGTGGCCGCCGCCGTCTCGGCCGCCTTCGGGTCGTGGCGGGCGAGGAGGTTTGGGAGCAAGGTCGGGAGCAGCACGCCGCAGAGGGCGGCGGCGGCGGCGGTCGCAGCTGCCGCCGCCGCTGGGGCCGCGCCGTGGAGCGTGGACGCGGCGATCGCTGCTCGCCTTGCAGGAAGTGGTGGGGGCGGAGGTCTTGGTGGTGGCGTTGGAGGAGGAGGCGGTGGCGGCGGGAGCGAGCTGAAAAAGAGGAGAAGACTCGACCTCGGCGACGGCGGGGGCGAAAGTGACGACGATGAAAAGTGAAAAAGAGAAGAAGATTTTCTTCTCTTCTCTCTCTCTTTCTCTCTCGTTCGATTGTAAAATTGCTAGATCACGCCCAGAAAATATCAGTATTCGACGAGGCGCACACAAAAAAAAACAAAACCGAAACAATAGAGCTTGGTTTTTTGGTTTGTCCTCATTACAGCAGCACACTTTTTGGCTTCCTCTCTCTTTCTTTCTTTCTCTTTCTTCCTCTTTCTTGCACTCTTTCATCCTCTCGTTCTCTCTCTTCGCTCCTCTTCAGAACCAAATCACAAAGAAAACAACAAGAAGAAGAATGAATGAAACACCACCACCACCAACATCTCAGTCACATCAAAAACAATCAAAACGGAGACTCGTCCGAGGAAAAGCCCCCCCCACCTCCGATGCCGCCACCGTCCGAGTCGGACTCGGGCAGCGAGATCGTCTCGAGCAGGCTCTGCACCCACTGCAGCACGAAGAAGCCCAGCAGCGGCGTGAAGTCGATCATGCCGAAGAACGGCGGGATGATCCCGCGGAACACGTTCAGGTACGGGTCGGTCAGCTGCCTGAGCGTCAGCCACGGCTGCCGGTCCCAGTTGAATGCCGGGAACCACGACAGCAGCACGCGCATGAACAGGAAGAGCAGGTAGAGCTTGATGAACGACGCGACGGACCGGGTGAGCAGCAGGAGCACGTGCTCGCTGCCCGTGGAGGTGATGGACGCGAGCGGGGCGACCGCGGCCAGCGTGCGCATGGAGCGGACGTGGCGCCTGACCTGGTCGTCGGCGAGCTTCTTCTCCTCGGCCGTCATCGTCATCGTGGCGGCTTTCGGGTTTTTGGATCTGTTCTTGCTCGCTGCTGCTGCCAGAGCTGCTGCTGAAGAGGAAGAAAACGCCCTGGCGAGCCTGAACCTGACAGAGGAGACGGCGGCGAGGGCGAGGGCGAGGAGCGGGGCCCACGGAGGACTACTAGCAGGAGCAGGAGCCGAAGCGGAGGGCGCCGAGGAAGAGGTCGACGACGACGAAGAGGTCGAGGTCGACGACGTCAACGAAAGCGGCAACGACGCAGACGATGATGATGCCATCGCGAAGCGGCCAATCGGCCTCCGAGCGACCGCCGCCGGTGGCCCCCTCGGCGCCGGGGCGACGCGCGACGTCACCAGGCGCGCAGAGACGGCCGGTCGAGCAGCTGTGGGGGTCGTTTTGGTTGGGGAAAGGGAGAAAGAGAGAGAGAGACGAGGAGGGATGACGTGAGAAGGGTGAGGTGGCCATCGACGACGGCGGCGGCGGCCCGATTTCAAAGCCCATGTTCCGGTTCTTTCTCTCTCTCTCTTTCTTCTCTGTCAGAGAGCAAACGCATCGCATCAAGTCACGTCTGCTCTTCTTACCCATCGAGCGCGTGGCGAGCATGGTGTTTTGAGCTGCTGGCGAGAGAGAACGAAGAAGAAGAAGAAGAAGAAGAAGAAGAAGGCGTAGAGCTTCTTCGTTTTTTTTCTTCCTCGAGTTTTGATTCGACCTCTGCTCGCCTTGCACTCTTTTTTCGAAGAACTTCTTCTGACGGAAAAAAAAAAGGGTCGAAACAATCGTTCTCGCCGCGCTTGTTCCCGGCTTGTGTGCTCTTTGTCAACCAAATCAGCTTGCATAGATCGAAGCGTCATTGAAAGCTTGGTCCTCTCAAGCCGCAATACGAGCGATCACATCAACGATGGATCAGCAGCAGCACCAATGTCAATCCTCTCCTCCTCCTCGGCGTGAAAAACTCGTCTCGCTCGCCGACGCCGAGCGCCGCGCCGTCGCGCTGCTCCCGCCGATGGTCCTGGGCTACTACGCCTCCGGAGCGGAGGACGAGGCCACGCTCAGGGAGAACCTGACCTCCTGGAGGCGCTGGCGGATCCTGCCGAGGGTCTTGGTGGACGTCTCCCGGGTGGACACGAGGGTCGAGCTCGAGTTTTGTTCTCGACGTCGAGGAGGAGGAGAAAACGCTAGCAGCAGGAAGAGCAGCAGCAGCAGGCTGCTCCAGCTCTCTGCTCCAATCCTGGTGGCCCCGATGGCGATGATGAAGCTGGCCCACCCCCAGGGCGAGGTCGCGATGGCCAGGGCAGCGAGGGCCGCGGGCCTGGGGATGGTTGTCAGCACGATGGGCACGACGCGGCTCGAGGACGTCGCGGAGGCCTTTTCGGGGGTTTTTTCGCGAAACTCGAAGTCTTCCTCTTCTCCACCTCCACCTTCTCCACCGCTGCTCTTCCAGCTCTACGTCACCAAGGACAGGGCCTTCTGCGAGCTCCTGGTGCGCAGGGCCGAGGCCACCGGCTACGACGCGCTCGTCGTGACCGTCGACGTCCCGGTCCTGGGCAAGCGCGAGGCCGACGAGAGGCTCGGGTTCGGGCTGCCTCCTGGCCTCGAGCTCGCGAACCTGAAGGGGCTGAGCGATTCCGGTTCCGGTTCGAAATCTTCTTCTGCGAGCGTGGGAGCTTCGTCTAGGACGATGACGACGACAGGACCAGAAACAAGAAACAAGAGCAAGAGCATCAACAACCCCAACGAAAACAACGACGGGTCTCGCCTCGCTGCTCTCTTCCAGCGGCAGATCGACGCGTCGCTCACCTTTGAGTTTCTGAAATGGCTCCGTTCCAAGACCACTCTGCCGATCTGGGTGAAAGGGGTGCTCCACCCGGACGACGCCTCCGTTGCCGTCGCCGCCGGGGCGGACGGCATCGTGGTGTCCAACCACGGGGGTAGGCAGCTCGACGGGGCCCCCGCGGCGGCGGACGTGCTTGAGGCCGTCGTCGCGGCGGTGCGGCGCTGCCCGGGCGGGACGAGGTCGACGGAAGGAGGCGGCGATCGATCCTCACCGGTCCCGAAGCGTCGTCACGTCCCCGTTCTCGTCGACGGGGGGATACGAAGGGGATCGGACGTGCTCCGCGCGCTGGCCCTGGGCGCCGACGCCGTCCTGCTGGGCAGGCCTGCCCTCTACGGCCTCGCCCTCGACGGCGAGAGGGGCGCCCTGGAGGCCCTGGAGCTTCTGAAGGCCGAGCTGGAGAGGGCGATGGCTCTCTCTGGATGCGCTCGCGTTTCGGATGTCTGCAGGGGCTTGCTTTTGAGTCCAGGGGAGGTACCGATGAAGCCTCGGCTCTAAGAGGAGAGAGGGGTAAAGGGGAAAGGGGGAAAGAAGATGTAACAAAAAAAAGAATTCACACGAAAAGGAAAGAAAAGAAAAGGAAAAAAACCCAAAAATCAAAAACCAAAAACAAAAGAAGAACCCTTTTTCACTCCACCAATTTGATCCCCAAGTCACCCAACTGCTCCTGGCCAGCCTGCGCCGGAGCCAACGTCAGCAGATCCTGCCCCTGCGCCGTCTTTGGGAACGCGATAACGTCCCTGATCGAGGGGGCGCCCGCCAGGAGCATCGCGAGCCTGTCGAGCCCAAAGGCAAAGCCCCCGTGCGGCGGCGCGCCAGACTCGAGCGCCGAGAGCAAGAAGCCAAACTGCTCCTGCGCCTGGTCTTTGGGCAAGCCGATGGCGTCGAAGACGGCGCGCTGGACCTCGGCGCGGTAGATACGCAGGGACCCGCCCGCGATCTCGACGCCGTTGAAGACGAGGTCGTAGGCGCGTGCGCGGGCGTGCTCGAGCTGGCTCGGGTCGTCCAGGATTGATGACGAGGATGATGATGAGGTCGAGTTTGACGACGACGACGACGAGCTCGAAGGAGAAGAAGGCGCGCCCGCGAGCGCCGCCTCGTCCGGAGCCGTGAAAGGGTGGTGCAGCGCCACGAGCCGACCGCGGGAGCCGTCGCTCCCATCGTCCTCCCTCTCGAACATGGGGAAGCCCGTGACCCAGAGCAGGTCGACGCGGTCGGCGCGGACGAGGTCGAGCTCGCGAGCGACAAACTGCCGCACCCGGTCGAGCGCGCCGTGCGTGGTCGCCGCCGGGCCCGCGGCGAAGATGATCAGGTCCCCGGCGGCGATCGGAGGAGGAGAAGAAGGAGAAGCTTTGTCGCCTCCTTCCGCGTCTGCCTGGACCAGCGCGTCGAACACGGCACGCACCTGCTCGGGGCTCAGGCCCTCCTTCAGGCCCTTGGCCGCCTCGAGGCTGACGCCGTCCTCGGCAACGCGGGCGTGGACGATCCCCGCCGCCCCGGCATCCGTCGCCTGCTTGGCCACGTCGCCCCCTGGTTTCAGCCTCGCGTTGGAGATCTTGGCGGCCCCGGAAGAGGCCGGGACGCGGAGGGCCTTGACGAGGGGACTGCCGCCGCTGCCGTCAGCAGGGCCTTCGAGCACGGCCGCAAACACGCGGAAGCCGCAGCCGCGGACGGCCTCGGAGACGTCGGCGTGCCTGAGCGCGTAGCGCGTGTCCGGCTTGTCGCAGCCGTAGCGCAGCATCGCGTCGTCAAAGGTCATGCGGGGGAACGGCAGAGTCGGCAGCGGGGCCCTGGAGATCGGGGAAGAAGAAGAAGGAGAAGAGGAAGAAGACGAAGAAGCACTTCCACCGTCTTTCTCACCACCGCCACCGCCTTTACCACCACTCGCCGCCGTCGTCGCCATTTCCCTCTTCACCCCTTGGAAGATCGCCAGCGTCACCCTCTCCGCCAGCGCCATCAGCTCGTCCTCGTCCATGAACGTCGCCTCCGCGTCCAGCTGCGTGAACTCGGGCTGCCTGTCCGCCCGCAGGTCCTCGTCGCGGAAGCACCGCGCGACCTGGTAGTACCTCTCAACGCCGGCGCAGCAGAGCATCTGCTTGAAGAGCTGCGGCGACTGCGGCAGCGCGTAGAACGCGCCGCGCTGCAGCCGCGAGGGCACCAGAAAGTCGCGGGCGCCCTCCGGGGTGGACTTGCAGAGCAGCGGGGTCTCCACCTCGAGGAAGCCCTCAGCGTCGAGGGCGGCGCGAGCGGAGCGCATCACCGCCGCCTTGAGCCTGAGGTTGGCAGCCATCGAGGGCCGGCGGAGGTCGAGCACGCGGTTTCGCAGCCGCACCTCCTCGGAGACGAAGGACGAGGATGATGAGGCGGAAGAATCGCCGCTTTCTTTCTTGCCTCCTTTGGCCTTGGCTCCTTTCGAGCCCGAAGACGACGACGACGACGACGACGACGACGGCGACGACGAAGAAGAGAAACTGCTGCTGCCGCTGCTGCTCGCCGACTCGCTCGCGTCGTCCGCCGGCAAAAAGGGCAACGAGCCAGAGACCGCGTTCAGAAGGGTCACCTGCTCGGCGACGAGCTCCACTTCGCCCGTGGGCATGTTCGGGTTGACGTCCCTGCGCGCCCTGACGGTCCCGCGAACGCAGACGACGTACTCGGCGCGGAGCCTCCCGAGCGCCGTGGCACGCTCGTCGTCGCCGTCGGAGGAGACGACCTGCACGACGCCGGCCGAGTCGCGGACGTCGACAAAGGCCTTGGCGCCCAGGGCGCGCGAGCGATGGACCCAGCCGCATATCGTGACCTGCCGGCCGATGTCGGCAGGGCGCAGGGCGCCGGCGAGGGCCGTGCGCGCGGGCCAGGTGAGCAGCGGAGTTGAAGAGGTTGAAGAGGTTGTTGAAGAGGTTGACGACGGCGACGGCGGCGGCGACGACGGCGACGGCGGCAAGTCGACATTCGACGCGGCAATTGCGCTCGAGGTCGAAGAGAAAGGGCGCGCTGACACAGACGACGTTGTCGGCATCTTCCTGAGGTTTGCTCCACGGCGCGCCACGTCTCTGAAAATAGAAGCAGCAGGGCGCGACGAAGAGAAAGCCGCCGCCGCCGCCGACGACGATGATGCTTCGGCCGCCGTCAAGCTCGTCGTCGTCGAAAGAGAACAAGAGAGCCGCATGTTCTTTTTGTTAGCCGCTCCGAATCGTGGAGACGCAAGGAGCTGGTTGCAGAGGCTCGCGAGGAGGCCACGCCGCATTCAGCGCTGGAGAGAGTTGCGCCGCGTGGGCAAGGAGGGAGTTTCGTTTTTCGTTTTTTTTGTTTTGGCTTGAGATTTGAGGAGAGCGAGAGAAGAGAGGAAAGAGTTTTTCTTCTCGCTCTTCCTCTCTTCCCACCTCTTCTTCCACTTCTGCGCCCAACCACCACCCCCGGTCAGATTCTAATTTCTACATAGTCGGCTCCGCCGCGCCGCGTGGCGAGGGGCTTGGTTTTTAGCTCTTGTTTTCGTAAAGCGAGAGAGAGGTTCTCCTCTCGCTTTCTCTCTTCCTTTCACCTCTACTCTTCCACTTTCCAAAGGCCACCACCAATCATCTCACTTTTCTCGATAATTTGAATACTTCCTCTTTTGATGTTGCATTGTTATACGGTCCCAAAACTCTAAAAGAAGAAGAAGAAGAACAATAGCAACAAGAACAGGAGCAAAAAAACTGCTTCGCTTTTTCTCGCTTTTGTCGTTGCTGTTGTTTTCGTTTCGCTTCGTCCTTCTACTTCTACTTCTTCCTCGTGCTCTTCTTCGCTTCCTTGTCTTTGTTACCCGCCTCTGCAGCAGCAGATTTACCACCACCGAAGAGCACCCTCTCGATTTTGCCCTGCTGCTTTGCCACGTCCTCCCAGCTCGTCAGCGACTCCCAGTAAACTTTGTTCACGTCCAGTGGATCGATCCTCGGGAGCAGCGTCTCGGCGTCGATCGGCGGCGTGTGGAAGAGCTGGGTGCGGACGCCCTTTTCGCCCGGGGTCATGACGATGACAGGCTGTTGTCGTTGTTGTTTTTGTTTTTGTTTTGAGAGACAGAGAATGAAACTTTTCTCTTCTCTCGCTCTCGCTCTCGCTCTCGCTCTCGCTCTCGCTCTCGCTCTCGCTCTCGCTCTCGCTCTCGCTCTCGCTCTCGCTCTCGCTCTCGCTCTCGCTCTCGCTCTCGCTCTCGCTCTCGCTC
>Ga0114918_10001208_pt1 | contig 23044 bp, 20 predicted proteins | sample LantaG_FD_87015 | JGI IMG/M metagenome (GOLD analysis project Ga0114918, IMG submission 87015) | Deep subsurface microbial communities from Baltic Sea to uncover new lineages of life (NeLLi) - Landsort_02402 metaG | ecosystem: Environmental > Aquatic > Marine > Oceanic > Sediment | place... | reverse complement strand
CCACTTATTTCTCCAGTCATTGATCAGCGCCGGCAACAGTTGCTGATATTCCCGGGGCCTGCCTGTATTTGTTTCACCCTGGTACCATAAATAGCCTTTTATCCGATAGTTTATCACAGGTGCAACCATTGTGTTATAGAGTCCGGTTGGCTCATTCTGCATAGAGATAGACTGCGGACCGGTACCGGATTCAAAGGATACAGGCCTGAATACCTGACCCACTTTATAAAGCCATTCTCCCCTCAGATCGATTGTTTCGCTGCCCGCCACAAGGTAATATGGTTTATCCGGCACAAAACCTCCTTTCCCGGAATTGTTCGTCACCCTGATAACAATTATATTCCTGTCTTGTTTCAATAATCCGACCGGCAGATTATACCTTCTGGGTGGATATTGATAAGTAATATTCCCTGAAAAGGTTCCATTCACATACACATTATCCGCATCAACAATACGTCCCATAAACAATTTGGCCGGTTTACCGGTCATTGATTCAGGTATATTTATCTCCTTTCTGAACCACACGACTCCATTAAGGTCTTTTATACCCTGGTCCTCCCAATATCCGGGAAGCCAGAATTTATTCCAGCCTTCAGGTAAATAGCTCATGTCGTACCATGGTTTTGGGCCATTCATGCCCTTATCCATTGACCTTGAATTAACCAGAGGCCTCTGACTTGTTTCAGGGCTCCTTCTGGCAGATCTGAGTATTGGATTCAGATAAGCTGTATCCTTTAGTTTCTCAATCCTTGATATTAGCTGAGGAAAATCTTTAAGTCCTTCCTCGCTGGTCCAGGCTTCTATCGGTGTTCCTCCGACACTTGAATTGATAATTCCAATTGGTACTTTATACTCTTTGTATATACTCCTGGCAAAGAAGAAAGTAATAGCACCAAAGCCAAGTACGTTTTCCGGCGATGCTATTACCCATTTCCCCGGAGGCAAATCTTCATGGATTGAGGCGACATCTGATGCTGTAGGAATGAAGAAATTTCTTATTTCCTGAAAATCAGCACCGGCTATATCATCGGGATATTTTTCTTTCACCCTTTCCATATTCAGAACCATATTGGACTGACCTGAACAGAACCAAACATCACCTATTAAGATGTCATTTATCGTGATCGTATTGTTCCCTTTCACCTCCATGGTATAAGGTCCGCCAGCTTTCATCGATGGCAGGGCAATTTTCCAGGTTCCTTCAGAATCTGTTACAGTACTGATTGTTTTCTTATTGAATTTAACCTGCACCTTCTCTCCGGGAGATGCCCATCCCCAGATTATTACTTTAGTATCTCTCTGCAGGACCATACCATCACTTATCAGTACAGGTAATTTGACGTTTGCCTGTGCAAATACAGGTAGTATGAAAAGTAGCAGGCTGGTTATTAAAAGTTGGTTGATCGGTTTCTTCATTTCAGTCATAATTGTAAAGTTCAAATCTTAGAATTGAATAATCATCTAAAAAGATTCGTATATGTCTTCCCTGATGTGTCTGGTCACCATTCAAATGTCTTATTATTTTCCATTCATTATCGTTATCAAATCTTCCTCCATCAACTTTTAATATCCCTACATTTAATGAAGGATTGCTTAAATTTCTGAATGTTACCACTATTCCGGAACCAGCAACATAAAATTCATCTTCGCCGGTTTGAACGAAGATCGCTCCTGCCATGTTCCATGTGTCATTTCTCGAATTATTTTCGTAACCCAATGTATAACTATGTCGTACTTTAAACTCATAATTTCCCATCCGAAAAACACTTTCCTGATTTTGTTTGTCAAGAAGAACTCCTTCTATTTTGTCCAGGCCCTGATGAGTTGTGATTATAGGAGTCAGCTGATCTATCACATTATACATTTTTCCAAGAGGTTCATTTTCCGGATTACCCGAAGATTCAACAGAAAATGGAGCGAAACCAATACTTTCATAATGGCCGATGGAATAAGCAGCTTTGGCTGCCACAGTATTATCAAAACGATGTTCCGGAATAAATAAAGGATTCCCCTGACGGACATAAAGATCACACCAGTGTTTAAGATCAGGGAAATAAAAATCAGGTGACAAAAAATCGATGGATGGTCCGCCTGCTTTCCATATATCCATCAAATGGGGAAGAGGACCACCACTTGGATAATACCAGGCCATAAAAATTTCATCAGTCTGTAAACCTGTCCCGAAAATTTCTTCCCATGTACCTGAGTTTTTAAATCCGTTTTTTCCCCATATTTCTCTGAATTCAGGTACAAGGTTCTCCTTATTTCTTTCCAGATACTGGATTAGCTCTGCCGGTACATTTTCCTCAAATCTTTCATTTGCCAGCAAGCTGTGATCTCTTGCTGTAGGCAACATTCCAATTTCGTTCTCGGTTTGGATCATTATTACTGTATGGTCATTCCCATCACTCTTTTTAATATGTTTCAATAATTCCTGATATGCCTTTAGATCGGCCTGTAAATTATTTTCACTGAAAGGGGTCAGTATCTCATGGCTGATTCCATTGTCATCTTTTATTCGTGGGAATCTTGACTGATTCTTTTTAACCCACGATGGCGCATGGCTTGACATACTGTTTTTCCAGGAGCCGAACCATAAAAGAACGATTTTTAAATCATTATTTCTGGCTTCCTGAACCAACTGGTCGAGCAGTTCAAAATCAAACATGCCTTCTTCAGGTTCTATCAGTTCCCAATAAACAGGGGCCAAAACTGTATTCATATTTAAGGTTCTCAGTTTTGGCCATACCGGCTTCATATATTCCAGACTGGTAAATGAGGAATTTCCAAGTTCGCCTCCAAGAATAAGAAAAGGCTTATCATCAACTATTAACTGAGTTGTTGTCCCTTGTTTTTGTAAATGAGGGATTTGATGCTGCTCTGAATATGCATTTTGAACTTTTTTTTGACTATAAGAAAATATGGGAATTGCAAATACTGATATAAATAACAGAACTCTTGTAAGCTTTTTCATGTCGCAATATTGTTTTGAGATTTTATGGCTAATATTTCTTTAAAAGTGATATGAAACTATCTTAATTCTGTTGTCTAAAATTACGATTTTGAATCATATTCAAAAAGAAAGAGTGGGAGAGGGAAAAGGAATGAGTGTGCTCGCTCTCACTCTCGCTCTGTTTTAGTACCCGGAACCTGCCTGCCGGCAGGCAGGCGGACAAAAGTTGCAACCAGTTTGGTGGCTTTCTATTATACCACATACTCAAGTCACAACCACTACAATCCATCAGGTCAATCAGATAGGATTGTTTAATTATTTTCTATTCCGTTTTTTAGCAGGATAAGCACTTAATATCTTTATAGAAATAACCTATTAACCAAAAATAATTTTCATGGGATTACCAACAAAGAAAATTTACTGTCTTTGATTTACTAATCACAATACGGTATCATATATGATACTATCGTAACAATAATTTGCTATCTAAAGCTTATTTATGCTAGTTAGTATCATATATGATACATTTGTGTTGTTTTTTAGTAAAGTTTATTCTATTTTTGCCAAACAGGATCATATATGATACCAAATTTATTTTTTGAGAAATGACAAACGATGAGATTATAAAGATAATAAAAGAAAGGAAGGATATTCTTAGAATAAATCAGGAATACCTTGCAGAGCTTTCAGAAGTAGGAGTTGCAACATTAAAACGGTTTGAAAGCGGTAAAGGAAATATAACGTTAAATAATTTACAAAAGATTGCTGATATATTAGGCTTAGAAATCAAACTTGAACTAAAAAAATCTAATAAATGAGAAAAGCCGAAATATATAGAAATGGTATTTTAGCAGGGATATTAACCGAGACAGATAGTGGTGAATATGTTTTTACATACGATACCTTGTATTTTAATGATAAAACAAAGCCTGGAATTAGCTTAACATTACCAAAGAAACAATTAGAATATACCTCAGAGCACTTATTCCCTTTTTTTTTCAACATGCTTTCCGAAGGAACAAATAGAGTTGTTCAATCAAAGCAACTAAAAATAGATGAGAATGATTTTTTTGGTTTGTTATTGGCCACTGCTCAATATGATACGATTGGTGCAATAACTGTTAAGCAAATAAATTAAGGAATAATGCTATGGAATTAAAAAATTGTCCAGGATTATTACTGGAAGGCTTTTCAGAATATAGCCCCCTTTTTCTTCGCAGAATGTTTGATGGACGAAAGGTTAGTCATATCTTACCTTATAATGCTCCAGAAATTGATGAAGAAGACCAAAAGAAATTTATGCAAAACAGGAAAAGAATTTCTATTTCTGGGGTACAGGAGAAATATTCAGTATTACTTGAGAAAAATAACCTTCGATTAACAGAAGAAAAAGAACAGGGTACATATATCCTTAAACCCAAACCCCACGGATTACAGAAAACGGCTATGGCACCTGCTAATGAACATGTAACCATGCAAATTGCCAATCAGGTCTACAAGATCAATACAGCAGAAAACGGATTAGTTTTCTTTAGTAATGGCGAACCGGCATATATTACCAAACGATTTGATATTGGTGATCTTGGTATCAAATTAGCGAAAGAAGATTTCGCATCATTGGCCGGAAAAACAGAAGAAAATGCAGGACATAACTTTAAATATGAGTTTTCTTATAAGGGAATAGCCGAACTCATAAAGGAACATGTGGGAGCATGGAAAATTGAGATGGAGAAATTTTACAATTTGATAGTTTTTAACTTCTTATTTTCAAATGGTGATGCTCACCTGAAGAATTTTTCCCTACTTGAAACTAAAAATGGAGATTATGTATTAAGCCCTGCTTATGACCTAATGGACACAGGAATTCATGTCGAAGAAGAAGGTTTCTTCGCATTAGATGATGAATTATTTAAAGAATGGCATTGGTCAGATTGTAGGATTAACAATACTCGACACCATCCATGTAAGGAGGATTTAATTGATTTCGGTGAAATAATTGGGATAAACGAGAATAGGGTAAATAAATTACTTGAGCCTTTTCTTATAAAACAAAAAAATATTGAGGTTTTGGTAAAAAATTCATTTCTTGATAATGATACCAAATCACAATACTTAAATCATTATAATGAGCGTTTGACTATGTTAAATGGAATTTGAGTGAAGTATGTGAAAAAAAATACAAAATAAATCTAGTGCTCAAGCTCGAGCCTGCTCACTCTCAATCTCAATCTTTTTCTGTACACAAAACAGACAAAAGTTGCAACCCCGGTCTTTACAGAACCAGTCCAACTCATCCTAAGGATTAGTGAGGTTCTGGGAAGTTCCAAAAAAAAACAAGAGGTCGATTTTGACCTCTTGTGCCGTTTGGTACCCGGAGCGGGACTTGAACCTATTATATCACATTTGACTTCATTATATTAATATATCTGATATACTGCATTTTAAGAAAATATAATTTGTTAATTAAACTTCATTTTATTACATTTGAGTAATTATTAGCACCTAATTAGCACCTACTTTTAGTTTACGTAAAGAGGTATAAAACACTCAAATATGGCACAAATAGTATTTTATCTTAAATCAGAAAAGCTTGATAAACAAGGTAAGGTTTCTCTCCTGGCACAAATCACAAGCGACTATAAACCCTATAGAATGAAGTTGGGAAAAGCAAGAGTCCGCGATTGGAATAAAAAAACCCAGCGATTAAGGCTCTCCTCATTAACTGCAAAAGAGTATGATGATAACTCAAGAATGAATTCATTCATTGATGATGTTGAATCCCAGGCCAAATTATTATTCAATAAGGTGACAAAGGAAAGAAGAAAACCTTCGGAATTTGAATTGACAAATCTTCTCAATATTCCTGAAGAATCAGCTTTGCTCAAATCAAATTCTTTTATGGATGTTTTCAGCGATTTTATAGAATCGAATAAATCGGATAAGGCAGAACGCACTATAAAGGGATATACTACGGTAAAAAACTACTTAACCCGATTTCAAGAATCTACAAAATATACGTTAACCTGGGACAGCATTGATATTAAGTTTATTGATAAACTTAAGAAGTATACATTCGTAACCGAAAAGAAGCAAGTTGGGTATTATGCCAAGATAATCAGAGTACTTTCAACATTCCTGCATTGGGCAGAAGAACGAAACTATTATAATGGCAAAATCTACGATAAGCTTAAAGCTGAAGAGCCTGAGAGAGAGGTTGTTTTCTTAAGTATAGATGAACTTCTGGTGCTCATGGATTATAACTTTGAAAGTCACCGATTAAATAAAGTGAGAGATTTGTACTGTTTTGCATCCTTTACCGGACTACGATATAGTGATGTAATTTCTCTTAAGCGAGAGCATATTAACAATAAGCTCTTAACTAAAACACAAATAAAAACAGGGTACGTTAAAACTATCCCACTTAATGATTTCGCTCTTAAAATACTTAAAAAGTATGAAGAGGACGAAAATCCCCTTCCCAAAATGTCCATTCAGAATATTAACGAATATTTGAAAGAGGGCTGTGGAATTATTGCTTCGAAACAACCCCCAAAAACAGGATTTAACAGGCTGGTGATAAAAAAAAGTGTAATAGGCAGTGAATCAACAGAAGTATCACTTCCTCTCCATGAATCTATTACTTTTCATACTGCCAGAAAAACCTTTATTACCAATAGCATAATGCTTGGAGTAAACATAAAAGCGTTACAGGATATGGGTGCGCCTAAAAAAGAGAAAGATTTGAAAAAATATCTGAAGATTACGGATGCATTCAAAAGCCAGGTCATGGACAATACATGGAATGTTCTAAGTTTAAACCATGTGCCCAAAGAGATAATTTCTCAGAATTAGTTTTCCGTTACTTTTTTTTCTCACAAGCAAATTCGTATTTTATTTGAATAATCTTCAGGTACTTCAATATTTAAGCGTCAAGGTGTTGAATGTGAAAATTATGTAAAGTGTCTGTGTTTTGTTTTTCAAAATGTTGCATTTTTAAGAAATAAAGAAGTTTATAAGGGAAAAAACATAGACTAAGAATTTTTTCAAACACAAAAAAGGTGTTAGTCACTACCATTTCGGCGCAAAAGTCCAAACCGAAATGATTGATTATACATTTTTGCTCCCTTGCAAAAATGAAAAAATGACGGCATTATTTTCCTGGTCCCGGACCGATCCGAGCCAGAACCGGAATCGATATATAACAATTTTGACGGCACTTTTGTCTTAGAACTCGAGCTGCAGTGCAAAAGACGGACGTCTTGATCACATTTGGCCGGTCAGGTTACAATTTATACATACATAGCTAAACAACAAATACTTAACTCCGGCTTTAGGTGGTCAATATTGTCCGGCCAACTATGGTCAAGCCCACTGGTTTTTCCAGTTGTTTAGGTTAATAAATAAAATTGCTTTGTATTAAGAGGTTTCTTAGATTTGATATATTAATCATTAAAAGTTAATGTTATGCCAGCAGCAAGCCCAATTCACAGCAAGAAAACAAAAGATGTTTATCACAACAACAGTAAATGTACGGAGAGGAATAATATTGAACGAGAAAATATAGTACAAGGTACTGGTGGATTGCCTCTTTGTCAACACTGTAGAACACTGAATCAGGAAGGTAAATAGTTCTCATTTTTTACCATTTCAAGTATTTTTTTACTATATGGTTTTAAAAGAATAAAATCATATTGGGATGGTTATTTATTATTTGTGATATTGAAAAACGGTACTAGCCAAAAGTTATTTTAATTGGTATAAGATGAAACATAATTTAAAGTGGTTAATAATAGTAGTCATTCTTTTTCCTATAATTCCATTACTATACTTCCCCTTAAAGACTTCTTGAATTCAACTCAATCAATTGTTTAAATGCAAAAGGAGGATTCATTCGACTTCTAAACACAACTTGTCCCAATTCATCAGGATGCTTTTTTGCCTACCCGGACTACTATATGACAACGATTATGTAACTTTAAATATTGAACCAAGTCAAATACATAGAACTTAATAATGAATAAGCTAAACGTAGAATTAGAAAACTGTTATGGAATAAAAAAATTGAAATGCAATTTTGACTTCACTGAAAAAAGCACATATTCAATTTATGCTCCGAATGGGATAATGAAGACTTCTTTTGCCAATACATTTATGGATTTAAGTAATGATGTAGAGTCCAAAGATTTAATTTTTAAAGAAAGAAAAACTAAAAGAATTATAAATGATGAAAACAAAACAGAAATCAGTAGGGAACAGGTTTTTGTTATCGTACCATACAATAAAGAGTACAAATCAAATAAAATCTCAACTTTATTAGTAAATAAAGAATTAAAAGAAAAATATGAACAAATTCATTTTAATATTGATGAAAAGAAAGAACTTTTAATTAAGGAATTAAAACCTCTTTCAGGCCTTAAAGCAAATATTGAAGAAACTTTCTCAAATGATTTTACACATTATCCCAAAGAATTTTTTAAGGCGATTCTTCGTATTAAAGAAGAAGTTTTAGACAAGGCTGAACCAGTATTAGAAAATATTATCTATCAAAAAATATTCAGCGATAAGGTTGTAGCTTTTTTAGAAACAAAAGATTTCAAAGCTAAACTTTCAGAATATATTGATAAATATAATGAATTAATTGATTCATCCACATATTTCAAAAAAGGAGTTTTTAATCATAATAACGCTACGACCATAGCAAAGAACCTAAAAGATAACGGATTCTTTCAGGCAAAGCACTCTGTTTCCCTCAATGCAAAGGAAAAGGAAAAGAATAGAGTAATAACCACAGAAGCTGAATTGGAAGAAGTTATTAAGCAGGAGAAAGACAGTATTCTTAAAAATCCTGATTTAGTAAAAGCATTTGAGGAAATAGACGATGCAATAACAAAAAACCGGGAATTAAAAGATTTTAGAGATTATTTAGAAATAAACCCATCCATACTTCCTGAATTAGAAAACTTAAACGGTCTTAAAGGAAAACTTTGGATTTCCTATCTAAAAAGAAACATTGAAGCATATAAGGCATTGGAGTCAGAATATAGTAATGGCAAAAAGGAAATTGAAAAAATTGTAGCCCAAGCTAAAAAAGAAGAAACACAATGGAGACAGGTAATTGATGAATTTAATAAAAGATTTTCTGTTCCATTTAAGTTATCGGTGGATAATCAAGAAGATGTGATTTTAAAGAGTGAAGGACCCAATATTAAATTTGTCTTTGAAGATTTTAAGGATACCATGCCTATTGAAGAGGAGGAATTATTTAAAGTTTTGAGTAGTGGTGAGCTAAGAGCATTGTATATACTGAACATTATTTTTGAGGTAGAAGCTCGAAAGCAAAATAGCCAAGAAACATTATTTGTAGTTGATGATATTGCAGACTCATTTGACTACAAAAACAAGTATGCTATTATTGAGTATTTAAAGGACATATCTAAAGAAAGCATTTTTAAACAAATAATTCTTACTCACAATTTTGATTTTCATAGGACCATAAGTAGCAGGTTAAATATGAATCGAGAAAATAAATTGCAAACTGTTAAAACACCTACAGAAATAAAACTAGTTAAAGAAACATATCAGAATGATCCCTTTAATGCCTGGGAAAATAATTTTCATATTGCAGGGCAAGAAGCTATGTTAATCGCATCTATTCCATTTGTTCGGAATCTTGCAGATTATTCAGGTTCTGATAAAAATTTTTCAAAATTAACAGCTCTCCTTCATATTAAAGAAGAATCAAAAACAATTAAAGTGAGTGAGCTTGAAGTTATTTTCAAAGATATTTTAAGGGACAAAAACACATTGACATTAAATAATCCTTCTAAGTTAGTAACTGATTTAATTTTTGAGACTGCTGATAAAATCTTAACAGAAACAAATGAAGTAATCGAATTGGAGAATAAGATAGTACTCGCAATTGCGATTCGCTTAAAAGCAGAAAAGCATATGATTGAAAAAATTTCAGATGATGCTTTTTGGAAATCAATAACGAAAAATCAAACATTTGTTCTATTTAAAAAATATAAAGAAAATTTCAGCGGTCAAATATCAGTGATAAAGACTCTTGAAGATGTCAATTTGATGACACCAGAGAACATTCATCTGAATTCATTTATGTATGAACCTATTCTTGATATGTCTAATGAACATTTGAAGAAATTATACTCAGATGTTTCAGCACTAAATTAAATGTCATTATCGGTAAAAAAATGGAACTATTACAAATCATAATTCTTGGGCTGCTGCTAATCACAATTGCGTTGATTTTTTTCAAGCAACCAAACAATAAAGGTGCTGATCTAAAAGACATTAATTCAAAATTTATTGAATTAAATTCTGCTATAAATGAAATAGAATCACATCTTAAAGATGATTTTAAGGCAAACAGGGAGGAAACTACTTCAATTGCAAAACAAAACAGAGATGAACTTAATGTTTCATTAAAGGATTTCAGAAAAGAAGTTGGCGAATCCCAAAAGGAAATATCAGACCAAAACAGTAAGGCATTTGAACTTATAAACAGTACAATTGAGCTAAAGATCGAAAAGCTCATTAATAAGCAAGATGATAATGAAAAGGCAAATAGAGAAACTCTGGTTAAAAGTCTTAAAGAATTTACAGATGAAGTAAAACTTAAGTTTAATGAGATCAGGGTGGAACAAAAAAATCTTACTGATAAAACTGTTGAAGAACTCGAAAAGGTTAATGTAAAAGTTGAAGAACGTCTCAATGCTATTACTGAACAGGACAAAGCTGATAACGCTCAGATGCGTGATGCCCTGGTTAAGGCTTTTAAAGACTTTCAGGAAACTTTCGATAAGAATGTAAAATCATTTAATGATCTCCAGAGGGAGAAATTTGGTCAGCTTGAAATAAAACAGTCTGAACTTATTCTATCTACAGAAAAGAAACTCGAACAAATGCGCGAGACTGTTGACGAAAAGCTTCAAAAAACACTAAATGAAAGATTAGGCCAATCATTTGAAACAGTTGGGAAACAATTGGAAGCGGTTCAACTTGGCTTGGGCGAAATGAAAAGTCTTGCTCAAGATGTAGGGGGGTTGAAAAAGGTTCTTTCAAATGTAAAACAACGTGGTGGCGTGGGTGAGATCCAACTAGAAATGTTACTTGAACAAATTCTTGCTCCTGACCAATACGAAGCTAATGTGAAAACAAAAGCAGGCTCTTCTGATCTGGTTGAATTCGCAATCAAGCTACCCGGAAGAGATGATAATCAAACTAATGTTTATTTGCCAATTGATGCAAAATTTCCAAAGGATGCTTATGAGCAACTAGTAGATGCTTATGATTCTGCTGACGCAGTTACTATTGAAGCTGCTAATAAAGTTATGGAAGCAGTAATAAAAAAAATGGCCAAAGATATTCGGGATAAGTACATTGATCCTCCACACACTACTGATTTTGCAATTATGTTCCTTCCTTTTGAAGGTATTTATGCCGAAGTAATTCGTCGATCACATTTGCTTGAGCAACTTCAAAGAGAATTTAAAATTGTAGTTACCGGACCAACGACATTAGCTGCTATTTTAAATAGTTTACAAATGGGCTTTCGTACCCTTGCCTTACAAAAAAGGAGCAGTGAAGTTTGGTCCATTTTAGGTGCTGTAAAAACAGAATTTGAAAAGTTTGGTGGCTTACTGGAGAAGGCTCAGAAGCATATTTCAAGTGCTGGAGAAACAATTGAACTTCTACAAGGTACCAGAACTAAAGCAATAAATCGAAAGTTAAAAGAAGTACAATCATTACCTGCCAATGAAGCTGCTGTAATTCTTCCGGAAGTTACTGCTAGTGATATTGAGGAAGATGAAACTAATAATTTGTAAACTATGAACAAACAGCAAAAGCCGGATACCCTGACCACGCTTGTCCAGTCAGGTCACAATTTACATACACAACTAAACAACAAATACTTAACTCTGGCTTTTGGTGATCAATATTGTCCGGCCAATTATTGTCAAGCTCACTGATTTTTCCAACTGAAATTATTCTTCAGACATATCAATCGAACCTGCTACCTTAATCAAATCTTTATCAAAATAGAAAGATTCATTGGCAAGTCTATAATTTCCAGTGAGATTCTTGGCTCTGTATAAATGTGTCATAGACCATCCAATAAATCTAGGTTTATAAGAATCTTCAAAGGCCTGCATTTTAACTGCATAAACCTGAGCACTATCTTTACATCGTGGTACTAGACTATACTCATTAATTATTGGAATATGAGATGAATTACCATCATAATTGGCTTTTTGAATCTCCTCTTGATCGGCCTTATACTCTTTTTCAGCTTGCCTAATCCATGCTTCATGTTTTGATTTTAAAACTTCATATTCTGAAGAACTAGAAACATCACTAAAAAGACTATCAAGGGTTCCAAATTCGACAGGCTCATAGCTCTTAAAATCGTGCAATGTCACTTTTAATTTCTCCTTAATCGCTTTTTTGGCTTTTCCCTCTGGAGATGAACAAGAGACTAAAATAATTATTAGTGCTAAAATAAAGACACCTATCTTCATAATGTAATGTTTTACTCAAAGTTAATGAATTCCTTTGACTAGGTAAATGTCTGCAAAAACCGAGCTTATTGACCACATTTCGCGGGGAGCTTACAATTTACATACGTGGTTAAACACCAAGCATATAACGCCAGCTAAGGGTGGTCAATATTATCCGGCCAACTATGGTCAGAGCCACTAATTTTCCCACTCTAGGGGCATTCCCCGGGTGATGGTGTTCTCTTCGCTCACTTAATTACTTTACTCTCGGAGTCGCTATGTTCCGGGCTTCGCTTGCGGAAGCCTTGAAGCTGGACTTCTTCGTGTTCTAAACCCTTTCACAGAGCTAATGCAATGATTTGAGCGGTACAATGGTACACGCTAAAATCATAATACAATAGCGGTGTTCGCCCCAGGCTCACGTCTATAACAAAGTTAGCCATAAGTCCTAAAACGATGGCCTTTCGCGCAAACAGCCACCCCACGCAAAAGACTACGGCATAAAGCCGCTACGCTATTTATTCCGTTTCCTTTTGCACTTATTTAGTCCTTATGGCTTCGGTTCCCTGGTAAAAACTTTGTTTAACTAAAACATTTACCAGTATGAAAAACACACATTCCACCCAGCAAACAGTTGATTTTCTTCATGTAGCAGAAGTTTCCCTTACCTACGTGACTAAAGTTAAACTTTCCGAACGCCTGGCAGTTAAATGTTCCAGGGATGCACACAAGATCTTCTTCGACTCCTGGGACCAATCCACAATTGAACATAAGGAAACCGTTAAAATGCTCTTGCTCAACAGGGCAAACAAAGTTCCGGGTATTACCACGATATCCGAAGGAGGACTATCCGGCACTGTAACGGATATTAGGCTGATTTATCAGTATGCCATCAAGGGTAACGCTTCAGGAATTATCGTCGCTCATAATCACCCTTCAGGAAATACCAACCCAAGCGAGAGCGATTTGAAGATAACAAATAAAATAAAAGAGGCTGGTAATCTTCTTGACATTCAGTTACTCGACCACATTATCCTTACTCCTGAAAGAGATCTCTACAGAAGTTTTGCAGACGAAGGTCAAATATAAAATTAATATCCTTCGGGGTATTTTTTTCTGTTTACAGGGGAATAAATTCAACCCTTGCCACCGCACGGTTTTTAGCCAAACAGAGGAGATTAAGAATATTTGTCTAAAAAGGAGATTTAAGTTTGTAGTAGAAAGAACTACAAACTGAAAACCCCTCCCCTTTTGCCAGGAAAGAGTTAGCCTGTTTTTTCGCTCCGTTTCGCTCACGGCCGGCCTTGTTTCACTTCGCCAAAACAAGACCGGCCTTCTCTCCACTGCGCTTCAAAAAGGCTAACACTTTCCTTTGCACTCTCATTGCTCATACCCTACTACAAAGAAGCATAGCCGTTGTTGGCAGCTGCTGTTATTGTCCACGTCCCAGTTTCCAAAGCTTTTTACCTGTGTCTTGGTCTATGCCAAACATTGTCTGCATAAAAACATAATCTACTTCGCCAATTTTCTTGATTTCTGATGCAGGAATTGGCCTTTTTAAAATTTTAAAGTCCTTGAGTTTTTGGTAATATTCTTCATCTTTATATTCATCATTGTCTTGATAACTTTTTGTTTTTACATCACCAGTTGCAATGCCCATAGCGACAATTCCAGTCCCTGAGCGATAAAGAAAAACTGTATCTCCTTTATTTAAGCTTTCAATTTTGTATTTCCAAGGTTCAAAATATGCAGCAGCTTTTCCTTCTTTCAGCATTTCTTCATCATCCTCACCACCACCTTGAATGTTTGTGTTTAAAATATAGTAACCACCTTGTAAATCTTCAAATGGGTTATCAAGTATTTTAAATCTATCAAACTCGATTAATGTATGTTCATTTAATTTATGTAGTCTGTAAATCCAACTTTGAATTGAAAGTCCTTGTGCTGCCCAATAATTGATTGATTGTCTTGTTTTATGGTCTGTCCCATTTGTAATTATAATGAACTTTTGTTTTAAATTAATTTGTTCTGCTGTTAGTGAAACTGAAAATTTTTGATTTACAGCTTCTAAAAGGTCACTTGCACTTGGATTGAATTTTTTGTAAAGCTCGCTTAGCGATTCATATTTATATTGTCCAAAAATTTGTCCGTAGCGCAGTGCTTGAAGCAAATTGAAGTCTAAAGATTCCCAAGCTTTAAGCTCAAAAATGTTTAGGTTTCCTTCGCTGTCGATAGCCATTAAGTCTGGCTCTTCTTGCCATTTTCTGGATTGCATTATTAAAAGCAAATCGTCATCAGGAAATACTTTGTCTAGGTTGTCGTAAAGAAGAGTCTGTAAATCTTCTTCTTTCCAACCAATGTCAATGAGACGAACTTTTGTTGTCTTGTTAACTGAATGATTTTGTTTGTCTAGTTCAAATAGCATATTCCATTTTGTAATATCGTGTCCTGTGGTTTTTTACAGTTGCTGCCAACGATTGTGCAAACGCCATTGTGGCGTTTATTTCTGACTTGGATGTGGTGTTTTTTTGTTTGCTTTCATATAGTAAATCTATAACTATTTTGAATACATAAATATTTTTAGTCAAAAATCTAAAGTGTCAAGCGGGCTTTTTATCTGAAGGAAACCCTTGGTGGTTATATGGGTATAAATCTCAGTGTTTTTGCTGCTCTCGTGCCCTCGCATCGCTTGTATATAGGAAAGGTCAACCCAGTTTTTTTGTGGCTGACCCCTATAAGGAAGAAGTATAAAAAAAAAGATGCAAAGCGGAATGATTATTTACTTACTCAAGTATTATCACAAAGTTAGCCAACGGTCTGAAACGCTGGCAATCCCTCAAAGACCACCCCCACGCAAAAGACTACGCCATAAAGCCGCTTCGCTATTTATTGCGTTTCCTTTTGCGCTCATTCAGCCCTTATGGCTGGTTGCCGTTCAAAGCTTGAAGCAATTCCGCTATCTGGCATAGAAAGGTGAGCCACACCATAATAACTGTACTATCTTATGAAACCTAACTTTTTTATTAATTGTACTTCGATAGAGGACGTTAAACAACTCTACAAGAAGCTAGCTATGCTTTATCACCCCGATAAAGGAGGCGACACGCTGACCATGCAGCAAATTAACGCCGAGTACCAACAGATCCTTAAGGATAAGAGCTTCTCCTTTGATACTGAGGAACAGGAGAAAGATTTCATCATTTACCCTGAAGTAATCAGCAAGCTTATTGTCCTGGACCAGGTTCTTATAGAGCTTATCGGCAGCTGGATTTGGGTAAGTGGAAACACCTATAAGCATAGAGAAACCCTAAAGAATGCAGGGTTATTCTTTGCCCCCAAAAAAGTTATGTGGTACTATCGCCCCAGTGAAGAAAAATGCTTAAACACCAAGCCCAAGGATATAGATGAAATCCGAAAAAAGTACGGCAGCGAAAAGATAGATGGCCACAGTCCAAGAAACTTTAGCCTGACTGCCGGGTAAACGATATTAAAAGAAACCCCTAAAAAACGATTCTCAGGGGCTTCTTTTAATCTATTGCATTTTCAGAATTCGAACGTGCACTAATCAGAGAACGGACACTTGAAGGTCTCAGACGTGCCAAGTTGCAAGGAAAACAGTCTGGCAGACCATTGGGGTCAAAGGACACAAAGAAGCGCAAGAAATCAGGTTATATACTCAGGGAAGCCAATAAACGGAAGTTGGCAGATGAAGAAAACGGAATACATAAATCAGTAGAAGCATACCTGAATTAAAAAATACTCCCCAAAATAATACTTTGGGGTTTTTTGCATGCAAAAACACCGCTATCCCCCTCTGTTATTATGGTATCAAACAATCGTCCGTTTGTTTGACACCTGAATTATAGGGGATGCTAATAAGGAAAATATCCTAAAGTTTTGAAGAATATTTTGAGGAATGGTTTTTCAATTGTTTATTACTAAATTTGGTAAGAGAGAAATAGTGAAATTCTAATTCTATAAGATTTTAAAATGGGGTAATAAAAATTTCTCTGATTTTTAAACTATTAATTATTAAGGAAATCAAATTATGAGATTATTATACACATTCTTGATTCTATTTTTCCAGATAACCTTTTGCTATTCCCAATCAAAACTTTCCGATTTAGTTCAGAGAAGCAAACCATGTATTATTATCATTAATACTTATGATAAGAATGGTAAGGAAATTGCTCTTGGAACAGGTTTTTTTATTGATTCAAATGGAACAGCGTTAAGTAATTACCACGTATTTGAAGGGGCAGTTACTGCTACTATTACAACTTTTGATGGGAATAAATACTCAGTTAATAATGTTATTTCTCAGAGTAAAGAAATGGATATCTTAAAATTTTCAATATCCCATCCCACTCAAAAAAAATTTCCTTTTCTTAAATTAGCCCAAACCAAACCACATGAAGGTGAGGATGTATATGTAATAGGGAATCCACAAGGATTAGAATATTCTGTTTCTAACGGGATTGTTTCCTCTTTAAGATTTGATGAAAAAATAGGACAAATTTTACAAACTACAACTCCTATTTCGCATGGCAATAGTGGGAGTCCTTTAATTAATATGAATAATGAAGTTGTTGGAATTATTTCATTCTCACTATTAGAAGGTCAAAACTTGAACTTCGCAATTGGCATTGGAAATATATTTTCTCTTGCTGAAGTAAATGACCTTATTTTCCCAGCCCCTCCAATAAAACCTCAAAAATTAGACAAGGAATTGAAAAGATTTGATTGGGATACATATTCTTCGACAATTAAAACTAATGAGTCGCTCGAATTTCAAGGGAAAGAAGATAAACAAAATTCAAAAGAAATCTATCTTGATTACGTTGCAACAGTTGGAAATACTAAATTTGAGATTAGGTATTTATTTGAATATGATAAGTTGCGACAAATTGAGTTTCGACCAATAGTATGTATAACAAAAAAAGGAATTAAAGATTGTCAAACTTATTATCCGTCAGATTTTCAAGTTGCATATTCAAATTTTATTTTGTTTGAAGAAAAATTAATTGACTTACTTGGGGATAATTATGTTGAACTCTACAGGAAAGCAAACAGTTTATATCTAAAAACCAGTGATTTATTAAATAAAGTTGTAATAACAAAAAATCAGATAGAATCTTATAATAACCTCAATCTTGTTAAAGAAAGAATTCTAACTTCGGAAGATACATATAGAGAGTTTGGTATTCTTCATAGATGGAACTCAGAAACAAACAACGCAAAATATGAAATCTTCCTTTATCATACAGATTTAACTTTAGGTTTAAGAGACGATGAACATAAATGGTTTTGTACATTTTTTATATCACCTTTAGAAAAATGATATATTTTTATTAAATTCTCTATGAATATTTGCTGTAATAGTTCCAGAACATATCATCCTTTCTTGTTATGCATCAGAATGAAGATTATTGGCAGGATTCCTAATGTGTTAAAAATAGCGATGCATATAAACCATGCCAGATGATTATTTCGTCCTGCTTTCCATAAAGTAATAAACTTCCAAACAGAATCCCAAATTGCAATAATACTTGTTGGAATGAGCTACGGAAGTATAGAATGAATTTGTTGTTCCATTTATATAGTTTAATTTTCAATATTTCATTTATTATCATGGAATTGAATATCTTATAAAAGTTGGTACAATTGCCAGAGTTCCGTAAAAATCGAGTACATTTACTTAAAGAAGTATCGCTCTTAATATATCATAAACAGAAGTCTAATATGAAAAAATTATTTGTATTGATATCTTTTGCAATTCTAAGTTTAGGATTAGGTGCACAATCTTTAGTCTTTACATGTGATGGATACGGGTTATTCAAAGAAGATGAATTAACAAAAAAAATGTATCAAGACGGTAATCCTGTAGAAGAGATAAGTGTAATGATATTAGATTTAGCTTCCAGTAGTTTTACTATTAAAATTGAAAAGGAAGAAGCCGTTATATTTAAAATTATTGAAAAAGTAACCATGACTGAAGATAGAATGAGAATGGCATTTCTTGCCTTTATGCCAAATATGCATATGGTTACAGTTGAAATTAATTTAAGAGAATCAGAAACCAAATATATAAGTATAATGTATCCAAAAGATAGGTATAAACCAAAAACAAACAAAATATATAATGTAATATCAGTTGGCACAAAAGAATAATGATAAGGAAATCAATACAATATGATGCTTTAATAAAGTTTTTAGTAATTAGTGGCAACTGTGATGAAAGCAACTTACCGATGACTGGCATTAATTAATTTTAAAGAATAACTGCATGAAAACAAAAACACTTTTTAGATGGACAGTAAAAATAATTACAATCATTTTGATTCTGTTTTCACTTAATGGTTGTGTATCAGTTAATAAATTAATGACCTCATGGGAAAATCACCATTATAGCGAATTAATTGGCTCTTGGGGTCCCCCTACACAAGTTTATGATGATGGACAAGGAGGAAGAATATTGATTTATGTTTATAATAGGTCTTATACTACACAAGGAGTTTCCACCACAACAACTACTGGTTCTGGATATGGAACTGCAACTATGTATGACAATAACATATGGGGAAATGTTAACACATCAACTCAATCCACAACAACATATAATCCACCACAAACATATCAATATACTTCCAATAGGATGTTTTTGGATAAATAAAAATGGGTACATCTATAAATGGTCATGGAAAGGGTTATGAGATGAAATGCAGACTTTGTCTTTCAGAGAAACCTTTTATCAAGGCTCATATTATTCCAGATTTTCTATATAAGAATTTAGGATTGTATGAACCCGACTTAAAAGGGCAGGGTCGTATCCATGTTGGAAAAATTTTAAACGATAAATTTTGCTATCATTCGAAAGGAATACCAGACGGTGAGTACGACCAAAACATTTTATGTGACAAATGTGACAATGTGGTCTTACAAGCGTTCGAGGATTATGGGAAGAAAGTACTTTTTGATGGCAATAATAAATTGCATGAATTTCAATATGATTATATTAAAGACACATCATTGGGTTGTGATTACCATCTTTTCAAAAATATTGATTATACCAAATTTAAACTCTTTTTAATATCCATCTTTTGGCGAGCAAGTATTTCAGATAGAATATTCTCAGATGAAGTAAAATTTGGGAAAGAAACGAACGAGATAATTAGAAAAATGCTTATCGAAAAAGACCCTAAAACACCAGAAGAGTTTTGTACCATTCTTTATTTTATGAATGAACCAAAGTTGACAAACAACCTTATGACAAATTTTAAAAAAATCGAAGTGAATAATACAACAAGATATGTATTTATTGCAGGAGGACTGATATTTAATTTTTTTTCTAAAAGGAATGACATACCTGAAAATCATAAACCTTTCATTTTCTCAGAAAATGGTGAATTAAAAGTATATAATATACCTAAGGAAAGAATAAGACCAACGTTAAATGACTTTTTTGAAAAAAGGTTGTTTTAAGATGCAACCATTTATAATCAATGGTACTTTCAATTGCCGAGTTTGTGATTCGCCTTCTTTTAAACCATTTACGGTCAGGGGACGTAACTGCTGAACGATGAAAAATCCATAAAGAGAGTGAAAATGTGGCGATTATGCCTTAAATATTGAATTATTGAGTGAGTGATACTAATTCAAATAGAAATCAGCATCGAATATTTTTATAGTCACTCCTGTATCTATTGCTACTTCCGGGTGCGCTTCCCTTTCGGGGACGTTGCCTCCGGCCAGAGGTGATCAGGCCACTGGTTTTTCCAGTAGATGCCTGGGATGGGTAAAATGTGGTTTACAAAGATCATTTTTGCAAGGGAGCAAAAATGTATAATAAATCATTCCGGCTTGGACTTTTGCGCCGGAATGGTAGTGACTAACACCACATTTGACCTGGAAAAATTCTTCATCAATGTTTTTCCCCCTAAAAACTTCTTGAATTCACTTCAATCAATTGTTTAAAAGAGATTTATTTAAAAAAAGTTCGCAACTAAAAAAAGTATTAACTTCGTTTTTATAAGGATAGAATTATATAATCGCAATTAGATGAAAAGAGAGAATAAATCATTAATAACCAATTTCTCAAGATGTTTTACAAGGGTACAAAGGAGTTAGGTGTCAGGTTATAAGAAGACTACGATGAGAAATATACCAATGACAAAAGAAACAAAAACTAAACTTATTGATAGTACAGAATTAGCACTTGATTATGTAGCTAAATCGGTTGATGAAGTTCGGAGTTTCATAAAGAAAGTGGAACTAATGACCAGTTTTATGAAAGAACATGATATCGACCCTGAAGATGGAATATTTGAAAACCTAGAGAAATTACTAGAATATAGAATGTTAATTGGCCTTATTTTTCTTGATTTAGCCTCTGCGACAAGAGCTCATCTGAATTCGAAATATACTTATGAAAAGCTTTTCTCATTAAGACAAATTATAGTAATTATAAATGAAGGTTATAAGCAGATATACAACTTTGTAAAATTGGGCGAAAATGGCGATTCAATAACAAAATATAGAAATAAATCATTTTGGTATAAGGATATCGGAACTATTGTTAATAATTCATTGCCAGAATTATCAGAAGAGTATAATTCACTCACGAAAAAACTAGATGATTACTTTAATGAAAATTTTCCATCAATAAAGAAACAGCGGGACTTATCAGTTCATTATGATAAGAAAGCAAGTAAGGTTTATGATATGTCAGTTAATCTTAATATTGAAGAAACGTTTAAAAAGATGTCTCCTTTTTTGGAAATACTTACAGGAATGTTTCGTTTTACTGAAAAAATGGCTTCAATTTCTCAAAAAATAGAAAGACAGAAAAACATTGAAATGAACAATCGCCTAGGATCAATATTTTCAGATTTGGAGCGGAAAATCAAAGACTCAAAAACAGGTAAGAATATTGAAAGTTTAAATAAACTGAAAGAATTGATTGATAAAACTAAAAAAGAATTTTTTAATAAGATAAAAAGCCCGAACACCTAAAAAGCAAGCATCAAAAGGACAAATCAATAAACAATAAACAATGGGACAAAAAATAGACTCCGACAAACTTCTTAACCATTTAAAATCAAAATGGCAAGGACGACCTTGTCAAATGTGTGGGACAGGGAACTGGAATGTTTCCGATTCCGTTTTTGAATTAAGGGAATATAATCAAGGAAATTTGGTCATCGGTGGAGGACCATTAATCCCTGTTATTCCTATAACCTGTGACAATTGCGGAAATACGGTATTCGTAAACGCAATTAAAGCAGGAATCATTGATCCAAACAAAAAATAAAATGACAAACAATATTAAATTCTCGCAGGACTATGAAGTCATTCCACCGCAAAAGCAACGTTCATATCCTATCTCAACAATAGAGTGGTCGCTAATCAAGAAAAAGATTGACGAAATAAAAGATAATGCGAACAGCTGGCATACCACTGGCTCAATCTTAATTGGAGCTACTGTTATTACCTTTATTACTTCATTGACTTTAATTGGTGATGCCAATAAAATACCCTTAATCATTTGGGGGAGTGCAACTATATTGACAGCTGTTATTGGAGGATTTGCATTTTATTTTGGCAAAGAGCAACTTGAGACACAAAACAAATCAAAAGAAGATGTTATTGACTTTATGAACACCATTGAAGAGAGATTTCAGAACTCAACGTCAACAACAGCACAAGTTACAACAGAAGGAACAGTTATTCATTCCGCAAAGTATGGTGCAAACGGACACTTTACCGACTTGACTGAAAAAATTTCGGGATTAGTTGCAAAAAACATTTTAGAGTTTAAAGTAGACAATGCTTTAGTGGACGGAAAAGACCCAATCGTTGGTACAAAAAAGACATTGGAAATTTCCTGTACAATCAATGGAAAGAAAAAGGGATTTAGCGGACTCGAGGGTGATACTGTAATAATTGAATAATGCCTGCCGTTAGGTTTAACGGTGGTGGCCTGATTCCGGGACTGCAACGCACAAAAGCAAGAGCTTGGCTGACGCCAAACACATGTTTTTTTTGCTAACCCGGACTACTTTATGACAACGATTCAGTAACTTTAAGATTTTAATCCTGACAGATAAATGGAGATCAATATTTTAAACTTAAGAAATTCAATTAATAAAGCTTATCTGAAAGTCAAACCGAACCGGACCCAGATCGAGACTTTCAAAAAGAACATTACCAACCTCTTTGACCAGATTAAAGAATCCGAATCCGAAGAGTTTCACAAAAACATCATTTCCGAATTTCTTAAGAACACCTACTATTCTCCTAACAATTACATAAATACTAAGGGAAGATCTGACCTGGTTATACATAATGGAAAAGATTCAAACTCAACTGTTGGCGTACTATTCGAAGTAAAAAAACCAGACAATAAATCGGAAATGCCAACGTGTAAGGACATTAACACTAAAGCATTTCATGAGCTGATTCTATACTACCTCCGGGAGAGAATCACCAATAAGAACATTGAGATTAAATACCTGGTAATAACCAACATTTTTGAATGGTTTATTTTCAACGCAAATGATTTTGAAAAACTCTT
>Ga0114918_10001207_pt1 | contig 23044 bp, 29 predicted proteins | sample LantaG_FD_87015 | JGI IMG/M metagenome (GOLD analysis project Ga0114918, IMG submission 87015) | Deep subsurface microbial communities from Baltic Sea to uncover new lineages of life (NeLLi) - Landsort_02402 metaG | ecosystem: Environmental > Aquatic > Marine > Oceanic > Sediment | place... | reverse complement strand
TTCCTGTGTCAGCATTATATATTTCTGGGGCATGTTCTATTAATGATATTGTTGCATCAAACTCACTTGAAAACTCAATCGATTTTACAATGTATTCAGTTGTAACAGTTGCAGCTTCACCAAAAACAACCAGGTCATCTACTTGAAGATTTCCAACTAGTGATAACTCAACGGTGTGTGTTCCTGGAAAACTAATTACTGATAAGTCAGTTATTGTATCATCAAGTCTCATCCTTGATCTAAGCACATATGTTCCGGCCTGATCATTTACTGGCTCATCAAGAGTTACGTTATTTCCAGTTATATCTAGAACTCTGCATGGTAATCCACCAGTCTTCATAACATCGTGTGAAAATAAAACTAAGTCACCTCTGGAGCAAACTATACTTTCAAAGTCAACTTCAATTGATAATGAGTTTTTACGCAGTTTTTGTTGAGCAAGGTAATATCTTCCTTGTCTCCATGCTTGAGCTATATTTGTAACTCCAAACATCGCTATCGACTCTATAGTTTCTGAATTGTTTATGTCTTTTCCATCATCATAAGCTATAACTTCATTTTTTTGCCAGTTAGATAATGGATCTGTAAAAGTACAAGATATTGCATCTGGTGTTTTGGCATACGACCTAGTTACTTTTAATGATTTTATATTTCTTTGATTAAATATTTGGACAGGATTAGTTCTTTCCTCGTCTATGATTACGCCAAACTTTCCATTGTTAATATTAAAAGATGCGCGGCCACAAGAACAGACTTGATCAAGAAGTTCTTTAATGGTTACTGAATAGTCTAGAACGAAGTTACACTCAAAACCTATTGTGTTTCCTTGATATGTTATAGTGTTTGTTTCGCAGTACTTGGCCCAAGCCACTAGTGAGTCTATATCTAATTGATCTTTAGACATTTTTCTTTGATTTAGATTACCAGTTAGTATATCAACAAAAACCCACGCAGGATTACTTGTAAGTTTTTCCTTCCAAACACCTGCTACATCATCGTAATACTCTAGAAGAGAGTGAGCTTCAGCGCTTATATTGTCTAGTTGTCCACTAAGTTGATTCGTGGATCTTATATCAACCTCATAGTAAGTATGTAATTGAGGTGCCGTTATAGGATTGCTTTCCTGATAACCAACGATACCAAACCAAACAAAGTCATCTAATATAGAAATCACAGGAGCGCCTGTGTCTATTATTGTGTCTTGCCAAATCACCCAAACTTCCCACTGATCAACGACACCAGGGTTTATGCTAACGTTAAATGTGAATGGACTTGTTGTTCTTCCCTTTATGTTTATAGTTGCCGATGGGCTTCTTACTTTGGATGTTATTATGTAACTCAAGTCTTCTGGTATTTGAAAATCAGAGACTATAGTTACTGTGGTGGAATAAGAATAATCAAAATCTACAGTTAATAAATATTCACCAGTCACTTCGTTTATTGTGCTTACAGAAACAACTCTTCTTGTGTTTGACTGAGTGTTGCCCCTTATTGTAGTTGAGGGCAAGTGTATTGTGTCTCCAGCTATAGGAGGTCTTGAAGTTGAGGCGACGGCCAAATCTATTTTAACCTTAACGTCACGCCCAGATCCCGATGCTGAAAATCTTGTTACGTAACCATTTGGAGAATCATCTCCGAGAGGTGGAGTTTTAACGTGTTCTCTATTTTGAAAATCTGGGTCAACACTAACAAAAAACTCAGTGTAATTATCAACTATATATCCTCTCTCAACAGAGTAGTCATAGTCGTTAAAGTCATTCCATGTAGACGAACCAACTGGCCTTATCTTTACGGCAAGCTTTAAAGTTACCTCTTTAAGTCCTGAAGATATTTGAGCAACTAGACCTGTTGGAAATTGAAATTTAAGATCTATTGAACTTGAGTTTACAGGAGAGTTATTTTTATAATTGTCTCCAATTTCTGTAAAGTTTGAATTTAAGTCTTCAGTGTTTGTTTTGTTTGTATACAGTATAAAATCACTAGGCAAGTGAGCTACATTATGTGAGTGATCAAACTCATCAATACTTGTTTCTCCAATCCTGACACCCTGGCTTTGAATGTCTTGAGTGTCTAATCCAAAGTCATAAACAACAGTTAGCCATGTATCACTTACTTTTATTTTGGTAAATGGCTCAGCAGCAACTCTTGGATAAACTCTATTGAATCCATAATTTCTTATTACCACACCGTATGGATCAGCTTTGTTTGATTGCCCTGTTATTGCGGAGACACTTGTTCTGTCAGGATTTTCTGTTAGCGATGGTACTGGAGGTGGAAACATTGCATTTAGCAAAAGTCCTGTGGCCATAGTTGCGCCAGCGGTTAGGAAACCTCCAACGAGTCCCATTCCCTCAGTTGCTCCTCTCGTATAGTATGCAACAGCGATAGCAGCAGCAGTCTTTAATATCTCTGTTCCACTCTCACCACCAGCAGGAACTATAGCAATTGATGTAACTACTCCAGCATTAGGTCTAGCATACTTCCAATATTCTTTTTTTACCAAATCACCATTACATCTAACTTCAACAAATTCCCAAATCTCTTTTGGATAATTCATCTCCATTACAATATCTTGTAGTGTCGCACCGTGGTCTATTACGTGCTCTGTGTAGTTTTCGAAAATTTGTTTTTTAGTTAGTACTCTCATATCTATAAAAAGAATCTACCTTTTTTTTCCAGTTGTTATTATTATAGCTTTCTATGACAGCGTGCTTGCCTTCCATTATATGAAGCATTAGCCCGTTTTGTAAAACAACACCAACGTGTACTGGCATATTTTTAACATTAAGCATTACTATGTCGCCCATAACTTCTTTGCCTTTTTGCACTTTCTTAAAGTCTGTCTTTCTCGTCATTAGTGTATTTGATATATCGTCGTATGTATGTATTCTTTCATTAAGGTAGAGGGGTAGTTCTATTTTTAATATTTCCTTATTAAATAAGTAACATATTCCGTAGCAGTCACAAAATACAAAGTCCCTATGATTCTTATGATAAAATATTTTAAGGAACTCATCATACACTTAATAATCCAGGATAATCTTTTGCTGAATAAGTATAACTAGGAACTTGCACGTTTAATATATCATCATAACCAAGACTCATTGTTATAAACTTATCATCATAAACAATACCTTTTAGTATCATTGCAGATAAATTTATCTCAACAAAATCTGGAACTGATGCAAACACAATATCTATATCTGCAATTACATCTGAAGTAGAAACACTTAAGTCATCAATTAAATCTAGCCCAATGTTTGATATAGTTATTTGTAGTATTGGAACCTCTTCATCTGTGTCGCTTGGAAGGGTAAACTTAAATGGAAAAGCTGTATACAATTGACCGTTTGAAGTTATGTCTTCTGTGTTATTTACATAGTGAAATGTATTTGTATTTGGAAAAGTAATTTTCAAAAGCATTAGCATTGGATCAGCAGAATGTGAACTATACATTTGATCAATTGCGTGTAGAGATACCTTACTCACTTATCACCTCTAGCGCCATGTTAACTTGATATGTTTGAAATCCAACGTCCCTTATTGACATTCCATCTTGCTTAAACGTAACTGTTAACTGAGTTCCTGTGGCCGGATCATTAAAGAAAAAAGAATTAATCCCGTCTTGCAATGTTGATGTAAACCAAGTTATGAAAGTTGTATACTCAGTGGTGTCTCTTAATAAAATACTTCCAGTTATGTTGTCTCTTCTTAGAGTTGATCGTCTTCTTTTTTTTATTGGCCCTACATCCATTTCTGATATAGCAATATTACTTCCAGGATTTCTGTTAAAAGTTCCCTTGGTAAAATTATCTTGCAAAGTACTTGGATATAATTCGGCCATTACCTACTTCCTTTTCTGTTCACTCCATAACTAGCACTAAACGCTTTATCGAACTGTCCACTTTTTATACCAGCGTTAACTGCTTTTGTTATTGATAAATCAATTATTCTTGTGCTTCCATCTGATGATTCTTGAACATCAACTTCAACACCAGCATTGTTATTTACATTAACGACTACTTTACTAGGCGTAGATTTAACTCCTAAGTCACCACCAGGAACTCTTTCTAATGGGACTATTGCCTCTGGCCCTGCCTCGGACATAAGACCAGTACCAGAACTTGTAGGAAAAAATGTTGGTGAGTTAACAACACCACCGCTTGCGAAGGCTTGGAAGTTTCCACCTCTTAGAACAGAGCCTTTAGCGCTTGGTTTTACTGGGCCAACAAATTGATTTTCAAAAATAGAAGAAACACCTGTACCACCAAACAACGCACCTGTTATTGGAGCTATTACTGCTTGTCTTATGGCAACTCTGGTTAGGTCATCAAGTATGGCCTGAGCAAAGTCATTAAAAGCAAACTTGCCTGTCTTTACAAAGTCGAACAACTGATCTTCAAGAGTTCCAAATGCGTTGGAAACTGTGTCAGTTATACCTTCGGCTAATGTTCCAATACCATCCAGTGCTTTTTTTGCACCTAACTCTAACGGCCCAAATTTACCACTCAGAGTGCCAAGGCTTATTGCTAGTTCTTGTACTTTTTTGTCATAATCTTCAGCACTTATTTTACCATCATCAAAAGATTTTGAAAGATTTGATGCTTCAAGAGCTAGAAACGCTTCTTTATATTTTTCAGGAGTTATATCACCATCCTTGAGTGACAAGTTTAATCCCTTTAAGCTAAAACCTACTTTTGTTATACCTTTGGCTATATCCAATCGACTAAAGTCTTTAAGCGATTGAAGTGCGGCGTTTGTTTTTTTTGTTACTACATCAGTTGTCTTTCCAAGCCCAGTTAATTCTTTTCTCTCATCTTTTAGTATTTCTTTTAATATTTTCTGATCAGAAATCCTTTTTTCAAGAATCTCAATATCTCTAGTTTTTAAACTTGAACCAGTTTTACCTGGAGTAACTGTAAATACGCTTGTTAGAAAATCAAGAATAACACCTCTGCTTTTTACTCTTTTAAGATCAGACTCAGCATTACTTATAGTTTCCATGGTTTTATCTATTTGCCTATTAACGCTCTCTAAAGGACTCTCTTTTCCAAAAAAAGTTTTAGCTATAATAGATGACCCCTCGCCGAAGTCTTTTAGTAATCCAATAAATGTTGAAAACCCATCACTTCTGCCAACTGCTTTAATAAGGTCTTCAATTGCAGATACCGCGGACAATACAGACTTTTCAAACTTCTTACTTAATTCGGCATCTTTGTTTAATTCATTAAGCCCTTTTTTGAATCTATTTGTGGCCTTTACAAGTGTCTGGCCCATTGTTGTACCAAGTTTACTCGCTCTCTCATTTAACTCTAGAGCCTTTGCAGAAAATGCTTTCAACGTAACTTCTGATGTAAACGCACCAGTCTCAGCAAACTTAATCAACTTACCACGTGTAATACCAACAGCGTCAGCCAAAACTCCGGCCGCAACAGATGATGCCTCTAGAACGGATCTTAATTCTTGACCACGTAAAGCCCCTGATGACAAGCCTTGCGTAAGTTGTATAGTTGCACCAGTAGCCTCTGCAGCACTCGCACCTTGTATTCTAAATGCATTTTGTAATGTAGTTGTAAAACCAATCATCTCACTTGTAGATAAACCAAGTTCTTGAGTCGCTAAGGCTATACGGTTAAAACCTTCGGCCAATGTATCGATACTTTGATTGGTTAGGTCAGCAGCTTGAAATAATATATCAAGAGCTTCGGCACCACTTTTTGTATCACCCGTAAATGCAGTAATTCTATCACCTAGTAATTGAATTGAATCAATCATGGTAACAACTGCCTTAATACCTTGGCCAGCAAATACGCCTAGAAAAACATTCCTAAGTCCAGTAAAATCTCTCTTAATAGCACGTGTGTTTTTGGATAATTTTTTCATATCCATTGACACTTGCTTAAGAACTTTATCCCCTACTGACCTTATTCTTAGCGTTACCGACTTTACGTTGCTTGCCATTTCCATCGTCCTTGGATTTTTTATCACTTAACTTAATTACTTTGTTATCCATAACTCGTATTAAGTAATTGAAGCTTTGAAAGTCCTCAATATTATAAATTTTAGCGTATTCATGTATAGCTGTAAAAGGTATTTTTCCTATTCCCATGCCACTTTGTCTGCAAGTTGACAACTCATTAAACGCATCGACATAGAATATGAATGGGCCAATGTCAGGACACACCTGCACATTAGCTCCTTTATCAACCAAACTATAATAAAAGTCCTTATCAGGATACTTGTTATCGAACTCTAAATACTCTGTTAAGAGTTTCCCAAGTCTTCAACCTCTAGTTGGTAGTTTGAAATATCATCAACTAGAGATACAACATCATCAAAAAGATCAGGTGTCTCAGTGAATAAATCCATAGCATTTTGTTTGCTATATTCAATCTCTCCAACGTCATCACATAAACCTTTCCAGTCAACCATACAACCGTCAACGAAAACTCTAATGAATAATTTTTCTTGAAGCTTTTTATCAAGAGTGTTTTTTGCAATCTGTCTAGCATAGGGCTTGAAATGTATCGCTCTAATCTCTGCTAATTTATGAGCGTTTGCACCACCCATTCTTTTCATTTTAAATGATACATCCTCTGTGATCTCAAACCACTTACCTTCAGTTTCAAGATTTTTGTCAGTTGCATAAGCCTTACTTAAGTTGTTCTTTTTCATTAATATCTCCTTGTTGAATAAATAGATTTTTGTACAAAAAAAAGCCCCTGTCAAAGACAAGGGCCAATATTCAAAGATAATATCAATGAAGACTAGATAGACTTGTAAACATAAAGTGACTTCTCACCTAATGCTCCAACCTTACCAACTCCAGACATATCCATTATAATGTCAGTGTTTTGACCACCACTTGTAGGATCGTCAAATGAAACCTGAAGCGCCGGAATAAAAAATGCATACCAACCACTTGAGTTTTTCACAATAAAACCAATTGAAAAAGATTCTTGAGATAATTTTTTATCAAGAAAACTCCATGTCTCATCAGATAAATAAACAGATAAAGAAACATTTACATTTGCTGTTCCTAGTGAATAGTTATCTGGCCCTACTTTACCAACACAGTTTTGAGGAGTGCTGTTATTTGCAAGGGATACATCAATTGATTGAATACAAAAATCCACACCAGTAAAAGATGCACCTGATGAAGACGCTAAGAAAGCCATGTCAATTGATCCATTTAGTGAACCACTCGTAGGTGCAGCATCAACTGTTCTAGCGTTTGTTATTAACTCACCAGCAATATCTGCTGTTAAATAATCAGCTCCAACAAAACTAAATGATCCACTTACAATTTCACCGTATGCAGCAGTTAAATTAAAACCATCAACATACATTCCATTATAAACAATTCCCTTTGTTGTGAGGTCATTGAATTTTTTCTCAATTGCAAAAGATCTTTTAGCAGTACCAATTGTTATCTCATCACCTTTTTGGAAACTTGCACCTGCGCCTGTTCCAGTGATCATTGTTGATGGCCCAATAAACTTTGCAATAAGCGCACTTGTTATTTCTGTAATCATAACAGGCTCATTGTTAACAGCATCATCCATACTTGTTAAAAATATTACATCACCTATTTTAACATCTGTGTTCCAGTCACCAGCAGCTCTTGTTAAAGTAGCAGCAACTACATCAGTTGTTAGATCAGCAACTACAGCAGCAGTTGTGGCCCAAGAACTCATCATAGCACCTTCAAGAAAATCATCTACATCTTGTGCTTTTGCAAATTCAACAGGAACTTCACCACCGATAGTAAGACCAGTTAAAACTTGTCCAGAGCTTAATCTGTCCGTTCTAATCTGAGCACTTTCAACAGTTTCAGGAGCAGCGTTAAGGCCCTCACTTGTGAATCTCATTTGTTTAAAATTACCTGCACCTGGAGTTTCACCGTAAACGGACTCCTCAATGTAGGCAAGTTGTACTTCGTTACTACTGGACATTTACTACTCCTTTATATCTCTATAATAATCTACAAAAAAACTGGCACTCATGAAGTTACTTTCAAAATCTATAGTTGTGCCTATCTCTGTATTTGGTGGACTAACTGACTCAATTATTATGTCATTGATTCTTTTTCCCCTATACAAACTTCTTATAGTTTCACACCTTGTTAATATTCCGTCAATCGCTCCGATAGCAATAGGGGCCACAACGTGAAATGATATTGTGCCAAACTCTCTATAACAACCCTTTGGAATACTAATCATTTCCTCTGCGTTACCAACGAACTGTATTGCTACCCAATTGTCTGTGTCAGCTATAACTTCATCTGTTAATAAATTTTTTATTTCTCTAAACTCACCAGATATGTCTATTAATGTTTCTACTGAGTTTGCACCGAAATAATTCTTGATTTCTGTTCTTGTTAATACGCCACTCATACTTTTGCTCCATCCTGTGTAAAACCTGAGTTCGATGAGAATGAACTTGATTTAATTGATATTGATATTGATGGGTAAAGGTATGGTTTATCTTTTAGTCTACCCTTTGCAAATTTATAGTTACTAGGTTTGAAGCTTTTGGTGTTTTGTCCTGCTGCTACACTAGGAGTAAGAGGTATGAAATTAAATTGTATATTATCTTTTAGTTGTGGGAATCTTCTCCTTGCTGTATTTTTTGCTAACCAGTATGCACCATTTGGAGCTAGGACTTTATTTCCAGATGTTCTATCTTTCTTCTCCCTTGATTTATCTGATTTCTTACCAGCTTTCTTACCCCTAGTACCTCTCTTGATACCAAGTCTCTCAAGCTTAATTGCATATGGTGCCATATTTATAACTCTAAACCTATCAGTCGGCTTGTATTCTCTATCAGCTTTTAACCATGAGTTCGTCTCAAAAAGTCCTTTGGCCACAACATTACCATTAAACATTAAGACATTTGTTGATTGATAGTAACCAGTCACAGTTGGTGACCGCTCGACAACCAACCTCATAACATCCAATACAACCTCTGTTATGTCCTCTAGCTTCGTTACATATTCAATCTTACCAAAAGCCTTTGCCGACTCTTCTTTTTTATTAAGTTTACCGTCAACCAAAACAAGAAAATCTTTCTCTGGAAAAAAACCACTTTTTTGTTCTTGCTTTAAAAAGTCCTTGGCCGTAACAACTAAACTTGCCTTAACGAAATCTATTAATTCATCTGCTGTTTTAAACGCAACTCGCTCTGGCCCTTGAACCTTTGTGCCTCTGCTTGAATATGACATATCTATATCTAGCATTAAGTTAGAAACAATCTATACCCAAGTATTTGAGTAAGTGCCCTTAGTTCGTCAACTTGTTCTATTGAATAGTATTCAGTTGCACTGATTTTAAACTATCACCCCTCCTTGGGATAAATGACAAATTCTTCGATGAAATTAAATATGATCTTCCACTACCTGTTATTTGCTCATCTATAAATGGCTTTCTAAAGTAGTTTGATTGAGCTGCCTTTACATTGTTAACGCTTGAGTCGGACATTCTGGTTATTGAAACATCAATGCCCTGGAGTCTTATTACGTAATTTATAACATTTTGTAATGCTTTCATTCTACACCATATAAGTTACTTGAGTGTCACCAATGATTGTTCTTTCTGATCTGTAGTTATCAAAAACATTTTGGTAATCACCAAGCAGCATCCCATATTTATTGTTTCTCTCATTTGTGCTTAGCGTGTAATCAAAATCAATTCCAATTACACCAGGAACAGATATTCTTTGCACGTTTGAACCAAAGTTAAAATCTACACCTGAGTTTTTCTTATTGTATCTTGCTTGAACTATCTGCTTAACAGACTCTTGAATGTCTAGTGGAACAGTTGCGTAACCAGCAGTGTAAATTATTTCTATATATCCATTTCTTCCAGTATTATTAAATAACTTTGTGAAGTATTCACCATCATCAACCATATTTAACTTTCCAATTCTTTTATTAACTAATGTATTTAAAACAACATCAGCTTCATCTAGTGCTTTTTCAGTAGCAGATGTTATAGAGATTACAGGAAAGTGATAAAGAAAATAATCTCTTACGTTGTAAAAATCTCTGTGATAAATTCTTTCAGTATATGTAGCCGACTCAAAGGATCTGTTACAATAATTTTCCACCGTAACAGTAAATAAAGTAAGCTCTGAAGTTAAATATGTATCCTCTGAATTATCTAAAATTCCAAGGTAGTCTTTCATGTCAACTAGTGAAACCAACATTAATATTCCTTTGCTATCTTCCAGGTATCTATGAGATCAAAGTTATCTGAATCTTCATAAATAAACCCGTGAAACCTTTTAAGGTAAACTATAACTAGTTCGTTACATATTAACCTTGATGTGTTATTCCCAATGGTATTAAACTTTTTAAATCCAATAGACTTAAAGAACAAACCAAATATCTGAAGCCTGTCATAAGGTGTTCCAGAAAACTCTAACCAAAACTCGCTAAATGCAATATCTGTTACATCCAAATTAAACTCGTGAGATTCAATTAATTTATATTTAGATAAAAAATAGTCATATGCCCAATCATCTGTTCCTGTGTTTCCAGTAACATCGTACATGCGATCACTATAGCTTATAGACATGTGATCATACGCTTTTTTACTAAATGGATTCATGCCTTGAGCAATCATAATCAACCAACCAACTATTGGAACTGGGTGGTATGTGCTTCTACATTTATGAACTGAAACTCTCATTCCTACATCCCTAGTATGATTTCTAACCTAAGCCTAAATTCGTCTATCTCACCTTGAGTTATATTTGCATCTGGAACCATTGCTAAAAATATTCCATAAGTTACTGTCAGTGAACCAGTAATAAGTGAGTGTATTAATTCTGGATATTGCGTAGCAAGCGCTTCAACTTGAGTCTGGTTTTTACCTGCGTAAATATTGTTTGCTGCAAACTTAGCCAAAAGCATATGACCTTGTGCCATAACTCTGTTCATTACATTTTCTTCTATACTTTTTCTTACCTCAAGATCATAGGTACCAGATCCCATTAAATTAATAATTGCCGTTATCTCGTCTTGTTCTGTGCTTAGAAGCGCACGAGTAAATTTAACAGAAATATTATCTGGATTAACTGTCCCGTCTTGGTTTATAGATACGCTAACACCCTGAAGAACTGTTCTTAGGGTAGTCCTTAATTGAATTGCTTCTTTTAATAAGTCAGAGTCTAAATTTTTTGTATAAAAATATTCTTCCATTACTCAACTCTCCATTTCTCTATTCCGGCATAATATATTGTAGCTGTATCATCATCATCTTCAGGTCTATACGCAACCTCAATAGTGTGAGGGCCAGCAGTATCCTCTGTTGCATAAAAGAAACAAGTGTTCCAATTTCTAATATCAGAACCAGTATCCGTAGCTTCCATCTCAAGCAAACCAAGAACTGTGTTATTGTGTGACAATTGTATTTGAATATTTCTTGAACCAGTATTCATACCCCATGCTACTGCTATACCTATTCTGTACTTAGCTCCAATAACTGCTGTTGGGATATTTAATGTTAGATATGTAGAATAAACATCCTCTCCATTAGTTTCAGTTGTTTGCTTTGAAGTCTCCTGAAAGTTTGTACCAAACACAGTAGAAGCTCCGAACTCGAAAGATTGACCTTGATCGTTTGTAAGTCTGATTGTATCAGTATTAGTCACTGTTACTGCAGCCTTACCAATAGCGGGTGTACTTGGCGGAACCGCTAGTTCATTCAATATAATCTTACTCATGTAATCTCCAAAATACCTTCAACAATTAAGCAGTACTGATTAACTTCTATTTCGCTAGTAACAACCTTACTTCTAAGAGCTGGCACTGTAAAATCTCTATCAAGTTTGTATTGAAAAAAGTCTCTATATCCCAAAAATATATCATCAATCACAGACTTTAGATTCTCAAGCTTACTTGCATCGTAATATATATCTTCTATTACTGGCTCGTACTCAACACCAATGCCAAGTTCTGCGCCATCTATTTCTAGGATTGAAAATTTTGGTAGTCTTGGTGCCATAAAATATAAGGGAGGAATTACCCTCCCTTTCCTTATTAAATATTTTTCTTTACTAATCGGCACTCGCAATACAAATCCGTAGCATTAATTGCTGTACCAGTCTGAATTACATAAGCTCCAGATCCAGCAGGAATACTATTGACATGGTTTGTACCATCCCAATAATAAACATCACCAGCAGTTGCTCCAGATAAAATACCGTTAACTCTAGTATCATTTGATAAAGACTTAACAGGACTAGCAGCAGCAACAGTTGCGTTTGCAAGACCTACTGCTTTATGAAATGTAGTAATAGTGCTATAAGTAGCAAGCGTGTTATTAGCAGATACATAAACAAGATCTCCCTTAGAAACACCAGCAGATGTTAATTCAACACCTCTATCAGAAAGCAAGCTATAAAGCTCTTGTATAGCGCCTTCAGCATCCGTCTCAGCAGTATACCCACCAGCATCAGCAATTGGTAAATCACTAGCCGATACTTGGTTAGCTCCTAGACCCCAATCGATTTTAAGAGCGTTTATACCATCATCTTTAACGTTTAAAGTAGTACCAAACTCAATTGTTACGTTATCTACTTCAGTTGTTTGGATATAATCTTGAGCAAGTTTACCATCAGAAATACTTCCAGCTAACATTGCATCTGTAATACCTAAAGCTTTTACATTCAGAGTATCAGTGATTATTTCAATTGAACTATCATCAACATTTACAGCTAAAACACCAGCAGTAAAACCTAAACCGTCACCAGCACTTGAAGCATCAAGTCTTACGTCTTGACCAACTTTAACCAAACCAGTTGAAGCTGTAGTTGCCTCTAGTAGTTTAGCAGACCAAGTAGCACCACCATAAAGATAGAAAGCAACATTTGGCTCATCATCAGCACCGACTCTCATACCTACTGTTGGAGTTGTATAAACCCATGCAGTACCATTCCACTCAGCGATATTGTTGTCTTGTCCAACCCACGCACCAGCACCAGTACCATTGATTAGGTATCTGTCACCTGTAGTTGGAGTCAAGGCAGTAGGATCTAGTATGTCAGCGTCTAAAACACTGTCTTGCCACTCAAGAGTAGCAGCAACATCATCAACATATTTTTTATCGACTATCTGAAGATCAGTAGTAAAAACTGGATGTGAAGCATAACTTACTGATGCAGAATAATCTCTCGAACCATCTGCTAAAGAATAAATTGTATGATCGTCATCCAGTAAAGATGCTGGAAGCAAAGCTCCGTGATCAAGAGTTCCAACGTTAACCATTGAACTATCAATCAATCCTGCTGCGTCCAAGATAACTGGCTTACCAGCATCAGCAACACCAACACTTGCATCAACAAACTCACTTGTTAAAAAACCTAATACTTCGTCATAAGCGCCTTCCGGCCCTACCTTGAGGAATTTTTCACTCATCCTTGATTTCTCCTGTTATTGGATCATAACTAATTTGATCCTTGGTTGTTTTGTATTTTTCTTTTAATTCATTAATGAAAAACGTTTTTTTGTCACGTGCCATGTTATATTCATTATGCTTTTTTTGAGCCTGTTTTTCAAACTCTAAATCGAATATCTTTTTCTTTTGTGTTATGGCCAAAGTCTCTAGCTCAAGTAATCTCATCTCTTTTGTAAGTAGATCACTTTTTAACATTTCAACTTCTGATAAACACTTTTTCTCAACTAATTTTTTTGCCACTTTCTTTTTAACTGCCACCCCTAACTCCTTACTACTCGTTGTCCTTTATTAACCAATAACTCTGTCGCGCTAAATGGTTGCCCTACTCTTATAATTACACTTCCAGATGCGATCGGTGCAACATTCACCATTGTTCCGGCCACTGAATCTGATAAGAAATATTCCTTAGTAACATCTAGACCAGAAAATATTGCATCTGTCACCCCAATAACTCTGATATTGCAAAGTACGGTTGATGCTTTACTCTCAACAACTCCAATTATATTTGAATTAGCAAGTGAGTTTGCAATTGCGTTTTTAGCAAAACCACCAACATCCATAATGACAACTGCACCAACAAATACACTCGCAAGACATGTTACATTAGGAAGTACAACATTAGCTCCTCCAATAGTGGTCGGATCTACTTGAATCTTTTTACCAGTATCATCTCTGGCTATAATTTTATAGCTCATATGATCTCCTCTGGCTCTTGTATGTTAACAAAAACTGCACCCGTACCAAGTGACTCACCAGTGACAACAATAAATTGTCCTACAGCGCTTGGTGGTACAAGTCCGAGTGTTCCGTTTGATTGTAAAAATAACTTTGCCAGTAATGGAAATACAAAGCTTGCATCTTCTATTATTCCAAACATAACAAAATCTACATTTTCCCCAGTGAGTGCTGCATTTAATGCTATACCTGATATTTTTGATTCTAATTCTGTATCACTAGATCCATTTGCAACATGAGTACTTGAAACAAGTCTAACTAAACTAAACTGAGCAATATCTTCAGATGCTATTCTGGTTACTCCAAGCTTAGCAGAAATTTCGTTTTGTGGAATATTAACTACAACATTTCCAGTGTCAAAAGCTTGGTAATTGGCCATAGATGTAACAATAGATAAACTAGTCCAATCGGCCATGACAGTTGTGTTTACAACCGTTACTCCAGCACCAACAAAGTCAATACTATTTAAACATGATGCAACTTGCGTTCCTTCATCTAGAACTGGAATACATTTTTCTGTTACTGATATTGTTGATTGACTTGTGTTTGAATCGTAGGAAACAACTATATTGTCTCCAGTAAAATTTAACGACTCAGATAGTCCTGCTAAAATTGAATCTTTATATACTTCTAAAACAGAAGCGCCACCACCAGTACTAGACCCACCACCAGCGTACATTACTGTGTTTTGAATAATGCTTTCTACAACTGGCTTATCAATTGATTTAGTTTCAACAATTGATCCATTACTAAAATAGAATACAAAATAAAAAGTACCCCTATCTTCTCTTAGTTGAATATCTATTATTGTTGGAGCGTCTTCACCATCAAGTCCATCTAGCCCAGATCTTCCATCTCGCCCAGCAAAACCCTGAAGACCTTGTATTCCTGGAACTCCAGACTTACCAACAGCACCATCTTTACCGTCAATACCTTTTTGTCCATCACTACCACGCGCACCTTTTTGACCGCGATAACCTCTGGCACCTTTTAATGATTCGACTTCTTTTTCACTTAAGTCAGAAAATTTTAATTTATGTGATTCTATTTTATTAAATATTTTTTCTTTGTGATCGTTCCAAACAAAGTTTTGTCCATCTATACCATCTTTTCCGGCCACACCCTTTGGCCCTTTAATACCTTGCTCACCTCTAAGTGATTCTATTTCTTCTTTTGATAGTTTTAGTTTATTTGATTTAATTATTTTTGAAACTTCATCTACGTGATCGTCCCAATTAAATGAACTTCCATCAAGCCCATCCTTACCGTCAATACCCCTTTTTCCTGGAGCACCTTTTTGACCTCTAAAACCACGAGATCCTTTTAATGATTCTTTTTCCTCTGTACTTAAATCTGAAAATTTTAATTTTGTTGAATCAACTCTAGTTAATATCTCTTTCTTATGTTCGTCCCAATTAAAGTCTTTACCATCTCGACCTTTTAAGCCACGCAATCCTGGCTCACCATCTTTACCGCGAATAGACTCTACTTGCTCTGGTGTTAACTTTTCAAATGTTATGGAATTATTTCTTATGTGTTTTAGTATTTCGCTTTGGTTTTCATCCCAAGAAAAGTCTTTACCGTCAAAACCTCTAGGCCCTCGACTTCCTTTAAGACCACTTGGTAAATTTACTTGGCTTAGCTTCTCCTCGACTAAGTAATCGACTAGAGCATATATCTCTTTTAAATCCATTTAACCTACTGCGTGTATAACGAGTTTAGTTATTTTTTGTTAATTTTCTTGGCCAAAGCTGCTTTTAAATCATCATCGGCTTTACTATTTTTATCTACAGTATCTTTTTGTTTTATCTGAGAGTCAATGATTTCATCTTGTCTTGAAATTGGAGTTAGGTTATTTGTTGAGATGTAATATTCATCACCACCTTCATATATGGCCATCCCTTCCTTTCTTCTTATCTCGTTAGGAGACATTGCACCACTTCCAATCATCTTTTGAAAATAAGATGATCTCTTATCCATGTCGCCTCTATTAATTGCGTAGAGATCCATGTCACTTTTTAGTTTCGAAACCTTACTGTTTAAAAGTTTCATATTAACTTCGCCCTCAAAGTTTTTGGCCCAAACGTCGATGGTATCATTTGATACTTCTAAGTTTGAGTGTTCAATATTGTTATAACTTTGAGCTTCTAATACATATAATTTAGATGGTGGAACACCTAAGAATCTTGCTATCTCTAAGACAGAATATTTTCTAGAATCAAGAAACTGTAAAACATCAGGGGCAAAATTTAACGGATTAAACTTCATTCCCTCTTCTAATACAGCAACGCCACCAGATTTATTACCACCAAACTTATTTTTCCATTCAACTTTTAATCTTTCTATAACCTCTGGACTTAATACTCTTTCAGTCTCTAGAACACCCGAAGGAAGACCACCGTTACCAAATATATTTCCGGCCATTCTATCTGCACCGGCCGCGAGTCCAAGTGACTTACTTGCATGGTTTATTAAAGACATTCCATTTATGCCATCTTCAGTATGAATATTTCTAAAATGAAGAACTTCATCTTTTCTTAAATAAACAACTGACTCAGATTCATCGTTAGTATTAGATATTTGATAAAATAATTTACCAGCACCATCTCTAACCATGCATACATCGTAATTTAGCATTGGAATTATTGAGTGAATTTTACCAGATCTTGTGCGAACTATTTCGTTAAAACAATTACCTTGCAAAATAGCAATTTGAGTACATAAAACCTTCCAGTTAAAAGCACTCATATCATCATTTGGTGAAATATTTAAAAGATCATAAACATCGTTATTATTGTTAACAACTTTGTTATCAAAAGTTTTTATATCCCATGGCATTTTGGCAACTTGAGAAGAGATAAAAAATAAACCTCTATAAAAAGCAGCAACCTCTAGTGAAGTACTGTCATTTATCGAATTACCATAAACAAAACTATTTAACGTTGTTTGCGTTAAAGGCTGGTCTTGTTTGTACCTTTGCTGGCTCAATAGTTTTATTATCGACATTTTCTTTTACTTCCTGGATTACAGTTTTCTCAACAGGCTTAATCTCTATTTTTGGCTCTTGGTAATATTTTGCATCTTTTGCAGCATAAATACAACCCATTCTAAGTAGAGTCTTAATATCAACATCATTCATATTAAGTTTGTAGGCATAGCCTTTTTTGTAACTTTTTCCCTTGAAATCTATTGCGTAATTAAAAAATAACTCACTAACTTTGTTTTTCATAGCGTCATCCTAAAAATAAAGCCCCTCATTACAAGGGGCCATACTTTATCTTAAATTAAGATTTGTAAGCAGGTTTGTTCTTAGTATCGATCATATAATCAACACATCCAACACGAGCAGCACCAGGTGCAGCAAGTACTAGAGAAATATAATCAAAACCATCAGCTAAATCATCTTGACAAACTTCAACAACAACATGACCAGCAACAGTGTCAAGAGTAGCAATTGCGTTTGCAGCAGTTGTTACGTCAAGTCTTGTAAAGTCAGCATCAACGTCAGCTTTGTGATAAACAGGAACAGTTGAAATTAAGTCAGCACTTGTACCTGCAGCAGCAAGTGTGTGTTGTCTTAAAGTCATTGAAAAAGTTGTACCAGCTCTAACAGCTAATTTAACGATGATTGAAACCTTATTAGAATCTCCAAGGAAAAGTCTATCAGTTTCTACACCACCAGCAGTATCACCTAAGATACCTGCATTTTTTACTCTTATTTCTTCCGAAAGTAATTTCATTTTATTCTCCTATTAATTAAGCTCTTGCTTGAAGTCTAAGTAAACCAGATAACTTGTAATTACCAAATTCAGACTCAGCAGGTTGAGTAAATGGACATTGACCACCCATTCTAAATGAGAATTTATAAGAAGTTTTATCTTCATCCCATAAAGCGTGAACAGAAATTCTTCTCTTAATTCCACCAGCTTTAATTGCAGCATAGTAGTAAGAAAGGTCAACAAACATAATATCTCCAGCATCACCTAGAGCTGGCATAGCACCGGCCATTGGGAATACTGATTTACCCCAAAGCGTTCCAAAAGGAGCACCAGCGATAGAGTTATTTGGCAAATAAACTGATGGACTTGAAGGATCAGTTCCAAGTTGCATACCAATTAATTCCTCTTCACAAGCTACGTTATAAATAAATACTCCGTTTTTCTTAGCTCTTGGAAGTGCGTGAGTATAAAGTTTTTTAAGGTTTTCAAAAACAAGTGTATCAGCAGCTTGTCCACCCTCTTTTGCAACTTCATAACCAAAACCAGAGTTTAAAATACCTTGAGGCATTTTTACACCCGATCCAGAAATGATTGCATTATTAATTCTGGCCATAATAACTTCTGGTACATCACTCATAATCATTGATTCAATAAGTGGTGCATCTTCAAGCATTTCATCAGTAACACTAATTTTTGCCATTAGTTTATTAAGTTTAATATCAGCTTCACCTAATTTCTTTTGAGATTCATTAGATGTTTTTTCTTCTCCAACCCAATAAGCGTCAAAGTTAGATCCGTTTCCAGACCAAGGTGCAGTTTCATCAACAGGAACAGTAATTCTGTTACCTTTTGTTTTTAATTGACGACATCTTGAAAGTAAACTTTCATCACCATTAATTTTCTTCTCTACACTTCCAAGCATTTCGTCTGGAACTAAAAAACCACCATCTTCACCAACTTTCTCTTTTTGAGAAGCAAGTACTTTAAGGTTTTCATTTTTAACGCCTCTAGGATCACTTTTAATGGCCATGAAGAAATCACCGATGTTATTAAAACCGTGATTACCATTTTCCATAACTCTTGGAGTTCCAGCAGATGAAGCATTAGTTTGTGGCTTAACTTTTTGAACTGGCTCGTTAGAAAAATTTAAAACATTTTCCATGCTGATTTTAGCTTCGATTTGAGTGTTGATTTCATTTGCTTCACCCGTTAAAGCTTTTACTGATTCTGTTTGCTCAACAGTTAACCCTTCAAGAGCTTGAAACTCTTTTAAAGATGCAACAATCTCTGCAAGTCTTTTCTTTAGTTTGTCCATTTTTTTCTCCTTTAAAAATACAACAAAAAATTTACAAACGAGTTGCTGCGCTTACTTGCGAGCTAAAACATCGTCAAATTTATTAATATTATCTTGAATCTTATTTTTAAACTCAAGATTCGCTTTTGCAAGCTCTTTCTTCTTAACCCAATCACAGTTCCTAACAGCAGCAGCAATATTCATATCTGTACTTGCTGCTATCTTCCTGTCAACAAGACCAAACTCAATTGCTTCATCATCATTAAACCAAGTTTCATCTGACATCATTTTTATTATTTGTGTGTTTGTTACGCTCATCTTACTTGAATATATCTTAAGCATTTCATTTTCAACTCTATCCAGTTGGTCAATCATTTCTTGAAGCTCGTTAGAATTTCCAGCTTTAAATGCCCATGGTTTATGTATGAAAACCTGAGATCCTTCACCTATAATAACTTCATCACCTGCTAACATAATTATAGAAGCAATTGATCCTGCCAAACCATCTATGTATATGTTTATTTTCTTTTCTGATCTTTTCAGTATGTTATATATGGCAATTCCTTGAAAAACATCGCCACCACCAGACATAAGTCTTATATCTATCTCGTTTATTTTTGAATCAAGATCTTTCATAGCTAAAGCAACTGCATTTGCAGATATGTCATACTCAGAAACATCTCCATACATAAACATCTCAGCTTTTGTTGAGGTCTTTGCTTTAATTCTGAAATCCATTGGATTACCGCTTATACTTTTTATGTTAAACATATATGACTCCATAACTTACCTGTTTTTATATTAGAAACAGTACTTTGGTCTATTTTAAACTTTTCACCTATCTTCCATTGTGGAAGCTTGCTATTTTTTAGCATTTTCTTTATTTCTAAAACATTATCTTCTGTCAAAACAGCTTGCCCATTATTGATACCGACAGCGCACTTATTTCCATACCTGTAACCATACGTTTCAAGCACAAGAGAATGGATAGTCCTGCTTTGACTATAACCTTTATCATACAAGGTTACGCATCTATACCCATCCTTGTTTGGTTGATCTTTTCTTTTTATCATTTTACTATTATAAACATTCCCGTCCATATCTATCATGTAATTAGGAAAGTCACTGATAACTTTAAACATAAATAAAAAACTCCTTACATCAATAAAAGTGTAAGGAAATTATTGTGCGTTGGCAAATTATAAAGTATGAACGGCAGGGATAGCCATCCATAGCACACCCTGAAGGATAAAATTTCATCCCAGGAGTGAATGGTGGGGTGAAACTTAGACTATTGTCTCAGAATATCCTCGATCCAACTAGAAAAAATTTTAGCCAGCTCATAAGACTCAATTACGTAGAAAATTACCACTGCTAAAGGTAGACAAATAATTGCCCAAAATACTGCGATTATTATTTTTAAAATTATCATATAAACACCATTCCTCTTTCTTTATATATTGAATCATCGTTTTCTTCGTTTACCCAACCAGCAATGGCCATAACAATAGATACCACAATATCTATCTTGAATTTCTCATGAGCCTTCCTAAAATATATGTTTCCATTGTTATCTTCCTTGGCCACTACGTTTGAGAAACACCACCTCATGATAGGACTTCCATTGTGATGAAACTTACCCTCTCTTATTATTGCATCTAAAAACTTAAGAGGCTCACTAACGTTTGCTGTATTCATTCTAAACTCGCACATTTCTATTCTTTTCTTTGACATATTTTGTGCGAACTGGTTAGCAGACCATGGATCATACATTGCATCTTTAATCTTAAATGAACTACTCTTTTCTATTAAGTATTTTTCAAGCTCATCATAATTTATAGCCTCGCCTTTTGTTGCGTTTAACCAACCTTCCTCAACCCATGCCTCATACGAAGCGTTCATTGAATTTGCTATTGCTGCTTCAGGAAGAAATGGATCAGAAAAAGCATAGTAATGCCCATCTTTTTTAAACACATGCGCAAATGCTGTTAAATCTACCTTTGATGAAAGATCTACTCCGGTAAAACAGTTTTCACCAAAAAAGTTTTTTATGTCTAATGTTTTATCTTCACACCTGTCGTATGCGGCCATATCAAATAAATTTTCACTTGCTGTACACCAAACATTAAAGTGCTTAGTTAAAACATTGTTCTTATTTCCTGGTTGTCTTATGGCCTTGTCAACCATCCCTTGAATGTACTCTTCAGATAAGGATACGTTCAAGTTTGGATTAGCCTTGATCCAACATTTTTTATCCCTAAAGTCATCGTCTTTTTCTATCGTATATATCATCCCAAACTGAGAATCATCTTCGTATTCTCTTTTTAATATTTTCTCTAAATCAACTTGAAGCTCGTGACAAATTCCAGTGTCGTCAAAACCTGCTGTTGATATAGCCCACAACAAAGGCTGTTTTCTTGCACCAACGGCCGTTTCCATTACTCCATAAAGATTTCTGTCTTTAAACGAGTGTACTTCATCGAAAATAACAAGATGTGGCCCTAAACCATCGAGTGAGTTTGAGTCACTTGCTAGAGGCTTATAAACAGATGCGGTCTTGTCATGCTCTATGTGATGCCTAAAAACTTCTGTGCCAGTATGTTTTAAAAACTCTTCAGATCTTTTTGCTTGTTCCCTGGCAGAGTCGAATACTATTCTTGCTTGATCCTTTTTACCTGCCAAACTGTATATTTCAGCTCCTTGCTCACCGTCAAGAGTCATCATGTATAGACCAAGACCAGATGAAACTGCTGTTTTTCCATTTTTTCTGCTACATAACACAAATACTTTTGTGAATCTTCTAAACCCAGTTGATTTAAGTATGAATCCAAACACATTTAAATATATAAAGTTTTGCCATGGCTCAAATATCATTGGAGTATTTGCTAATGGCCCTTTTATGTGAGGATATTTTTGTATTAACCTGTTTGCTCTTTCCGCTTTATCAAGGTCTAATATGAACTTTTCATTTTCTATGTCTCTGAAAAATCTCTCACAAGAAGACCTTATTTGCCAGCAACTAGGTATTACATTGTTAATTATGTCCTCTGCGTACTTGTAGCCAGAGTAAGAAAGTGGATATTTTTCTTTTGAAAACCTACTCAACTAAACCACCCCATTGCTCACAAGCGATTAGTACTTTCATTATTTTTTATCTTGAGGAAAAATCTGGTAATACTTTTTGTAGAAATCCTCATGCGCCATTGATCCTTTTTTCATCAAACCAAAATTTAAAATGTTTAAATGAATATCTTTGGCCATTGAAATAAGTATAGCCATTTTTGGCTCAAGTAATTGCACTTTTGTTTCAGCTGGCATCGCATTGTAGATTTGTTGAGGTGTCATTTTTTCCATGCTAATCCCACTCGCTTTTTTTAGGTTTATCTTTCATTTCACTATCTTTTACGAGAATTAACCCTAGCATCTTACTAAAATGACGTATCTCAGCAATTGTCTTGTCACGAATTGTTGTTGCTGGGTGAACTTTTATTGTTATGCCGTACCTTGGTGAGTCGTTTTCATAAACAGCACCTCTCTCATCTATCTGTTTTGACAGCGCGTAAAATTCCATGTACATTCGACATAGTATAGCAAGTTGCTCAAGATGCCCTGGTTTGAAGTTTTCCCTGGCAGTCACGTCTCCAATAAATAAATCCCAATACCTATTAAATTCAGGATCGACACTTGGTGCTTTAAATGTTTCGTTTTCTAATATATCTTCCATGAGAAAACCATATAACTTTTACATGGATATAAAAAGGTGCATTGTGGTGAATTTATTAGTTGATTAAAAAGGTGCTTTTGACTTCAGATTTCACATTTCATATATCTTCGAC
>Ga0114918_10001206_pt1 | contig 23046 bp, 29 predicted proteins | sample LantaG_FD_87015 | JGI IMG/M metagenome (GOLD analysis project Ga0114918, IMG submission 87015) | Deep subsurface microbial communities from Baltic Sea to uncover new lineages of life (NeLLi) - Landsort_02402 metaG | ecosystem: Environmental > Aquatic > Marine > Oceanic > Sediment | place... | reverse complement strand
GTGGAAACAATATTGGATGCTATCTATAAGGATTTAGATAACTTGAATGGGTAATATTATTTTCTATATGATATATAGGTGTGTGGGAATTCATTCTGATCATCAGATGGATTCTCAACCCTATCAACTTCTTTAAATCCCATGGATTCTAAATCTTCTTCACTGTAGAAAAATGAATCACCATCAAATTCTGAATGTACTTTAGTTAAGTATATATTATTAACATATTTAATGGATGAATTGTATATCTGAGAACCACCAATTATAAATATTTCTCTATTGATTGGTGATTTCTTTATAGCTTCTTCTACACTACCAACTACAATGGCTCCTGGAATTCCTATCTTACTTCTGGATATAACTATATTTAACCTATTCGGTAGTGGTTTCCCAATTGATTCGTAAGTTTTTCTTCCCATAATCACAGTATTATCACTCGTAATTTCTTTAAATCTTTTAAGATCATTTGGTAGTTTCCAAACTAATTTATTATCATTTCCTATGACGTTATTTTCTGATGATGCTACAATAATTGATATCATATTTTATAATTTATTTAGTATTAATTTAATATTATTAATCACATCTCTATATTTAGATGCGGTTTCGAAATTTTCGGATAAGACATTGGATCTCATTTCTGACTCCAATCTATCTACCTCTTTTTCCGTTGCTATAATTTCAATAATTATTTCAAAAATTGAATTGAATAAATATTCATCAAATTCTGAATGGTTAAGGTTACTTTTATCTAAGTAAAGAATCCATTTCTTTCCATTATTGTTAAATTCTGCTACTGATATAGACTCCAATAATATACTATAACAGACCTCTTGTTTATCACTACATAAATAGTAGGAATTACCAGTTCTTCCTTTATAGACAATATCCCCCCATCTAATTTTATCATACAATTCTTGTAAATAATAATTTATGTCCATATTCTATTTATTTATTTTATATTAAATAGTTTTAAATTTATTTGATAAAATTTTATCCATTTGATCTTTAATGTGATCTGGAATATCGAATAGACTTATTAGTTGCATATTATCAGATAGGTTTTTCTTTATTAAATTTATCTCTTGATATGAAGCTTTCTTATATTCACATATAAGGTCAGCTATATTATCATACAGATCTTCATCATTTAAATCTAAATCCCCGAACTCTTCCTGATACTTATCATATATCTTCTTAGATCCAGCTTCGCCAATCCCACGCATCTTGCCAGTACTTGTAGGTTTTTCATAAGAAGATTTTATGTTATCAGATTTATCACCAGATATTATCTTAGTAATCAATACTTCTTTATCATCTACTAAATGGGGATCTCTTCTCTCTATGAATCTTTTGAAGAAAGCTAGTGTTTCTGAATCAGTGGATAACTCGAATAAATCTACCTCGTTGGACTTTTCCATCAATTTCTGCATAAATAGTTCGTAGTTCTTGGGTAAGAATACCTTCTCACTATTGAACATTTCATTACTCATTATATTTATATACAATGGTGAGGTAGAAAACCTAACTAATTGTTTGATGTCATAATCATTTGATATTATGACATTGGCATAACCTTCTTTATTACTCTCCAAGACTATCTGTGATATCCAATCATCTCCCTCTATATATGTTTCTTCTAATAATGTTATGTTGGGTGGTAAATCGGATTTAAATTCTTTGTAAGCTGTATATACGAAATCCCAATCTATATCACTAGATTTAGATCTCTGAGCTTTGTATTCAGAATAAAGATTCTTTCTCCAAGAAGTTCCGCTATCGCTAACGAAGAATATATTATCGAAAAAGTGTAGGGATTTAAAGTTATTCACTGATTTTTCTAGTGATTCGTGTAATTCTCCAAAAAGAACATTGTATTTATGTAATGTGAAAACGTTTTTATTTAAAATATAATTTCCATCAATAATTAAGTTAATTTTCATTAATTATCTAATAATTTTTTAAAACGTTGTTCCCTTATATAAGATTTATAAGAAAAATTATCAGATATGTTAAAACTACTAATATTATTAGAAATTATTTTCACATATCGATCTATATTATTCTCATATAATTTAGGGTGATCTATATATTCCATAATAGGACATTTATCAAATGTTCTGAATGAGGGTTGTGGGAATGGTAATTTGTGATTACTACTTAATTCTATTTTTACCGATAATAACTTCTTATTATAGAAGAAGTTATTTCTATATAGGTTTATATTCACTACACTAATTGGTAGTGATCCCATCAACGTGTCTATCCATTCTGTTGATATATCACTAATATCTATTCGGTATCTATTTTTAAAAAACAACGTCATGTAAATTGTATTTATAATACAATAACTTGTTTATAAATATGATTAATTTACAATATATTCAACCCTTTTTATTTGATCATCTAAGTCAGTGAATACAATTTCAATAGAATTTAATTTCTTGAATTCAGTAGCTTCTCCCTTTATCTCATTTATTAGGACATCTTTTACGTAATTAACTTTAATACCAGGAGATTCACCAGTCATTCTTCTAATTCCTTCTTTTATCATATCTACACTCCAGTCAGAGTTGAAATCTATATCCAAGATAAACTTTTGGATAGTATCCTCTTTCATTGATTTCATATTCATATTTTATTATTATATTTTTTGAGTAAAATTTTATTTAATCTGTGTTCCCTATAATCTGACTTTATATTTTCAAATGAGATTACGTAATCGAAATCTAAATCAGATGTTATAGTAACAGACTTAACTAGATTTTCATTTAGTATAGATTTTGAGATATAGAATTTAGATATCATACCTTCATTAACTAATGATATAAGAATTTTATTTAATTCATCGAAGTTATCAAGACATGATAATCGATCCATTATTTCTTCTTTTACTTTTTTCTTATATGGGTCCAATTATTTAAATAAATTTGATTTGAAATTATATATTCAAATCAAATCCCTCCCATACATATCAATATATTGTTACTTCGGTATATGGATTCATAGAACAATTATTAAAGGCATTATTGAAATACACTGATCCATATGGTGATACTATGAAATATCCTGTATATACTAATATACCATTTTGATATATATTGAAGTTATACGATAATTGGTATTGTGTATTATTGACAATGGTGAAATTATTCACACATTCATTACATGAATCGTAAGTGAATATGAAATCCACGACATTCCCCCAACCATTAAAAACATCAACATTTACATATGCAATATCAGAATTTAAACAATCTTTTGTACATGATTGATTTGACAATAAGAAAGGTATTATCAATAAGTATAGAATTTTTCTCATATTTTATTTAAATTAATTTAAATTAATATTAATACTATTAAAAAAAATTAAAAATGTTTAAGTGACTTTGAATAAATCTACAAATACTGTCCAAATGTTCTTAACATCACTTATTTGAGAAACTACAAAATTCTTTTTCTCTTTACTTAAAGAGGTATAATTTTTAAATAGATCTCCCCTACCATCTCTAAGAACTTCAACATATATCATATACTGTAACTTACTAAGAATAGTATTTGATAGTATCTTATAACAATCATCAGCGTCTTGTTTATCCCAAACATCTCCATCGGATATTTGACAAGCGTATATATTCCAACCTTTTGAATATCTCTCGTTTAATATATCATCCATTAGTTTTAATGATGGTGATACCATAGTTCCACCACTCTCCCTACTTTCAAAGAATTCTTTCTCATCTACCTCTTTGGAGGTTGTAGTATGTCTAATATAGACTATATCAATGTTTTCATAATTCTTATTCAGAAACAAATATAATAATATAAAAAACCTCTTAGCTATATCCTTTTCATTTACACCCATTGATCCCGACACATCCATAATACAGAACATAACAGCACTTACAGTAGGAATTGGTTTAGCTTCAAAATTATTATATCTCAAATCAACATCATTCATATACGGAACTAACAATGCTAGGTTTTTATATTTCTCTATCTTTTCTAAGATAATAGATCTTTCTGATTCATCAACTATTCTTAGTAGTTCTTCTTCAAGTTCTTTAATCTTCCTATCATATAGAGCCTTCATAGTTAATCTACGAGCCAAACTTTGTTTATATGAGTTTATTACATTTAATCTAGATGGAATTCCCTCGGAGCTATACCCAGCCCTTTTATATTTAAACTCGGTCATATTTTGAAGTTCCCTTTTTATCATATCTGGTAATTCGAGATCTTTAAAGAAGTAATCCATGAACTCTTCTTTCGATATGGAAATGGTGAATTCGTCTTCACTTGGACTATCATCTTTACTACCCTTTTTACCACTTCCCTCTCCCTGACCATCTTGAGGCTTTTTAATTTTATCACCCTCTGTGAATTCCTTGTTACCTGGGTGGATATATTTCTTATCACCAGTTTTATTATCGTATTGGAATTGTGGTTCTTTGATTCCTTTTATAGGAATCTTAACCTTACCATTACCTTTAACAAAATCTTTTATCCCAGTTGAATCAACGACATCAGGTATAGCTTTTTTTATCTGATCCTCAACTCTTTTAACAAATCTTTGTTTATTTGGTAAAGACTTTTTTGATGGACTAGTTCTTCTATCTACAATTCTTCTATTACTCATATATTTAGACACATTTTTCTAATCTTTATATCTAAAATATTCACATCTGTTTATAAATAACTTTGTGATAATTATTATTATATGTATATTTACATCATGTTGGTAATTGTAACTAAATATAGAAAACTCACAGATGATGAACGGAAATTAGATAAAACTGGGTGGAATTATACTTACGATAAAGTATTAGATGTTATCGAGTTAAGTGAAGATCATCCATGTTACATGATAGTTTATGGTAGTAAAGTTAAATCATTTGTAGATGATCCCATTTATAAAATATATGGTGGTCATATATCATATTGGAACTTCGATTATCTTGAAGAAAAATCCAAGTCTTATACTGGTATTTTAGGATCTAGTAGAAATATCACTCAAGAAATGGTATCTGAATCTAAAATAATTATCCGAGAAAAGAGATTCAAGAAGTTATTTAAAGATTAAATTCTTCAACCTTTGGAAATCAACGTTGTAATAATTTATTAAAAGGTATTCATCACATAAGAAAGTGGCTTCCACTTTTGATTTACAATAAAATAGATTACTTTCTTTATATACACTATATATAAAAAAAATGGTGGAACAAATATTTTGATCCACCATCTTATAAAGAATTATACTTCTCTTTTTCTCACTCTAAGATACCATTCTACTAGTAGTCTTATTTGTAATTCAGTATATCCCCTTTCGGACATTCTATCAACAAATTTCTTATGTTTCTCTTCATCTTCCTTAGATTTAGATGAGAAGGAAATTATAGGTAATAGTTCCTCGGTTTTAGAGAATAATCTCTTTTCTATAACCGATCTCATTTTAGCATATTCATTCCATTTTGGTGCTACTCCATCATGTGATTTAGATCTTAAATAGAATTGGACTATATCATTTCTGAAATCTTTGGGATTAGCTATCCCAGCAGGTTTCTCAATTTTTGATAATTCTTCGTCTAAGATCTTCTTATCAAACTGCTCTCCAGTGTCTGGATCTCTATAATCCAAATCTTGAATCCAATGGTCAGCGTAAAGAACATATCTATCAAAAATATTTTGACCATATTCATCATAGGAATCAACGTATGCTTTTTGAATTTCTTCTGAGATAAATTCAGCGTATTTAGTAGATAGATCTTTAATTATATTCAAATACTCTTCCTCTTTCTCTTTATTAAACTGTTGTTTAATAATCTCTTTTTCTAAAACATATAGAAGATGTACTGGATTAGCAGCAACCTCTCTAGAATCATAGTTAAATACCTTAGATAAGACTTTGAAAGCGAATCTAGTAGATATTCCCGACATTCCTTCGGTTACTCCAGCTATATCTTTATATTCTTGTATTGACTTAGCTTTGGGATCTACGTCTTTAAGATCTTCACCATTATATATTCTCATTTTAGAAAAATTGTTAGAATGTTCTGTTGGAGCAATTCTTGTTAGAATGCTAAACTTAGATAACATCTCTAATGTTTGTGGAGCACATGGAGCTTCCGATAAAGAAGAACTTTTAAGAAGTTTATCATATATACTAACTTCTTCATTAATTCTTAATGAATAAGGAACTCTTACTACATAAATACGATCAAGGAAAGCTTCATTCTTATTATCATTCGAGAATGTTTCCCATTCTGATTCATTTGAATGGGCTAGTATAATTCCATTAAATGGAACTGATGATATGGATTCAGTTCCATTATAATTGCCCTCTTGAGTAGCGGTTAGTAATGGGTGTAATACTTTTATAGGAGCTTTAAACATCTCCACAAACTCCATTATACCTTGATTAGCTTTACAAAGAGATCCACTATAAGAATACGCATCCGCGTCATCCTGTGAATATTCAGCTAATTTACTAATATCAACCTTACCAACTAGAGTTGATATATCTTGGTTATTTTCATCACCAGGTTCAGTTTTAGAGATACCAATTTGTTTTTGTATATTCAGTTTTACTTTAACTACCTTGAACTTATTTATATCACCACCTAATTCATCTAATCTCTTAATCGCCCATGGACTCATACAAGCTGGAATGTATCTTTTAGCGATACCATACTCTTCTTCTAATTCCGATTTATATTCTGAAAATAGAGTTAATGGTGATTCGAATACTGGTGATAATTCACCACCACATTTCAAGACATAAACATGACTTTGTTCCATCAAAGATTTGATCCTCTCAGCCAATGAAGATTTACCACCACCAACTGGACCTAATAGGTATAATACTTGTTTCTTTTCCTCTAACCCTTGTGCGGCGTGTTTGAAGAAACTAACGATTTGATCTATAGTTTCCTCCATACCATAGAATTCTGAGAAAGCTGGGTACATTTTTATTGTTTTACCAAAGAAGATTCTGTTTAATCTATCATCTGTTTTGGTATCAACGAATTGTGGATCACCAATAGCTTCTAACATTCTTTCAGCTGGTGAAGCATATGCTTTAGGATCTTTTTTACACAACTCTAGATAATCTTGGATAGACATTTCATCTTCCAAGTCGGTGTGATTTTTTTTAATTTTATCAAATAATTTCATGTAGACTTTTATTTTTTATCTCTAAAATATGTATTTAATATATCGTCTTTTGTTTAATTATTTGGATCATTAATTAATTAATTTATGGAAATAAAAAACCCCCCTTGGTTTTATATTAAGGGGGGTTTTATTAATTTCGTTAATTAATAACGACTAATCTCTATATTTATCTACTTGTAAATAAGATAGTTTTAAAGGGGTTTCTCTACCGAATATTTTAACTATAACTTCCAATGTTTTCTTATCATGATCTATGCTAACAACTTCACCTGTAAAGTTATTGAATGGTCCATCGATAACTGTAATCTGCTCTCCAGCTATAAATGGGATTTCTGTGTCTCCACTTTCCACTTTTTCCATATTACCAATTATTCTCTCGATCTCGGATTGTTTTAAAGCGATTGGTTTATTGTTTCTATCTCCAGTGAATCCAATAACGTTCTTGGTATTTTTGATTATTCTCTCTACTTCACCTATTAATTCTAATTCCATAAATATATAACCAGGGAAAACTAATTTATCTCGGGAAAATTTCTTACCATTTCTTAGTTTGTATAATTTCTCAGTTGGTAGGACTACTTGACCGACCCATTTATCGATATTGTTGTCGTTTATTTCTCTTTCGACATTTTCTTTAGCTACTTTTTCTTTTCCAGCTACTGTTCTGATAGCATACCATTTGGTGTTTTTCTCTTTTATCATATTACTACTATTGTTTATCTAGTTTTTTAAAATATTTCATTTCATCCATTACATCTTCCTCATAAAATTTTAGTAAGAAATTTAAATCCTCTTGATCTATATCTAATCTTTCAATAAGATACTTATTATCTTTTTCTGATAAATTGTTGTCTATCTTTTCTTTTGGACTCTTTGACCAAAACCATTTCCAAAACCTAAAATCTATGTTACCATTCTTTATCTCACCTCCTAAAAATATAAACCATACGTCTAGAGCTAATGATTTATCTATGTTCTTTAGGTTTAATTTATTAGCGAATATGGTATATTTTTTTGACAATAATCTATTTATTATGAAAAAGTTATCTTCTTTATCCTTTAGAGATAATTTACGATAGTTAGATCTATCTTTAATTAAACAATTGATAACTTCTTTTAGATTACTCATATATAATATTATGGATTACTCATGAGTATATCATACTTTTCGTTATAAGTTTTAGTCTGTCTAGATAAAATCTTCCATTCAAAAACTCCATTCTTAACAAATGCTGTATTTTTAAAATACCTTAAATTCCCATTTATGTATTTTCTAACCTCAAATCTATATAATACAGGGACTTTTAAGATTCCATCAAATGGGTTTTTTGATTCCTCTTTAACATATCCTATGTGAATATTTATTAATTTAGTAAGGAATTCTCTATCTACTCTAGTGTTTTTAAATCTGTTGGAATCGTAAAAATTTTCTATATTGAAATCTCCTTTATATTTCACGAAACCTTTAATATTTAACCCGTTTTCTATCATTAATTCAATTTGATTTTTAATTATACTTTCTACAAATATAATAATTTAAAATCATATCTCAAAAATTTTTGGATGTCTCTATAATATTAGTAAATTAGAATTATTATGAAACAATACCCTAAATTAAATTATTGGACAGAATCCATTTTGGGTGAGAATATTTATGCCTTTGATAAGTTAGATGGTAGTAATATAAGATTTGAGTGGTCCCCTAAGAGGGGTTGGTATAAATTTGGAACTAGGAAAACTATGATAGATGAAAATCATTCTCAGTTCGGTAAGTCTATACCGATTTTTCTAGATAAATATGGTGATGAGTTAGATAAAATTTTCAGAACTGAGAAGATATATAAAAATTCTAGAACATTTACTGTTTTCGGGGAATATTTAGGTGAAAACTCATTTGCTGGATTACATGATGAGAATGATGAGATGGATGTTGTTATATTTGACATAGTTCAATTCCAAAAGGGGTTCATATCTCCCAAAGATTTTGTATCAAATTTCTCACATTTACACATTCCAGATTTAGTATATAAAGGGATTCTTGATGTTAATTTTATCAATAATGTTAAAGATAATGTCTATGGATTAAAGGAAGGTGTTATGGCTAAAGGTGTTCGTAAAACAAAGGGTAATGATATCGTTTGGATATCCAAAATAAAGACAAATGATTGGATTGATAGGTTGAGAGGGGAGTTTGGTGAAAACGCTGTTAGTGAAGATATGATATGATTTTATTTGAATATGAGAAGAGTTAAATTTAATGATAGTGAATTTGATAGGGTTGTAAATATTGGAGTTGGTATAATATCAGAATATTTAAGTTCTGTTAATATTTCTAGTTCTGTATTTATAGATGATAACAATATTTCCATTCGTAACGATATCGATAATTTGGAAATAATAAGATTCAATTTGGGTTATAAAACCATACTGATATTCCCATTTAGTGTTCCACATATCGAATTTAAAAATAGTTGGTCTTCTCATTTTGTGGAATTATATAACTTTGTTAATACCGAATTATTGATCTTAATTAGGGAAAAAAGACTATCAAATTTTTTAGATGAAAAGAGATAATAGAAATAAGAAAGAGATTTTAATTAGGGATCTTGATAGATGGTTCTTAAATCAAATGAAAGAACATATTAATTGTGATTATATTTTGAGTGTTTATCAATATGTAAATAAAGGAAATGTATCATATAAATTAAGATACTCTTCGATAAGATATGTGGAAGATGAAATTTGTGATTTCACTTATAGATCTTCTCGTCATTGTTTATGTGAATTCTGTAGACCTGATGGATACTATGATGATTATGAAGATATTAGAGATTTTTATATCAGACAGGAAAGGGAGGAAAGGTTTAAAACGTTGTTTGGTGAGACAAATAAATTAAAAAACTATTTCCCAACATCATTTAATCCCAAATCTTAGAAAGGTCAAGTTTCCCGACATCTAGTATTCTACCACTATCACTCTTCAAAGTATATTTATTGAATGGTGAAAAATTCTCCATTATATTCGATATAGTTTCCATCTCTTTATCACCCAATTCATCATTGAATATTGTTATTAGATTAACAATATCGTCATATGATAGATCTGTTCTATCACCAAGAAAATACATGAAATCGTATGACTTATCACTAAATTCTGATAATGTTCCTAATGAAGCACTCTCAGTTATAAATTTAGTTACTGATCCTTCAACTCCAATTGTCGGTAATTTAAATCTGAAATCATCAATAACAAACTCCTTTTTATCTCTATCATATTTATCCATAAGATCTTTATCTATATTAAAATAATTAAAGTGGTCGGAATCAAATGTTACGACATCATCTGTATGGATCATAATTATATCATTATTAGTTGTTAATTTTACGATTTCTAAAAATATAAAGACTATATCAATGGATGATATATCCTCGAACTTATATCCTTTAGTTAAGTGTATATTATTCTTTACTATCTTTTTTATCAACCATATAACACTTAGTGGGTCGTCCTTATAATTGTGTTTATAATAGATTATACCATCTACATCAGCTTTCTTTATTGAGATCTTGAATTCATCAGAATAAAAAAGACCTTGAGATGGTAATTTTTTCAAATTAAGCTCTGTTAATGATTTTCTGTTGAAAAGACCCTTTAGTAAGTTAGATAACATAGAATAAGTTTATTTTTAATATATATTAAAAGTTATATTTCCGTAGTAAAAGTTTTATATATACTAAAAGAAATAAAAAATATTTTTATAATTATGTTAAAATATACTGAATTCATCACTGAATCTAAGAAAGATGATTGTGTTGCCGAATTGAAGAAAATGCTTAAGAAAAAGCCTAAGATATCAGATAGAGGAAAACCATCTGATAAACACTATAATGATTATTCTAAAAGTTATCCAGATGTTAAAGGTATCTATCCATTATCTTCTATTAAGAAATACCTTAAAGATGCTGGTTTCACATCAGATAATGTAGATTCAGCTATTAATGTTTTACAGAACGATAAAGAATTTAAACTTAAATCTATTAAGGTTAAAGATTATTTATATGGTAATGAACTTGTACCTCATTTTTATGTTGATTTAACTTCTGATGAAGCTAAAGAAATTAAAAAAGATCTTGAGGCTAAATCTAAAGAGATGAACGCTGATAAAGTATCGAAAAGAAGTGAGTTAAAGAAATCTGCTGAGAAAAACACTAAAGGTGTTAAATCTAAAAAGAAATAAATTGTCTTTATGAGTGGTATTAAGAAATTTACTCAATATGCTATTGATGAGAACAAGATACATGATAGTTATATAGATCTATCTGACAAGATCTATTTCAAAGTGAATGATTTATTGAATTCACTTGGTTACGATATCGAAGAAGGTACTGATGTTCAAAATTATTTGATATCACTTTCTGAGGAAATGGCTAAGGTAGTTATAGATCCGAAAACGACTCCTCCTAAAAGTGGAACTCAATTAAAGATGGATATTTAAATATCAATAAACCCCTTTATAATCTATTATAAAGGGGTTTATTTATTATATTAATACTTAATTTTTTTTAAAATAATTTCGATATCCTTTTTTATTTCCACCAAGGATCGGATTTCCTTATCGATATAAACAAATGCTATATTCTTAGGTATCTCTATTCCTCTTATGGATTCCCTCATAAGTCTCTTGATTCTATTTCTATCAACCGCTCTCTTCCATGTTTTAATTGGAGCTGTAACTAAATATTTTAATGAATCACTATCTGAATATTTAATCAAAACGGATTTGCCAACAACAGTCTTACCTCTGAAAACAGAGTCTATTTCTTTTATAGATTTTATCGTATTTTTCATTCGTTTCTATTTATTATAAATTATTCAATCTCTTAAACATGGATTTTAGTTCTTCACGGGAGTGATTATTGATAAAATCATTATAATCTCCATTATTAGATTCAATTTCCATTTTAAAATTTAACATCATTTTACCCAATTCCTTACCAGATTCTAAATTAAATGATTCCATAATATATTTACCACCAAATTTATCACTGATAGATTTATCATATTCAACCTTATCAACTAACATTTGGTATTCTTCTTTGATATTAATATTAAAAAATCTACTTAAATTTTCTAAATATATTTCATTTTTCTCGTCATAAGTAATTATATTTTTATGACTCTCAATATATTTGAGAAATTCAATGAAAACTGGTCTTCTTTTATTTCTATTTTTATTAACAGAAGTTAAATTCTCCCATTGGAAGATATCATATGAGAAGTATTTTGATCCAATGATATAATCAAACATCTCAAATTGATCATTAAATCCTTCCTTATGTCTTTCGAAGTCTAGACCTAAAAATTCAAAAGCTTTTTTATTGTCTTTGGTTAAAGATAAGTATTTACTATATCCGTTATAAATCATTTTAATTTTCATACCATCGAATCCATACTTTAGGATAAAGTTATCCATATTACCATATGAATTAAATAACTTACCCATTAAGTTACCTAAATCTCCCCATTGAAAGAAGATGTTAGATGCTTCCCAGTTTTCTGGATCGGTCATGATTAAGTCAATTTGTAGATTTTTATAATCAAATGAATAAACGTTACCATTTCCGTTAATTTCTGATGGTTCTAACTCTTGAATTAGTTTGGGAATATTATCATATCCTTTATTTAGAATAAGAATATCCATATCACCAAAAGTTTCTTTGTTATGATAAGACATTACTAGACTAATATCAGTGTTGAATATTTCTTTAATTTTCGGGAGTAATTCTTCCGAAAGATTAAAGTATTCATCTTTATGATATCTTCTAGTCTTTTTGTCCTCTGGTAAATTTTTAAGTGATAATCCTCCCATCTTTATGTTTTTTAATTTCTAAAAACAAAGATAAGAATTTAAATTGGTTATTTATTAAAAATATCAATAATAATACTAATGAAAGTTTCTGATATTCTTTTAAACACATCAATACCTAGATCATCTTCAACAATATCCACTGATTCTTTAAGTAGAAAGGTTAGTCTTTTCACTTCTTCAAAGTCTCTTTTATCTAGAGCTTGATCGATAAGATCTCTAACTTCCCTATTACTTAGATTGGACTCATCAAAATCATTTGGTTTTGTATTAGGATATAGAGTTTCATCCTTATACTTTTTTTCTTTATATTCTTTTATCGTATTGAAAGAATGTATTAGTGCTAAACTAAGATATTTCTTGAAATCCTTATCTATCATCCCATCTTTGTATTTAATGAATCCCTCTTCAATTGATTTTACTATCTTATCACTATCGTTTTTTAACTTCTCTATACTTGATATTTGAGATTTCAGATCATCCATTATTTGGCTAATCATATTATCCAAATTCTTTTCAATTTCGATCCTTTTCATGAAAGCTCTACCAATTTGCATCCATACTATAACTTCTTTAAGAGCGTCCATCATTGACCTTAATTGTTCTTTATATGTACCATTGTCATAATCCTCTTCTGCTGATTCTAAAATGAATTGATTGAAATATTTAACATTCATTTTTCCTTCATTCATCATTTTATCAGATATAATATCTCTGACCATATTTAAATAATCTCTCTCGTTCTTCTTAGAGTCAAACCAATTATTACCAGTTGTGACTGGACGACTAGAACCTCTTTGTTTAAGTCTTTTTTCCATTTCCATTCTTACTTTTTCCAGTTCTTCAACTTTCATTTTCTTCAATACATCTGGTGTAAATTGGTCACCATCTTTGGGTGATTGGTCATTAGTTCTTTGTATGTGCGGCATAGGTTTAATTTAAAATATTTCTTTGATCGCTTGGATCTGTTTCGTGTTTTTCTGGATCGTATAATTCTACATAGTAGTCTAACCAAGACTCTCTCTCATCATTATATGTCATTTGAGCATCATCCTCATCTAAATCATCTTCTTCCATTATCTCTTCCATTGTTCTCAGACCATTTGACCCTTCGTAACTATCATATTCTTCAATGGATTTTTGGTAAGCTTCTCTCTCAGCATCTTCTTTACTTCCCTTCCATATCCCCATTTCAGTAGCTCCACCAAATCCACCCCCCAATCCAGCGAAAACTACCCATAAATCGTTAGTATCGGTATTAGAGTGATCTTCGAATAACATTATATATTTCATACACTTAAAATTATTTATAAGTTATATATTAATTTTGCACAATCGTAATTTTTAATTATATTAATTTAATGGATATGAGAGAAAGAGTATATGAAGTTATTAAAAAGAAATATTATTTTCTCAATGGGAATATTTTAAATCTAAAGAGTTCCGACTTGGAATTTAATAGAGATCGTTTCACGGAATTAAAAGATATTTGTACTACCATCGGTATAGATTTTGAATTAGTAAAGGAATATGATTCCTTGTTCAAAGTTATAGAATATGATGATGATAAGTGGTTTTTTTTATGTAATGTTGAAAATTTTTTAGATATCGTTATCCCTATTCTTAGAGATAAAAGGTTTTCTGTGATTTTGGATAAATAAAAAATGGGAGTTATTAACTCCCATTTTTTTTATCGTTTAAATTTATTTGACATATTACTCATAGATTTCATATATGATGATGGATTGAAATTACCCATTCCACTGTCGTCTTTTTGTTTCTTTTGATCCTTATTTTCCTCTTCTACGATATCATTTATTATTTTTATGACTTCTTCGAACATCCAAAATGGCCAGTTATCTATCGTACTATCCTGTAAATTATAGTGTTTATAAAGTTGAACTTTATTTCTTAATAAACTTTGTAAAGGAATTGTCATCAACGAAAATACCTGAGGCTCCGTTGGGAAACATCATGTCCGTGCGGACCTCCATACCACACGATGAGCAATTGCATTTTAGTTCTTTAATACCGAATTTCATTTTATCAACAGCTGCATTTAAGAATTGGAAAGATTCCATACTAAACCCTTGGAAGTCCTTTAGTTTTTTCTTAATACCATCAGATGAAATGTTATTTCTATCTGATAAAGTAAATGGTATTATCTTTAAGAAACTCATATTCAAAGAATTCTTCTCTTTATATTCCTTAACTATATGATCAGTAAATGATTTTTGAATACCAATATTAGGTGGTGAAACTTTAAATATATCATTCTTTATTGTTTCGAAGTAGAATACTTTCTCATCATTATCAAAGTATGGTTCTAAATCTGAATCCATATCCCAATAAACGAATGAGTTCCTACCCAATTCTACACTATTCTCTTCGCCACATGAACACTTAGATTTAACATATAGAGAGTTTCCTTTTTGGAAAGTTAGTTCTCTAATAAGAAATATTAGGTAAAATCTATCACCATCTTTAACATCCATATATGATCCCATAGACCCATCCGAATACTTAACTCTAACACAAGCTGATAACATATCATTCATCTTCTCAACAATATCAAAGAAGTTATTATCATCTACCATGGAATATGCTTGTATTTCCTTAACCATAGCAGGTCTTACCATAATACTTGTCCCATTTGGGTAAAACATTCCTAGTGGAAGATCTTTAGAATCGAAGTGAAAGTATTGAAAATCTGAAGCTCTTTCTGTAGCATCACTTTTTATGTTTTGTGAGAAAGCGTTTTCGTTGGTAGATTTCTTATTAACATCTGTTTCCTCTAAATATTTCTTTAAGAAGTCTTCGGAAGATTTTTCTGTATTATCTTTTTTATTCTCGTCTTTGTTATTCTCGTCTTTGTCCATTATTTAGTATAATTTTTTCCTATACGTATATATATCTAATCTATTATTCCCCTCACCTAAATAATATAAAAATAAAAAAGGATCTGAAAATTCAGATCCTTTTTTATTATTTTAATATTTGTTCATTTAGATATTCGTGATTGAGTGTTGGAGTAACACCGAAACCTGGTCAGGTATGATCATCTCACAAATCTCTTTAATTTGTGTGTTATGAATTTCTCCAGTTATTTCCTTTTCATTAAACTTCTTTAAATACTTCATTAATTTATTTAATTATTAGTTCCCTAAAATATTATCTGGAGTTATTTCAAAGTTATTATCAATAAATTCATCTGTCCAATAATCAGCTACAAACTTAGCTTCAACTGGTTCGATAATTGATGTATTTTGTGACCAATCAAGATTAATATCAGCAATACCCATTAGTTGAGCATTGTGATAAGTAACTCTTCTTATTACAAACCCTTTTTTATCGTGTTGATTAACAACAACAGTCCCCACTATATCTCTTTTATAACAAGTTGAACCATCTTGTGAGTTCCATACTTTATCGTACCAAGATCTTAATGTATTCCAAACAAAAACTGCTCCATCTTCATTAACATTAATGTTAAACTTAATATTAAATTCCATATGAGTTTTCTCTGGAAGAGTTAAGTATGCTCTTGTAGAGAACTTAAATCTTTGATCTACAGCACTGATATCTGGAGTTAATGGGAAATCGACATTAGTTGCGTTCTCCAATAACATTAGTGCGTCTCTACCCTCGTCTTGTAGTAATGAAGGTAACACGAATGTTATCTCAAATAACGAAGGGTACATTGGTTCGTAATTGACATTTGTACTTTGTAATTGTGTAAAGTGCGGTAAAGGCATATCTTTTAAATTATTTTTTCTTCTTAATTATATTTTATATATTATATATTAAAAATCAATTTATTCCAACCCAAATTCCCACTTCTTATTACCACTCCCCCATATTCTATATCCACCAACATCTTCGTACATTATTTCTTTTTCGGATTTATTAGGATCATATCCCATTTTCAATAAATTACTTTTTCTAAAATTATATCTATGGTTTCTTTTATCGTCTATAACCCAGTAGTAATTCAATTTCATTATCCCTTCTTTTAAATTAAATCCAAGGGTTTCATATAACCCACCATTTGAATATGAATTATCTGAATAAGATATTATTGATCTAAATTTATACTGGTTGATAAAGTATTTGAATAATTTAGATGCTCCGCCAATCACATTTGTATTTAATTTATTACAGAATCTAATTAGTTCAAAATCTACTTCATTTGGTGAATATCCCATAGATTGTCTTAACTTACCGAATGTCATAAGTGAAACTAATTCATCTTCGTAGTATAGACCTAACTTAATATTACTACCCACAAATCCTTGTATATGATTATTATTTAAGAACTCCCTAACTAATCTATTATCGGTAACTTCTTTCACTTCACACTTTCTAGCGTATATTCTATTAAAACTTTTATTCAACTTATTGAGTATCATAGATTTAATTATATCTCCTTTATGAACCCAATCATCTTCCCAAATATGAATTAATTGTATATCAATATCTGAACACATTTTAGTTTTTTTATAATGGTAATTCTTATCCTTGTTAATCTCAGAATGCCAATATAAACCATTAAATTCAAAAGCTAATTTCAAATCTGGTAGATAAATGTCTATTTCATATGGTGATATTAAAGACCTGATATTATTAATTATTTCGCCGCTATAGTTATTTGATATGAAACTTAATAATTGGATTTCTAAACCACTAGTACCCTTACTTATTGGGTTACATAGAGTACATATTTCAGTTATATTTCTAATAGTTCGATCATATAATAAACTATTATTTATCTCAAATATATTTTCACATTTATGACATCTAACCTTGGAGGTCAGTCTATTATTAACATCCATTCTATTTATAACTTCTATTAAATTATAATTTGGTGGTAGTTTCTCCAATATTTTTTTAGTATATAATTCGATTCTCTTTTCTAATGAAGATACTATTGTTTTATTATGAATATCATCCTTTTCCCATGGGTGACTAACTCCATATCTTTCTAATGACGTTTTTTTATAGTTAATCTTCCACTTATCAATATTTTCTTTAAATGATTCAATTCTCTTTTTCTGAGTTTCCTCTAATTGGGATATATTACTTACTGCATATTTATCATTAACTGTTTTTATTCTTTTATTTAATATTTCATTCTTATATTGATCTGTCCTATCATCATATATTTTTTTGATCTTATCTTTAACTTCTTTATTTAAAGAAGCGTGTTGAACTCCAAATTTACTAAGATTAGTTTCTACTTTTTTCTTTTTAATATTTGGGTCAGAACCGACACATTTTTTACAACAATATTTTATATAACCTATTGTTGAATTTTTAAATTTAACTGGATTTTTACATTTTTCATTTTCACACACTACTATATTAGGTATATTGTTTATTGTATGATATACCTTTTGCTTAAAGGGTAAGTCTATGTTATTGTCTATACAATATTTTAATATTAGATTATAATCTTCTGTGAAGTTAGAAGATACATATTTATCTGACGACATTTTACCAGACTTATTATTGTTGTTATACTCATTTATATATGACTGACTTAACATAGGTTTGGTTATTTTTACATATATATAAAATACACCACCTTGTTGTTATAAAAAAAGGGTTAGACTTTAAAATCTAACCCTTTTTTATTTTTTATAACATCAATTGTTTTAACCAATTATAGGAAACCTCCTGCGTTAATAGATCCGGTTTTCAAAATGGTAATATTATTAACTATAATACCCATACCTTTAACTGGTTCAACATAAGTATCAAGAACACCTATTTGGTTATCTATCAATTCTGTAGTATTATTCTCAGAATCTATTTTATTGAAGAAGTTATATAAACCATCTTGATTAACATATTTCTCACAAATAAGGTCAGCTCTAAGTTTAATTTCGGCTCTAACCTCTTTGGTATTGAACTGCCATTGGAAGTTTAGTAACATTGCTGCTAATTCTGTTTCCAATTCTATAAGAACTTCTCTAACGTGGATGAAAGATAATGCTGATCTAACAAATGTTTGAGCTGTATTTTCAGTTTCTATAACGAATCCTCTATTTCTCTTAGAAACGATTGGATTAACTTTCATCTCATTCAAGTTAGTTATATCATCACCAGTGAAATCCTTTTCAAGACCAGCAGTTCCAGTTATCTGTCCATTTGTAACACCAGCTACAATAGTCCATGGTTTAACATTAGTTCGAGTAGTATTGAACTTTCTCAAGTAAGCACTTGCTGCGAATGATGCTGGTGGGAAACTCAAAGGTCTGCCATTATCATTAACTGTTAAGTATGGTGTGAAGTAACCAACTGATGTAACACCTGGTCCCTCTGCTAGAGAGTAAAGGAAAGCTGGGTTGCTTTCTGGATCACCACCTAGTTTAATGAATTCAGTGCTTAAAACACCCTCATTATCCAAGAATGTTGGAGATGTTGAATTTTTAAATGCTTTCATACTTGGCATATTTATGAATCCAAAACAGTCTAATCTTTCTCCACAAATATCAACTAGTTGTTGTTTAGAGAATTCAGTAAGACCATTACCAAATGAATCTACTAAATATCTAAAGTTAAATGTATCTTTATTTGTTATAGCTTTAAACATATTGGTTGTATTACCAACAAGGTTCAAGATGTCATTTTGTCTTTCTTCTGTACCATCTGGTATAGAATCCTCTCTCACTCTAAATCCATTCAATTCGAATCCTTTGTAAGTAGTTACATAATCATCTATCTTAGTAAATCTTAACGTTTGTAAATCACCATTGAAATTAGATTTCTTAATAGCTGCATCACAAGTGATTTCAACTAAAGTGGTATCATTAGCGTATAGTTTCTTAGATAAAATTCTAGTAATATACTTAGGAACTTCACCAACTTCTAATAAAGACTCATCAATATCAGCCATTAAATAGTCACCCACTTTAACTTCTGTATATCTTGTTCCATTAACTAATACTTTATTAGGTACTTGAACATATCCAGATGGAGTTTCAATTTCAACTGTTTGTTGATAATTTGTTTTTTGTGAGATGATAGTCATTTCACTATTCTTTGTTAAATCAATTGGATTAGTTGATTGTAATAATTGATCCATGAAATTTGTTTGTAAAATTCCACTGTTATCAATATACATTCTAAGGTAAATTTTATTATTAGCGTCCCATACTTTATCAATATCGGTTAATACCTCCACTGATGTATTTTCATCTACTTCATAAGCATATATACCAGATCCTGTGTAACCTATAGCAGTAGCTTGGTTATTAGGATCAACAATTGTGAATATTCCAGTGTTAATTGTAGCATCTGGTATTAATATTCTATCATTAGTGTTAAACCCGATTGGTGTAGTTGGGTTAGTAAATACGATATAATCTGTTCCACTAAAATCTTCAAATGAAATATCATATGTGTCAGTTGTTAGGTTGGAATAGAAGAAATCACCAGTGTTTATTGCTCCATCTCTATATTTCTCATATAAAGATGAGTATTTAGCTGATACTCCCTCTGTAGAAGTAGCGTATTCATCTTTAGTAACTAAACTATCAGATGATAAAATGAATTCATCATCAGTAATGTAGAAACATACCCCAACATAAATTGGAGAACCTGTTCCTAATATATCTGTCAAATCAGCTTCGTCTAAATTAGTTACTAAAGTAAATGCTTTATTAACTGAGTTAGTTGATTGAATATCAATAATTGACATTGACTCCATTGATGATTTTATGTTATTATCAATTAACATAGTCATCTCATCTTTATTAGGTCCATTAAGATTAGTAATCAAATTATTAAACATTTTGATTCTTCTATAAACTTCATAATTAGAAGTATCTGGAACAGAAGCTGTGTTAAGGAATTCCCATGTTATGTTTCCACTACCATCAGCAGTAACTGTATAATCAACTGAATTTTGTAACTCCACGAATCCTGATAAATCCACAGTAACGTGAGTTATATCAATATTATTCAAGAAATTACCAGTCCCATCATTAACTACATCAAAATAAACGTAACCAAGTACTATATCTGTTGCCGCTACAATTGGATTATCAGAATTAACAATATTATTAACAATTTTAATTGTTCCCGTACTGTCTATAACTATCACAGAAGTAAATGTAGTTCCATTATTAACACCATCAGCTAAATCAATATAATTAGCTCCATCAATCGTGAAAGTGTGTGTTCCAGCTTCTAATAGAATTTTTTGACCACCAATTATACAATAAGCATCAGATCCAACTAAATACTCAACATCAAATGTTTGAACCGATGTAGTAAATGGTAATCCTGGAGATGGGGATGGTGATGGGTATGAAGTGTCTGACGTTAAAGCCGTTACATCATATACATATCCTTCTGAATTGAAAGCAGTTCTATTTAACCCTGGGGCACTTGGTGTTCCAGATTTATATAAATCCCCAAAAGAAAGTACATTACCTGCGGTATCTAATACTTTCTCAGCAAATGTGATTTTTTCAGAAATAACATCTTTATAAGATAGGAAATCTACCTCTTCGATACCAGACCCAGCTAAGTTATTACCGATTAAGTCGATAACTCCAGTTGGGAAATCATCTCCTTGTACTCTATCCATGTCATATGCACAAAACAATCCTGTCTTATCAGTATCTCTATTAATAACATTTTCAATGAAAATATCTGTTCCATTACCATCTCTAAAGTATGGTATTAATGATAATCCCTGGTAATATGATAATACAGTGTTAGCGGGATCATTAATAAAATTAAGAACCTCTGTTTTTCTAAGACCAGATGTATTAAAATATTGACCCCATCTTGAATCAACAGCTAATTGTTGGTAATTAGTCCAATCTCCAGATAAAACTACAACATCAAGCATATAATCAGAAACGTAATCTGTTGGATACACGAATAATGGAATTTCATCAGGGTTACCATACCATTTAATCATATCTACATCATATCCTCTTCTAGAAGATTTAAATGTGAATACAGTTATTGGTCTTTCACCCATATTAGTGAAATGTAATATTCTCTGATCACCATTAGCGTTTAACTTAGCCATATCAATGAATGACTCAGTATCCTTTTTCCAGAATCCACTTCTATCAAAGAAATTCTTATATGATCCGATTCTCTCAACATCATTAATATATTTTGTTGTTGTTGAAAATGATTGATACTCTAATGTATCAAGTGCATCATTAGTGATCAATAAATTGATCGCTACTACTGGATCAGATTCTAATAATTTGGTAATAGTTCTGTGGAAGAATGACCCTTTACGTTCCAATCTTCTATCAATTGGTCCATAAATAGCCTCTAAATCAGTTACTGAGTTAATCACAACTGGTGTATTAAATGGTCCTTTCTTAGCAAAACCTATAACTAAATTTTGAATACCTTGAACAGTAGGTGTCTCAATTACGGAGTTATCAAACTCTTTAATGTAGATACCTGGTCTCCCATAGCTTCCTATTTGTACTTCTGGCATATCGATAGTTTTGTTTTTTTATATAATTATATATTAAATGAGAAAAATAATATTTTTCTAGTTTTCTCTTTTTGTTACTATGGTATATATAAAATATAATCTATAAATTTTGTTTATTTACGTAACTTGACTACCTTTGTGACAATTAATTAATTTTAAAATATAGATATGAGCGACAAGAATAAAAAGAATGTAGATTCACCAGTTAAGAATAAATTATCACCCGGATTTAATACCGATGTATATTCAAAACTGGATAGATTATTATTTAATAAGAATGTTGAACATTATGTGACTGTCGATGATATCTATATTAAAACAGCATTCACATCTTTTTTAAATGATTTTAATCTAAAAAATAGAGGTGGTGATGGGAATTATATATTCATATCCTTAGAACAAGGATTCTATAAATTCGTAGGTGATGATCCAAAAGTTAGAGTTTATGAACTACCCACTGAGTGGGATGTTATCAGAATGAAAATCGAATCATACTTAGAGAATAATCCAATAGAAAAGGTTGATGTT
>Ga0114918_10001204_pt1 | contig 23060 bp, 24 predicted proteins | sample LantaG_FD_87015 | JGI IMG/M metagenome (GOLD analysis project Ga0114918, IMG submission 87015) | Deep subsurface microbial communities from Baltic Sea to uncover new lineages of life (NeLLi) - Landsort_02402 metaG | ecosystem: Environmental > Aquatic > Marine > Oceanic > Sediment | place... | reverse complement strand
GCGGGGGGGGGGGGGGGGGGGGGAGAGAAAGAGAGGGAGAGGGGGAGAGAGAGAGAGGGAGAGAGAGAGAGAGAGAGAGAGAGAGAGAGAGAGAGAGAGAGAGAGAGAGAGAGCACTTTTTTTGTTTGTTTGTAAATTTTACACTGACGTTTTCTTCCGGAAAAACGAAAAAGAAAGAAGAAGCAGTTCCTAAAAGTTTCTATCTATCAGCTCGGGGGCCTCGCTGCTGATACCCCGGCGCCGACGCTGCTGCTGCTCGTCGCGAGCTCGACGTCCGCCGCTATGCTCTTGCCGCTGTTCTGCTGCTGCCGCGGTCGCTGTCCTCCTCCTCCTCGTCCTCCTTTGCCGCCTCCGCCGCCGCCGAGCGCCGCCGTCACAGCGCCGGCGACAATCAGCGCCGAGCCCGCGGCTCCCGCCACGCTCTCCTTCTCCCCTAGGAACAGCAGCGCGAAGAAGTGGCCGTAGAGCACCTGCGCGGTGTTGAGGGCGGCCATCTTCGACGCCGGCTCCAGCAGAAAGGCTCGATTCATCAGCGTCTGCCCGGCGAACCCTCCCAGGAGCAAGACGACGGCGAGGAAGAGGTCCGCCGGCAGGCGCGGGGCCCCAGCCCCGGGCTCGCCGACGGAGGGCAAGCTCCCGCCTTGCGCAAAGGCCGTCACCGCCTCGAAGAGCAACGGCACGGCAGAGGCGAACAAAGAGCACAGGTGGAAGTAGGCAGCCGTCGTCAGCGCCGCCGGGGGGCCCTCGGGCCTCTGCGACAGGGCGCGCAGGATCGTGAACCCGGATGCGGCGCAGAAGGCAGAGAGCACGGCGAGGACGATGCCTCCGAGCCGATAGGAGGAGGAGGAGGAAGAGACTGGAGAAGAACGCCCACCGACGACGGCGACGACGGCGTCTTCTGGGGCAGCTGCTCCACTAACACCGCCCCCACCATCACCCCCATTCCCCTTCCCGAAGAGCGCCTCCGGCTGGCAGACCAGCGCCGCCCCGGCGACGGTGGCGACGGCGGCGACGACGCCAGATCTCCCGGGTCTCTCCCCGTGGACTGCCCAGGCGAGCAGCGTAGCCAGGATAGGGCTGAGGAAGTTGAGGGCCAGCGCGTCGGCCAGCGGCAGCCTCTCCACTGCGGCGTAGAAGAAGACGATGGCGCACCCGGAGACGGTCCCTCGGGCGACCAGCAGCGGGCGCGCCCCCGGGTTGCCGAAAAAAGAGGTTTTTCGGAGCTCCGGCGACCTCGCGCGGGTGAGGAGCGTCAAGCCCAGAGCCGCGACAGACCGGACCGCGACGACGACCAGGGCCCTCACGCGGTGGTCCATCCCCTTGAGGGCCGCGGCGCTGCCCGAGCGGGTCAGGGCGCTCGTGAGGATGCAGGCGGCGCCGCAGTTCCAGAGCAGGGCGAAGAGCGAGGAGAATGAGAAGGAGGTGGAGGAGGTCGAAGAGCTTGAGGTCGAGGTGGAAGCTACGGCGGCGGCAGCATCTGTTGCCCTGCTGCTGCCGCCCCTGCCGCCTCTCCGCTCCTCCGTTTCCCTCTCCATGCTCGCATCAGAGAAAGAAAAGCCGTGCGCATTCAGAGGCGCGCGTTCCTCCTCGTTCGACATCGAGACAGCTAAGCAATTGGGGGAGAGAAGAAGCGAAGCATCAAAAAAGTTCGTCAAACTTCGAAGAAGAGTGAGGGAGCTCTGAGGCTCAAGCGAGCGTTGTCGTCGTCATCATTCTTCCTCTTTCGCTCGTCGATTCCCTTCGTCGAGCTCTCCACCTCTCTCTTCCATCTTTCTCTTGCTCGCTTGCTCTCTCCCTCCCGCGAGAGCATGACCATGAGCGGCGCGCGCACCATGGCCCCGCCGGCCGTGACCCCGCCGCGCAAGCTCGTGTTCAAGCAGCTGAAAGGTAGGAAGGGAACGAGAAGAGAAGAAGAGCGAAAGAGGGGCGGGCATGGAAGGAGCAAAAGACATTCGTTTTCGACTTTTCTCTTTTCCCCTTGCTCCTTGACCTCGTACTCTCGCTTCTGTCACGCAGCGTAGAGGGGTGATCGTCAGGGTCCCCTGCTGCGGCGCATTGGCCTCGAACGAGGCGAAGAGACAGGAGAAGAAGCGTGACGAAGACCGTTTTTTCTTCTTCTTCGATCGGAGCTCCTTTGCTCGCTCACTCATCTCTCAACCTCTTCTCTCTCTCCCTCTTTCAGCCGCACCCGTCCTGCCCGCCGACTTCGAGGATTCGACCTGGCTGCGCCTCAAGGCGGCCGTCGCGGCCATCCACGCCCAGAAGCCCTCGCCGACCACCTTCGAAGACCTCTACAGGGTAAGGCGAAAAAGAGAAGAAGAAGAGAGAGAAGAGAGTCTCGCTTTCTTTCTTTTACTTTCTCTCTCTCGCTCTCTCTCTCTCCTCAAATTCTCAACCTCAACCTCTTCTCTTCTGTCTCTCCCCAAAAACCCCAACACAAAAACCAACAACCAGGACGTCGAGGCCCTCTGCCTGCACGGCATGGCCGACCGCCTCTATGCACGCCTCGCCGCGGCCGTCGACGCGCACGTGGGCTCGGAGCTGCAGGCGCTGGCCGAGCGCGCCAAGGCCTCCTCTACTTCGGCGGCAGCCGCGGCGGCGGCAAACGACGAAACCTCCCCCGACGCCTCCTCGTCCGCGCTCTTCTTCCTGCCGCAGTTCGATGCCACCTGGAGGTCGCACTGCGCATGCATGCTGACGCTCAGGCAGGTCTTCGCCCCCCTGGACGCGGCCACGGCGACGGCCGCGGCGGCCAGCAGGGGCGCAGGCGGAGGCGGCGGCGGCGCAAACTACAGCAACAACAGCATGAGCAAGAGCGTCGAGAAGGTCGTTTCGCCCTCCTCGTCTTCCGCCGCCGCCGCCGTAGCCGCCGCCGCCGTCGTCGCCGCCAGGCAGCCCCTGCACGAGGCGGGCCTGGCGCTGTTCAGGGCGCACCTCTCCGCGCACCCGGAGGTGGCGACCAGGGCCGCGGCCGGGCTGCTCGCGACGGTCGCGGCCGAGCGCAGGCAGAGCGGCGCCGCGGCCGAGGCGGCGATGAGCGCGGCGATCGGCGTTAAAATCCCCCCGGCGGCCTCTTCTTCTTCTACTGCTTCGGCCTCGACTTCCGCCTCCGCTGCTGACTCCCCCGTCGACCGAGGGCTCGCTGCCTCGGTGTCCCGCTCCCTCGCGGCCCTCTCTCTGTACCAGCGCGCCTTCGAGGCCCCGCTGCTGGCCCAGTCGGACGCGTTCTACCAGCGAGAAGGGAACCGTCTCATCTCGGTCCTGCCGCCTGCTCTGTACCTGTCGCACGCGGAGCGCCGCCTGGCCGAGGAGGCCGAGAGGTCGCTGTCGTATTTAGAAAGGAGGACCAGGGCGCCGCTGGTGAAGGTGGTCGAGGCGCAGCTGCTGGCGAGGCACGTCCCGGCCCTGCTGGAGGCCGGGGTGCCCGCGTTCTTCGACGCGGACCTGGCGGTTGCGGATGCGGGAGGAGTCGGAGGTGGAGGTGGAGGAAACGAAGGAGGAGGAGGAACAGAAGCGATGGCGACCGACGACGACAACAAACCCGCTGCCGCCGCTCCTTCCACCTCCTCTGCCCCCGCCGCCGCAGCCGCCTCTCTCCTCTACAACCGCGTAGGCATCACGGGCGACGGCCTCGAGGACCTGCGCCGCCTCTCCGCCGCGGCCTCGCGCGTGCGCGCCTCGGACGCGCTGCGCGCTGCGTTCAAGGCGCACGTCAAGAGCCGCGGAGAGGGGTTAATGATGGCAGCAGCGACTGCCGCTTCGACGAGCGCCGCCGCTGCCGCACCTGCCGACGACGCGGCGACTCCCGGTGCTGCTTCCGCCGCTCCGCCTTCCTCCTCCTCCGCCTCCTCCAAGCGCCTCATCCCGGACCTGCTCCTCCTCAAGGCCCGCGCCGACGCCGCCGTCCGCCTCGCCTTCGGCTCCCGCGAGGCCTTCTCGGTCGCGCTCAAGGAAGCCTTCGAGGGCTTCATCAACAGGCAGGGAGGGCGCGCGGCCGAGCTGCTCGCCAAGCACGTCGACGCGGAGCTCCGCGGAGGCGGTAACGCCGGCAGCAAGGCAGACAAAGCTTCTGCCGCCGCTGCTGCTTCTGAGACAGACCTTGACTCGCGCCTCGACGCCGCGCTGGCGCTCTTCCGCTTCGTAGAGGGCAAAGACGTCTTCGAGGCGTTCTACAAGCGAGACCTCGCCCGCAGGCTGCTGCTGGGAAGCGGCGGCGAGAGTTCTTTTACCGCGGACAGCGACGCGGAGAGGACCGTGCTGGCCAAGCTGAAGGTCGAGTGCGGGGCCGGGTTCACGTCGAAGCTCGAAGGGATGTTCAAGGACGTATCGCTCTCGAAGGAGCTGCTCGCCTCGTTCAGGGCGTCGGGCGAGGCCGCGCGGGCGAGGGAAAGCGGGGTGCTCCCTTCGAACCTGGACGTGAGCGTCAGCGTGCTGACCGCCGGGTTCTGGCCCACGTACGGTACCGTGGGGAGCGCTAGCGCTGCTGGTGGTGGCGGTGGCGGGAACCTGGGCGCGAGGGCGTCTGACGCGACCGCTACTCCGGCAGGCGGCGCGGCGTCGTCGTCGCCGTCGTTCCTGCTGCCCGCGCCCCTGTCCGGCGCCGCCGCGGCCTTCGCGGACCACTACCTGCAGAAGCACCGTGGGCGCAGGCTGACGTGGATGCATGAGCTCTCCACGGCCGTGCTCCGCGCGAGGTTTGACGGCACTGGCGGAGGCGGAGGAAGCGGCGGAGGGAGCGGGAAGCCTCCTCAGAGCAAGGAGCTGGTGGTGTCGCTGCACCAGGCTTCGGTGCTGCTGCTCTTCAACAACGGCGATCCCTCGACCTCTTCTTCTTCTTCTCCCTCTCTGTCGCTGGCGCAGGTGGTCGAAGGGACCGGGCTGCCCGTGCGAGAGGCCAGGATGGTGCTAGCCTCGCTGTCCCTGGCTCGGGTCAGGCCTCTGATCAGAGAGGCAGCACCGAGCGGGGAGAAAGCAACGGCTCCTGCTCCTCCTCCTTCGGGCCTGCTCGCGGCCGCGGCGTCGATCTCCGATACGGACTCGTTCCGCGTCGCGCCGGCGCTCTCGTCGCCGCTCTTCCGCGTCCGCCTCAACGCGGCCCAGCTCCGCGAGCCCTCCGAAAAAGGAGGCGCCAGCGACGAGTCCCGCAGGATCGGCGAGGCCGTGGACCAGGACCGCGCGCACGCGGTCGACGCGGCGATCGTGCGCATCATGAAGACGCGCCGCTCGCTCGCGCACAAGCTGCTCGCGCGCGAGCTCGCGGCGCAGCTGCGCTTCGCCGTCGGAGGGCCCGCGCTGAAGAAGAGGGTCGAGTCGCTGATCGACAGGGAGTTTCTGGCGAGGGACGAGGCGGACCCGAGCGTCTACAACTACCTGGCTTGAAATATGGATTTTTGCTTTGCTTTGTTATGCAGCGGTGGTGGAGAGATAGAGAGAGAAAGAGAGCGGGTCATGAAATGATACAAACGAAAAACGAAAGAAAAACACTTTTCGAGAAAAAAAACGAAGAAAAAAGAAACTCTCGAACGATGAGCGAGGAGGAGCCGCTCCTATCGCAGCCGCGGGGCTCCGCCCCCTCTACGAGCGGCGTCGTCATCGCGGGAGCATCTGCTGACCGGAATCGGGCGAGGCAAGCAGCAGCACTGACGGAGAACGACGACGCTCAACAAGAGGCCGGCACCAATCCTCATCAGCATCATCGATCGTGGAGGGGCCATCTACTCCTCCCCTGCGGCTCCTCCTATGAGTCGCTCGGGGTCTGCTGCGCCGTGTCGGCGTGTTTTCCCTGTCCTCTGCTGTGGCCCTGCGTGTTCAGGTGAGAGACGGAGAGGAAGAAGGCGCCGCGCAGTGTCGGGAAAAAAAAGTCGATGGCGCACCAAAACTCTCGTTTGCTCCAAAACCTCCCCGACCTCTTCAAAAAAAAAAAACTCTTCCTTCTCAGCCACTCCCACGGCCGCCTCCTCGCCCCGCTCAGGCTCGCAAGGCTCGCCACCTTCCTCCTGCTCTTCGCCTTCGTCTTCGTGCCCTGGTGCCTCCTCCGAGTGCCTCTTTCCGTCGCCAGGGCCCAGGTCTGCGCTCCCCTCGCGGACACGGGAGGCAAAGGCATCCCGCGCCAGGACGTCGTAGCTTGCCTGCGACTCATCAAGATCGACGACGTCGTCTTCTGGGTCTCGGTGGGGCTTACTGCGGCGGCGCTGATCGCTGCCGGGGGGCTGAGGTTTGCCGTGAGGCGCAAGTACGGGATCGGGAGAAGGGAGGAAGGAGGAAGAGGGAGGGCGGCGGCGGCGGCGACGACAGAGGGAAATGCGAAGGGCGGAGAAACCTCCTCCTCCTCCTCCTCCTCCTCTTCTTCTTCCTCCACCTGCCCCTCGCTGCTCGCTTCCGGCTCCTGGCTGGTCGCCGACGTGCTCACCTGGCTCTGCTGCCCGGCGTGCGCGATGTGCCAGGAGGCGAGGACGGCGGCGGCGTGGGAGCGCGAGAAGCGCGAAAGGGGTTTGGCGGCGACAGCGACGGCGGCGGCAAGCGGCGGCGAAGGAAACGAAGAGGAGGAAGAAGAAGCGCTTCTCCTGCTGGAGCCTCCCGCCGTGCCGCCACGCGCCTTTGACCGCGACGGCGGAGAGGTCTGAAAAAAAGCCTCGTGTTCTTCTTCTTCTTCTTCTTCGTCGCCAGTTCCAACAACTTGTACTCCTTGTTTCTTGCTTTTTTTTGTAAATGAAAAATAGAAAAACAAATGCGTTCTGAACAAAAGAGGAAAAGGCTTGTTTTACAATCGAGCCTTTTCAAAAAAAAAAAAGCTTGAGGTCTCTGTCAAAGTTTTTCATCTATCAAAACCAGCGCAGCGCGAGGTAGTTGGCGTAGATGCTGGTGCGCTCGACGTCCTCGAAGCTCCTGAGGGGTGGGGTAGAAGAGAGAGAGAGAAAAGAGAAAAGTGATGAGTTTTTGCTTCCGCCGCCACCGTCGAAAAAAAAAACCCGAAAACTCGAAAAACGAAGAAAGAAAGAAAAAACGACTCACATGACCGACCCTGCCCAGAACGTGCCCTGCTGTCCCTGCGCGGCCTCGACGTCCTTGTACCACCCGGCGCCCATGCTCTCCTGTTTGTATTTTTTGTGTGTTTGAAGAATGAAAAAGAAGAATGAGTTTTTTCTCACTCTCTCGTCAACCTCTCTCTTTCTCTTCTCTCTCTTTCACTTCTCATTCTCACCGAGCTCAAATGCGGAAAGTAGGCAGAGTCCCCCTCCCAGTTCCTCTGCGCCTTGATCTCGCCCAAGGGAACGCCCGTCAGCTCGAGCGCGTCTTGCTTCAGAATCTCCGTCGCCGCCGCCGTCGTGATCGCGTCGTCGAGGATCTAATAAAATGTCCGAAGGCTCCTCTGCGTCGCGGCACCGAACTGGCGGTTCTGCACGCCGAGGGCCACCGCGTGGTTGGCGCGAGAGGGCACCATGTTCTGCGTGAAGAAGGCCCCCGCGGGGGAGTTGCGGCCCGAGACCGGGGGCTCGGCGAGCGTGACCAGGTATCGGACGGTCTTGATCTGAGAGAACCATTTCGTTTCCTGCGGCGTCAGCTGCATGAACGACGCCGCCGTCTGCAGCGGGGAGGTGACGATGATGCGGTCAAAGTTCTCGGTGACCGAGGAGCCCGCGCCGGAGGCCGTGGAAGAGACCTGGACGCCGCCTCCCGTCCCTCCTCGGGTGACGGCGACGACTTTGGTGCTGGTGCGCACCTGCACGGGGCTCTTGCCCGATCCCGGGTTGGTGGTGATTTCTTTTTCCACGTTCTCCCACAGGCTCTGGTAGCCGCGATCAAAGGTCAGGGCGCCGAGGCCGTAGGGCCTTGGAGATTGGAGAGAGTGTGTTTGTTGTTTTGAGAGAAAGAGAGAGGTGAATTTTTTTTTCTCAAGAAGAAAGAAAGAAAGAAAGAAAGAAGAAAGAAGAAAGAAAAGAAAAAAAAACTCACTTTGAGCCCTGGAACAGCAGCTCGAGCGGGGCCGTCTTCAGCCCCAGGTCCGAGACCAGCCGCATCCAGAAGGCCGCCGGGGTCGTCGAGGCGTAGGAGTAGCCGAAGCCCGTCATGGCGTCGGTCAGACTAAGAGAAAGGGGAGAGAGAGAGAGAGAAAGGGGAGAGAGAGAGAAAAAGGGGGGAGAGAGAGAGAGGGGTGAGAGAGGAGAAAAAGAGAAAGAAGAACCGGGGTCGAAAAGTTGAAATTGAAAAGAAAGAAGAAGAAGAAAAAAAAAAAAAGGCCGCGCCGTACCTCCGCGTCAGCTCCTTCCCAAACTTGTTCGCCTGCGCAAACTCGCTGAAGGTCACTCCGGCCATCGCCGGGTTCTCCGACGCCTGCAGCATCCCAGGGGCCGTAATCTCCCTCCAGAACCTCTTGGTCGTGGCCGCCAGCGCCGGGACGCCGGCGACGAGCTCGACGTTTTCGGCAAACGTTGCGGTGTTGTTGCTGCCGCCGGGCGCGGTCTCGTTCTTCGGCACGACCGCGAACCGGTGGAAGGGCGTCTTGGTCGCCGCGGCCAGGCTCGCCACCATCCAGTAGGCACTCGAAACCTGGAGAGAAAGTGAAAGAGAAAGAGTGAGTTTTCTTGTTGTTCTTGTTCTTCTTCTTCCTCCTCTGGTCTCTCTCGTTCCCTTCTTCTCTTTCTCTTTCTCCCTCTCCCACACCTGGATTGCGCCGAGGTCGTAAAAGGCCCCCGCGACCTCGACGGTGAAGCACTTTCCGCCGGGCCTCGGCGCGCTCTCGAAGACGACGACGTTTCTGTATCCCAGCTGCTGCAAGGTCGCCGCGGCGGTGAGTCCCGCGGCGCCGGCGCCGACGATCGCGACGCGCTGGGAGATGTTGCGCGAGAGGGCGGAGGTAAAAGTGTCCGGATAGAGGAGCTGGAGGTGTGGTGGGTGGTTTGGGAAGCGGGAAGCGGGAAGCGGGAAGCGGGAAGCAGGAAGTGGAAGAAGAAGAGGAAGAGAGGAAGAGGTTGAGAGAGGCTTGTTTTTTTCGGCTTGAAGTCGCGCCATTCGTGTCGTCAATCCTTCTTTCGTCGCCTTTTTTCGCAAAGCCTACCTTTGTCTTTGGGTTGGCGAGAAAGCTCAGGCTCGAAGCTCCTCCAAATGTCGCGTTGACATTCTGTTGGGTTTGGGGAATTGGAAGAGAGGGAGGGGAAAAGGAAGTAAAGAAAAAGAAGAAAGGAAGAAACATTGGAATTGGCGAAAGAGGGAAATGCAGCCATTCCTTCTCACCTCTGTTGCAAAAAGCGCCACCACCAGCGCTGCTGCTGAGCCTAAGAGCGCAAGAGAGGCGCACAGGCGTGCCATGAGTGCTTTAATAGAGCAGAAGTGGAGCGAGAGAAAGCACGCGAAGCGAGCTCTCGACGAAGAGAAAGCTAGAGTTGTGGCAGTTTCTTCAAAACAAAACGCGGCGACAGCAAGAGAAAGTACAACAGGTTTTTGGATTCGTTTCAAGTTATTTCACAAGTTCAGAAAGTTTGTATTGTAAAAAGAAAGCAGCGCGTGCGTTAGAACAAGAGCAGAAAAAAAAAGAGAAGAAAGAAAAGAATCAGTACTCGTCGTCGCTCACCGCCGCGAACGCCCCTCCTCCACCTCCTCCCTTTCCTCCTCCAAGCTCCGCCTCTTCTTCATCTTCTTCTTCATCCTCTTCTTCCTCCTTGACGCAGCTGTACATCACGAACTGGATCACCGCGTTGTTGCTCGACGCCCCTGTCGAAGAGTAACCGGGAAGGGGCACGATGTGTGTGACGCGGAGCACGCCCGAAGAGTCGACGGCGACCTTGGACGAGGCCGGGGGCGGCGGCGGCTCGACGACGGCAGCAGCAGCAGCGCGGCTAGACCCTTTCCCTCCTCCCGCATGCCCCCCACCTCCGCCGCCACCCCCGCCTCCACCAGCAGAAAAGGGAGGCGCCAGTGCAGCCCTCAGGTGCCTGAACCTGTAGCCATGCCTCACCAGCGGGCCCCCGACGGCGAAGCTCGCCAGCGAAGAGGTCGGGAGCTCGACGGCCAGCGAGCCGCCGACGCACGAGGCCGAGAGCGACGCCCTCGGAGGGTCTCTCACCAGAGTCAGCGAGACCGTGCCTCCCCCGCCGGAGGAAGAGCTGCCGCCGCCGCCCGTCCCTGCGGCCCACTCGAGGTCAGAGACGGCCTCTCGGAGGAGGGCGGAAGGGGCGATGAAGACGGAGCAGCCTCCGCCAGCGCGCGAAAAATTCTCTCCGCCGCCGCCGCCGCCTCCGCGGAGCACGAATGAGGCCGCCGCCGCGGCCGCAGCGTCCTCGGCGGCCGCGGCAGCCGCTGCGGCGACGCTCGCGGGGTCCGAGTCGGCGGTGCCGACCCGGGCGTAGGTCCTCGAAGAGGAAGAGGAAGAGGAAGAGGAAGAAGGAGGGAAGAGAGCTGCCGGGTTTGCAGAGACAGCCCGAGCCGAGGAGCTTCCTCCTCCTCCGCCTCCTCCTCCGCCTCCTCCTCCCCCCATCTCGAACTCGATTTCGCCGTTGGGGCCAGGGTACCTCAGCTCCAGGACTTCGACGCCGCCGCCGCCGCCGCCTGCTCCCCCGAGGGCGGCGAAGAGCGCGGCGGTGTCGGCGAGCGTGTGCAGGTCGACGGTGGCACGGCCGCCGTCAAAGTTGCCGTGTCCTTCGTTTTCGTTTTCGTAGTCGTCGTCGTTTTCGTAGTCGTCGTCTCCGCCACCCCAAAAGCCGGGGACCTCGAATTTCGAAAACGCGTCCCTGCCGAGGTAGAGAGAGGAGCGGGCAGACTTCGAAGGGTCCTGCCAGGCGAGGGCGAGCCCTTCCTGGGTGATGTTGAGGGCGCAGAGCTAATAAGAGGAAAGTGGAGGTGTTTTTTTTTCAAAGGAAAAGAGTTTGAGGTCGAAGAGGTCGAAGAGAAAACCGTTCGATTGCTCTTCTTCTCTTTCCTCTCTTTCCTCTCTCTCCACACACCCACACCTGCGGCCTCGTCGGCGCCCTGATCGAGCCCAGCAGCGCCGCGAACACGCGCGCGTCGGCAACGCGGATCATGGCCTGCGGCTCGGGCTCCGGAGAGCGGGCGCGGGCGCGGGAGCGCATTTGGAGAGAGAGAAGAATCCGTCGATTCAAAAACGAAACGACGACGGGCGCAGCGTGAAGAGTGTGCAGAGAGAGAGAGAGAGAGAGACTCTCTCTCTCTCTTTCGTTTTTCATCATCTCTCTGTTTCTCCGTTTTTTTGTTTATTTTACACAGCGAGCAAGCAAGCAAGCAGCAGCAGCGAAAAGCACAGCTTAGATATTTTCAAAAACAGTAGTAGTAAAAAGCGTAGGAGCAAGGCTGCAGCAAGAAGAAGAAAGAAACCAAACCCAACAAAACCAAAAAAAAAAAAAAACTCACTCCTTGTCCATAAACACGCGCAACCCCCTCCTCTTCCCGGCCTTGGCCAGCGCGCACAGGAAGCGCATCGACACGCACTTGTCCTCGGACCAGTACCCCAGCCCGGCCTCGGCGTGCGCCCCGCGCGCGTCGAGCGCCCGCAGCCTCGGAAGGCTCGCCAGCAGGGCTCCCGGGGCGAGAGCGGCAGCCCCCCTGCCGTTGCTGTCGCTGCTGCTCGGGCTCGCGTTGTTTGGAAACTTGAGCGCGCCGTTGCCAGACAGGTCGAGGAAGCGCAGCGAGCGCCCGAGCCTGGGAAGGAAATGCGGCAGGCGAGAGAGCGAGTTCTCGGAGAGGTTGAGGGCCTCGAGGCGCGGGAGGAGGGAGAGGTCGGGCAGGGCGCGGGCGTTGGCGGCCCGCGCGGCGGCGGCGGCGCGGGCCGCGGCGCGGGCGGCGACGGCCGCGGCGACGGCGGCGGCGGGGGCGGCGGCGGCGGCGGCGGCGGGAGCAGGGGCAGGGTTGGCGGGAGGAATCACCAGCTCGTCGTCGCCCTCGGAGTCCGAGTCCGAGTCCGATTCCATCTCGACGTCAAACTCGTCGTCGCCGTCGGCGAGTCTGTCTCTCACGTCTCTGCCTCTCCCTCCTGCTGCTCCCGCTCCTCCCGCTGCGAGGCGAGCGGCGCGGCGGGCGCGGCGCGCGGCGCGGAGGAGGTCCTCCCGCTCCGCGATCAGGTCCCTGACGTTTTGCCTGAGGGCCTCGGTGCCTACCGGGTGGTGGATGAGGGCGTTGAACGCGGCGTGGATGCGGTCGGTCATGGCGGCGGCGGCGGCCGCAGCGGGGTTGATGATAATGTTGTTGTTGTTGTTGTTGTTGTTGTTGTTGTTGTTGTTGTTGTTGTTGTTGTTGCCGTTCGCCGCCGCCGCCGCCGTCGCCGCTGCCGCTGCTGCTCCGTTTCCGTTTGCTCCTCCAGCTCCAGCTCCGCGACCAAAGATCACCCCGACGGGCACGCGGAGGGCGACGGGGATGATGGCCCTCTGGGCGACGCCGGCCTCAGCGCGCAGCTCCGCCTCGCGTGCCGCCGCGAGCTCGGCGGCCTCGACCGCGGCCGCGAGCGCGCGCGGCTGCGTCGCCGGGTTACCGTTTTGGACTCCGGCAGCTGCTTGCCCAAACAGCGCCGTCGTCGCCGTCAATGTCGTCGCCGTCGGAGGAGAAGGAGAAGGAGGAGGAGGTGGGGGCAGCGGGTCGGTGAGTCGCATCCCCGAAAGGCAGACCACTTTCAGGTTGAGGCACATCTGCAGGACGCTTCCTCCTCCTCCTGCTCCTGCTTCGCTGCCGCCTCCCAGGTCGCAGTGGCAGCACCCGCTGAGGTCGAGCTCCTCCAGCTGCTCCAGCTCCGAGAGCCAGCGCGGCAGGGCAGCCAGCTGCACGTGCCCGCGCAGCTCCAGCTTCCTGAGCTTTTTCAGGGCACGCCACGACTCAGGGACGGAGTCGAGCCCGACAGCCCAGGAACCCAAATTGTCCTCCACCGACACCGCCAGCTCCTCGAGGTTGGTGAGCTTCCCCAGCTGCGAGAGCGCGTCGCGCTCCAAGCGAGTGTGCACGTCCTCGATGCGCAGCACCTTCAGCCGAGGGCAACACGCGACCGTGCCCAGGGCCCCGCGGCCGAACCCAGCGAAGATGTCGGAGCAGTGCTGGACCGCCAGCTCCTCGAGCGTCGCGCGGACGGAACCCAGCAGCAAACCAACATGCCCCAGCGAGAACGTGTGCTTCTGCTGGAGGTTGACAAAGTCGCCCTCGTCGGACCAGTACCCCTCGGAGTTGGTCAGCACGAGGCGGCGGACGCTGGCGGAGCGCGCGGCCACGAAGTCGAGCACGCGCGCCGCGGCGAGCCTTGTGGCGGCGAACGCGTCGCGGAACTCGGCATCCGACGGCCGCGCGTCGGACCAGGCGATCGGCGTGTGGACCGCGGTGATGAGCTCGTGGCCGAAGTCGACGACGACCTCGCGCCAGAGCTGGGGGCGGGCCTCGGGGGCCTCGAGGACGGCCTTCCAGCGGCGGCAGACCTAAAGGGAGGTGGGAGGGAGGGAGGTATGAGGTGGTGGTGGTTGGAGAGGAGGAGGTGAGGTGTCGTCTCTCTCTCTGTCTCTCTCTCTCTCTCTCTGTCTCTCTCTCTGTCTCTCTCTAATCGCAGCGCCTCATTCTCTGAGCCTCGCCTCTTGTTTCAGAATTGCGCCCCACCAGCGCGTAGCTCGTGAAACGTAGCCCTCGACTAGGCTAAAAAGCCTTCGTCAGCGATGCCTTGAACGCGGAGGGAAAACAAGACGCAGGAAGAGACAAGGTGAAAGAACAAGACGCCATGTGATTGAAGAAAGAAAAGGTTTCTCCCTCTCTTCTCTCTCCCTCTCCCCCTCCCCATTCTCTCTTACCTGCCCCAGGAAAGGGTACGCGCGCAGGCCCGGGTGGGGCTCGATCACGTCGTCGCTCGTGCGGAACGGGAACACGCCCGTAACGAGCTGGCCGCCGGTGGGGTTGCTCGCCTCGTCCGCCGAGGGCGCGACGGGACCCAGGCTCGCGAGCTCGGAGAAGATCTGTTTTTTTGTCGTGGTGGTTGTTGTTTTTTGCGTGTGTGCGTGTGTGTAATGGTGTTGGTTTCGTGTCGAGAGGGGTAGGAGGAGAATTGGCGCGCGGAGTTGAGCAGGAGGGGAGGGGGGACGGAAGCGAGGTTTCGATTGGCTAGCTTTTTTCTTTTTTTCGGTTCGTCTTAGGCAAAGGAAAAAGACGAAAAGAAAAAAAACAAGAAAGACGCCATCGTTCATGCTCGCTCATTCGCGTCCCTTCTCCGCGCTTTCCTTGCTTCTATCACTCTGTTTCTTGTGCTTAGCGCAAAGAAGAGCCTCTCTTATTGCTCTGGGCGCAGAAAGGGTCCGTGTCAAGGCAGGGAAAGGAGCGAACGAGGGGACGAAAGAGCGACAGAGAGCAACGAGCGAAGGCAAAAGAAAAAGCAACTGCCAACGCCGCGTTTGCTCTTCTTCCTGTTCGCCGAATGCCTCTCTCGCTCTCTCTCGCTCTCTCCTTCTCGTATCTCTCCGCCTTCGTACCTTGAGCAGCAGCTCCTCGGGCAGGTCATCGATGACCGTCTTCTGTCCCGGGCGCGCTCCCAGGGGCGCGAAGGGCGCCGGCGTGACCGAGGCGGACGACGGGAAAGCGGGAGCGGCGTTTGCGTTTGCGGGGCCGCCTGCCGACGCTCGGACGGCGACGACAGCAGTCGAACCCGGGGTCGAGGCCTCCACGAGCGGGGCCTTGCCCGCGCTGAGGGGCGTCGCGGCAGCGGCAGCAGCAGCAGCAGAGCCAGCGGCAGCCGCAGCACCGCCGCTGGAGCGACGGCGAGTGCGGGCCGGGGCCATAAGGAAGCGGGGAGGTTGAGAGGTTGAGAGGAGAAAGAGGAAGGGGAGGAGGTTCTCCGAAGAAGAGTGATGAGAAAAAAAAACTCAGTCTCTCTCGCCTCCTCTTCTTCTTCTTTCACTTCTGCTCTCTTTTTCTCTCTTCTCGCCGTCGAGTACCGAACAAGAAGAAGAAAAAGAGAGCACACGACGCCCCTTCAATGCCCTCGCGCCCTCGGAATCGGAGCCGTCAGCGGCCCGTTGCGGCGGCAGCATCATCAGGGGCAGCGAACAGTAGCGGCGTCGTCGCGAGGACAAACTCGTTTTCAGTTACGGCGGACGAAAACGCCGCGCCCCAGCGGCGACGCGGCGACGGGGGCGACGGCGACGCAGGAGACTCCTCCCAGGGGTGCGCCACCGTCGTCGCTCGCCCCTCCTGCTCCACGCCGAGAGCCGCGGCGAGCGTCCGCCGCCGTCCTCTCGATGGAGAAGAAACGACATTGACAATGACGCCGGCGACGACGACCCCATCGGCATTTCCTCCTTCCTCCTCCTCCCTTCTCCAGCCCCAGCAGCCTCCCCGGCCTCAGCTCACGCCACTCGTCGAGATGGCTTCGAGCGCGGCGCAGCTCGACAGGCGCGTGGCGCGTGCGCTTTCGCTGGACGTGGGCGGCGGGGAGATGAGCGTGGAGGAGCTGAGAGGTGAGAGGAGCTGGATTTCCATCGGCGCCGTTTTCGTTGTTTTTTTTGTTCTCTACCTCTTCGACCCTTGACTCTCTCTCTCACCTCTTCACTGGACAATAACAACAACGAAAAACCCAACGGCACAGCCTCCGCCGTCACGCTCCAGCGTTGCCTCGCCCTGGCGGTGGCAGCGAGAGCCGCGGCGGAAGCGGAAGCTGAAGCGGAAAAGAAAGAAGACGAAAAAGAAGAAGAAAGAGAGCGGCCGAGCTCGACCTCGCCCGCGGCGGCAGAGGCTGCGGCGAAGACAACAGAAGCGACCACGACGGCGGCGGTGGATGCGGCAACAACAGTCCGACTCCTCGCCGCGGCCGAGGAGCGGGCCGCGCTGCTCGAGGCCGCGCTGCGGGACGCCGGAGTGTGCGTCGGCGCCGGCGGTAGCAGGAGGAGAAGAAGCAGCGGCAGCTCCTCCTCCTCCTTCTCTTTTTCGCTTTCCTCGCTCTTCGGCGGCCCGGCGGAGGGGGGGGAGGGCGGAGGGGGAGGAGAGGCTCTGGCAGCATCCGCGTCGATCGAAGCGGCCAAGGCGGCGGCGCGGGCGCTGGCGAGGCGGGCGGCGCGAGCAGCGCGGGCGGTGCTGCTGGGGGCAGAAGAAGGAGGAGGAGGTGATGAAGGAGGAGCTGCGACAGAAGACGATGAAGAGCGAGAGAGAACGCGGACCGATTCCGAAGGGCTCTCGCAAAAGTCATCCCGCTCCAAAAGCCACTTCGATCGCCGCAGTTGGGTCGCCGAGTTGAGGAGGGGCGCGGGTTGAAAAAATGTGAAAAGAAGAAGAGGAAGTGAAGAGGGAGAGGCAAGAAAAAATTTGAAAAAAACGAAAAGTTGATGTTGAATCACATCTTTCTCTCTCTCTTTCTACTCTTTCTCTTACCTACCTCTTGTTGCTCCGGCCTCTCCTCAATCCTCAAGAGAAGAGGAGCAGTCCATCGCTCTCTAGCCGAGCAGAAGAGATAGCAATCGCCCGACTCCAGAGGCCATCGTAATCCACGGGAAGAGAACCCAATTTCCGTTTGAAAATGCCTCTCTTGTCCATTCCCGCCTCGGCCGACCCCGCCGACGCCGACGCCGCCGCCCTTCTGCAGCCGCCTCTCACCGCCCACGCCCTGCTCTCCATCGCCGTCGCGGCCAGCGGCGGCGCGCTCTTCGGCTACGACCTGGGCGTCACCGGGGGCGTGTCCACCTCGGACTACTTCCTCGAGGCGTTCTTCCCCTCAGTTCGCGCGAGGAAAGAGGCGGCGGCGGCGGCCGCTGCGGCGGCTTCCTCCAACTCCTCTCTCTCCACCTCTTCCCCTCCGACCAGCCCCTACTGCACCTACGACTCCCACCTCCTCACGCTCTTCACCTCCTCGGCGTTCCTGGCCGCCGCGCTCACGACGCTTTTCGTGGCCGGGGCGACCACGCGGAGGGCCGGCAGGAGGTTCTCTCTCGCGTTGTCGGGAGGGCTGTTCTGCCTCGGGATCGCGCTGAACGCCGGGGCCGCGACCCTGGGTATGCTCATCGCCGGGAGGCTGCTGGTGAGTAGTGGTAGTAGAGGAGTCGAGAGAGAGAGTACGAAGTCGCTTCAAAGTCGCCAGGGAGCACGAAGAGACTCTCGTGCGTCGCTGCGTGGGTCGTAAAGAGGCGGAAAGAGGGAGAAAGAGAGAGAAAGAGAAAGAGAGAGAAAAGAGGTGGGGAAAGAAAAACTCAACCTCGACCTCAACTTTTTCAACAAAAAAATGAAAAAAAAACTCCCTCTCTCCACAAAAGATCGGCGTCGCTATCGGCTTCGCCAACCAGGCCGTGCCGCTCTTCCTGTCCGAGGTGGCTCCGACGCACCTGCGTGGGGCCGTGAACGTGATTTTCTTCTTCTTCTTCTTCTCCGGGGTGGAGAGGGGAAAAGAGCACCGAGGAAAAAGAAAAAAAAAGGGCTCACTCTTTTCGTGTTTTTTTTATTCGTTTCTCTTTCTTTCACTCCAACAACAACAACAACAAAAATCAGGTCTCGTTCCAGCTGTGCACCACAGGCTGCATTCTGCTGAGCCAGCTGGTCAACTTTGCCGTGCTGGGCCCCGGGAAGCCCGAGTGGGGCTGGAGGCTCTCCGTCGGGCTCGCTGGAGGTACGTTTTTTCTTTTGTTTCTTTTCTTCTCCTTCAAAAACTCGAAGAAGAAAAAAGAAAAAAGCTCTCACATAACCTCTCTTTCCACCTCAACAAAAAAAAAAAACTTCAGTCCCTGCCCTCATCCTGCTCCTCGGCTCGCTCTTCCTGCTGCGCGACACGCCCAGCTCGCTGGCCGGGAGGGGCCTGCTGGAGGAGGGGCGGGCGGAGCTCGAGAGGCTCCGCCGCGGAGGAGGAGAAGGGAAGAAGACGAAGAAGAACAAGGATACCAAGGCAGCAGCAGCAGCAGCTGAGAGCGGAGGCGTCAAAGGCGAGGGCGAAAGCGAAAGCAGCGCCAACGAAGCCCTCGAGCGCGAGTGGGAAACGATAGCAAGCGCCGCGGCGGCAGGAGGAGCAGAAGGCGGCAGCAGCAGAAGCAGCAACAGCTGCTCTTCGTTCCTCCTCCTCTTGAAAGAGGACTTCGCTTCCCTCTCCTCCCTCTTCGAGCGCCGCGCCCTCCCGGCCACCTTTGTCGGGATCGGCATCGCCGCCCTGAGCCAGGTCTGCGGCATCAACGCGATCCTCTTCTTCGCCGCGCCCCTCTTCAGCTCGCTCTCGGGCGACGGAGGAGGAGAATCAGGGGGTGCAATTGCCTCGGGCTTGCTGTCCGCGGTCGTGGTGGGACTCGCGCTCTTCGGCTTCACGCTGGTCGCGCTGGCGCTCGTCGACAAGGTAGGGCGCAGGCCCCTGCTGCTGGTCGGTGGCGGGCTGATGCTGGTGAGCGAGCTGGCGCTGGCTGGCCTGTTGGGCTTCTACCTGGGAGGGAAAACTTCTTCTTCTTCTTCTTCTTCGGGTCTGCTGCCTCGAGGGCCCGCCGCGGGCGCCCTCTTCCTGATGTGCTGCTTCGTGGCGGCCTTCGCGTCCTCGCTGGGGCCCCTGGGCTGGCTCGTGCCGACCGAGGTGTTCTCGGCGCGGGACAGGAGCGCGGGCCAGGCGCTCGCGACGGCCGTGAATTTCCTGTTCGTCTTCGTCACGACGCAGTTCTTCCTGGCGTCGCTGTGCGCGATGCGGCACTGGACGTTCGTGGCGGCGGCCGTGGCCGTGGTGGTGCTGCTGCTCTTCGCGCAGTTTCTGATGCCGGTGAGAAGAGGGGAGGGAAAGAGAGAGAGAGAGAGAGAGAGAGAGAGAGAGAGAGAGAGAGAGAGAGAGAGAGAGAGAGAGAGTCGGTTTTCGGTTTTCGGTTTTTTGGTTTCGTCAAAACGTGGTTTCGGAAAAGAAAAAACAAAAACTCAACCTCGAAATTCTCTCTCTCAACAAAACAAAAAACAGGAGACCAAGGGCGTCCACATCGACCGCGTCCCGGAGCTCTGGGAGACGCACCGCGTCTGGTCGAGGTTCGTCGCCCCGAGCGGCGGCGGAGCGGGAGGGGCGGAGGTGGAGCTGGAGGCCCTGAAAGGCGGCGAAGGGGAAGGCGAAGGCAAAGGAGAAGAGGGAAAGGGGAAGCAGCAGCAGCTGCGGAGGAGGGCGAGCGGCGCTGCTTAGAGAGAAAAGCTCTCTCTCTCTCCCTAACTTCCTTGGGTGTTGTAAAGCTAGACCCAGAATTCGATTTTCGCGTTTTTTGATCACAAGCGGGGGGAAAGAAAGAGAAAGGAGAAGAAGAAAGACGAAGTTTTGAAAAATCGGGGGGGAAAACGAAAAACGAAGAAAAAAAATCTCTCTTCGACTATCAGAATTTCCTCAACCCGTCGGGTAGAGGTACTGCAGCCCGTACAGGTACAGCCCCGCGCCCAGCCCCAGCAGCACCGCGAGCAGCACCGCGACGCGCTTGGCGATCGCCGCCGGGGACGCGTCGATGCCGTCGACGCTGATCGGAGAGGAAGAAGAAGAAGAGTTGGAAGGAGAAGACGAAGAGTACGAAGGAAGAGCCCCACTGCTGCTGCTGCTGGCACTGCTGCTGCTGCTCGCCCTTGCGAAAGCCCTCGCGAACTTGCGCAGCTGCGACGCCACCTGCGGCGAGCCGGCGAAGGGCAGGCGCAGCGCCGCTGCTGCGGGGTCCTCCTCCTCGCTCGAGGCTGACGCCGCCGCGGCGGAGGCGTCGTTCTCGGCGACGGCGGCGGCAACCTCCCCGACCCTCGCTCCGGTCACGCGCCGGCCCTCGGCGGCCAGAGCCGAGTCGAAGTCGAGGCCGGCGGCCAGGGAGTCCCGGAGCGTGATCTGGGCGAGCTCGACGTCGCCGAAGGAGCAGTGGACGACGGTGGCGTTCCAGGAGGCGGCCGCGGCCTCGGGGGCCGAGGGGGACTGAGGAGAGTGGGTGAAAAAAGAGGGAAGAAGAAGAAGAAGAGAGGGTGAGAAGAAGAAAGGCTAGATCGAAATTGAAAAGATAAAGAAAAAAAGAAATTCTCTTCCACACCTGCTTGAGCGCCGACTCGAACAGCGCCAACGCGCCCATCCTGTCCCCGCTGGCGTACTTTGCTCGGCCCTGCGCGACCAGGAGGGCAGCCTTTGAAGGAGAGGAGGCGGAGGACGAGGGAGAAGAAGAAGAAGCGGCGATGATGATGGAGAGCTTTGATGGGACTCCTCGCTTGCGCCGCTGATGCTGTTGCTGCGGCGCCCTCCTCTCTTGAGCGAGTAGTCGGGTTCGCGGGGTCGAGGCGGCTCGAATGGACGAAGAGCAGCTAATAAGGCGCATCGTCGGAGGCATCGCCGCTGCGGCGGCTTGGCGTTGTGTGGCGAGCATGGCTTGAGAAGACAAAAAGGAGGAAGTGGAGAAGGTCGAACAGACTCTCTCTCTTCGAGAGCGGGAAAGAAAACGGTTTTTTTTTCAGGCTTGCTTTTTCTCACTTTTCGACAAAGCAAGCGCTTTTTCTCTCTCCGACTGGCCTGTGCTCCTCTCCAAATATGACGGTGTGTCTTTCTTTTCTCCTTTGTTCACCACTCAAGGTCGACGCTTTCTTGCGTCCTCTCTCGGCTTGTTGGGGTAGTGAGCTGGAGGAAGGGGGCGGGAAGAAGGAAGGCGAAGTCGTTGCGAATGAGAGTCGAGGGTCGATGATGGCGCGTCGATGAGAAAAAAAAGCAACAACGACATCGACGACGATGATGACATCGACGCCCCCTTGTTTCACCCCTTCCCACCCCTCTGCGCCCCTTTTCTCCGCGTTGACGATCGATGATGGATGTGCTCTCGCGTTCCACGCGGGGAAATGGGTCTCGGAGAGGCGTCTTGGATGCTCTTGGGGGGAGGGGCGGATGAGGGAGAAGCTTGCCGCCGAAAAAAATTCGAATAGAAAACTTCGTTGGCTTGTTTCGTGATGATGGAGCTCGCTCGCACTCACTCTTTTTTTTACCCTCTCCAAAAACACACGGCCGCGCCCTCTCCCAGGTCTCCGACCACTCCCAGGCGCAGATCGCGATCGTTTCGCGACTGCAGGTAAGAGAGAGAGGAGAGAGAAGGGGGATGGGGATTGAAAAAATAGGGATGAAGAAGGAGAACTTTTGGATGCGCGAAAGAAGAAGCCACCGCTCTTTCTTCTTCTTCGGCTTCTCCTTCAACTGCCGCGCGCGCCTAGCTCGATCCCTCTCGACCTTTCGCACTCAATCTCTCTTTTCCCCTTCCACCTCTCTCTCACGTTTCCTCTTTTTCTCTTTCCCTCCACTCATTTTCTCACTCTCAGGCCGAGCACACCGCTGCATACCTCAACTTCCTGTCCCGCCTCCCCCCGCGACGCTCCCCTGCCATCGTCCCTTTCACCGAGAAGGCGTTGAGGAAGCAAAAGACAAACAACTTTTATTTTGACGACGACAACGACTGCTCTTCCTCGACCTCGACCTCTTCCTCCCCTTCTCTTCCCCTGCTCCCGCCGCCGCTCCCGCGCCACCGCGGCAGGGCCACGCTCGTGCTCGACCTCGACCACACGCTGGTCCGCTCCGTCGCCCTCCCCCGCGGCGCCCCCCTGGCCAGGGGCAGCGAGGCCTGTGCCGGCCCCGGCGGAGCTCTCTCCGCGACGAGGACGGCCTTCGCCCGCAGGCCGCACCTCGGCGTCTTCTTGAAAAAAGCGGCGTCGCTCTTCGAGGTGGTCGCGTTCACAGCTGGGTCCAGGGCGTACGCGGAGCCCGTGCTGGACGCGCTGGACCCGCGCGGGGAGATCTTCGCGGCGAGGCTGTACCGGGACGCGTGCGTGAGGGTGCCCGTGGCGAACGCGGCGGCGAAAACGCCTTCGGGCAGCCCTTGCTCGAGAGCCTCTTCGTCGTCGTCGTCGCCCGGCGAAGAAAACTCGAAAGCAAACACCCCTGCTCCTCCCCCTGCCCCTTCGATCTTCGTCGTCAAGGACCTCAAGCGCCTCGGCCGCCCGCTGGCCCGCACGCTCCTCGTCGACAACTCGCCCACCTGCTACTGCTTCCAGGTCAGCAACGGCGTGCCCGTGCGGTCGTGGAAGGGCGGGCACCGGGATTTTAGGCGGGAAGAGGAGGAAGGAGAGAAGGAAGAAGAGGAGGCGGAGTTGGGCTCTTTGCCTTTGTCGTCGTCGTCATTTGACAGAAACAACAACTCTTCTTCTTCTCCTCTTTCTTTCTTCGACTCGGAGAACGACGACACGGCCCTGCTCGACCTCCTGCCCCTGTTGGAGCGCGCCGCCGTGGCCGCGGACGTGCGCCCACTGATCGAGGCCGCTTTCCCCGCCGCGGCGGCCGCTGCGGCTGCCGCGAGGGCTCACCCTTCTCTGTTCGCCTGCTTTGAGAACGACGACGACAAAGAGGAGGAAGAGACGGAGAAGGGGCGCGTCTTCGCTGCTGCTGCTGCTGCAGCTGCTGCTGCGGCCGACGCGAGCAGCGACGAGTCCGACGCCACGGCGCTCGCCGGGAGGAGGAAGAGGAGGAGCACCTCGACGAACTCGACCGGCGGAAGCAACCTCGACCTCCTGCTCGCTGCCGTCACGACGACGGAGAGCGAGGAAAGCAGCGAAGACGATGATGACGAGGCCGCCCCGGTCTCCTCCCCTCACAAGAAGCGCTACCGCTACGAAGAAGACGCGGGAGAGAGGGCGTCCAAGGCCCTGCGCCTGGAGCTGTTTTCGCAGCAGCAGCAGCAGCCTCAGGCCGTTTGCTGCTGAATGAAACGAGAAAAAAGAAAAAGAAGAAAATTTTCCCCCAAAAAAAGTCCCGCCTGTTTTTTTTTCACCGCTTGTCCCTGTCCTTTGCGTCCCGCGCCTTTCTTTTTTCTTTTTTTATTTTTAGAGCCAGGTTCTCTTTTAGAACAGCGGTCCCCTCTCTATGTCGCCAATTAGTGTAAAACAACAAAAAATGAACAACAGAAACAGAAAAATGAGTTTAAAAAAAAAAAAAGCAATATTTTTTTTTATTATTTAACAAACTCTTTTTTTTTTAGTTTTTTTCTTTTTTTCTATCTCTCTCTCTCTCTCTCCCCCTCTCTCTCCCCCTCCCTCTCTCCCTCCCAAACCCCTACTGCTTCGTCGGCGCAGCCGCGGCCGCAACTCCCCTCGTCGGCGAGGTCGACGCCCTCGACGCGAGCAGCAGG
>Ga0114918_10001203_pt1 | contig 23101 bp, 22 predicted proteins | sample LantaG_FD_87015 | JGI IMG/M metagenome (GOLD analysis project Ga0114918, IMG submission 87015) | Deep subsurface microbial communities from Baltic Sea to uncover new lineages of life (NeLLi) - Landsort_02402 metaG | ecosystem: Environmental > Aquatic > Marine > Oceanic > Sediment | place... | reverse complement strand
TCTCTCTCTCTCTCTCTCTCTCTCTCTCTCTCTCTCTCTCTCTCTCTCTCTCTCTCTCTCTCTCTCTCTCTCTCTCTCTCTCTCTCTCTCTCTCTCTCTCTCTCTCTCTCTCTCTCTCTGTTTACAATTTTTTTTCCCCTTTCAATCCCTGCCAGCGAGCACGGCCTCCACCAGAGCGGCGACGGCGGCCCCCGACACCCCGGACCCGAAGACGGGGCCAGGACCGAGCTTGGCGGAAGAGACCGCCCTCCTCGCGTCCGTGCCGTAGGCGAGCACGGCGCGGTGCGCCGCGGCGAGGGCCTCGTCCGCGAGCGCGGAGACCGCGGGGTCGCGGTGGAGGGAGAAGGAAGAGTGGAAGGCGCCTCCTTCTTCTTCCTCCTCCTCTTGCAGCGCGGCTGCGAGCTTTCCCAGGCCAGGGGGAGGCAGAGCGGCAACGCTGCCGCTCCCGCTGCCGCTGCCGCTCCCGCTGCCGCTGCCGCTCCCGCTCCCGCCACCACCAACCCCAACCCTCCCGCCCTTGCGACTAGGCAGGGCCCCCGGCTCCGCCGCCGCCCCGAAGGCGACAGCCGCGGAGAGCAGGGCGCAGAGGACGCTGCCGAGGTCCGTCCCAGGGTGGAACGAGAACTGAGAGCCCTCGTCGTCGTCTCCGCCAATGTCTCCTCCTCCGCTTCCACCTCCACTTCCGCCGGCGAGCTGAGCGACGCCCGCGGCGTCCTCCTCGGCCGCCGCGGCGGCGAGGCTGCCGAGGGTCCTCAGGGCCAGGGACAGGTGCTGCCACCGCTGTCGCAGCAGGGCGGCTGCCCTGGCCTTGAGGACGGCAGGCGGGAGAGGAGGAGGAGGAGGAAGTGGGGTTTTCGTGGATGAGGAAAGCGGAGGCGGAGGCTTCGAGGAAGATGAAGAAGAAAGCGAAGAGAGCAAGCTCGAAGCAAGGGAGGCGAGCCTTTTCGCCGCAGCCAACGCAGAGCCACCGATCCCTCCTGCGGCTCTTGTCGCTGCTGTTCTTTCTCCTGCCGAGGGGCGCTCGTTCCACCTCGGAGGGGAGGGCACGGGAGCAGTGCTGCTGCTCCTAGGAGGAGCAGCAGCTGCCGCTGTCGCGCCCACCGCAGCAGCAGCACCGCTGCTACTAGCCGGCGGCAGCAGCGCGGCCCCGACAGCAGCCAGCGCCGGGGCCAGCTCGGCCAGGCACAGCCCCCCGACCACGGCGGACCAGGCCCTGCCGGGGAAGGCGGCCGGGAAAGGCGGCGGAGGAGGAGAAGAGGAGGAGCCGGGGCCATTCGTTCTTCCGCTGCCGTCTCCTCCTCTGACGCCGTCGGCGAAGAGCGCCGTCCTCCTCCACGCCGCCGCAGAGCCGCGCGAGGCCTCGGCGAGCGCCGCGGCGTCCGCTCGCACGGCGAGGTCGAAGAGGGAGGTCTCGAGAAAGGAAGAGGAGGAAGATGAGGAGGAGTTTTTTGGAGGAGAAGAAGTTGCTTCGACGACGGCGGCGACGAGGCCGTCGTTGGCCGCGGTAATGAGGTCGGCCGCGCCGCTCCCGCGGAAGCGAGCCAACGAAGAAGGAGAAGAAGAAGAACCGCTGGCGACGACCCCGCTGGCGACGAACTGCGTCCTCTCCCCGAAGGCCGCGCGCACGGAGGCGTTGCCGACGAGCAGCGCGTGCGCCGCCAGTGCCGCCCCGGCGAGGGCGACGGCGGCGGAGGCGAAAGAGGTGCTGCTAGGTTCTCCTCCTTCTTCGACTTTGTTCCTCCCTCCGACTCCGGTTCCGGCCGTGAGCGCGGCGACGACGGCAGCAGTCGCCACCGCCCTCCGCACGGACTCCGCCGCCGCTCGCTTGACGGCGAACGCCCTCGCTCGCCGCAGGGCCGGCACCAGGACGACGTCCTCCCCGAGGCCCAGAGAGAGGAGCGCGTGGGCAGCCCCGACCAGCAGCCCGAGCGTCGGAGCCCAGGGCGGCGTCGAGAGAGGGGCGACGAACGTCGAAGTCGAAGAAGAAGAAGAAGAGAGGCTGCTGCTCCCTTGCGCCATCCAGCAGAAGAGCGGCACGACGGCCCACCCGCAGACGGCGCAGGCGAGCACCAGCGAGAGGCTCGCGCGCGTCGAGGCCGCGCCGTCGAGGAAGAGGCGGGTGAAGGTCGCGTCGAGGAGCGAAGCGAGCGTCGCGAGCCATCGGGTTGTTTTTCGCCGCCGTCGATGTCGCTGCCGGCCGCTGATGCTGATGCCGATGCCGCCGAAAGAACTCAAAAACGCCGCCCGCGGAGGGCACGCCCTCGCGGCGTTCGCGCTCGCGACGACGGCCAGCGCCTGCGCCGCGGACATCAGGATCGCCGCGACGGCCAGGCGAGGGCTGAAGAGGGATGACGAGAGGAGAGACAAGGGGTGCATCGATTTCGACGTCGATTTCGAAACGGTCGCCGCCGCTGCCGCTGCTGCTGCCATCACCAGCGACGCCGCGCCGCAGGTCACGCAGAGCACGGCCGATGCGTAGAGGCACGCTCCGGCGAGGCGGAGGCGTTGCGCCTCCCGCCACTGGGACCTGGGGCCCAGTGGTGGTGGTCGTGGCGGGGCAGGGAAAGGAGGAGGCATTTTTCTTCTTCTTTTCCCTTTCCGACTCCGAAGTCGAAGAATGGGCGCCCCTCGAAATAAAAAATCGATTCACTCTTCGAGGAAGAAAAAAAGGCGACCACCTCAACTCGTCGACTTCCTTTTGCAACCACAGAGAGCACCGCAGTCTTCTCCCCTTTTTCCAGCGCTGTAGCCCTGTTCCTCTCGGAGACCTCGGAGATTCTTGGAAGAGAGCTCTCGCCGAGAGAGACTCGAAGCGGCGCGCCAATTGAACTTGTTGTTTCGAATTAATTCTCGCCTCGAAAAGGGAAAAAGAAAAAACACAATCAAAATGCTCCCGCAAGCAGGCGGCTACGCCGCGTTCGGCGGCTACGGCGGCAAGCTCGACGACGCGCGCGGTCTCAAGTGAGGATTGGGTGGGGTGGTGTTGCGATTTGAATTGAATTGGAGAGAGAGAAGAATAAGAGAGAAAGAGCGAAAGAAGAAGAAGAAGAAGAAGGCGCCATTGAGCGGTAGTTGCTTCTTCTTCTTCTTCGACCCTGACTCTCTCTTCTTCTTCCTTTCCGCTTCAACTGCTGCTTTCTTTTCTCGCTGTCACCCACAAAACCGCCACTCACTCACACACGCACACAAACACAAAAACACCCCTCTCAAATCAAAAACAACAACAAAAACCAACCCCAGAAAGCGAAACCCCATCGCCCGCTTCCTGGCCAGGCACGGCGCCTCCCTGTTGGTGCTGCTGCTGATCGCGCTGGCGCTCGGCGGCGCGGCGCACCTCCGCCAGTCCCGTGCCTGCGGCGCTCTGACCCAGAGGCTCCACCACGACATCACCGAGCTCCAGAACGAGCACGGGCACGCGCAGGCCTCGGGCGACGCCACCGCGCAGCAGGTGAACGCCCTGCATCACCAGCTCGAGGAGGCGCGCAGGGAGCTGGCGACGACGAGGGCGGCGTCCGCCGAGCGCGACAGGAGGCTCGCCGAGGCCGAGGCGGCCGCGCACGGCCACGCCATCAACGCGCACGGCGCTTCCGCCGAGACGGAAGCCCTGCGGTCGAGGGCGGACACGCTGGCGCTGTCTCTGGCCGCGGCAGAGAGGGAGCGTGACGAGGCGAGGCACCTGCTCGAGGCAGAAAAGGCGCTGCACCTGAAGAAGGAGGCGGAGTGGAAGGCGGCGGAGGCTGCCGCTCACGCGAAAGGGGAGAGCTACGGGGGGCACCACGGCGACGGCGACGACGACCACACGGGCTTCTTGCAGGTGGCCAAGCTGCTCGAGGTACTTATTTTTCCGAGTTTTGGAGTTGGGGAGAGGAGAGAAGAAGAAGATACAGAAGAGAAAAGAGAGGAAAAAGACGAAAGCAAAGAAAAAACTCAACTTTTTTTTCTTCTTCTCTCTTCTTCCTCGCCCTTTTCACCACCACCAACAGGATCAGGGCGTCACCCACCCGCAGGGCCACAGGGCCCTGGCCTCCTCCCTGGCTCGCTTCTTCGAGGACCAGATGGCCTCTGCCTTGGCCGCGGCCGAGCGCGGCGAGCCGATGCCTGACGTGCCCGTGCACGACGTCTCGACGAAGCTGATCTCGCACCTGAGCCATGCCGGCGTCTCTTCGTCCCACGGCATCGAGCACCTGTTCCAGACCGTGGACCACCTGGTGGACGCGGCGCTGACGCACTGGAAGCCGCCCGTTGCTCCTGGGGCGGGGGGGCAAGCTCACCACGAGGACCCGCACGCTGCTCAGCAGCACCACGAGGACCCGCACGCTGCTGCTCAGCACCACGACTCCCACGGGCACGAGCAGCACCACGACCCGCACGCGCACGAGCAGCACCACGACCCGCACGCGCACGAGCAGCACCACGACCCGCACGCTGCTCAGCAGCACCACGACCCGCACGCGCAGGCCCACCACGAGCAGCAGCAGCACCACGAGCAGCACCAGCAGCACCACGACCCTCACGGCGCTCACGCCGGGGGCCACGTCGATGCCCACCACCAGCACCACAAGGTGGACTCGAGCGGGTTTGTGATGTGAAGGGAATTAGAGAAGAGAGAGAGGGGCAGAGTTTGTTTTTCTTTTTCTTTTTGCCCTCTCTCTCCCCCCCACCGTTGCTTTGCTTTTTTCTTCTTGATGTTGTTAACCACCAGAGACTTGAACGCGCACGCACATTACCAAAATGAATGAAGGGGGGGAAGGAGAGAAGAGAATAAGAAAGAAGGAGAAGAGGTCGGGGTCGAGAAGGAGAAGAACATGAAGAAGAGGTCGAAGAGAGGGGGAAAAAAAACTCGACAAAAAATCTTCCACTTTTGCTCTCATCAAGGGAAAGAGAATTTCTTTCTCTTTCTCTTTTTTGCATTCTCTCGCTCTCTTCTCTCTCTCTCTTTCTCTCTCTTCTTCTCCCTACACGCACTCTCCGCGAGCCTGGGAGGGAGAGAGAGCACCTCTCCCTCGCGTGTGAGCTGGAAGAGAGTCGAGCGGAGAAAGAAGAGAGAGAGGGAGAGAAAGACAGAAAAAAAGAGTTGAATTGAAACAAGGTTTCTTCTTCTCTTGGGCATCGGCATCTTTTTCTCCTTTTCGATCTCGATAGGGTCTCTTTGAACCGCTCTTCTCTGCCGCCTTGTCCCTTCTTCCGCTCCCTCGGACGCCCTCGCAACGATGCTCCGCTCCATGCGGTCCAAGCTGGCGAGGAGGAGCACCGAGAAGAACAACAGCAGCGAGAAGAACGCCGCTGGAGGAGAAGGAGGAGGAGCTTCTTCTTCCTCGTCTCCGTCGCTCGATGCAGCCGAGCAGCAGCAACAGCAGCAGCAAGCCGCGGCAGAGGCATCTGCTGGCCCTTCGGGCCGCTCGCACGCCACGCCCGCGCCCGGCGCCGCGTCCGCGACCGCGCGCGACACGGACGGGGTCGCTCAGGGCGAAGGGCAGGATGTCGGAGGCATCGGCGGGCCTGGGCCAGGGCCTGGGCCCGGAGGAGGAGGAGCAGGGAATGGAGGAGGAGGAGCTGATGACGACGGCGACGACGACAACGGCAACGGCAACGACCTGTCGCGACCTCAACCAGCTCCGCCTTCTTCCTCCTCCGCCCCTTCGACCGCATCGACCACGCCCAGAGCAGACGCAGCAGCAGAAGCAGGAACAGCAGCAGGCATGGGAACAGAAGCAGGAGCAGGAACAGCAACGACAAGACAAAACCAACCGTCCTCCTCCTCCAACTCAAACGCCAGCCTCGCGGCAGCCAAGGTCTTCGCGAACCCGCTCCCTTCCTTCCGCGACGTCACCTCGGCCGAGAAGCCCGCCCTGTTCCTGGCCAAGCTCCGAGCCTGCTCCGCGGTCTTCGACTTCGGAGGGGACCCCACGGCCTTCGCTCGCGAGAAAGAAGCCAAGAGGCAGGCCTTGCTGGAATTGGTCGACTACGTCAACGGCGGACCGGGAAGGTTCACAGAGGCCTCGGGCGCAGACGTCATCGCGATGGTCTCTGCCAACCTGTTCCGGGCCCTGCCGCCTCGCCGCGGCGGCGGCGGAGCCGGTGGAGGGGCAGCGATCGCTGGGAGCTCTTCTTCTTCGACAGACGGCGGAGGGAGCGATTCGTCAAACTCAAACTCAAGTTTCGTCGTCTCGCCCTCGTACTCTCTCGCCGACCCCGAGGAAGAGGAACCGACCTTGGAACCGGCCTGGCCGCACCTCCAGATCGTCTACGAGCTGCTCCTGCGCTACGTCGTCAGCCCGGACACCGACGCCAGGCTCGCCCGCCGCCACGTCGACCAGGCCTTTGTCGTGCGCCTTCTCGAGCTCTTCGACTCGGAGGACCCTCGCGAGCGAGACTACCTGAAGACGATCCTGCACAGGGTTTATGGAAAGTTCATGTCGCACAGGCCCTTCATCCGCCGCTCCATCAACCACGTTTTCTACAGGTTCGTGTTCGAGACCGAGAGGCACTCTGGCATCGCGGAGCTGCTCGAGATCCTGGGCTCGATCATCAACGGGTTTGCTCTGCCCTTGAAAGAAGAGCACAAGGCCTTTTTGGCAAGGGCGCTGATGCCGCTGCACAAACCAAAATGCGTCGGCCTCTACCACCAGCAGCTGGCCTACTGCGTGACGCAGTTCGTGGAGAAAGACGCCAGACTGGCAGCTCCCGTGCTCTCGGCGCTGCTGCGGTACTGGCCCGCGACAAACTCCCAAAAAGAAGTTTTGTTCCTGGGTGAGGTGGAAGAACTTTTGGAACTGACGCGCGAGGAGGAGTTTGCCGCCGTCGCGGCGCCGCTCTTCTCGCGCGTCGCGAGGTGCCTGACGTCTCCGCACTTCCAGGTCGCGGAGCGCGCCTTGTTCCTGTGGAACAACGAGTACGTGGTGACACTGGTCGCAGGGGCGAGGGAGGCCGTCCTGCCTCGTGTTTTCGGTGCCTTGGCCTCCAACGCCGCGGGCCACTGGAACGGCGCCGTGGCGGGTTTGAGCGCCAACGTCCGGCGGCTGTTCCAGGAGATGGACCCGGCTCTCTTCGACCGGTGCGCCGCGGCGTGGGTGCAAGAGGAAGGGTCGAGGGGCGAGTGCGAGGCGAGGAGGGCGAGGCAGTGGGAGGCGGTGGAGAGGGCTGCGGAGGCGGAGCGGAGGAGGAAGGAGGCGTTGGTTGGTGGTGGAAATGGTGGAGGGAGGAGGAGGTAGAAGAAAGGTGTTTTTTGGTTTTCGTTTTTTTTCTTCCCTTGAGCGTTTACGCACGCACACGCACCACGGAAAAAAGCAGCACAGCGCGCAATCAATCAAATCAATCAGGCAGCAGCAGCAGCAGCAAAAGACGTCGCGCTGGGAGAAAAAAGGGGGCGTCGAATGTTATTTTATAAAAGAGAGAGAGAGAACAGAGAGGAAAAAAGGAGAAAGAGAGCATTTTTTTCTTTTCCGTATTTTTTTCCTTCGACTTTTTCAATGCATCGTTGTTTTTAACTCTTCCTTTCATCTTCGCCTCAATCGCGCCACGATGATGCTGCCTCGCATGCTGAGCGCGGCCATGACGTCGCGATGCTGCCCGGCGAGCATTGGGAGAAGGGAAACAGCATCGACAGCCGTCGCCAGGAGGGCTCGAAGCCTTCGTTTGTCGTCGTCAATCGTGGCATCTTCGTCGTCGTCGTCGACCTCATCTGCCGCCCCACCTTCCCCGCCTCTGGACCCTTCCGTCGACGCCCGCGCCCTCCACAACGCGGAGCAGGCCTCCACTTTTGACGACGCCGTCGAGGCGTTCGTCGAGACGCCCGCAGAGGTGGTGCCGGTGAGGAGCTTTTGATTGATTTTGAATTGAAAAAAATCAGAACGAACGATCTAGCTCGTCAAAAAGCTTTCGCCTCTTTTTCTTCTTCTTTCTCTCCCCTCAACCCCGACCAAACACTCAAAACTCCCAACAGCGCCTCGAGCGCATCGCCGAGGCCGCCCGCCCGGCCCTCGCCGCGGCCTTCAGGAGCCAGCCCAACGCCCTAGCCTACCCTCCGAGGGTGCTCGACGTCGGGGCCGGCACCGGCTGCCTGGTCCCCTCGCTGCTCCGGGTCGCGCGGAGCGAGAAGGAGAAGCTGAAGGTTTCTTCCTCGTCTTCTTCTTCTTCCTCTGATGCTGCTTCTTTAGCTCTTCTGCCGATGGACTACCTGGCTGTGGACGTCTCCGCAGGCATGCTCCAGGCCCTAGAGAGGATCCACGGGAGCAGCAGCAACAGCGAAGAAGAAGAAGAGAAAGATGCAGAAAACGACGGCGACAAAAGCAACTCACTTTTGGGAAACCTCCCCAAGATCAGGACCTGGCTCGGAGACGTCGAGTCAGTCCCCCAGTTCCAGGCCCCCTTCGACGTCTGCCTCTTCAACGCCGTCTTCGGCAACGTCTTCGACCAGAGGTCGAGCTTGCTCAGTGCCGCGCTTTTGATGCGTCCCGGAACAGGCAGGATCGTCGTCGCGCACCCGATGGGCAGGAGGTGGCACGAGAGGCTGCGGGCCGCGGACGCGGGGATAGTGCCGCACGCTTTACCTGGAGACGTGCAGAAGTGGGCGGAGCTGCTGAGGGGTCTGCCGCTGGAGCTGGTGGGAGTGGAGGAAGAGGGAGAGGTTCTTTTGGAAGGAGGGGAGGAGGGAGCAAAGGCAGAAGAGCAGGGCGGCGACTACGGCGGTAACGAAAGCTCTTCTTCGACTTCCACCACCACCTCTTCCCCTTCCTATGCGCGCCGCCGCCTCCTCATCGACGACGAGGACTGCTACATCGCCGTGCTGCGGGTGCCGCCGGCGTGGCGCCTCCCGGCCAGCCTCTACGGGAGTTTGCCTCCTCCTGCTGCTGCTGCTTCGAATCCTTCTTCTTCTGCTATTTCTTCTTCTTTTTTTTCTTCGTCTTCTTCTTCTCCTTCCGGCGGCGACAACAATAACAACGACAACAGCGAAGGCAAGCCCCGCCTCCCCCTGATCCCACAGCTTCTCCCACGCCTGCCCTGGCAGCAGCAGCAGCAGCAGCAGCAGCAGCAGGACGACGGAGAAAAGGCAGGAGAACAGCAAGACGAAAGCTCTCCTCCTTTTCCTGCTCCTTTACCTCCTCTGCTCCTCGGAGGCAAGGTCGTCAAGGGTTTCGGCCGAGGGAGCTCCAAAATGGGGATCCCGACGGCCAACCTCGACCCGGTCCCGCTGGAGGAAGCCCTGGCTGGCATGCCCGACGGCGTCTACTTCGGGTGGGCGAGGCTTCTGCCTGAGAACGGAAAAGGCGGAGAAGAAGAAGAAGCAGGAGGAGAAGAAGCAGAAAACGAAACGAAACCCCCAAAAAATCTCGACCACCGGCCCCACAAGTGCGTCCTCAACGTCGGTCGGAGGCCCACATTCGACGCAGAGAAGAAGGGAGTCGGCGAACTCTCGGTAGAGGTCCACGTCCTGCACAAATTTGAGAACAGCGAAGGAAAAGAAAAAGAAGAAAAAGAGGAACTTTTGAATTTCTGCGGCCGCGAGCTTCGCGTCGCGGCGACGGGCTTCGTCCGCCCGGAGATGCGCTTCCCCGGCATCGCAGCGCTGGTGTCGAGGATCAGGTCCGACGTGGCGACCGCAGCGGTGGCGCTGGAGGAGAGGGAGCACGCGTGGGCGAAGGGGCACGGGTACTTGTGGGGGAAGGAGGAAGGAGAGGGAAGAGAGTGAGTGGAAGTAAGAAAGAAGAAGAGAAAAACGAACGAAAAAAAGTCCAACGAAAAGAAAAAAAACTGCTTCTCTTTTTTCATTTCTTTCTTTTTTGTTTTTCCTCTCTCTTCTCTCTCTCTCTTCCGTCAACCATGCAGCAGCAGCCTCGCAGCGAGGGCGACGAGCCCGAGCAGCCCTCTTCTCAGCAGCAGCTCGCCCCGACGAGCTCGCGCGTGCCCCTGGTGAGCGGCAACGACGGCGACGACGAGGGCGGAGGCGGAGGAGAGAGCGGCCGGGAGAGCAGCAGCAGTGGCGGCGGCGTGCCCCTTGCCTCCTCTGCTCCTCCTCCTCCTTCTTCCTCTTCAAGCGCCCGCGTCTTCCCCGAGCAGCAGGGCTCCTTCTCCGCCTCCGCCACGGCGACCGCCCACGTTACGGTCGACGTCGGAGAAGGAGGAGAGAAGAAGAAGGGCGCCTCCTCCAAGGGCGAAACGGCCGCCGCGAGCAGCGGCAGCAGCGGCAGCTTCTTCCGCCGCCGCCGCTCTTCTTCTTCGGCCGAAAAAAGCGCCGCCGACGCGGAAAACGACGAGAGCGACAAAAACGACGACTCGCGCCTCGACGTCCCCTCCGAGTCCGAGGCCTCGAGCACCGACGGCGAGAGCAGCGGCAGCGAGGGCGGCAGCTTCAGGGCTTCCGGCAACATGATCGACGGAGGGGGCGGAGGAGGCTCGCGCAGGAAGAGCGCGCTGCGCTCGGCCTTCGGAGGAGGAACCGGAAACGAAGGAGGAGGAGGAGCGGTCACGCGGCTGACCTCGATGGTGCTGCGAAGGAGGCAGCCGGCGCGAGTCGCTCCAGGCGGAGAAGGAAACGTCGAGGCCGCTGATGCTGATGCCTCCTACGAGTCCTCTTCGGTCGCTTCGTCTGCTTCCTCGTTCTCTACTTCGCCGTACGTCGTTGCCTCGGCGGGGGCTTCTGGAAACGGAAACGGAAACGGAAACGGAAACGCCCCCACTTCTTCTTCCCTTTCGCGCCGCCGACGCAACGACTCTTCTTCTTCTTCATATTCTTCTTCTTCCTCTTCCGTTTCTTCCTCTTCCCCCAACCGAAACAACAAGGCCTCGGTCTTCGACGCCACCACCGTCGACCACCGCCCGCGCTGGAAGAAGCGCGCGGCGAACCTCGTCGACGGCCTCCCGGCCACCCTGGCGATCTCCTTCATCACCGTCGTCGCCATCTTCCTCGACGACCTCAGGCTCGCGGCCTTCCCCTCGGGGACCGCGGACCGCGCCTGCGAGGCGATCGCCGCCGTCATCTTCGTGCTCTATTTAATAGACACCGTCGTGGGGTCGCTGGTGAGGCCCGGGTACTTCGGGAGGCTGTACTTCTGGATCGACGCCGTGGCGACTTTCTCTATGGCGCTGGAGGTGCCGTCGCTCGTCGCGCTCGCTCTGGGACACCGGGCGAGACCGGCGGGTGCTTCCGTCTTGGCCCGCGGGGTCCCCGACGCCCTCGACGCCCGCGCCCGCCAGATCACGAAAGTGGCTCGCATCCTGCGGCTGATGCGGCTCGTCAAGCTGATCCAGACCTACGTGGCGCACCAGGAGAACGCCAGCTTCGAGAGGGAGCTCGTCGGAGGAGGGATCGGCGGCGGCGGCAGCGGCAGCATCGCCGGCATCTCCGGAGCTCCGGGCGGCTCGATCTCTGCCGCTTCCTTCGCGTCGCTCTCCGCCGCTTCGATCTCTGCTGCTGCTGCTGGTGGTGGTGGTTCTTCCATCTCTGCCTCCTCGTTCGCCAAGAAGAAGAAGAAGAAGTGGTGGACAACCCCTCCCAGGAGGTCCCGCGTCGGCCAGCGCCTCTCGGACCTGTCGGCGTCGCGCGTCGTCATTGGTGTTTTGGCCTTACTGCTGGCCATCCCCGGGTTCAACATCAACTCCGGGCTCTACGGTGACTACCCGCCGCTGGCTGCGGGAGGGTTGAGGATGCTGCACGACACCTGCGCCAGGGTGGCCTCGGACGCCGCGGAGGCCGCGGCGTCGGCGGCGAGGGCCGCAGGGGCCACGGACGAAAACGCGATCTCGGCGCTCGCGTCGGCGGCCGCGGCCGACGCCGCGAGCGTCGCCGTGAGCTCGGGCTCCTTCGCCGCCGCGGCGGAGGAGTACAGGACAAAGACCGCGTACACGCTCTTTGGAAAGAGGACGAGCGAGATCGTTTCTCTGACTGCTTGCGGCATGGTTGTCGTGGCGGCGGACGGTGAGAGTTTTTGACGGGAGAGAGAGAGTTGTTGAGAGGTCGAAAGAGGTCGAAAACTCAAAAAAAAAAAAACTCACCTCTTCTTCTTTTCCTCTTCTTCTTTTCTCTCTTTCTCTTCTCCTCGCTCCTCCACCTCTCAACCACCAGCCTCCACCCTCGCCCGCGACCGCCGCCCCTCCGAGATCGCCGTCGTCCGCGACGCCACCCCTTCCGGCTGCCTCCCGCACCCGGAAGACAACGCCATCAGGGCAGCGACCCTGCCAGACCTCCTCTCCCGCCCCCCACCTTCCGACGCCTCCTGCTCGGCCTCGATGGCCGTGCTCGACGTGCGCTGGAACTCCCAGATCACCGCCACGCTCAACCTGGTCCGTACCGCATTCATCGTGGCGGCCCTGGCCCTGGGCATCACGCTGATGCAGAGGGACGCGGCGAGGCTGGTGCTGCGCCCGATGGAGCGGATGCTGTCCAAGGTCAGGGCCGTCGCCGAGAACCCGCTGGCGACCAAGAGGGCGAGGTTAGAATCTCGTGGGGTTCCGGAACGAGAGAAGCTGATGGAGACGCGCATCCTGGAGAACGCGATCAACAAGATCTGTTCCTTACTGGCGGTGGGCTTTGGCGACGCAGGCGCAGAGGTGATCGCCGGGAACATGCGTTCCGGAGGGGAGCTCGACCCTGTGGTGCCCGGAAGGCGCGTCGCGGGAATTTTCGGTTTCTGCGACATCAGGCAGTTCACCGACGCGACAGAAGTGCTTCAAGAAGAGGTGATGGGCTTCGTCAACACGATCGCCAAGATCGTCCACCGGGAGGTGTCGTTGCACGGCGGCGCGCCGAACAAGAACATCGGCGACGCTTTCTTGCTGGTCTGGAAGTTCCCCGACGGCGTCGACGACGCGAGCCTGGCCGAGGCTCTGAAGTTTTTGGAGGCGCAGGAGAATGCTGCTGCTGGAGGTGGAGAGGGAGGAGGAGGAGAAGAGGCTTCTTCTGCTTCTGGTGCTGCTGTAGCCCCGGGACGCGAGCTCGACATCGCGATCACTCTCCAAAAGGTGAGAAGGAGGAGGAGGAGGAGGAGAGGTCGAGGTCGAAACTCCAAAAAAAAATCAACTTCAAAAAAAAACTCAACCCCAAAAACTCTCTCTCTCTCTCTCTCAACTCTCCCACCTCCACCTCCACCACCACCTTCACACCAGGCCCGCCGCCTCGCCGACCAGGCCCTCGCCTCCTTCCTCACCATCCAGGCCGCCCTCCGCCGCTCGACGCGCCTCCGCGAGCTCACCGCCAGGTCCGACGTGCAGGAGCGCCTGCCCGGGTTTGGAGTCAAAATGGGCTTCGGTCTGCACGTCGGCTGGGCAATCGAGGGAGCCATCGGCAGCGAGTACAAGATCGACGCTTCTTATCTCAGCCCCAACGTCAACATGGCCTCTCGATTGGAAGCCGCCACGAAGCAGTTCGGGACGAGCCTGCTGATGTCCGGGGATTTCGCGAGGTTGCTGAGCCCTGGAGTGAGGGCGAGGGCGCGGCAGGTGAGGAAAAGAGAAAGAGAGTCGCGGTGTTTTGTTTTTTTCTTTCGAAAGTCGGGTTTTTTCTTTCTTTCTTTCTTTCTTTCTTTCTTCTTCTCTTCAACCTATCTCGACCTCTCCTCTCCCCTTCTCCCCCCCCCCAGATAGACGTCGTCACCGTCAAGGGCTCCGCCGTGCCCATGTCCCTCCACACCTACGACTTCGACGTCTCGCAGGCCCCCGGTCCCAGGCTCTTCCTGGAGGAGGGCGTGCTGCAGATGCAGCAGCAGCAGCAGCAGGAAAACGGAAGCAACGGCGACGCCGAGTCCGACGCAGCAGCTGCCGCCGCCCAAGCCGCTCAAGCAGCAGCAGCTGCAGCTGCCCTCGCCCGCAAGCAGAAGCAACTCGCCGCCACCTCCTTCCGCTCCCGTGGGGGCCGCTACCCGAGCAGGGCCCACACCAGGCTCGACGCCGCGGCCCTGCTGGCCGCCACCGACGGCGGCGACGCCGACGACGCCGAGACGTTCTCGACGCGCGCTTACTCGAGCGAGTTCGAGGAGCACCCGGACCTGGCGACGACCTGGGCCGTGGACAAGAACTTCCTGGATGCCTTCGCCAGGGGGTTCTCACTGTACAGGATGGGCCAGTGGGAGGAGGCGAGGGAGGCGCTGGAGAGGACGCTGCGCTGGCCGAAAGGAGGTGGAAGTGGAGGAGGTGGCGGGAGCGGAAGCGGAGCGAGTGGAGGAAACGAAACCGAGAGCACCTTCTCGGGCCCTCCCGACGGACCCTCCGCTGCCCTGCTTCGGTTCATGGAGGCGCACAAGTTTGTGCCGCCCAAGGCGTGGAGAGGGTTTAGGGAGCTGACGGAGAAGTAAGGAGCACGCAAGAGCAACAACGACGACAACAACGAAGACAACATTCTCTTTTTTTTTTTAATTCGAGTCGAATTTATTTTCACCTTTTTTCAGATTTCACACCTTTTTTTTCACGTCACCAGACTTCCCTTATTCTTCTTTTTTATTAATTTTATCGTCGTCTTTTTCTTCGACCAGATGCTTCTGGTCGTAAGAGAGAGCGAGAGAGAGAGAAACAGGGGAGAGAGAGAAAGAAGAAGTAAAAGGGCTCTTTGCAAAGTAACAAAAAATGAACATCTGAAAAAATTTCACTTTTTGTTTTCTAATTTTCGAAAGAAAAAGGAGAGACAACAGCTTTTGCTTTTTTCGGCTCTTTCTCTTTCTCTTTCTTTCTTTCACAAAACAAACCTAAACCTCTAGAGGTACTTCTCGATGTCCTTCTTCAGGCTCTCAGGCGTCGCCGTTGACGCATAGCGACCCACAACATTCCCTTCGCGGTCGATCAAAAACTTGCTGAAGTTCCACTTGATGTCAGACGTCAGCAGGCCTCCCTGCTTCTGCTTCATGAACTGGAACAGGGGCTCGGCAGAGTTGCCGTTGACGTCCACTTTCGCCATCATCACGCCCTTGAAGCCCTGCTTGGCTGCGAACGACTTGACGTCGGCGTTGCTTCCGGGCTCCTGGCTACCAAACTGGTTGCAGGGGAAGAAGAGGACCTCGAGTCCTTTTTTACCGTAGGCAGAAACGAGGTCCTGGAAGCCGGCGTACTGCGGGGTGAAGCCGCACGCCGACGCGACGTTGACAACCACCAGCACCTTCCCCTTGTACTTGCTCAGCGGGATCTTGTTGCCGTCGATGCCCGTGACGGTGAAGTCGTAGACGGTGTCGGTTTTCTCCTTGGTCGCGGCGCCGCCACCGAGGCCGAAGAGCGCCGTGGCGGTGGTGGAGGCTGGAATAGTTTGAAGGCAGAGTTTGGAGAGGAGAGAGAATGAGAATGAGAATGAGAGGATGAGGGGCGTCGTTTTCTTTGGCTGACGCGTCGGCGTCGGCGAAAGGAAAAGGAGGAAGAAGAACAGGAGAAAAAGAGAAAGAGGTTTGGGCGGAGCAGGTTTGGGTTGCCGAGAGGAAACGCGCCACGTCGATTGTCTTCCCTCTCGGCTAGACACGATCTCGTTCCGGGGCGTCGTTTCGAGTGCAAGACGCTCGCCTTTTTCAGGTTTTTTTCGTTGATTTCGAGAGAGAAGATCACGAACTCCGCATCTCGATGGAAATGCGGTTCAAAGAAGAGCTCGATGGGCCTCACGCGAGGGAAGACAAATATGGAATGAAAAAGGTGCCATCGATCTTGGAAAACAAAAAACAAAATAAAAAGAACTCACTTCCGCGCTGCGAGCGCTTCGCCGGGGCGGCGAGGGGCTGCGACGCCGAGGGGCGGGACATGACGCGACGGGCCGCGGACGCGGCGCGGACAGCCGGGCGCGCGAGCGTGCGGGAGAAGGCGGAGAGCGTGGCCATGGTTGGAGGTGAGGTGCGGGTTGGTAGGTGGAGGTGAAGCGCGAAGGAGGAGGAAAACTGTGAACGAGAACAGCGAAGGTAAAAAAAATCATTTTTCAGAATTCTCTCTCTTCGTCTCTCTTTCTACCTCGTCTTTACCGCTCTTCTCCTTGGCTTTCGAACTGGCGCGAGCGCGAAGATGATGATGATGACACCCCTCTCCTCGACTGCTGCCTGCACCGCCCGCGGTTCCTCGGCCGTGAGCTGCAGCGGGCGAGCAGCATTCCCGTCGACTGTTGCTCGATCGTCGCCTTTGACGTCGGCCTTTTCAACCTCTCGCCGCCGCGCCCAATCCGCGCCTCGCTCCCTGCTTTCGCAGATCTGCAGGGCAGCCAACATGCCTCCTCCAGGCGTTCCCGACCCGGAAGCCCTGAAGGCGGCGATGGCCGACCCGGCGGTGCAGAAGCAGGTCGCCGAGATGTCCGCCGCGATGCAGAACGAGAAGGTCCAGAAGCGCTTCGAGGAGCTCAGGGTGAGATAGTTTGGTTTCATTTTTATTTTGATGCTGGTTTCTCAAAGAAAATGTCAAGGGCTTGCTGCTGGCGTCAAAAACAGAGGAAAAAGAGGAGTGGAAGGGTGGTGGCATCGCGATCGAATGAACAGATCGATGACTAGCTTTTTTTGCTTCTTTCTTATCTCCAACCTTATCAACTCACCCTTGTCAACCTCTACCCATCTCCACCTCCACTCCCCTCTTCAGAACGACCCCGACCTCAAGCCCATGTTCGAGGAGATCGAGAAGGGCGGCATGCCGGCGCTGATGAAGTTCATGAACGACCCGGAGTGGCTCGCCAGGGTCGGGTCGAAGATGGGCGACGTCGCCGAGATGCTCGCCGCGGGAGGAGGAGCTGGAGGTGGAATGGGAGCTGGCGCAGCGGCAGCAGGGGCAAGAGCAGCAGCTCCCCCGGCTCAGATTCCCACGGTCAACAACCTGTTCGACGCCGCCAAGGCAGGAGACCTGGAGGCCGTAGAGGACTTTGTGGCCATCGGCCGGGACGTCAACGAGGTCGACGAGGGGCTGAGGACTCCGCTGCACTTTGCCGTCGCCTACGGTCACGCCGACATCGCGAGGGAGCTGCTGACCTCGGGGGCCAACCTCGAGGCCAAGGAGAGGCAGGGGAACACCCCACTGCACTACGCCTGCGGGTACGGGAGGGCCGAATTGGTGAACCTGCTGGTCGGGGCCGGGGCGGACGCATCGTCGGAGAACGGCGAGGGCAAGACGCCGCTGGAGCTGGTGACCGGGGAGCCGCGCAACCCGCTCAACCAGGACAAAGACACACTCGGCGCCCTGGAGAACGCGGAGCTGGCGTGCGCAGAGAGGAGCGGGTCTTCGTGAAAAAGGAGGAGGTGGTGGGGGAGAGAGATGGTGGGAAGGAAGGAAAGAGAAAGAGAAAAGAGAGAAAGAGAGAGTAAAACGAAATCTTTTTTCAAATCAACTTTTTTTTCACTTTACACACGCCGCAGTTGCCTGTTGACTCGCATCTGTTGACTCACATCTCAAGCCCCCAGCGCCGCCCTTACCGCGGCCAGCGCCCTCGCGCACTCGCCGACCAGCCTCGCCGCCGAGGCGCGAGCTCCGTCGACGCCGCCGCCGCCGCCGCTTCCGGTGTCGTTTTCGTTGTCGTTTCCTTCCTCTTCTTCGTTTCCGCCTCCTCCTCCTCGCCTCTGCCTCAGGGCCAGCGTCGCGTCGCGGAGGGCCTCGACCAGCGCCTGGCGCGCGTCGACGAGCGCCGAGTCCTCGGACGAGGAGGCGGCCGCGGCGGACGAGGGGGAGGGGCGGCGGCGTCGCGGCGGAGCAGTGGCAGCAGCAGAGGCCGTTGCGGCAGAAGGAGCGGCAGCCGCAGGCAACACCGCAGCTTCTTCCTCTTCTTCTTCTCCCTCTTCTTCTTCTCCTTCCTGCTGGTAACGCACCCACGCGCGGCACTTGACGCAATAAGTCTCTCCCTGGTTGTTGTTGCCGCTGCTCGCCCCACTCCCTCCTCCTCCCCCTCCAACTCCCCTCTTGCGCATCAGCGGCGTCGTCCCTCCACAGGCCGGGCAGGCCTCTCCGAGCATTGTCCAGCCCCTGAGGAGAAGGTCGCCCATCGCCGCGGAAGGGTCGCGGTCCGCTGCCGGGAGGTCCGGGTCGGAGGAGGCTGCTGCCGCGGAGGTGGCAGGTCGGGGCCGTTGGGGTCGGGTTCGAGAAGGAACAGGAGCAGGAGCAGGAGCAGGAGCAGGAGCAGGAGCGGGAGCAGCAGCGGCCAGGCGAGTGTCGTCGTCGACAACGCCGCAGATGCCACCGTCATCGTCTTCTTCGTCGTCCCTGTCCGCTCCGCCTCCGTTGTGCACGCCGTTTGCTGTGGCGGCGACAGTCGACGAAGGGTTCAGCACGCTCCTGAGTCGCCCTGCGTCGCAGCGGGCGCAGACGAGGCGGGCGAGCGAGGACGAAGAAGAGGGATCGATCGTGGGCGTTGTCGTCGACATCGATCCGACTCCGCCGCCAGCTCTTGCCGCAGCTTGCTCCATCATCATGGGCCCGCCGCAGCGCTGGCAGCCGTCCGAGGTGAGGCGGTAGCCCGCCATGAGCAGGCGGGAGATGGCGCTGAGGCCGCCGTCCGTGGTCATGGCGCGGGGTTGAAAAGTTGGAAGAGAGAGAGAAAGAGAAAGACAAACGGCCTTTCGACAAAGAGTGGCATCAGAAGTTTCGCCGAAGAAAAAAAAGGGGCAAAAACTCGCTCTCTCTCTCGCTCTCTCTCTCGTGCCCTATGGCCTGCTGCTCGCTGCTGTTCGCCTCCGCGGCTTGAGAGCAAAGAGAGGCGCCTGTTCTGATCACTGCCTCTGCTCTGCTCGTGCGTTTGGCGTTCGAGCGTCGAAGGAGAGAGAAAGAGAAAGCTAAAAAAGTATTCTTCTTCTCGATCAAACTCCCTCTGAGATAAAAAAAACAAACGCGATGGCAGCGCCGCCGCGGACGCACTTCAAGGCGCCAGAGGTGCGTGGGAGGGTAGAAGAGATCGAGAGGGATTGCTGTATGTTGGTTGAGGATTGGAGATAGGGGGAAGGAGGAGAGAGAAGGCGCGAAAGAGGGGGGTCATCGATTGAGGGCATCGATTGCTTTTTTTCGAGGCAACCAGGACGTCTTTCTTTCTCTCTTTCGCTCACCCGCGCCTTCCCCTTCCCTTCTCAACCATCCCCTCTGTCCCCCAGGGCCGCTACGAGCTCGTCTGCGAGCGCTCCCACGGCCTCGTGCCCTTCAACCCCTCGCGGGCCACGCGCGTCACTCTGGCGACGCCGGGGCTGGGCTGCTGCAGCTCTGAAGAAGAGCCCTCGACTTCTCAACAAAGTCAGCGACAACAACCCGAGCAACCGCCTCCTCCTCCTCTCCGTTCCCCGCGAGACGAGTTCCTGCTCTTCAACGTGGGCGATGCCCTGCACATCGCGCCCCTGTTTCAGATCGACCGGGCCCCCTGGCGCTGCCTCGTCTTCGACGGGAGGGACCACGGAGGCAACAACAGCTTCGTGCCTCCTTCTTCCTCGAGTTTTCTGAGAGGGACGACGCCCGTCTGCCACGCTTGGAGGCCGCTGCCGCCGGCGCTGAGGGGCAAGGAGCCCGACGTGATCGTGGGGCTGGCCGGAGGCGCGTGCGTGCTGCTTTCGCTGGAGCTGGAGCTGGAGGAAGCAACGAGTCGAGCGAGAGGAGGAGGAAACAAAGAGGAAGAAGAAGCAGCGAACCACTTCCATTCTTCCGCCTCTTTTTCTTCTTCTTCTTCTCCCCCTGTCGCTGCCCAGGTGCTGTTGCCTCCTCCACCGCTGGTTCTCGGGGGAGACAGCAGTGGTCGAGGCCACGAAGAAAACGTCAGCGATTTCGCCGCCGCCCCGGTCTCGCCGTCGCTGCCGTCACGCGTCGTCGCCGTGGCCTGGGCTCCGTGCTCCAGGGCCGTCGTGGTCCACGCCTGCGGCGTCGTGGCCGTGCACGAGCCTCCGTGGAGGCTGGAGCGCGCTGGCGAGGAGGAAGAAATGGAGGAGGAGGAGGAGGAAATGGAGGAAGAAGAAGGGCGGCGGAGAAGCGGAGGAGCCAACTTTTTCGAGGCCACGGCAGCAGGAGCAACGACCCCCTCGCCGTCGACCTCTGCCGGGCGAGAAGCGGAAGAGGAAGAAGACGTCAACGCCTCCTCCTCTCCCGCCTCCTCTTCGTTCATGACCGTGGCCGGCACCACGACGGCGGGCTCTTCTCCTCCCGGGGGGGGAAGCGGTGGAAACCTCGGCGCTGCCTCGACCTCTCCCGGAGCAGGAGCAGCGGCAGCGGTGACGGCGCTTGGCTTGAGCGCCGCGGCGGCCGCGCACGCGACGACGCCCCCGACGCCACCGACGCCTCCTTCGAGGAGGATGACGCAGAACCTGGAGGAGGGGGAGGGGAACGGAAACGAGCGACGACGGGAAGAGCAGGATGAGCGGCGACGGTTGTTCGAGCGCCCCGCCGTGCGGACTTTCAGCGTCGTGGCGGATCTGGAAGAAGAAGAAGAAGAAGAAGAAGAAGAAAGAGAAGAGCGAAGAACCGCGGCGACGAAAAACAAAAAGAAGAAGAAGAAGAAGAAAACTCGCAGGAGGAGGAGCGCTTCTTCGATCGTCGCCGCCGCGGCCCTCTCGCCCGATGGGACCCTGCTGGCCACGGCCGGAAGAGACGGCGTGGCTCGCGTGCACTCCCTGGAGACCGGGAGGCTCGTGGCCGGGTTCTCGGCGTATTACGGGGCGCTGCATGCGGTGGCGTGGTGAGTTTTTTTTGGAGAAAAGGCGAGGAAAGGAAGAAAAAAAAAACTCGAAACTTTTTTTAAAAAAACTTTAAACTCACACCCCTCTTCTCTCTCTCTTCTCTCTCTCTCTCTCTCTTCTCTCTCTCTCTTTCAACCACGCAGGTCCCCCGACGGCGCCGCGATCGCCGCGGGAGGAGAGGACGATTCGGCGGCCGTCTTCGCCCTGGGAGAGCTCCGCTGCGGCCTCGCCTGGGCCAGCGGCGCCGAGTCCTGGGTCTCGGCGCTGGCCTTCGACCCCCGCGGGGGCGGCGTCGTCGACGGAGGAGGAGCTTCTTCTTCTTCTTCGAATTCTTCGCGCTCGTACCGTCTCGCCGTCGGGGCGCAGGACTGCTGCCTGGGGCTGCACGACGTGGCTGCTCCGGACGACGACTTTGCTGCCGGCCTGGCGCCTCTGAGCCCCAGGGCCGGCACCGTCGGTATGGGTGGAGGTGGAGGTCGAGGAGGTGGAAGAGCGAAGAGCAGCAGCAGGTCGATGTTTGCCGACGACGGCGACAACAACACCGCCAACGCCAAGCACGCCAACAGCAACAACAGCCTGCTCTCTCTTCGGCTCGCCGCTGCCGCCAGCGGGTCCCTGCCTCCTCTTCCTCCTCCTTCGACCACCACCTCCTCGCTGATCGCCCCGGCGCCGACCTCGGCCCAGATGGCGTTCGTCCCGGCCGTGGCGAGGGCCGCGCCGGCGCACTCGGAGACGCTCTCGGACGTCGCGTTTTCTTGTTCTTCGGCGGCGGGGGCGGCAGCAAGAAGTGGAAACCGCAGCAGCAACAGCAGCAACAACAACGGCGCGCTGGTGACGGCAGACGCCGGGGGGTGCGTCCGCGTGTGGGCGAGGCCCGCGAGGGTTGCCGCTGCTGCGCCGGTGGCTGCTGCGCCGCCTGCTGCTGCGCAGCCTGCTCCTCCTCCTCACGCCGGGGTGAAGCGCTCGGCTCCCCGGGCGGCGCCGCCGAGAGAGAGGGAGGAAGGTGGCGGCGGCGGCGGAGGTGGAGGAGGAGGAGGTCTGGGGCCGGAGCGGCACGGGTCGGCGCTGGACTTGATGAGCCTCTGAGGTCTCTCTGCCTCTCTGTTTCTCTCTCTTTCGACTCGGTATCAATTTGTTTGCGCGCGTGTTTGTGTGTGTAAGTAAGAGAGGGAGGTGGACAACGGGAAGAAAAAACGAGAAAAAACCGAGAGAGAAAGAGGGCCGAAGTTTTCGAATGGCGATGGAAGAAAGAAGAAATAAAAAAAGGCGTCGCCTTTCTCGATCATGCGGCACGGCTTTTGCGCAATTGCTTCTTTCTGAAGACGCAAATGCATATTATCAACGCGATCCATTAAAATCTAGAGGCAGAGAGCGTTGCCGCGAGGCGCTAGCTGGGGGGATCGCATTCGGCGTCGATCCAATTGTCGAGCGAGCGGCGAGAAGAAAAAATGCGGACCGTAACTGAATTTCGTTCCGTCGCCGTTTGCGTCTTCAAACACGCTTCTCCGATCAATCTCATCCTGGTAGCAAGAGGTCTCTATCGTTGCTGTCGACGGATCGCGGCGTGGGTTCTGCGGCGCGACTTCTCTTGGAGCAAAAAAAAATGGTCGTGACGATGACGAGATTTGAACTCGCGCCCTTTCGGACCAGAGACTTAGCTGAAAATCACAGAATGACAAACGACCGCCTTAATCTGGCGCCTTAGACCAACTCGGCCACATCGTCTACATCAGATTGGAATTTCCGAAGATATATAAAGCTTTTTTGATAGAGTCCTTTTTGTGCAGGGGGCGGCCGGGAAAAAACGGGTTTTTTAATTATAATCATAATATTTACAATATCTCGAAGAAAGAAAAAAAATCTCTCGCCTTTTCCGTCTTTCACTTGCTCCGGCGGAGGCCGGAGGCAAGGGAAGCGCCGAGAGAGACAGGAAGCTAAGCTTCTACTCTCTCTCTTTCAATTCATCTTTCCGACGGACGTTATTGTTTTGTTTTGTTGTTTGTTGTTTTTTTCGCCGACGACGCCGCCGCTGCCGCCGACGACGACGACGACGAGCCAATAAAAAGAAGAAAGGAAAACAGAATTTTGCTTGATCCCGGCGACGGCGGCGGTCAATCGAGCAATCTCGGTTTTGAGCGCTGAGACCGTCATGTTTTGTTTTGCTAGCGGCCGCGCGGGCTGGTATGGCCGCCGCGACGAGCAGGAGCACAAGCACAAGCACAAGCAGCAGCAGGGACACAGAGAGCATCGTCGTCACCTTCGTCGTCGTCGTCGTCGTCGTCGTCCCTTCGGGGAGGGGCGCGCTGGGGCGGCGTCGGCCCGCCATCGTTCTCCAGGAGGGCGAGGAACGAGGAGGGAGGGAGGGAAGAGAGAGAGAGAGAGAGGGAGAGAGAGAGAGAGAGAGAGAGAGAGAGAGAGAGAGAGAGAGAGAGAGAGAGAGAGAGAGAGAGAGAGAGAGAGAGAGCGAGAGAGAGGGAGAGAGAGAGAGAGAGAGAGAGAGAGAGAGAGAGAGAGAGAGAGAGAGAGAGAGAGAG
>Ga0114918_10001202_pt1 | contig 23103 bp, 19 predicted proteins | sample LantaG_FD_87015 | JGI IMG/M metagenome (GOLD analysis project Ga0114918, IMG submission 87015) | Deep subsurface microbial communities from Baltic Sea to uncover new lineages of life (NeLLi) - Landsort_02402 metaG | ecosystem: Environmental > Aquatic > Marine > Oceanic > Sediment | place... | reverse complement strand
GGGAAGAGGAGGAAGAGGAAGAAAAGGGAGGAAAAGAAGGGAGAGAGAGAGAGAGAGAGAGAGAGAGAGAGACAGAGAGAGAGATTCAAAAAAAAGATGCGTTGCGACGGAAAGAAGGGAAAACGAAAAAACTCACTTCCTCTCTTTCTTTCTCTCTCTCCTCCGCTCTTCCTCGTTCAATCACCATCCCCCCACCCCCACTCAAACAAACAAACAGGAGTTCTTCTCGGCCTTCTTCTCCCTCTCCGAGAAGAACTGGACCGGCTTCCTCAGCTCCCACTTGGGTTTTTCGGAACTGATCGCCTTCGGTCTCTCTCTTTTCGCGAAATCCAGCAACGCCGCCAGGGCCGACCTTCTTGTCAAGGGCCTTCCGGGGCTGGTGGTGATGCTGGCGCAGCTGGCGACGATGAGGGCGGTGAAGAGCGAGAAGAGGTGATGATATAAGGAGAGCGTCGAACGAGAGAGAGAGAGAGAGAGTCGGGTTTTTCTTTCTATTCTATTTCTTCTTTCCAAATTTGTAATCCCCTCCCCGACGACAACTTTCATAGCTTTGTGTGGTTTCCTTTTTTACACTTTCAAGGAAAGAGACAGAGAAGCGGGCAAGCAGGCGGGAGCAAGGCGGATGAGAGCAGCGGGCTCAGGATTTTGAAATTAAAAGTAAGAGTTGAAAATGACAAATGACTTGATAAAGAGGTCAAGGTAAATGAAGCTCCAACCCTAGGGTTTCCTCTTTTTCTTTTTTTTCTCTCTCTTTTTTTCTCTTCTCTCCCTCTCTCTTTCTCTCCCCTCGAGCAAGCCGCCGAGCCTGTGGAATTGAAAGGCAACAGCAACAACAGCAGGAGCATCCCTGCCCCTCTTTATCAGCGCCGCTGCTCGCCCTTCCTCGCCTGCTGCAGCTCGTCGCGCTCCTTGACGGTCTTGTGCAAAGTAAAAAACGAGAACGACAGCGCCCCTGCCGTCACCAGCGCCAGCGCGCCCAGCAGCGGGTAGACGTCGGGCCTGACGGGCAGCGGGAGGCGGGTCGGAGGCATGGTGGGGGAGAGAGAGAGAGAGGCGAGACGAGCGCGGGCACGAGAGAAAGAAAAAGAGATAGAGTTTTTTTTCGACGATAAAAATGAAAAAAAACTTGTCGCCTTTTCATTCATTTTTTTCTTTCTTTCTCTCTTTATCTCTCACTTCCTCTCTCCCTCTCTGTCCGCCTTTCTCGCCCTCAATGCCCCCTTCTCCTCCACCAAAGGCGGGCCTCCTCGCCTCCCGCCTCTTCGAGAGGCGCTTCGAGCTCGGCCTCCTGGCCTTTTTCGGAAGCTGGGGCCTCTACCTCGCCGGCAAGAAATTCTCCAATGACACCCCCGAGGAGCTCCGCCACGACCCGTTCTACGAGGTTCACCACCCTCCTACCAAGGAGCCCATGCGAGAGAGCAAGGAGGAAGGGGACGGGGACAAGGCGCCGGCGTCGGTTAGGCTGTCCAAGGCAGCGGGGATGATGGTGGATTCGGACTCTGACGACCCGATCGCCAGGGCCTCGGGGGGCAACCCGCTCGTCGTCGGCGTGTTCCCGAACGCGGCGATCACGAAATCCAGGATCGGGGACGCGACTCCTGCAGGGAGGCGCGCCGCGGCGAAGGAGGCGGAGAGGGCGAAGAAGTAGAGAAAAAGGGGGTAGAGAAAGAGTTTTTTTTATGAGATGAGGTCGACCCCGCTCTCTCTTTCTCTCTCTTTTTTTGTTCTTCTCCAAATGAGAGCGCAAGCAAGCAAAAGCAATACTTCAACGGAAATCAAGCAAAGAGAGTGTTTTTATTCCTATTAGGAGACTGTCGAGGAGCCTTTTGAGCTCGCTCGCCTTTGGTTTTTCTTTTTGCTCTTAAAAAGTTTGAAAAAAGATCAAGAAAAAAGAAAAAAAACCCGAAAAAATTTCTCGTTTCTCTCTTCTCAACTCTCTCTCTTTCCATCTCTTTCCTTCTCTCTCTATCCAACCAACACTTTCAAAAGAAAGGAGGAAGCATGATGTATCTCTTCGGGTACCTCTCCCTGCCTTCCTGCCCGTCGAAGGTCTTCCTCAGGCGCGCGTGCTTGGCTTTCGCCCAGATAGCCATCTGCGCTGCTCCTGCGGCAATAAACAAAAAGCCGGCAACAGTCTTGGTGGCCAAAGCGAACAAAACCCAGCCGTAGATCTCGAAAGTGTAGTTGGCGCAGGTCAGACCGCCCAGGAAGCCCAGATCGAAGGGGAAGCCGCGGGGGATGGCGTATCCGGTCGCCTTCCCGGGAGGGCGCAGGTTGGCGAGCAGCAAGTGAGCGCGCGCGTTGCAGAGCTGGCAGAGCATCGCGAGGCCGAAGAGGACCACGGCCCTGTCTGCCGGAGGCGAGGTGTAGTTGGGGTGGTTGACGAAGTAGGAGACGAAGGCGGCGAAGCCCCAGTAGTAGGAGCAGTTCTTGAAGAGGTTGGTCAGGGGCATGGTGCCGTGGGAGAAGCTGTCGTTTAAAGTTTTTTGTTTGTTTGTTTGTTCAGAGTTGGGTTTTTTTTCGAAGTTGGGCGTTCCGAGGGTGAGTCGTAAAAACTCTAGATCTCTTCTCTCTCTCTCTCTCTCTCTCTCTCTCTCTCTCTCTCTCTCTCTCTCTCTGTCTTTCCTTCCCTCTCTCAAAACCTCAAAGAAACTCTCTTACCGGTGCACGAAGAACGTCTCGAAGATGCGCTTGGCGTAGTGGAAGGTCCAGTAGCCCAGAGCCAGCTTCTGCACCTGCGACTTGGCAGGAATTCCAGACGAGGAACCTCCCCACCTGCTGGTGCTGACGGCCCACGGGTAGACGAATTCGGGGAAGAAGTAGACGAGAGCGTAGACCAGGGCGGGCCCAAAGTACTCCCAGAAGAAGACCGTGGAGTAACCGATCTGCGGTCCCAGGTCCTTGAAGGTGAGCTCGGTGCCGTCGCGGACTCCAAAGTCGGAGAGCTTCTTCCCGGAGGCGAGGGCGACGGGCTTGCGCTCGCCCGGCTGGAGAGGGAGGGTGAAGCGCTGCCTGGAAGGGTAGAACTTGGGCTTGGCGGCGGCGAAGGCGGCCTTGAGGTCGTCGACGGTGGCCTGGAGGAGGAGGAGGTGGTGGTGAAGAGAGAGGAAGGAAAGAAGAGAGGGGGCCGTGAGTTTGAATGAAAGAGGTCGAAGGAGAAGAAGGTCGAAAACGAAGAAAGAAAAAAAAGAAAAAGAAACTCGATGGGGCTGACAAAGCAGAATTTGCAACCGCTTCGAGTCCCGGATTCTTGCTCTTCCCTGCGCGCGTTCGATCTGATTATGGCTTTGCGTGCAGCTGCGAGGCTGGAGCATTGCCTCGTGGCGCTTGGGGGATCGACAGGTGCTTGTTAGGGTGCGAAATCGAGGCGAGAAGAGGACCGGAGAAAGAGGCGCGCCCGAAAGAAAAAGAAAAACCATCGCGCAAACGGACGCGAGGGAGAAGAGTTTTTCCTCTCTTTCTCTCTCTCTCTCATCCACCCTCATCTCGCATTCCGCTCTTACCGACGAGTCGACCTTCAGGGTCGCCAGCGTCGAGCCGCCCTTGGACTTGATGATGACGGATGGCATCTTGGAGAGGGGGAAAAACGAAGGAGAGAAAGGAGAATTCGTTTGAAAAAAAAGAAAAGAAGAGAGAAGTGAAATTCAACGTGATCACTCTCTGTTTGTCGACCTCCATCGATGGCAACGCTCCCTCTCCGGCGCCCTCTCCCTCCCTTGCCAGGCGCCACTATGCTTCAGAACCGCGTCGTCGCGGCTCCAGGGCCCCGTCTTCTCCCTCTCGCAAGCGGAAACAGCCACAGGAAGCCCTCACCGAGGAGGAGACCGCGCGTTTGGGCGGCAAGCAGCGACAACGACGGCGCCACCGCTCCTTCCACCTCCTCTCCTTCCACCTCCTCTCCTTCCGACCTCCCTGCGCTCAAGACCCAGCTTCTGCGCCTGGTCGCCAGGATCGAAGAGAAAGGGAACAGCGCCGACCCTTCGATCTCGGACTCGGACAGGAGAGCCGTTCTGAGATCGGTCGAGGCCCTGGAGGCTCGGAACCCGACCCCGGAGCCGGCGGTCGCGCCCGCCTCCTCAAAACTGCTCTCGGGGGAGTGGGCGCTGCTCTACGTCGGGCCGGGCACAGTCCCCGAGGAGACAGAAGAAGAGAAGAAGGAGTTGGAAAGGGCACAAGAGGCAGAGAAAAATGCGGCTGGCGCGGAATGGAGGAAGAAGAGTGGAGGGCTCGAGGGGCCCGTGCTTTCCGCTCTCTCCCCCCTGGCCTTCAAGGGCAGGCTCGTCAAGCGCACGGGCGTCTCCCAGGTCATCGACGCCGACAGCGGCACGATCTCCAACGTCGCCAGCTTCGCGCTGTTCAACGGGAGCAAAAAAGGGTATTTGGATGTGAGGGGCAGCGCGAAGAGGGCCGAAGACAGCGCGACGAGGGTCGACGTCGCTTTCGAGGCCGCCGAGATCTGCGTGCCCCCGCTCAAGTTCTCGATCCCTCTCTCGTGGGCGAGCCCGAAAGGGTGGGTGGAGACGTAAGGAGGGAGATGGGGTTTGAATTTAAGGAGAGACAAAGGCCGGCGAAAGAGAGAAAGAGAGAAAGAGAGAAGAAGAAGGCGAAGAGAGAACATGAAAAACTCTCTCTCTCTCTCTTTCTCTCTTTCTCTAAAACAAAAACGCTTCCAAAAACCCTCACTCAACAGGACTTTCTTGGACGAGGAGATCCGGATCGGACGAGGCGACAAGGGCTCGGTGTTTGTGACGGCTCGGAGGAGGAAATAGAGGCGAGCGACGGGCAAGAAGTGAAAGAGTTGTTTTTGGCAGTTTTTTTCGACGAATTGTTAATATTACAAAACAAAAAGAAGAAAAAAAAAAAACGAAAGAATTTTTCTCCCCCCACTATCAATCAAAGCCTCTTCTTCAGCAGCAGCCTCCTATCCTGCCCGAAGAACGCCAACAGCCCGCCGTCCCTCCCTGCCTCCTCGAACCCGCTCCTCGAGTACAGCCTCCCTGCGGGCCCCTCGGCGTCCTTGACGCGCAGATGTAAAAAAAGCTCCGAGGCCCCCGCCACCCTCGCGGCGTCGGCAGCTGCGGCGAGTAAAGCCTTACCGATCCCTTTGCTGCGTAAGCCCGGGTGAACCGCCATATTGCACAGGTAGGCAGAGTCGTCGGGCGGGTTCAAGGTGAGCGATCTGGTCCGCGTGGAGCTCGAGAAAGAGACCTCGACGGAGCCCGCGAGGACTCCGGGCAGAGGAGGAGGAGGAGGAGGAGAAGCCGGTGTTTCTCTTTCTGCTCTCTCTGCAGCTCCTTCTCCCTCGTCTCCTCCGTTTGCTCGCAGCGCCTGCAATAAGGGAGGCTCCGGCGGCAGGAGCTGTTGAGCGTCGTCGTTCTCGTCTTCGGAGGAAGCAGCAGCAGCAGCAGCAGCAGCAGCAGCAGCAGCAGCAGCAGCAACAGCAGCAGCAGCAGCGACTGAGAAATCAGGCATCTCTTCGCCGTCGTCGTCGTCTTCTTCGCTTTCGTCTTCGATGAAGCGCGCGCCGAGCACCACCGCCGCGGGAGACAGCCGCGTGTGCGCCCGAAGGTACGACACGATGTGGTTGCGCAGCAGCCTCCTGTACTTGGCCGGGTAGCCCATCGAGACCGCGAAGCCGTCGGTGAGCAGCGAGGCGGCGTCCGGGATCTCGGGCTGGAGCAGGGGGCGGACGACCACAACGGGCGGAGGAGGAGGAGAAGAGAGTTCTTCTGCCGAACAAGAGCTTGACGCCGACGCTGATTCCTTCGAGGAGCTCGAGAGCTCGCTCCGCCGCTCGAAGCCCCCGAATATCGGGCAGGGCGGGGGAGGGGGCGCCCTGGAGGCGGCGTCGTCTGCGAAGGCGCGGAAGCGGACCTTTTTGGGGCGCAGGCGCGGCGGGTCCGAAGAAGAAGAAGAAGAAGAAGCGGAAGAAGAAGAAGAAGCGGAAGCGGAAGAGGAAGCGGAAGGGAGCCGCGAGAAATACTCTTCTTCTTCCTCCTCTTCGTCGTCATCGTCGTTCCCTTGGCCTGGGATCGGGGGAAGGCTGTCGAACTGGCTCCCTCCGAGGGCTCTGACCGCAGGGGCAGGGAGGCGCGAAGGCGCTCCGCGGCGGAGGGCAGAGGAGTGCGGAGGGAAAGAAGGGGAAGGTGGAGAAAAGGAAGAGGTCGAGGTCGGAAGCCACGACGTCGGCAAAGGAAGGAGAAGCTAATTGCTCGCCGTTCGCCGATGATCTTCTCCCGCCGAGGGCGGTCCACCGAGGGCGTGCGTGTGGACCCCACGCTGCTGCTGGAGCGCTGGTGCTTGGCCGTGGCATCGTGCCCTGCTGCTGGCGTTGCCCTGCGGGCGCGCAGAGGAAGAAGAAGAGGCGCCTGCGCGGCGGTGCATTTTCGTTTTTCACCGATCGAGAAGAGAGAGAAAGAGAGAGACAGCAAACGACAAACGAAAAAATGAAAAACCTCACCTGTTTTTCCCCCTCTCTCTTCCTCGCTTCCCACCCTCCTCCGCGGCCTCTCCAAATCCAATTCCACGAGAGAGAGCTTTCCATTTCGTTCAGTTCAGGTCAGAGAGAGAGTAGAGAGGTTTCTAATAGAATTGCATTTCATTTCAACTCACCACTCTTCCATCGCCTCCCGGGCTCCTCCATTTCCTTCTCCACCTCCACCTCCTCCTCCGCTTCCCCCCCCGGCCGCCACCACCTCCCCGTCAGCGCAGTAGCGCGCCCCGTGCTTGACGTCGTACTCCTCGTACCTCTTGACCTCGCCCGGCTCCACCGAGGGGCGGGCGACGCGGGAGGCCGCGGCGAAGTCGCGGAGGACGACGGGGCGGAGGTCGGCCGCCGTCAGAGACCCGAGCTGCTTTCCGTTGCCGCCGTTGCCGCTGCCTCCTTCGTTATTTCCGCTCCGCATCCCGGGCAGGGAGCCCCGCAGCGCGTCCCTCACGGGGCCCTGGCACGCCTCCTGGATCAGCGAGCGCATGTCCGAGCCCGAGTACCCCTCGGTCCTGGCCACGACGCGCGTGACGTCGGAGGAGGTCAGCGCGTGGACGACGCCGCCGGCGCCGGCGCGCGTCTTGATCGCTTTCGGGTCTCTTCTTTTCTCGCTTCCGCCTCCGTCTCCGTCTCCTCCTCCCGCTTCTTCTTCTCCTTCGTCCACGGCCCCGCCGAACGCCCTCAGCACCATCGCCCTCCTCGCCTCCCCGCACGGCAGCGGCACGTACAGCTGCTTCGGCATCCGCCTCCTCGCGGCCTCGTCGAGCTCCTCGGGCCGGTTGGTCGCGCCGATGACCAAGACCCGCTTTGGTGGGAGCTCGTTGCCGTTTGCGTCCTTGGAGCTCGCGTTCCCGCTGCTCGCGCACCCTTCCATCTGGACCAGCAGCTCCGTCTTCATCCTCCTCGACGACTCGTGCTCGCCGTCGGCTTTACGGGCAGAGAGCAGCGAGTCGATCTCGTCAACGAACACCACAGAGGGGGCCAGCGCCCTGGCGACCGCAAAGAGAGCTCGGACGAGTTTTTCCCCTTCGCCGATCCATTTCGACGTCAGCGAGGAAGCCGAGATCGAAAAAAAAGAAGCGTCGACGTTGGCTGCCACCGCCCTGCCCAGCAGCGTCTTGCCCGTGCCCGGAGGACCGAACAGCAGCAAGCCCGCGGGAGGGGCCCTGGCCCCCGTGAACAGGTGCGGGTTGAGCATCGGCCAGACCGCTAACTCGTGCACGGCCCTCTTGGCGCTGGCCTGGCCGGCGATGTCGTCCCACGACACGGACGGGGCATCGTCCAGCAGCTCGTTGCAGACCAGCTCCACCGTGTGAGGGTCGAGGCGGGAGAGGGAGTCAGGTAAAAGTAAAAGGGTGACGCCGTCGGGCTGGAAGCCGTCGATGCCGAGGAGGCGGCGGGTGCGGTCGCTGAGGGGTCCCCCCGCGGCCTCTCCTCCTTGCTGCGGAGGTGCCTCCTGCTGCTGCGGCGCCCGCGTTTGCTGCTGCTGGTTGGGGTTGTTCTTGCGCAGGCCAACGCCCGTGGGGGTCCCCATCGCCCTGGCGATGAACGGAGGGACGAAGCCCGCCGCGGAAACTCCAGCAGCATTCGCGCGGTTTTTCAGCAGCCCCGGCGGGTGCAGCCCCGAGGCGGCAAACGCGCCGCGGCCGTTGGGGAACATCGAGCCGCTCGAGTAGTCCGAGGCCTCGCAGGAGCCGAAGCCGTCGTTTTCGCCGTTCCTGCCGACGTGAGCGGTGAAGCCGCCTGTGACGGCGGCGGCGGAGGATCCGGCTTTGTTTACCTCGGCGATGAGCTTGGAGCGCGCGGACTGGAAGCCCGGTGCCGCTGCTGCTGCGGCGGCGGCGGGAGGGGGAGGAGGCGCCTCCCAGCGCTGCTGCTGCTGCTGCTGCTGCCTGTCCTGCTGCTGGTGGTGCTGCTGTTGCGGAGCAGGAGGAGGGAGCATCGCCCTCTGCTGCGGAAGAGACAGCGGAGGAGGAGGCGCGACGCCGGTCTCCCCCTCGGCGGTGTAAAACCCTTTCACCAGCCCCTGCGAGTCTCTCTTGAGGGCGTTTGCTCGCGCGAAGGGAGCGGGAGGGGGCGCAGCAGCGTTAGCGGCCTCGTTGTTGTTGCTGTTGTTGTTGTTCGTGGAGGAGGGCCCAAGAGGCTGCCTCGGGAGACGAGGCGAAGGAGAATCGGCGGCAGCGGCAGCGGCAGCGGCGGCGGCGGCGTGTTGCCGCTGCGCCCTCCTCTCAGCGGCGTTTCCGTTTCCGTTTTCGCCTTCTCCTCCTCCACCCTTCTCCCCTCTCCTAGGGAACTTGCGCGGCGGGGGCTTCCCCGCTGCGAACAGCAGGCCCATGTTGCGCACGGCGTCGGAGGAGGAGCCGGAGATGCGGAGCCTGGCGGCGAGGTCGGCGACGGCAGTTGAAGAGGAGGAGGAGGAGGAGGAGCGGTGGTTGTTTTCTTCGCCGCCGCCGAAAAAGACAAACTCGCCTCCGGTCGCCGCCGCCGCCGCCGTCGCTCCTTGCTGCTGCTGCTGCTCGGCAGCCGCGACCGCTGCCCTCTCCGCGGCCAGAGCGTGCAGCCTGCGCCCGCAGCGCTCCCTCAGGGCCCTGCCGTGCGCCTGCGTGGTCACGGAGAGCGCGCCCTCGGCCTGGAGGAAGGTCAGCAGCTGGAGCCAGAGCGACTGGAGAGAGGAGGAGGTTTTCGAGTTTTTTTTATTTTTCGAACGTGAGCGAGCGAAGGCTGAGACGAAAGAGAGAATTGTCGAAAAAACGCCTTTCCCTCTCTCCCTCTCTTTCTCACTCACCTGCGCCCCGGCCAGGTCGCCGGCGCGCTCGGCGTGCTCCGCGCCAAACAGCAGCGCGCGGAGGCGTTCGCCCTTGGCGGCGTCAGCGGCGGCGGCGGCGGAAGCAGCGGAAGAGGAAGAAGGAGAGACGAGCATCGGCGTCGTCGCTTGATGCGCCAGAGGAGGAGCGTCGACCTGCATCCCTCGCTTCCTTCTCGCGCTTGTTTCTTTCTCTGCCTCGACAGGCGAGGGGAGGTCGAATGCGTGTCGACGAGGGTGATAGCACGCGAAACGAGGGACAGAGCTTTGCCCGATAGAGGGCGGAACGAGAGCGAAAAGTTGCTGTTGCTTCGCTTCTCGAATTTCGCGAGGACAAGTGAAAGAGGGAGAGAGAGAAAGAGAAAAAATCGACAAAGTTTGTCTAAAAACCACTCTTCTCTCTTTTCTTCGTTTAAAGAGATGGCCGCGACGGCGCGCCTCTCGCTGCCTCACTTTGATGCGCCAATTTCGATACGCAGAGCTACGAAACACTCGCGGATACGCTCTCGAGCAGCAAGAGCAGCCGATGAGGGCTTTGAGCAGCTGCCGTTCCCGATGCCAACATCATCGAGTTTGTCGTCGTCGTCGCTAGCTGCTGCTGCTGCTGCTGCTCCGCCCTCGCCTCTCCCTCCTCCGCCCTCTTGGCCCCGCGCCATCGCGCTCGACGTCGAGTTCTCGCACTACCAGCAGCTCGACCGAACGAAAAACCTCGTCCTCCGCGTGCCGGCCGACGTCGCGGTGGTGAGCGACGAGGGCCGAGTCCTGCTCCGCGCGCTCGTGGCTCCTCCTCATCCTCTGCCTCCGCCGCCAGAGGTGGTGCTCTCTCGAGAAGAAACGCCGCCACCTCGGCCCTCCCTCCGGTGGGTCGGCGGCGTCCCTGCCGAGGAGACAGAGCACCAAGGCCAGGAGCTCGACGCCGTCGTCCGGGAGCTCGCGAGGCTCCTGTCCGGGGGCGCTTTGCTCGTCGGGCACGGGGTGACAGGGGACCTGAGAGTGCTCGGCGGCGAAGTCGTCTCTTCTTCCTCCTCTTCTCCTTCGAGCTCTCCTCCTTCTCCTTCTTCTTCTCCTTCCCTTCGAATCCAGGCCTCTCGCGTCAGGGACACCAGCACGAGCCCCGGGCTGCTGAAAAAGAACAGCAAGAGAGGGAAGGGCTCGTCCTCGGCGAAGCTCGAGGAGCTGTTCGCGGTGGCCTTCGGGCTCGAGCTGCGGAGGAGGTCGGAGGCAGAGGCAGAGACGGGCTCTTCTCCTTCTCCTTCTCCTTCTCCTGCTCCTCCTCGCCACGACCCCGTCGCCGACGCAGCGGCCGCCATGGCGCTCTACCTGAGCTTCGTCAGGGGAACGATGGGCGATGCCTCCTCGAAGGAGGAGCTCGAGGAGATGGAGACCGCGAGAGTGTTGCAGAAATTTCGAGAAAGAGAGAGAAGAGAGAGAAAGAGAGAGAACGAGAATGAAAAAACGAAAAATGAATGAAACTTTGTAAAGTTTTCTGTAAAATCACACTAGACGAGAGGAATAATTCAGTTTAAAAACAAGACTAGGCAAAATTGGGGGGACGCGGGGGGAGGGGGGCGGTGGAAAGAATCGGTGGGGGAGTTAAAAAATGAAAGAATTGATCTCGACTAGAAGGGGTCGAGATTTTTTTTTTTGAATTTCTTTTTCGAAAGAAACAAAACTTCTTCTCCTTCTTCTACCACCTCTGCACCTGCTGCACCTCCGACAGCCTCGACTTCAGCTTCCTGCTCAGCACCGAGACCGACGACCCCTCGTCGTTCACGGCCGCGGCGGCGAGGCCCCCGCTGATAGCAAGCGACCCCTTCCAGGGCTCGGCGGCGCTCCGCATCCTAGCCGCTGCGGGGGCGAAGTGCGCCCTCAGCGCCTCTGGCGCCTCCGCGGCGCTCTGCACGCCCAGCGCGCGGGCAGACGACGCCACCGCCGCCGCAGTGCCCCAGGCCGCCAGCACGGTGCCCCAGAGCAGGGCCCTGCCAGGGGTGTAAATGGGCATGAGGCGGATCCCGGCGACGAGCGCCGTCTCCGCGTCGGCAGCGGCGTGGCGCGCGACGCGGGCCGCGCGCGCGGCCTCGAACGCCGTCAGGTGCCTCACGGGCTCGTTGGCGAGGCGGCGGCCGTCGGCGACGCTGAAGATGGACGCGGGGCGGGATGATGAAGTAGAAGCAGAGGTGGAGACGGAGCGAGCGCAAGAGGAAGGGGTCGAGGTCGAAACTGCCGTCGTCGTCGTCGTTGCTGTTGCTGTCTCGGTCGGGCTCACCCACTTGGCCCTCCCGAGAGACACCCGCGTGCCCAGCAGCCAGGCGTCGGCCGCGGCGGCCCCTCCCCTGGCCGTGGGCAGGGTCCCGGGAACGTGGCGGAAGGCGGCCTCCGCGGCGGGGCGCTGGGTGACGACGCGGGTCGGGACGGCGGAGAAAATCGACGACGACGTCGAGAAGGACGAAGCAGCCGAAGCAGCAGCGCTCGACGATGCCTTTGCGAACGCCTCGATGGCGGCGGCGTCGAGGACGCCCTTCGCCACGAGGTCGCGGACGCGCTTCTTGAGGGCCGCGCTGGTGGCTTCGCGGGCGAACTTGGACTCCTGGGCGAGGCCCAGGGCGGAGAAGGAGGCCATGATTCCTTTTTTTTATTTGTCAAATCGAGCAAAAGAGGTCGACGCTTTTCGGCGCTGCAAGGCAATATCAAGCAAATCTGCTTCCCAAAAAAAGTTCAAACCGTTTCGCTTCGACACGGCTTGTTTATTCGCTCTCTTGTCCTTGCTCCTGCGGCAAATCGAGCACTAGTGTCGGGGGAGTTTCGCGGACGGGAGCTCTGGAGTAGGAGGAGAAGAAGAAGAGGGTGATGGTGATGGCTGGAAGAGAGAGGAAAGAGGAAGGGACACGAAGAGTGAGGGCGTCGAGGAGCGGCTGAAATCGAAAGCGAAGAAAAAAAAAAACTGCCTGCAGCCCGTTGTGCTCACACTTTCCTACTCCTTCTCTCTTCGCCTTCCTCCTCCCTTCCGCCCTTCCACACGCCTCCAACTCCTACGGCTGCACGTTTGCTCTGTCGCGCCAGGTGGGTGCGTTTCTTTTCTGTTCTCTCTGTTTGGGACGAGCAGCGCCAGCAGCAACAGCAGAGGCTGCGCTGCTGCTGCTGCTGCTGCTGCTGGCGAGAATGGAGGGACGGCGTCGCCCTCGCTCCACGCTCTCGCTCCTCTCTTTCGCCATTCGTCGAAGGGACTCGAAAGAAACGTTCCCGCTCGCGCCTCGTCGCTGCCCCCATTGAGATCCCTTCTCCCTCGCGGAGAGTCGAATGTCTCGCGCACTTTACCTTCGCGTCGATGGAACGACGAAGGAGGCGCCGTGTCGCCTCCGCGCGACGCCGGAACAAAACGGTCTTCTCTTTTTCTTTTCTTCTTCTTCGCCCTCGAGTTTCAAGCGCAAGCGGCGCTGCCTTTTTTCTTCCATCAAGCTCTTCCCGCCCCCTTCCGCTTCTCCTTTCCCCGCTCGTCTCCCACTCCTTCTCTTCCTCGGACGGGCGTCTCGCCGACACGCCACCGTCGGATTTCGGCGCAGAAATCGTTAGAAAGACGCGGAAGAGGGGGCGCGTCGAGCGCGGGCTGATTGGTCGAAAAAACAGAAAAAAGCGTCGGCGGCTTTGATTTCAACTCACGCCGACCTCCGACCTCCTCCAACCTCCTCCTCCAACAACAACAACAAAATCTCCACAGACTCTCTCCACCTCTTCACTAAAAAAATGTCGTACGTCTACGCCTCCCTCTCGCTCATCGGCCTCTGCGCCCTCGCCGGCGCCGGCGTCGGCATCGGGTCCGGAGTCGCTATGATGGCGAGCGCCATGGCCGAGGAGGAGAGCAAGCAGAAGGCCGCCTCGGGCTCGTTCGCGGCCGCTTCCCCTCAGGAGCGCAAGCAGCCCGCTGCCCCCCAGGGCGCGCGCGGCTTTGCCGCCTCCGCCAAGTAGAGAGAGAGAGAGAGATTGAAATAGTTTCTATTCTTATTAGCTTCTAAATTCTTTCTACCGATTCTTAAAAGCGAAGAGAACGCGACAGCAGAGAGAGTTTTTTTGAAGGGGGAGAGAGAGAGAGAGGGAGATGAGTTTTGAGGATTTCGGAAGAGAGAGAAGACTTTCTTCTCGGGTCTCCTTCCTCCCCCCCCCCCACTCCCCCGTTTTTACTACCCATTATTTCCACACACCCCCCTTATTCACCATTCAATACCGATTTTTGCCGTGTCTGTAAGAAGAGAAAGAGAGAAAGAGTCCCCCTTTGAGGAGGAAACGAGTCCAAAAAAGAAAAAAGAGAAAAGAAAAGAGAGAAAGTTTTCACTTTTCGCCTTTTTTTCTCTCTCGTCCCCCCTTTCGACGATAAAGAAATCCATTCGCGCGAGGAACCCCTTGCGCTTTCCTCGCACGCCCTCTCTCCGTCCTTCGCGCCCCTAGCGCGTGAACGGCAGAGGCCTCTCGAGAGAGCGCCGCGAGTTCAAACGCGTTCGAGAGAGCCAGCTCTCTGCGAACAGAAGTTCCGATCTTGTCGTCGTCGGCCAGCATTCGAGGACGACGACCAACAGCTCTTCTCTTTTTCGGAGACCCGCCGCAGTCGTCTGACGCGCGCTCGCGTCCTTCCTTGTTTACCGCTGGAAGCTCCCTCGTCTAAACCATGGGTACGACGCATTCTTTTGGCGATCAACGACGGGGAGGCGCGACTTTTCGCCCGACGCGAGATCGATTCATTTTTCGATTCACCGTCATCGCCGCCAGCCCCTTCTTTCGATCGCATCGAATGATCCCCTTCGCCAGCGCGCAGAGCGGCGCTGTTTCCTGCGCATGCAAGCATCGCGTTCTCCTTCGGCGACCTCGAGGCCATCGATCTGCGTCCAGCGTGTTTTGCAGGAAAACAAACCGATAACTGGCTCGTGGAGGAAAGGAGAGTTTGAAAATGAATCCATGTCTTCGTGCTGCCCTCTCTTTCGTTTTTTCCTCAACCTCCTCTTTCTCTCTCTTCCTCTCTCTCTTGCACCCCCACCACCCACCACCAGGCATCCCCAAGTTCTACCGCTGGCTCTCCGAGCGCTACCCGCTCGTCAACCAGCCCGTCCTGGGAACGCACGTCCCCGAGGTCGACGCTCTCTATCTCGACATGAACGGCATCATCCATAACTGCACGCACGGCAACGACCCGAGTTCGAAAATAACGGAAACGGAGATGGTGCTGCGGATTTTTCAGTACCTGGACAAGCTGTTCAGCATTGTGCAGCCGCAGAAGCTGATGTTCATGGCCGTGGACGGTGAGAGAAAGAAGAGGAGGCGCGCGCGCGCGCGAGAGAGAGAGAGAGAGAGAGAGAGAGAGAGAGAGAGAGAGAGAGAAAGAAAGAAAAGAAAAAGAGAGAAACGAAACGAAAAAACACTCACCCTTTCCCCCTTTTCCTCCTCCCCTCAGGCGTCGCCCCGCGCGCCAAGATGAACCAGCAGCGCTCCCGCCGCTTCAAGGCCGCCAAGGAGAGGCTCGAGCTCGAGGCCGAGGCGCGCGAGCAGGCCGCCAAGGACTCGCTGCGAGGCGAGACGCTGAGCGCCTCTTCCTCCTCGGCCTCGTTCGACTCCAACTGCATCACTCCGGGCACGCCCTTCATGGGTAAGAGAGGAAGAGAGAGATTGGTTTCTGAGAGCTGTGCAGAGCCAGCGAGAGAGAGAGAGAGAGAAAGGAGAAGAAGAGAAACGCAACGAAAGAAAAAGAAAAAACTCACTCACAAATTCCCCCCCCCCAAAAAAAAATCTCGAAAAAAAAACTAAATCAGGCCGCCTCGCCGCCCACCTCCGCTTCTTCGTGCGCCGCAAGATGGCCGATGACCCGGCCTGGTGTAAGCCCCGCATCGTGTTGAGCGGGCACGACGTCCCGGGAGAAGGGGAGCACAAGATCATGGAGGCAATCAGGTAAGGAAAAGAGTTTTTTTTTCTTTCAAAACTCGGGTTTTTTTTTTTTTTTTCGGGGTCGCGCGCCAAGGTCGAGCAAGAAAAAAATACTCATTTTCCTTTCTCTCTCTCTCTCTTCCTCGCTTCTCCTCAAACTCAAAAAGGTGGGCCCGCCGCCGCCCGGGCTACCAGCCCAACCAGCGCCACTGCATGTACGGCCTCGACGCCGATCTGATCATGCTCGTCCTCGTCACGCACGAGCCCAACTTCTGCCTCTTGCGCGAAGTGGTGAAATTCGGCGGCGGCGGCAAGGGCCAGCCCTCAAGGGAGGCGCTCGACAACCCTTCGGCGGAGCATTTCGTGTTCTTCCAGGTGGGCCTGCTGCGAGACTACTTCGACGCCGAGTTCAGGCACCTGGCCCCCAAGCTGGCCTTCGGCTACGACCCAGAGCGAGTGGTGGACGATTTCGTTCTTTTCTGTATGTTGATCGGCAACGATTTCCTGCCCGCGCTGCCGACGCTCGACATCAACGAGGGCGCGCTCGACACGATTTTCAAATTGTATAAAGAGCTGCTGCCGCAGCTCGGAGGTTACATGACCCGCGACGGCGCCCTGGACCGCGGCAGGCTGGCCGTGCTTCTCGGGAAGCTGGGCGAGATGGAAGGATCGATCCTGCAGGCGAGGGCGAGGGACGCCGAGGAGTACGCTTCGAAGCAGGCGAGCCGCAATGGCGGCGGCAGAGGAGGAAGAGGTGGCTTTGGAAATGGCGTTCCCCAGCAGCAGCCCAGAGCTCCGAGGCCTCCTCCCCCGAAGGGCAAGAAGCCCCTGGTCGCTGCTGCGATCCCAAAGCTGCTGACGCCCGCGGCGCTCAAGGCCGCGATGGCCGGGGGCAGGTTTGCTGCACTCTCGGCGCCGGAGGAGGAAGAGGAAGAGATAGCAGCTCCTGCCGCTGTCGCCGCCGCCGCCGCCGCCGACGAAGCCTCCTCTTCAACCACCCCCCTCGAGATCGAGGTCGCCGCCCTCGCCCTCTCCAAGGAGGCGGGCGCGCACGACCTCGAGGTCATGGCTGCCCTCGAAGGCGAGGCCCTCGAAGGAGAAGAGGAAGAGAAAAAGCAGGAGCCGACGATGATGAGCGCCGAGGCGCGCGCGCTGTTTGAGAGCGGAGACGCCGAGGCAGGGCTCGCGGCCTGGACCGAGCGCTACTGGCGCTCCAAGCTGGGCGCTTCGACGCCCGAGGCCCGTCGGGCCGTCGCCGACGCCTTCTTGGCGGGAGTGACCTGGGTCTTGGAGTACTACTACCGCGGTGTTGCGAGCTGGACCTGGTTCTACGCGCACCACTACGCGCCGACCGCGGCCGAGCTCGCCGCCGCCGCGCTGGCCGCCTCGAAGTCGAAAACCAGGCCGGCCTTCGAGCGCGGGGAGCCCTTCCGCCCTTACCAGCAGCTGCTCGCCGTGCTCCCTGCGGCCTCGGCGGCGCATTTGCCCGGGCCCTTCAGGCCGCTGATGCTCGAGGCCACGTCGCCGATCTCTGATTTCTACCCGCAGGATTTCGACGTCGACCTCGAGGGCAAGAGGGCAGAGTGGGAAGGGGTGGTGCTGATCCCCTTTGTCGACGAGAAGAGACTGCTCGAGGCCGCGGCCAGGGTTCCGGAGAAGGCCTTGAGTGCTCACGAGAGGGCGCTCAACCAGCCCGGGGAGGTGCTGATGTGGAGCGCGATCGAATCGGGGGGAGGGAAGGGGAAGGAAGGGAAGGCAAACGGAAGCGCAAACGGAAGCGTCGCTTCTCCTCCTGCCGGCGGGGATATCACCTCCGATCTCGCCTCCACCGTCCCGACCGCCCTCTCCTCGGTCCTCGAGTGCAACTCCAGGCTCGTGCGCATGCCCGCGCCCCCTCCCATCCCGGACGGGGAGCCAGGGTTCACGCACGAGCCCCCGGGAGGGAAGGCGAGAGGAGCCGCTCCTCCTCCGCCGGCCGCGGGTTTCCCGACGCTCAGGGGCCTGCCGGCAGAGGCCAAGCTGAAGGCGGTCCAGGCGAATGTCCTCGGGATGCCTTCCAAGAGGGAGTCGATCGTGCTGAAACCAAAGGCCATCGCCAGCGAGGAGGCTGCCGCGATCGCGGAGGAGGAGGCCGGGGGCAGAGGGCAGAGGCGCGGAGGCGGAGGCGGAAACGGAGGCAACGAAGACTCTGCCAACGTCTCACCCGCGACAATGGCCGTCGCCCGCGCCGCGATAGGCACCCGCTGCTGGATCCACTGGCCCTACCTGGTGGAGGCGCGCGTCGTCGCGGTCTCCGACGGCGCCGTGCGGGTCGAGTCAGCGGGTTCGGCAGCTGTCGCCGCCAGCAACGGGGCCAGCAACGGAACGCCTTCGTTCTCGGTCAGGCTGCTCGACGACCTCTCGGCGCGCACGTGGGCCGACGAGTCCCAGAAGCTCAAGCTCGAGCTCCTGACCCGCCGAGGCATCGACGTCTCCCTGAATTTGGGCCAGGATTTCGGCCGCGACCACCCGCCTCGCACCTTGCTGCACGCCCGCCCCGCCGAAGGGCTCGTGCGCCTTCTCGACGGCACGGTGGAGAAGCGCTGGTCCCAGGAGGAAGTGAAGGTGCCCCCGTCGCTCGCGCTGCGGCGCAACCCGGCCCCGGACCCGAGGCTCGACGCGAAAGCCGCGGCGGCAGCGATGCAATCGATGGGCTGGCGTCCGGGGGCACGGGCTCTCTTCCTGGGCAGGGCTTATTACGGCTGCCTGGCTGTGGTGCTGCCCCCAGCGCCAGAGGGCACGCTCCGGCCCGCGGGCGCGCCGCCGCCGGCCGCGGGCACGCTGCGGATCGCTCTCTCGCCCCCCGGCGCCGCGGCGGCGACAGCCGGGGCAGCAGCCAAGCGCGTGCTGCAGTCGGTAGGCGCCGTCTCGCACTCTCCCGCCTTCCAGGTGTCCCGCAAGCTCGGAATCTCGCCGAGGGCGCTGGGGAGGATTACCGGCCCTCTTTTCGTGACGGTGAAGAAGAGCGGTTCTGGAGGCGGAGGAAGGGACGGACGCGGAGAGAGGGTCGATGTCGGCCTCTGCGTGAAACACGGAGGCCGCAAGCTGTGCGTGCCCGACTATGTCTGCCCTGCCCCCGACGACAAAGGGTGGCTGTACTCCCCTGCGCTGGGTACGTAGTTTTGTTTGGAGAGAGAGAAAGAGAGGGAGAGAGAAAGAAAGAAAGAAAGGAAGGAAGGAAGGAAGGAAGGAACGGAACGATGAAAAAGAAACTCACTCGACCACCACAAAAAAAAACTCAAACTCTCAAACTCAAAACTCTCCCAACAGTCGCCGTCCTCACCGCCTATCGCTCCAAGCACCCCTGGGTCTTCGCCGTCGCCGACATCGACGACGGTGGTCCCGGAGGCGACAAGCGCGCCGCGGACGAGAAGGCCAGCCTTCTGGTCCCGGGCGCCGACGACAACGCGAAAGCGGAATCCGTCGCCGCTGCCGTCAAGTGGCTCAAGGCGCAGCCGCTGTCGAAGAGGCCTCTGGTGTCGAGCGAGGCGAAAGTGGCGCCCGAGGCGGCGATCAGGGCACTGCAGGCTCTTCTGCCAGCCGTGAGCGCCAAGGAGGCCGAGGCGGCAGCTGCGGCTGCTGCCGGAGGAGAGGTCGTCGTCGTGCCCGAAGTCGAGCTCGAAAACGTCGCGCCGACGATGCTCCTCCCTCCGGCAACCCGCGGCGGCGTCTCCGCGGCGCTGGCGGGAGGATCCTTCGACCTGGGAGACAGGGTCGTCTCGATTAAAGCCGGCGGGGCCGGCACGGCGGCGGCCGCGGAGGGCGGGGCCGCGCTCGCCGGCGCGGCCCCTCCGTTTGGCAGCCGCGGCACCGTCGTCGGCGTCCACGCCGCAGCGGGCGCGATCGAGGTCCTGTTCGACGCTCCTTTCGTCGGGGGAAGCGACCTTGCCGGGAGGGCCGCCGGAGGGGCCTGCGTCGGCGCAGTGATGTGCCCCGAGCACCTGCTGAACCTGTCGAAGCCCGCGGCGGTGGCGGCCCCGGGGACGGCGGCGCCCAGGGTGGTCAAGAGGGCGGCGCCGGCGTGGGGCGTCGGAGGCAGCGCCGGCGGCGTTGCGCTCGTCGCAGGCGGCGAGGCCGCTTCTTCCTCTTCTTCTTCTTCCGCAGCTGCTGCTGGAGCTCCATCGGCCGCCATCAAAAAGTCTTCCTCGTCTACCGCGCCTCTGGCGATGCCCTCCGCTCCGCCCGAGGCAGGGGCCAAGGGCTTCGCCTCGATGGGCAGGGGCAGAGGAGGCGGGAAAGGAGGAGGAGGAGACAAGAGGGCGCCGGGCAAGAAGGGCGGCGGCGGAGCTGCTGCTGCTGCTGCTGCTGCTCCTTCTTCTTCCTCTTCTTCCTCTTCGCTCGCGGCAGAGGTCGCCGCTCGCGTTGCAGGGCCTCCACCCCCGGCGGCGGGGGCTTCCCTGCTGGCGCAGCTCAAGGCCCCCTCGCCGCAGAAGCAGCAGCAGAGGCCCGGGAGCGCGGAGAGGGGCGCGGCGCTGCTGTCGCAGCTGCGCGGCGGCTCGACGAGCGCGGCGGCGCCTGCTGCTGCTGCTCCTCCGTCGGGCGCGTCGCTGCTGTCCAAGCTCCGCGGGGCCGCCCCCGCCGCGGCTCCTGCAGCTGCTCCTTCTGCGCCCGCTGCGGCGCCCCAGGCCCCCGACGCGGCGTCGCTGCCGTCCCCCGCGGGGATGCTGAAGAGGAAACCGATGCCTCGGCCCCCTCCTCCCCCTCCTCCTCCGCAGCAGCAGCAGCAGCAACGACCTCCTCCTGCTCCCGCGGCCGTTGCTCCGGAACCCGCAACAGCGGCCCCGAAAGTGCCCGTCAAGAAGCCGCGCGGGCTGGACGCTCTGTGGGCGAAGCTCGGCGGCGGCGGGGGCTCGAAGTTGAAGGCTTCCGCATCGGAGGAGGCCGAGGCGGGAGCGAAGGGAGCTGCGACGGCAACTGCTGTCGCTCCTGCCGCCCCCGCTGCCCCCGCTGCTCCCGCTCCTGCTGCTCCTCCCGCTGCCTCGCAGGAGAAGGACGGCAGCAGCGAGGCGGACTTCTGGGACGCGCTCAAGGGCGGGAAGAAATAGAGAGAGAGAGAAGAGAAGAGAGAAGAGAAGAGAGAAGAGAAGAGAAGAGAAGAGAGAAGAAAGAAGAGAAAGGTATGTGAGAGAGAAAGAGTTGAAGAGAGAGTAAAAAAAAGAGAGAGATTTTGAGATTTTGGAAAGAGAAAGAGTGCAAAAAGAGAGGAACCTGATTTTCTGCATCATTGCTTGTTGCCTCTCCCTCTCACGCGCGCAAAAGAGAGAAGAGAGAAGCGGAAGCGGAGAGAGAAAGTAGGAACGGGGAAAGAGAGAGACAACTTTTTTTTTCTTCTCGAAAAGATTTTTTTCTTCTACAAGGGACTCGAAAAACTGCTAGCTCGCTGCTCGGCTGTCGTCATGTTGTTGTTTGAGGGCAAAATCGTGTATCAAAAGAGGGGACCGGGGGTAGGGGAAAGATCTGCAAAATTTGGGGGTGATGTTTTCTAAAAATCAAAATTGAGCAAAGAAGAAGAGAGCAAGAATGGAGCTCTCTCTTTCTCCTTCTTTTCAAGTCAAAGCCGCCTCCGGCTCGACGGTGACGGGCGACCTGAACGGCCTGTAGTACTCGAGGTCCTTGAGCAGACCGCCCTTGAACCAGTCCCTAAGAGAGAGAAAGAGAAAAGTTTTTTTTTTGAAAAGAGAGAAAGAAAAGAAGAGGTGAGTTTTTTTTCTTTTCTTTCGGTCGCGCGAAACGAAAAAACCCGACTTCGAAAACGAAAAAAAGAGATATTTTCTCTTCTTCTCTTTTCCCCTGCTTACCTCGGCACCATCGTGTCGTCAGGGTGGTACCACGAGAGCCTCGCCTTGGGCCTCTCCTTGGGGTTTTCGGCGGCCACGAGCGTCGAACGCACCGCGGGCGAGGAGGCGGCCCAGCGCGTGAGAGGGAAGACCGAAGGCACCGACAGCGACGCCACCGTGGCGACGACGTTGTTTCCGTTGTTCCCTCCGTTGGCGATCATCTCCGCCTTCCTGCGCGCCTCCTCGGCTTTCACGGCCTCGTAGGCCGGCATGACCTTCTCGCCCAGCTTCTCGGCCCAGGCGCGCAGCGGGACGCCCTCGAAGGGGTCGTGGAGGCGCGGGGCCTCCGCGGCGGCCGCGGCGGCGATCTCGTTCGCCGAAGCAGAAGCCGAGGTCGAGGTCGCAGGGATCGCGGCGGCCTGGAAGCGGGTCGGCAGCGTGATCTCCCCTCCGATGTGCAGCTTGAACGACTGTGGAGGTTTTTTTTTGTAAAAGAGATAAGAGAGCAATAGAGGAAGAGAGAGCGTGAGTTTGGGTTGTTGGTACCGCGAGCTCTCTCTCTCGGGCAAAAAGTGCAACGCTGACGAAGCTCGAGTTGAGCGAGTTGTTGCGAAAGCGGCCGATAAGAAAGACGTCGGACGACGACGACGATGCTTTCCCAATCTTTTCGACAGCGACCTTGGCGCCCCTTTGCGCGTTCTTTCCGCTCTTTCTCAATCTGGAGAGAATCGGAAGACCATTCTCGACAATTCTGTGGATCAAAAAGGGCAATCCGAGCGCGGCTTGGTGGGGGGCCAAGAGATGCGCGCGCGTGTGTCCATTCCTCGGAGGCCAACCAAAGCGTCGAGAGAGGACAGAGCCATTCTTTCGAAAGAAGGAAAAAAACGATCCAGCTCCACCTCGCAAACCGACCTTGAGAGCCTTCTTTTGCGCGTATTTAGGGACGCTGACGTCTTCAGAGACGGACTGCAGGGGCGCGGGCGACGTGAAGGCCTGTTTGGAGGGAGAATATCAGTTGGACGAGGGAGGCGGGGGAAGGTGAGAATGGCAGACGACGACGCTGAGTCGGAAAAAAAAAACAAATTTGAAGAGCAGCGCAAAAACCCGCTCGCGGTTTCTGGTTCTCGTGGTCCCTCCGCGACGCTCCTATCGTTCTCAAACGACGTCGACATACCAGTAGCGACGCCAGGCGAGGGGCCAGGGCCGGGGCGGCGGAGCGGAGGGCGGGAGCGGCACTCATTTTTTCTTGGTGGCGAAGAGCGAAGAAAGAAAAGCTTGGCGAAGAAGAAAGAGAGAGAGAGAGAGAGCGGCGAAAGTGAAGAAAGAAAAACCGCGCCAGCAACGAGGCGAAAAAATCTCAACCCCCTCTCTCCTTTTCTCTCTTCTCTCTCGCCGCCGCCACCCCGCGATTCAAAAAAAAAGCACATACCCCCACCCCATCTTCATTTACAAACCCAAAATTCGAAAAAAAAAACCCACCCTCACCATCTCGTCGTCAGCCCTTTTAGCAAGCTGAGAAACTCAAAGACGTTCCCCTTCCTGTCCCCTCTCTTGCTCGCGCCCGGTGCTGGGAAAACGGCACTCAGCCCGCTCCTCCAGACCACCAAAAGGACCAAGGTCACGCCACCGGAGATGCCCCAGAAGGCGACGTCGGCGACGTGGCCGACGGAAGCGGCCCTCAGCAGCTGCGAGGTCGGCAGGAACGGCAGCCAATTCCTCAAAGCCGTCGCGGCGGCGGAGCCCGACGGGGCGAGTCTGGCGTCTTTGTCGAAGGCCCTGCCCCAGCCAGAGAGGCCCCACCCGTACCAGGAGATCAAAAAAGGTGCGGCGGTGTTCAAGAGGTCCAGCACGGCCAGGGACTCGCCGTGGGAGGCCCTGCCGATCGCGGCAAAGGCCAGGAAGCACGCGCCGTCCCCGGCCGCCAGCAGCAGAGAGCGGGGGAGCCCGCCTCCGTCGGAGGCGCCGGAGTCTACTTGCGCGACGCCGCCCCAGGAGGTCGACGCGAGGTTCTCGACGCGCTCCAGCTTTGGTTTTGGTTTCGAGTGTGTGTGTGTGTGTGTGTGTTGGGTGGGGGGGTGGGTGGGGGGGTGGGG